>Ga0307373_10006519_pt1 | contig 18523 bp, 17 predicted proteins | sample OX2MG_FD_202534 | JGI IMG/M metagenome (GOLD analysis project Ga0307373, IMG submission 202534) | Soil microbial communities from Risofladan, Vaasa, Finland - OX-2 | ecosystem: Environmental > Terrestrial > Soil > Coastal area > Acid sulfate soil | place: Finland: Risofladan, Vaasa | collected...
GTCGCAGGGTTGCCGCTGTAGCGAAGGCTGCCTTGGTCGCATGCCGCCCGCATGCGGCATCCTTACGCCTTCGCGTCCGGCTCCGGCTCGCCGAGTTCCTGGGCCAGTTGCGCGCGGATGCGCTCGATACGCGGCGCGAGCGGCTCCGGCCGCCGCACGAGTTGGATCGGCACCCGCGGCACGCCATTGACCGGCACGGCGCGCAGCAGGCCGCGGGTCAGCTCGTATTCAGCGGCGATGCGCGGCGCAAGCGCCAGCCCGGCGCCGGATTCGACCATGTATTTCAGCGATTCGAGATCGTCGCAATCGCCCGCGATCTCGGGCGTCAGATCGCGCTCGGCAAAGAGGGTCAGCAGCGCCTTGCCGTAGCCCATGCGCGGCTCGTTGACGAGCAAAGGATGATGGCAGAGCTCGGCCAGCTCCAAAGCCTCGCGCCGCCGCGCCAGCGGGTGCGCCGGCGGCACCAGCAGCACGATCTCGGATTCCGCCAAAGACGCGCGGACCAGTTTGTCGGATGACGGCCTGACCTCGCCTTCGAATACGACGCCGAGATCGAGCCGCTGCTGGTGAACGAGGCGCAGGATGCGCCGCGTGGTCGCCGTTACCAGCTCGGGCCTCGTTTTGATATTGGCGTGGGCGAGGATGCGCCCGATCCGCGGCACCAGCGATTGCGCGAGGCCGGAATTGACGCCGATGCGAATGGTGGCGCCCGGCTTGCCGCGCAGGTCGCGCGCCAGCTCCTTGAGCGCGGACATGCCGGCGACGATGCTCGCAGCCGATTCCAGGAAGGCCAGGCCGTTGGCGCTCGCCTCGACCCCGCGGCTGTTGCGGTAGAAGAGGCTGAAGCCGAGCTCTTCTTCCAACAGCCTGATCTGCTCCGAAAGCGATGGCTGCGACACGCCCATCTTCGCGGCGGCGCGGCTGAAGCTACGCTCGTTCCAGATCGCGTGGGCATAGCGAAGCTGGCGATCGTTCATTCTGGCTTATTATGCCCGTGCAAAGCGCAATCCTGTTATAGGTATTACCTATCAAGGCATCCCGAAATATTCCTAGATTCCTCATTGCAAAGCAACATAATCGCCGAGGAAAGCGGTTTCAGCCGCGCCAGCGCAGGGATGGCCATCATGTCGGATTACGAGCTGAATCGCGCCATCCATCACATCTATACGGATCGCGAGCGGACCGCCGCGTTCCGTCGCGCCGACTATGCCGTGCTCGACCAGTTCGATCTCGCCGCTGCCGAGCGCCGCGCGCTGACGGAGCGCGATTTCCCCGCGCTCTGGGCGTTGCACGTTCATCCGGTGCTGTTGTTCCATCTGTCGGCGGTGCTCAATCCGCGCGAATGGTATCTCGAGAATGTGGTGCCGAAGATCAAGGACGTGCCGAACAAATTCTATGATTACTACCATCCGCGCGGCGTGACGCCGGCTTCGGCGTAAGGTGGCGCCCTGATGGCCGCATCGTAATGGCTGCGCAGGGCGATCAGCTTCGCTCCGTCACCCAGCGCCGGCCGCGGCTGGGGCCGAGGCTTTCCCGAGTGAACATCAACGTCTGGCGGCTCCTGGTCTTCGTGCTGCTGCTGGTTGTCTGGTGGCTGGTCGCGGTTCTGGCCGGCCAGAATTTCTTTCCGACGCCGTGGCAGACCGCGGTGGCGGCGGTTCAGGTGATCGGCGATGGCAGCGTGCCGCGCGCGACGCTGGAGAGCCTCAGCGTGTTTCTCGCCGGCTTTCTCCTTTCGGCGGCCTTCGCCATTCCCTTCGGCCTGTTGATGGGCGGCATCCGGGTCTTCGGCGCGACCATCGAGGGCTATGTCAACGCGCTGTCGGCGATGCCGCGCGTTGCTTTCATCCCGCTGATTATCGTGTTCCTCGGCCTCGGCTACGAGGCGAAGATCTTCATCGTCTTCATCGGCGCGGTGATGCCGATCGTGATCAACACCTATTACGGCGTCCTCAATTGCGACGGCGAGCTGATCGAGATGGCGCGCTCGGCCGGTGCCAGCGACACCCAGATTTTCCGCAAGATCATGCTGCCGGGCGCGTTGCCCTATATCACCGCGGGCCTGCGCGTCGGCGCCTCGCTTGCACTCATCAACACGGTGGTCGCCGAGCTTTATACCGCGGTCAAAGGTCTCGGCGGGCTGCTCTCGATCTACGGCAACAGCTTCCGCATGGCGCCTTATTTCGTCGTCGTCTGCGTATTGGCTGCAATCGGCGTGCTGATCATGCAGTCTCTGAAGCTGCTCGAGCGCCGCATGGATCGTTGGCGCTACCGCGGCGAATCGCTGTAGTTCCCTCGCAGTAGAAAGAATCCTCATGGCCCAGATCGTCTCGGTGATCGCCTCGACCCACAATCCGCGGATTTTCTGGAATCGCGACCAGGCCGATCCCGAGGACATGGCGACGCTCTACGCCACCTTCGGCAAGGTGCGCGAGATGCTGGCCAAGACCAAGCCGAACCTGATCGTCGGCATCGCCAACGATCACCTCGATAATTTCTTCTTCGACAATCTGCCGACCTTCGCCGTCGGCACCGGGCCGATCGCCGAAGGCCCGTTCTGGTACGAGACCGACGTGATGCACCTGCCGCGCTATCGCGCCCAGGTGCATCAAGGTCTGGCGCAATTTCTGCTTCGCCAAGGCATCGAAGAAGGCATCCAATTCTCGCAGGTGCATGATTTCCGCATCGATCACGCCTTCACGGTACCGCTGTCGTTCGTGCGTCCGGAAGAGGATTTGCCGATGGTGCCGGTGATGACCAACGCCTTCGGCTATCCGATCCCGCCCAATCGCCGCTGGTACGAGCTCGGCCAGTTCCTGCGCCGCGCGCTCGAAGCCTGGCCGGGCGACGAGCGGGTCGCGATCATCGGCTCGTTCAATCTCACGGTCGAGGTCGGAGGGCCCAAGATGGGCCATTACAATTTCGACCTGCAGCGCTGGATCCTCGAGCAGATGCGCACCGGCAATCGCGACGAGATTTTGAAGACGCTGACGGTGCCGCGCCTCATCGAGGAGGGCAATTCGACCTCGGAATTCCTCAACTACGTCACCTGCCTCGGCATCGTCGAGGATCGCCCGCCGAGCTTCATCGAGCACAAGCCGGTGAAGGGCGTCGGTACTTGTCCAGTGGCCTTTTGGGATTTGACAGGAGCTGCAGCATGAAGACGATCGCCGCGCGTATCCTCGGCGCCGCATTGATGGCGGTGGCGCTCGCACCGCAAGCGGCGCGCGCCGAGCCTTTCAAGCTCATCGTTACCGAGACCGAGACGCCGCTGGTGCCGAATTCGGTGGCCGATCTCGCGCTCGGGCTCGGCTATTACAAGCGCGCCGGCGTCGACGTCCAGCTCGTCCGCGTGCAGCAGACGCCGTCGGCCGTGGCGGCCTTGCGCTCGGGCGAGGGCGACATGGCGAATATCGCCATCGACACCGCGCTGCAGCTCGTCGGTCGCGACCAGATGAAGCTTAAAGGCGTGGTCTCGCCCGACAAGGCCTTGCCCTTTCTGGTCGCGGCAAAGAAGAGCATCGCGACGCCGAAAGATCTCAGCGGCAAAGTGTTCGGCGTCGCCCGCGTGGGCAGCGCCGACTACACCTTGAGCCGTGTCGTACTGGCGAAACTCGGTGTCGATGTCGATGGCTTGCAATATCTCTCGATCGGCCAGCCGCCGGTACGGGCGCAATCCTTGGCCGCCGGCCGGATCGACGCGACCACGATCTCGATCGGCATCTGGCTTGCGATGCCGGACAAAACCGGGCTTCACGCGCTGGTCGATCAGACGGATTTCTATAAGCTTGCGCCATTCGTCAGCAAGCTCAACGTCGTCACGGCGCAGGTCGCCAAGACCAAGGCGAAGGAGGTCGCGGGCGTCGTGCGCGGCATCATCATGGCATCGCGCGATTTCGCCAGGAACCCGAAGCTGTGGGTTGCCGCGATGGAAAAGGCGCGGCCCGATGTGAAGCCGGAAACCCTCGAAAAGCTCGGCGAGGCCTATCGCAAGGAGTGGAGCGTCAATGGCGGGATCAACCTCGACGAGGTGAAATTCACCACCGATACCGAATATCGATCGCCCGATTTCAAAGACCTGCGCCGCGTCGAGCCCCAGGAATGGATCGACACCAGCTTCATTGACGGCGTACTCAAGAATGTCGGCACCGAGCGCAATCTGGATCCGACCGGGCGATGACCGCAGGCGGGATCACCGTCCGCAACGTCTCGAAGAGCTTTCGCCGTGCCAAGGAAGAGATCGGCGTTCAGGCGTTGCAGCAGGTCTCGCTCGACATCGAGCCCAACAAATTCGTCACCCTGGTCGGGCCGTCGGGCTGCGGCAAGACCACCTTGCTGCGCATGCTCAACGGCCTCATCGCGCCGGATAGCGGCGAGATTCTGGTCGGCGGCGCGCCGCCGCGTCCCGGCCCGCATATGGGTTTCGTCTTCCAATCCTTCCGGCTGATGCCGTGGCGCAATATCCGCGACAACGTCTCGTTTCCCTGCGAGGTTGGCGGGCTCGATGCGAAAGAGCGCGGCGACCGTGCCGACCGGCTGCTCGATATGGTCGGCCTCAGGCGCTTTGCCGAATCCTATCCCAGCGAGCTCTCGGGCGGCATGAAGCAGCGTGCGGCGCTGGCGCGCGCGCTGATCGCCGAGCCGCGCTTTTTGTTGATGGACGAGCCGTTCGCCAGCCTCGACGCGCAGACTCGCGAGTTCATGCAGCTCGAGCTGATGAAGATCTGGCAGCAGCACAAGAGCATCGTGGTCTTCGTCACCCACAGCGTCGACGAGGCGGTGATGCTGTCCGACAAGATCGTGCTGCTGCGGCCGCGTCCCGGCCAGGTCGCAGAAGTGCTCGATGTCGATCTGCCGCATCCGCGCTGGGACTACGACGTGCGCGAGCGCAAGGAATTCGTCGCCCTGCGCCATTATCTGTGGGAGCGCATCAAGGCGATGGTCGCCGCCGATCCGCAATCGGAATTCTATCTGCGCCCCACCCAGCCGGTCACGGCGAAGGACGCGGCGGGGTGAGCGCGCAAACCGCGCGCGGGCGCAATGGCGTGGTCGCGGCCGGGCATGGCCTTGCCAGCGAGGTGGCGGCGGCGGTGCTGCGCGACGGCGGCAACGCCGCCGATGCGGCGGTTGCCGCGGCACTGGTGCTGGCGGTGGTCTGTCCCTACGCGACCAGCCTCGGCGGCGATCTTTATGCGCTGATCTACGATCCTAAGACCGGCGCGGTCGCGGGGCTGAACGCCACCGGCTGCTCGCCGCAGGCGGCGACGCGCGAGCGCTTCGCTTCGGGCATCCCTGGCGCCGGCGCTCTGGCGGCGACCGTTCCGGGGATGTTGCACGGGCTCGACGCGCTGTGCCGGCGCTTCGGTCGCCGCGATCTGGCAGCGCTGCTGCCGCCGGCGATCCGTCTCGCCGAGGATGGCTTTCCGGTTCACCGCCAGCTTGCCGCGAACACCGCCGAGCGGGCCGAGCTGCTGGCGAAGAACGCGGCGGCGCGCGCGCTGTTTCTGCCGGGCGGCGCGCCGCTGAAAGAAAATGCGATCTTTCGCCAGCCCGATCTCGCCGGGGTGCTGCGCGCGGTCGCGGTCCAAGGCGTCGATGCTTTTTATACCGGCGAAATTTCGCAGCGCCTGGCGCGTGCGACGCAAGCGGCTGGCGGTCTCTTCGCCGCCGAGGATTTCGCCGCGCATCGCTCGCTGTGGCAGGAGCCGATCGCCGCGCCGTTCTACGGCCACGATGTGCTGACCATGCCGCCCAATTCCTTCGGCGCGACCTTGCTGTGGCAATTGCTCGCGCTCGAAGCCGGCAAGATCGACCGCATCGATCCGGCAAGCGCGGATTTTGTGCTGCAAGGCTATGCGGCGCGGCGCGACGCCTATCGCCGGGCCGCGCGCTTCATCGCCGATCCGGCTCTTGCCGAGGATAAGCTGCGCCAGGCCTTGGCGGCAGCGATCGCCGGACAGGCGGCGGCCAAGCAGCCGATGCCGGGCGAAGCGCGCGACCGCTGCACCACCTGCGTCGTCGCCATCGATCGCGACGGCATGGCGGTGTCGCTGATCGAAAGCGTCTCGGCGCCTTATGGGTCGGGTGTCGTGCTCGAGGGGACCGGCATCCTCCTCAACAACCGCATGGTCGGCTTCGATACCGATGCCGACAGCGACAATTGCGTGGCGCCGGCCAAGCGTCCGGCGAACACGCTCGCCCCCTGCCTCGTGATGAAGGACGGCAAGCTCGTCATGAGCGTCGGCACGCCGGGCACGGTCGGCCAGACCTGTACGCTCGCGCAATTCCTCGCGCGGGTGCTTGCTTGCGGCGAGGATCCGGCCGTCGCGGCAAGCGTGCCGCGCTGGTCGGTCGATTTCCAAGGCAAGCTGGTGGTCGAGGATACGATGGACCCGGTGCTGCGCGCCGCGGTCATGGCACGCAATCCCGACACCAAAGCGATGCGCGAAGGCTGGATCAGCTTCGGCTCGATCAAGCTGGCCGCGCACACGGCGGATGGGCTTTTGGGCGTCGCCGATCATCGCCGCGCGGCCCGGGCACTGGCCTGGTGACGACGCTCATAAGCCCCGCTTATGCGTCGATCCGCAATTCCGTTTTGCCGCGCGCGGCCGCGCTTCGTACCATCCGCGCCAATATCCGATTTTCAGCGACAGGAGAGTTGAATGCGTAACGGCTATCGGGTCATCGACGTGGACAGCCACGTCACGCCGTCGCTCGAAGTGCTTCACCGCTATGCCAGTGCCGCGGCCAAGGATCGCTGGCACGAGCTCGAGCAATACACGCGCGTGATGAAATCGCCGGAAGGGCGCGGCCATCCGAAAGAGCCGTGGCATACCATCAAGGTCAATCCGATCCCCTACAACCGGATCGCGGGGCAGAAGCCGGGTGCCGAGAAAGCCGAGAAGGGCGGCGCCGGCGCGGTCGAAGGCCGCGTCGTCAACATCTCGAAAGAAGTCTGCCACGAGCGTATCCAGCACGACAATTCGGTCGGCCGGCTCGACGACATGACCTTGGAAGGCGTCGATGTGAACGTGCTGATCCCGGGCACCTGGGCGCCGGCGTCGAGCGCGCTCGACCCCGCGGTTACCACCGGTCTTTACGACGCCTATCACACCTATATGCGCGATTTCTGCAGCGCCGACACCAACCGGCTGAAGGGTCTGTTCCTCGCGCCCGGCAAGAACATCCCCTGGGCGGTCGAGCAACTGAAGAAGATCGGCAAGGAAAGCTGGGTCTCCTGCGTGTGGCCGTCGCTGCCCGAAGGCATGCCGATCGACGATCCCGATCTCGAGCCGCTCTGGGCGGTGATGAACGATCTGCATCTGCCGATCATGCATCACAGCTTTTTCTACGAGCCGCCATATTTTCCAGGCTATCGCGACATCTGGGGCAATTCGGCGATCGCGCGCACCGCGGCGCATCCCTGGGGCGCGCAGCGCTCGCTCGCCTATGTGATCTGCGGCAGGATTCTCGACCGCTATCCCAATATCAAGGTCGGCTATTCCGAGACCGGTCACGGCTGGCTGCCGAATTGGCTGCTGCGGCTCGACAGCCAGGTGCATTATGTCAGGGGCGTGATCCCGAAGCTGAACTACCTGCCGAGCGAATATGCCAAGCAAGGCCGCGTCTGCGTCTGCATCGAGGCGCATGAAGGCCCGCTGATGACCAAGGCGGTGATGGACATCCTCGGCGACCAATGCCTGATGTACGCCTCGGACTTCCCGCATCCCGAAAGCGACTGGCCGCATTCCGTCGACAACGTGCTGAAATGGGGTAACATCATCGGCCCGTCAGAAATGAAGAAATTGCTCGGCACGAATGCCGACAGCTACCTGCGGATGGGGTGAGGACGACTGCGGAGAGTGAGATGGATTTCGAGAAGGCAATGAAATTTCTCGAGACCGCGAAATCCATCGGCCGCGCCAAGGGCGTCGAGGTGTCGGTTGCGATCCTCGATGCCGCCGGCCATCCGGTGCTGGTGGCGCGCGGCAAGGCGGATTCCTGGCACGGTCCCTACATGGCGATGGGCAAGGCGCGACTTGCCGCGGCGTTCAAGAAATCGACCGCCAAGCTGATCGAGCAATGGAAGGACCGCCCGCTCTACCCGATGAGCCTGACCGAGATCATCCCCGGCGGCGTGACGCTCAACCCCGGGGGCGTGCCGATTTTCGAGAACGGCGTGTGTATCGGCGCGATCGGCGTTGGCGGCTCGTCGCCCGAGGGCGATCACGAGGTCGCGCGCAAGACGGTCGAGGCCTTGAACGCGGCGAAGCCCGGCACGGGAAAAGACAAGGATCAACCGGAATGAAGAAGCAGGCGATCCGTACCGAGCAGGCGCCGGTGCCGTCGGGCCCATTCAATCAGGCGATCCGCATCGGCAACATGGTCTTTACCTCGGGCCAGGCCGGCCGCAACCGCGAGACCGGCGTGATGGGCGACATCAGCGACCAGGCGCGGCGCTGCATCGCCAACATCGCGGCGATCTTGGAGGCTGCCGGCGCCTCGCTCGCCGATGTCGTGAAGGTCACGGTGTTCCTGCGCAACGCCGCGGACTGGAAAGCCTTCAACGACGAGTATGTCAAGCTGATGCCCGCGCCGCTGCCCGCGCGCAGCTCGGCGATCGTCGCGCTCAAAAGCGCCGACATGCTGTGCGAGATGGAAGCGATCGCGGTGATCGGGGATTGATGCGGCGGCAATGAGCGGCATCCAAAATCCCCTGACCTTCGCGATCCGCCGGGGCACGACCGATGCCGACGAGACCGTTGTCATCCGCCACGCCGTGATCGCCGGCTGGACCGGCCGCGATGCCGCGGCGGTCGAGCATCACATCAAGGAGCTCGAAGCGCTCGGCGTGGCTCGGCCGGCGACCGTGCCGATCTTCTATCGCGTCGCCGCCAGCCGTCTCACCACCGCCGGCGCGATCGAAGTGCCCGGCAATGAATCGAGCGGCGAGGTCGAGTTCATCCTCGTGCGGCAGGGCGGGCGGCTTTATGTCGGCTGCGGCTCCGATCACACCGAGCGCAAGGTCGAAGGCTACAATGTCACGGTGTCGAAACAGATGTGCGAGAAACCGGTCGCGCCGGCACTCTGGGCCTACGACGAGGTGCAGCCGCATTGGGACCGGCTGGTGCTGCGCTCCTTTGTCTGCGACGGCAGCACGCGCACGCTCTATCAGGAAGGGCCGGTGACGGCGATGCGCGCGCCCGAAGAACTGATCGCGCGCTATGCCGGCGCAGCGGGGCTTGCCGATGGCAGCATCATGTTCTGCGGCACGCTCGCGGCCAAGGGCGGCATCCGGCCGGCGCCGCGATTCGAATTCGAGCTCGAAGACCCGGTGCGGGGTTTGCGCATCCGGCACGGCTACGATATCGCGGTCTTGCCGGTGATGGGGTGACAGGAGAGGATCATGGCGGTCAACAAGAAGCACCACGAATTCCACACGCTCGATCTCGCTGCCGGCTGGGAGACGCTGGAGGGCTACCCGGCCGGCATCCAGCAGAAAATCATTGCCGGCGGCCTCGACGAGCCGAACCGCCGCGGCAGCCGCACGCGCCTGCTGCGCTTCGCGCCCGGTATCTACACCACCGCGCCCTTCGTGCATGATTATTGGGAAGAGGTTTTCCTCGTCACCGGCGATCTGACCGTCGGCAACGACGCGCAGGGGCGTGGCGGCAAGTCGTTTCCGTCATGGACCTATGCGGTGCGCCCGCCCGGGGCGGCGCATGGCCCGTTCCGCTCCGACCAGGGCTGCATCCTCCTGGAGATGCATTACTACGATCCGGCGTAAGCGGGCCGCGTGAAGTAGCGGCTTAGAGCGTGTTCCGCCAATCCTGCGGCGCTTCGCACAGGAATACCGACAGATCGGGCTGCGGCGGGCGTGCCCCCGCTTCGAAGAACATCTCGGCGACCCAGCCGCGGTGATAAGAGCCGTGGGTGACGAGATGGAGGAAGATCTCGCCGCGCTTCATCACCGCCGGCTTTCCCGAGACGAAAGTGAAGCGCACCTCTTCGTCCAGACTCGCCTCGGTTTGCCCCGCGGCCCAGGCGATGATCCAATCGTTGACCTTCTGTTGCGCCGCCCATAGCGCGGCCAATTCTGGATGCACGACGACGTTACGGGCCTTGAAGCCATGCTCGCGCCGCTCCAGATGCGCCTGCCAGATCAGATCGACGACAAAGATGTGGTTGAGCGTGCCGATCATGGTCTTGAACAAGGTACGGCGCTCTTTCTCCGCTTCTCCGGGCGGCAAAGCGGCGACGCCGTCGAACATTACCTTGTCAGCCCAAGCCTTATAATGGGCGAGCATCTTTGCGCTCTTGGGGTCCATCATCGCTCATCGCTCCCATGCTGAGTCGCAACAGCTTAGCCGGCCCGTTGCGGGGTACCGACCACGATTATGAGATTCCTCCCCCAAAAATAGAACCGCCGCTTTACCGCGAACCGGGCGCGGTTCATACTTGGCGCAACGGCCCATCAAGCGGCCGGCGGTCGTGAGGCGGGTGTAACTTCGTCAGGGAGGCGAGCATGAAGGCGGCGATCGAACAGGAGACACTCACCGATTCCGGCGTAAAGCCACGGCCATTGCGCTGGTCCGTGTGCGCCGGGGTGTTCTTCGTCGGCAGCGTGTTGTTATGGGCGGATCGCACCAATTTCAGCGTCGCTGCCGCGGCCTGGGCCAAGATGTATGGCTGGACGCCTTCGACCATCGGCATGATGCTAAGCGCGTTTTCGCTGGGCTATCTGCTGATGCAACCCATCGGCGGTTGGATCGCCGATCGCATCGGCCCGCGGCGCAGCGTCGCCGCCTGCGTCGCCGGCTGGTCGGTCTGGGTGCTGCTGACCCCGCTTGCGCCCTCGGTTCTCTGGTTGACGGCGTCTTTTCGCGTGCTCATCGGCCTGTTCGAGGCGCCCTATATCCCCGCCACCGCGACCGCGGTCGCGCGTGCGATCCCATCCGAGGCGCGGCGGGGAAAGTTTGCCGCCTTCATGCAATCGGGCGCGCAGCTCGGGCCGGCCGTCGGCGTGTTCTTCGCCGGCCTTATCATTAGCCTGACCGCTTCCCCCGCGATGATCTTCATTCTCTTCGGCGGCTTCGGGCTGGTGGCGGCCGCTGCCTGGTGGCTCTATGCGCGACGCCTCTCCGATCCGGTGCCCAACACCGCCGAGACCGAGACGGAAGAGGCGAAGGCACGCGCGGCCCAGCCCCCGGTGCCGCATTTGAAGCTCCTCACCAGCAAGGCGCTCTGGCCCTTCTATATCGGCTATTTCGCGCTGCCCTATTGCCAGTACATCTTCCTCGCTTGGCTGCCGCAATATCTCACACATTACCGCCACATCCCGCTGGTCCGGGCGAGCGTGCTCAGCTCCTTGCCCTTCATCGTCTCGTTCGTTTCGGTGAATTTTGCCGGCTGGGCGATGGATTGGATGGCCAAGCGCGGCTGGCGCAAGGGCGCGTTCCATCGCAAAATTTTCATCGGCCTGGGCGCGCTCATCTATGCCGGCACGACGCTGATCGCGGCGAACACCGCATCGACCACGCTTGCGGTGGTCATGATTATCGTCGCGAATACCGGCCTGTCCTTTTACGTCATCCCCTATTGGACGATCTGCACCGACATCACGCCGAATCAGACCGGCGCGCTCAGCGGCTTGATGAATTTCTGGGGGATCTGCGGCGCGACCATCTCGCCCTTCCTCAGCGGCGTCATCGCGCAAGCGACCGGCGCCTTCGTCGCGCCCTTGGAGCTGGCGGTCGCGGTGATGCTGGTGGCGGCGACGACCATGATCGTCTTGTTCCGCGTGCGACCGCTGAACGAGTTGGTCGGCGAGGTCCCGCAGCCGATACCGGAGCGGCTGATCGCGTAGAGCATTGTCCGGCGAAGTGTGCAGCGGTTAGCTGCAGACAACGCGACAAAATCAAGAAATCGAGGGCGTGATCCGATTCTATGAGATCGGATCTCGCCCTCGAAGCGATCAACCCGCCTTCTGCGGCGCGCCCACCGCAATCATCAAATTGCCGAAAGGATCGACCGTCAGCCGGTCGCCCGGCAACACCACCGTGGTCGAGGCGTGCTCTTCGATCAGCGCCGGGCCGGCGATCTCGTTGCCGGCCAGCAGCGCCGCGCGCGCATAGGTCTTGGTCGCGACGAAATCATTGGCCTCGGCGAAGAACACCGGCCGCGCACCGGTGAAAGCGGCATCCGGCGGCGCGGCTGTGCCGGCTTCGATCTTCTCTTGCGGCGGCTTCCTCATCACGCCGGTAACGGTCGAGCGCAGGCTGACCACCTCGGCGCGCTCGTTCGGCGCGTTGGTGCCATAGCGTAAGAGATGCATGTCGTCGAAAGTGCGCTTGATGCCGTCGCGATCCTTGGCCGCGAACAGCGCGGTCGGCAGATCGACCGTCACCGCATGCTCCTGACCGACATAGCGCATATCGGCAGCGCGCGCGATCGCGATCTCTTGCGGCGTGACCGAGGTGGCGGCGATCGCCGCGCGACCGAGGGATTCGATCTCGCTGTAGATGCGCTCGATGTCCTCGAACGATGCCTTTTCCAGCCGCTCGAACCAGCTTCGCACATAATCGTAGCGCAAATCCGAGAACAGCATGCCGAAGGCGGAGAACACGCCCGGCGCGCGCGGAATGACGACGCGGCGAATGCCAAGCTCGCGCGCGATGGCGGTCGCATGCAGCGGTCCCGCGCCGCCATAAGCGACCAGCGCGAAATCGCCGACGTCGAGTCCGCGCTCGGTGGTCACCGCCTTCACCGCGTAGGACATCGCGGTCGAGGCGATGCGCAGGATGCCGTTGGCCGCCGCGGTCGGGCTCATTCCCAGCGGCCCCGCCACATGTATCTGCAGCGCGCGCTCGGCGGCGGCGGTGTCGAGCATCATCTCGCCGCCGAGGAAGCGATCGGCGCCCAAACGGCCGAGAGCCAAATTCGCATCCGTCACGGTCGGCTCGGCGCCGCCGAGACCGTAGCAGGCGGGGCCCGGCGATGCGCCGGCGCTTTGCGGGCCGACGCGCAGCATGCCGTCCTCGACCCGCGCGATCGAGCCGCCGCCGGTGCCGACCTCGAAAATATCCATCATCGCGATCTGGATCGGCAGCGCGGTGTTGTAACCGCCGAGCAGCGCCGCGCCGGTGGTCAGCGCCTCACCCCGGTAGATGACGCCGGCTTTCGCCGTGGTGCCGCCCATATCGAACGCGATCGCGTTCTCGAGCCCGATCGCCTGGCATAGCGCGCGAGTACCGATCACGCCCGCCGCCGGCCCCGATTCCATCATGCGCACGCAGTGTTCCTGCGCCTGGTCGGCCTCGTACAATCCGCCGGTCGATTGCACGACCAGGAACGAGCCGCGGCAGCCTTCCTCCCGCAGATGGGTCTCGATCTCGCCGAGATAAGCGCGCACGCGCGGGCCGATATAGGCATTGGCGGCAACCGTCGAGCAGCGCTCGAACTCGCGATACTCCTGGCTCAGCTCGTGGCTCGCCGAGACGAACATCGTCGGATGATTGCGCCGGAGGATTTCCTTCGCACGCGCCTCATGCACCGGGTTGCGATAGGAATGGAGGAACATGATCGCGACTGCGGCAATGCCGAGCTGCGCGAAACGCTGGCCGAGCGCGACGATCTCGTCGTCGTTCATCGGCGTGCGGATCGAGCCGTCGGCGACGATGCGCTCGCTGACCTCGAAGCGCAGCGCGCGCTCGATCAGCGGCACATGCTTCTTGAAAAACAAGTTGTAGGAATCGGGCCGGTTGACGCGGCCGATCTCGTAGATGTCGCGAAAGCCCTTGGTGGTGAGAAGCGCGGTCTTGGCGCCGGTGCGCTCCAGCAACGTGTTGATGGCGATAGTCGAGCCGTGGAGAAACAGGCCGGCGTTCTCGTAGCTCGCGCCGGCTTTTGCGACGCCGGCGTTGATGCCCTCGACCAGCCGCGCCGGCGTCGTCAGGCTCTTGCCCAAGAGCAGCTTGCCGCTGGTCTCGTCGAACGCCGCCACATCGGTGAAGGTGCCGCCGATATCGGTCCCCAGCCGCAAATTTCCGGCGGGGCGCGATACATCTGCCATGACGATGGTACCTTTTGAATCTGAGCCCGATTTTGCGGCAAACCTAGCGAGCGCAACGCACGCGCGCAAATCGGCGGCTGTCGCCATACCGGCGCCCTTCGTCAGGCTCAGGAGCCGGTATCCATCTTCCAATATCGTGGTGTCGAAGAATGGGCCCCCGGCCTGCGCCGGGGCGGCAGCGCGTAACCGCGCTGCCGGTTGGCTTTTCGCGTCCCCCGCCGCATAGTGCGAGCCGAAATTCGCGTCAGGAGCCTCGCGCCATGCTCGATACGGTCGCCACCCGCAACCGCCGCGCCGATCCGGTGATCACCGAGATCGTGCGCTCGGGCGTGCTCGCCGTCACCGGCGAGATGAAGACCAACCTGATGCGCACCGCGTACAACCTCATCATCTACGAGGCGCTCGATTTCACCTGCGGTCTTTTCACCGCCGACGGGCGTACCGTGTCGATCGGGCTCGGCCTGCCGATGTTCATCCGCGGTATGGGCGAGACCATCAAGGCGAAGCTCGCCCATTTCAAGGACGACATCAATCCGGGCGACATCCTTATCACCAACGACGCCTACATCACCGGCAGCCATCTCAATCACGTCACCCTGTCGGTGCCGATCTTCCATCGCGGCAAGATGGTCGGGTTCTCGTGCTGCATGGCGCATTGGCAGGATATCGGCGGCGTTCTCGCCAGCGTCACGACCGACATCTATTCCGAGGGCATCCAGATTCCGATCACCAAGCTGCATAAGGCCGGCGTCGTCAACCAGGACATCGTCGATATCATCCGCATGAATGTGCGGGTGCCCGAGCGCGCGATGGGCGATTTGCGCGCGCAAGTGACGGCGGTCAAGACCGGCGAGACGCGCTTTCAGGAGCTGGTCGAGCGCTACGGCGCCGATGAAGTGCTCGCCTCGATCGACGAGATCATGGACCGCTCGGAGGATTCGGCGCGCGCCCGCACGCGCACCATTCCCGATGGCGTCTACGAGGCCGAATCCTTCATGGACGATGATGGCGTCGATCTGGGCAAACGCGTGCCGATCAAGGTAAAAATCACCGTCGCGGGCGATCAGGCGACGATCGATCTCTCTGAGGTCGCAGCCCAAGTGCGCGGCTTCTACAATTCGGGCTATAGCACCGCGATCGCCTGCGCGCAGGTCGCGTATAAATGCTTGACCTCGCCTACCGATTATCCGATCAACGACGGCAGCTTCCGCTCGCTGACGGTGATCGCGCCGCCGGGCCGCGTGGTCACCGCCGTGAAGCCGGCGGCGATGCGGCGCTGGATGACCTTCCCGATGACCATCGTCGACACGATCTTCAAGGCGGTGGCGCCGGCGATTCCCGATCGCGTCGCGGCCGGCCATCACGCCGACCTGATCATCGCGCAGCTCATCGGGTTTTCGCAAAATCAGTTTATTTTCGCCGGGCTCTCGCATGCCGGCGGCGGCTGGGGGGCGAAGAGAACCGAGGATGGCATTTCCGCCACCATCGCGATGAACGACGGCGATACGCATAACAGTCCGATCGAGCTCTTGGAGGTGAAGTATCCCTTGTTTGCCGAGCGCTACGAGCTGGTACCGGATTCCGGCGGCGCGGGGCGCTATCGTGGCGGCCTCGGCGTCGACCGCGCGGTGCAGCCGCTGATCGAGCTGCGCCTCACCAGCCATATCGAGCGCTCGCAATGCAAGCCCTGGGGGCTCTTCGGTGGCCATGATGCGATGGCCAACGCGCTCTTCATCCGCAAGGACGGCAAGGAAATGGGCAATTTGCCGAATGCCAAGGCCTTCACCCTGCCGCTGAAGCTCGGCGATTGCGTGACCATTCGCGGCGGCGGCGGCGGCGGTTACGGCGACCCGACCGAGCGCGAGCTCGAGAAAGTTCGCGAAGACGTCTATCAGGGCTATGTCTCGCTCGAGGCCGCGCGCGAACTCTATGGCGTGGTGATCGATGCCGAGACGTTGACCGTCGATCCCGCCGCGACCGAAAAGCGCCGCGCCGAAATTCGCGCGGCAGCGGAATAGGCCGAGGGTTAGGTCGCGTCGCGCAACGCGCGCCACACTCGCTCGGGCGTCGCCGGCATCTCGATATGGGGGATTCCGAGCGCATCGACGACGGCGTTGATCACCGCCGAGGTCGCGGGGGTAACGCCGGCCTCGCCCGCGCCCTTGACGCCGAGCGGGTTGCTCTGCGCCGGGATGTCGTTCTGCATTACCGCGAACGGCGGCAGATCGTCGGCGCGCGGCATGGCGTAATCCATGAACGAGCCGGTGAGGATTTGCCCGCTGGCATCGAACACGATCGCTTCCATCAGCGCCTGGCCGATGCCCTGCGCGGCGCCGCCATGGATCTGCCCTTCGACGATCATCGGATTGATGATGTGGCCGACATCGTCGATTGTCGCATAGCGAATGACCCGCACCGCGCCGAGCTCGGGATCGATCTCGACCTCGCAAGCGGCCGCGCCATTGGGATAGGCGTGGAGACGCGTGTTGACGATCGCGGTCGCGGCAAAGGGGCCGCGCAACTCCTCGGGCAGGCGCGGATCGAGCGCGACGGTCGCGAGCTCGTACAGCGTGATGCTTTTATCGGTGCCGGCGATGCTGAAACGGCCATCGGCATAGACGATGTCGCTTTCGGCGGCTTCGAGGCGAAGCGCGGCGAGTTTTTTGCCGCGCTCGAGGATTGCGTCCGACGCGCGAACCATGATCGTGCTGCCCAATCGCATCGAGCGGTCGGAATGCGTGCCGCCGCCCGAGACCGCGACCGCGGTGTCGCCGAACTGGATATCGACCTCATCCAAAGGCAATTGCAGCCGCTCGGCGACGATCTGCGCGAAGGCGGTCTCGTGGCCCTGGCCCGAGGCTTGGGTGCCGATCACGGCGCGCACGCCGCCCTCGGCTAGCACGGTGATGTCGGTGCGCTCGTCGACGAAGCCGGTCGGCGTCTCGAGATAATTGGCGACGCCGATGCCGCGCCGCATGCCGCGCTTTCTCGCCGCGTCGCGCCGCGCCGGAAAGCCGGTCCAATCGACCAGGCGCAGCACCGCCTCCATGTTGTCGGCGAAGGCGCCGGTGTCGTAGCGATGGCCGAGCGGCGATTGATAGGGCAGGGCCGCGGTCGGGATGATATTGCGTCGGCGCAACTCGGCGCGCTCGATGCCGAGCTCGGCCGCCGCGAGATCGACCAGCCGCTCCATCATGAAATTCGATTCCGGCCGGCCGGCGCCGCGATAGACCGACATCGGCATGGTGTTGGTCGCGACGCCTTTGACGCCGACATGGATCGCCGGGATGTCGTAGACCCCGGCCGCCATGCGCGTGACGTTGTTGAGTACAGCATAAGAGACCGGATAGGCGCCGAGATTGCCGGTGTAGTCGAGCTGCAGCGCCAGGAATTTGCCGTCGCGGTCGAGCGCGAGCGCGCCTTCGACGAACACGTCGCGCGCTTGGAAATCGGCGAGGAAGGCTTCGCTGCGGCTCGAATTCCATTTGACCGGCCGGCCGACGCGCTTGGCCGCCCAAGCCAGCACGGCGTATTCCGGATAGACCGACGAGCGCACGCCGAAGCCGCCACCGACATCGCCGGTGATCACGCGGACCTTATCCATCGCCACGCCGAGGCACGCGGCGACCGTGAATTTGATGCGATGGACGCCCTGGCTGACCGAATGGATCGTGTAGCTGTCGGCACCCGCATCGTATTGCCCGATCGCGACGCGCGGCTCCATCGGCGCGCCGCTGACACGCTGATTGTGGGAGGCGAGCCGCACCACGCGATGGGCGCGCGCGAAAGCTGCGTCGGTCGCGTCGCGGTCGCCATTGCCGCCGGCGACCAGCAGATTGCCGGCGCGATCGTCCCAGAGCGGCGTCGCACCGGGAGCGGTCGCGGCGCGCGCGTCGATCGCAGCCGGAAGAGTCTCGTACGCGATCTCGATCAGTTCGGCGGCGTCGCGCGCGGCGGCGAGGGTCTCGGCGATGACAAACGCCACGGCCTCGCCGACATAGCGCACGCGGTCTTGCGCCAGGGGCGGCTGCAAGGGTGGCGGGCCGTTCGGCATCGCCTCCGGCCCGAATGCCGGCTTGGTGATCTCGAAATGATCGGCGCCGCTCGGCGCGTGCGGCACGCCCTTGAAGCCGGCGGCGGCGTAATCGCGGCCAGTCAGTATTGCAAGCACGCCGGGCGCGCGCGCCGCCGCTGCGACCTCGATGCCCGCGATGCGCGCATGCGCATGGGGCGAGCGCAGCACGGCGGCGTGGGCCTCACCGGCCAGGTCGAGGTCGTCGGTGAAGCGGCCCCGGCCGGTGAGGAGGCGCCGGTCTTCCTTGCGCCGGATGGGCTGTCCGATGAAAGCGGTCATGGGGCGATCCGGCGCAAACGCGCGCTTACTTGGCGAAGACTTGTTCCTTGATGCGCACGAATTCGTTGACGCCGTCGGTCAACGCTTTGCCTTTCTCC
>Ga0307373_10006521_pt1 | contig 18520 bp, 13 predicted proteins | sample OX2MG_FD_202534 | JGI IMG/M metagenome (GOLD analysis project Ga0307373, IMG submission 202534) | Soil microbial communities from Risofladan, Vaasa, Finland - OX-2 | ecosystem: Environmental > Terrestrial > Soil > Coastal area > Acid sulfate soil | place: Finland: Risofladan, Vaasa | collected...
GGCTTTGTCGATTACGACGGCTCGAGCGGCGGGTTGAAGGTCCATAGCGGCCTCCTCAGCGTGATCCTGCACGAGTAGCCTTGCTGTCGAACCCTCGGTAATTTCCAGCCCGACCCGCACGATCGTTCCTTCCCATTAACAGCCCTGAGCAACGGTGACCAGATGCATGAGCTATTGTGATCACACGCGTGGCTGGCGCAGACCTTTTAGGTCTGCGAGATGAGCGAACCTCAGCCACACGACGGCCAACACTTATGATGCCGTGAACCGGCTGGCCACCGCCGTAGCCGCGGGAAATTCGACTTATAATCTGACCTACAGCTATGACCAGTATGGCAACGGAACGTGCGTGCAGAATGGCGGGGCGGGCTTATGCCCGCAGTTGACGTTCGCGGGATCGACCAACCACATCAGCCAGATTGGCAACACCCCGGTCAGCTACGATGCGGCGGGCGAGGTGACGAGCGACGGGCAGTACAACTATCAGTACGACGCCGAGGGGCGGCTGGTGAAGGTCACGAACTCGCCGCCGGCAACGTGGTACCAGGTCTCCGTGTATAATGCGCTGGGAGAGCACGTGGAGGATGACTTTCCGGACGGGCAGTACAACCGGACGCTGATCTTTCCGCGGGACATTTTCGGCCACCGGACGGAGATTTTCGACGACCGGCCGAGCCAGAACTGGGTGGGCGCAGACCAGTGGTGGGCGCGGGTGGCGGGACTGCGGTTGTTGATGGGGGGCAGCACGTCATACCTGCGGCACGCGGACGCGACGGGGTCGTCGACCATGCTGACGGACCAGACGGGAGCGGTGGATGGGGATGTGGTGTTTTACCCCTGGGGGCAGGTGTGGCAGATCAGCGGCGGCTCCGATGGGACTTTTGGGGACCTGGGCTTCCAGGTCAACTACCCGCTGCCCCCCTCGGCGACGCGGGACTACAACCCGACGCTCGGCCGCTGGCTTGTCCCCGACCCGGCGGGCCAGATGGCGGCGAACCCGGCCAATCCACAGACCTGGAATATGTACGCCTACGCGACCGACAACCCGACCACCCTCAACGACCCGTCGGGGCTGCTGGGGTGGGAGGGCGCGGATTGCAATAAGACTTGGGGCGAAGGCAGTGCGGAGGTAACCCAAAATAATTCTTTTACCCTTTATGATAAGGTCGGTGCTAGTGCTGGGGACTGCTCGGGCGGTATACCCATCTTTCCGTGGCTCCGCCAAGGCCCGTTAGGCTCGAACGGTGCGAATTTGCTCGCCGAGCTGGCATACCGGAACCGCAACGCAATGTACGTGGCGGCGCAGTGGGCGCAGGAGTCAACGAACGGCCCCGTCATCAAGGCTCCGCCACCACCGTACACACCCCAAGAGAGCTTTAGAGCGTGCATGGCCGGCGAGATGGTCAACAACTTTCTTGGCGGGGGGCGGGCGGGGTTGACAGTTGCACTCCATGTAGCAGTCATCGTAGCGAGACAAGGGTCTGGGACCTTCCTCCCCGGCCCCGGCTGGCTGTATACGGGAACCGCGATCGTTTATGACGTGGCGATGGTGGCAAAGGCATATGCAACTTGTAAACAGGAGTTGAAATGACATCAGCACGACCTGGACTGCTTCGTAACCGCGTAGCATCGTTGTGTTCCCTCGTTTTCTGTACGTATATGGCCTTGCCACAGTCCGCGAGATCACTGCGCTCGACCGGCGAGCTGGGCCCACACGGACGAGACCCAATCTTCGTCTTCGGGCTTGTAGCTTCCCTCGTGATTACGAGTTTAATTGCAACCAGGTCTCCATTCGTAGGAGATCGCGTAGTGTTTGGAGCCGCGGCTGGAGTTTTCCTCTCGGGGCTTATCAAAGCAGTGCTCTCACCTAGCCCCTTAGCTCTGGCAGCGACGGTCATCAATGTGATAGTGTCCCTGCTCTGGGCAGTCGCCGCAATTGCTAGCCTGGTCATCCTCATATCCGCCCTGCGACGGCGACCACGTAGCAGATAGCGGGTAGCGGGTAGATTCTCTCTTGAATTTCAAGAGGGATTTCTCTTTTGAAGGTGCAGGAAACTTTTCTCTTTGTAAGCGGGCGGGTGGCGCAGCAGGTAGCAGGTAGCGCAGAGTCTCGGCTCTCAGAGACTCTGCGGTTTCTGAGGGTTGTTAATTGCTTTGCGGGGCTGGCGCAGACCTTTTAGGTCTGCGAGGTGAGCTGCTGAAGAGATTTCAAGGCATGCGGTCCATCTTCAGGACCGAGTCATCGCCGAGGTGATAGAACCTGAAGCTTGACCACGGCCACTGATCGGGAGCATCGGCCAGGCCGCGCTTCACGGGATTGACATGCATGTAGTTGAGTTTTTCCAGACGTTTTTTCTCGCTGTAGATTCCAAACGGATAGAAGCGGCGCTGCCAGACTCGGAAGGCGGACTGATCATGTACAGTCGGTGGAAGACGCAGCCGCGCAAGTGTTCGCTCACACCAGTGGTTGCCGGGATTTGCGCGAAGGATGCGTAAAAGGCGGGCGGCGGTGCGCTGCTTGAGTTGCTGAACGATGCGGCGGGTGGATTCGGCCGGTTGTGGCCAGATCAAAAGGTGGAAGTGCTCGGGCATCAGCACCCATCCGAGCAGGCGGAAATGGAACTCCTCCCGCACAGCCTCCAGCGCTTTCACAAACTCGCCGCAAAATTTTGGGCTGAGGAATACAGGCAATCTTCGGTACGTGCTCGCAGTGATAAACTGCAACTGGCCAGGAGCAAAATAACGGGGATGCGTCATGCCGGCAGAGAGTATAACTCAGGTCATCACTGAAAGACGCAGACCTGAAAGGTCTGCGCCAGCCGGCGAATAAGTGATGGAGGAGGAATGCAAAAGGTGAAACTGTTTTCAATCGGCCGGTTCGGCGCAGCCTCGCTGCTGGCGCTGGCCGTTTTCGCTTGTCCGGCGTCTGGGCAGCAGGTCAACGTGGTTCACGTCGAGTTCGCAAGAGGAAAACCTGACACGATGCTGTCGGGCATCGACGTTTGCAACACACCCATGTGGAAGGTCTTCGAAAAGCTGGGGCATCCGGATCGGACAGACCACCCCAGGAACCAACCCGCCTTCACCTGGGAGCGGCCCGGAGTCAAACTAGTTGTCTCGGAATACACTTTTCTGGACGGGTTGGTTCCGAACTTCGTACAGGTGTCAGGTCGGGTTCCAGTAGGAGAGATTGGGAGGACCGGACGGGGGCTGGCGCTGGGCGCTACGCTTAACGACATTCGACGTATCTATGGCGGTCAGTTCCCGGTGGACGTGTATCGTGGCGTCCGGCGGGTCTCGGTCCTGTGGGAGAACAGCTCAGACGCCCTTTACATCACGCTCGACAAAAACGACCGCGTGGTCGGTATGGAACTGCATGCGGGAGATTGCAATTCGCCGTAGCGGGTAGCGCAGAGTCTTGGCTCTCAGAGACGCTGCGCTACCTGCTTTAGTCTCAGCCTCGGTCTCAGCTTCGGCTCCCCGGTTACCTTGTCGCCGCGGGTTGCGAACGCTTGCGGCCTGAAGGCAGGTGGAGGGTAAATTATGGAATTCTCCAACTCATCGAGCAAGCCAACGGCGGGCCGTGTCCGGCGGTTCCTCTTCAGGGAATTATCCGGCTCTCCGACTCCGGCTCCAGAGTCGCCCGGAGTAAGGACTTTTCACGCACCTCGGTACTGGAAATCGAATGTGTGCGGGGCCGTAGCTGCGGGTATTGGAGCAACCGGACTCTTCATAGTTATCGGGGGAATCCTTGCGTGGGGAAGCCAACGCTGGGAAGGGCGGCTATGGGGTGCAGGCTTGATTCTGTTTGCGATTGTAGCGGTCTGGGTCCTGCTGCCGGGAAACCTGGGAGCAGTATACCCCTACGCTGTCGAAATAGAGGAAGGCAAAGGCTTCCGCTTCTATGCTCCCTTCAAGCAGTTTTACATACCAGCCCAGGAAGTGAAGCGCGTGAAGTGGTCGTGGTTTGGGGGTGGCTGGGTTGTCAAACTCAGGCGCCGGCGCGGCCTCCTGCCGGGTTTCATTATCCACTTCGCGTGGGGTCGGCAGGGGCGTGAGCTGGCCCAAGCAATCGGAGAGGAACTCGCGGGTGGCGCAGACATTGTACTTTAATGTCTGCGATCAGCGGGTAGCGCAGAGTCTCTTGACACCGAGACTCTGCGCTACCCGCTACAACCCGCGATCTTCCACTACGCCCGAAAAACAACTTGACAATTATCGGCTACTGTGCTAGTCTTTGAGCTTGAACGGGCCGGGAGGACACGGCCCCTGCAGCTTGAGTCGCGCGGGCCGGGCGGGGCCGAGCGACAGCCGGTTTCCCCTCACCCACCGCCTTGCGGTCCCCCCTCCCCGCAGGGAGAGGGCAAAAGAGTTTCGCGGTTCCCAACACATGGGCCGAGGGTTGGGGTAACCGAGCGCTGCTCGTTGCGGCACAGCGAGAGGGCTGGGGTGATCTGATGCAGGAACCGCAGGACGCAAGGGCCTGCGCTACAAATTCTTCCTCGACGTCGGGAACATGGGTGCAAGAATAAAACAGTCTGGAAAAACTGCTAAAAACGAGTTAAGTTATTGAAAAATATGGCAGGCTTGTTTTGCCCTGCCAAAATAAAAAAAGAATCCTTTTTTTGCAAAAACGAAGCTAGTAAGTTGTTGAAAACAAATTATAGTGTGTCAAAAAAGAACAGAAACGAACCTGAAACTAAGCTAGCTAAGTCGTTGAAAATACGTAATGGGCCTAAAAACGAACCGAAGATTTCCAGTCTCTCGGAATGCCACCGTTTAGGGCTGCATCGCATGACCCATCAACCCAAATTTGCCACCTGGTTCCTCGCAAGCCTTACTACACCCTTTCCCTTGCCGAGGCACGGACCTGGCTTACCGCTCCGCAGGCTTTGCTCCCTTGACACGTCCCACGGCGGCTTGTATATTGGGTTCGATTCCACAACTCCTTGACATCCCGCGTACTGCCGATTATTTGGAATCTGGCAAGACCAAGGAGCCGCGCATGTTTGACAAAGCGCTAAAGATCGTGGCCGTTGCGATGCTGGTTGCTGTGGCCGCCGGACCCTTAAACTGCCTGGCGATGAAAGGCGAGGCGGAGACTGAGGCTTGCGCGGAGGCTCGTCCGGGCTCTGGTAGCCAATCCACGGCCAGCGTGGCGGATTCAGGCAGGGCCTCAGACCCCTCTCGCGGCTTGCCGGTGGTTTGCGGGGTATCCATCCACCCGGCGTCGAACGGCGCTGCCACGATCGATATTTCGACCAGCCAGCCCATTCCTTACCACGTCATGCAGCTTGCGAGTCCGCGGCGGCTGGTGGTGGATTTTGAAGGCGCCCGCAACGCTGTACGGCGTGGGACCTATCCCGCACAGTCCGCGATACTCAGCAGGGTACGGATTGCCCAGCGGCGCGCGCGCCACCCGGCCATCGTTCGCGTCGTGGCGGACCTTGGGGGATCGCCAGCTTTTGAAATTCATCGCGAGGCGTGGGGAGTCCGGGTGGAATTGAAACCCCGCCTGGCCCAAGCCCGCCGGCGAGCTCAGACGGACCCCTCCAAATCACCCAAAAAGCCGTTCAGCACGGAACTTCAGCCCGCCGACGATCGATCTCCAGGCGCTGAATTTCCAGTTCATCGATTCGCCGATTTAACGGCCAGCCTTACAACTCCCGAACTTCCGCCCCAGGATCACCTGGTCCCGCTGGTCAAGGAGCAGCCACGGGAGGATGCGCGCGGGGCCTCGGGAAAGATGGCCCTGGTTTACGGCGTCTCGATCAAGCCCCATGCTGACGGGGAAACCCTGGTGGACATTGCGAGTTCGCAATCGGTCCCCTATCGCGTTTTCCAGCTTACTAATCCTCTCCGACTGGTGGTTGATCTGAAAGATGCGCGGGATGCCGGCAAGCGCGAAGTTTATCCGGTTGAATCGCCCGTGTTAAAGCAGGTTCGGGTCGGGCAGTGGCGCAAAGAAGACCCGTCCGTGGTGCGCATCGTGGCGGATCTGGAAGGTTCTCCGATGTTCGACGTTCACGCTCAGCAGCCCGGCATCCGCATTGAGCTGAAGCCCCGCCCGGCTCTTGGCTCGCTCATCCGGAATCCCTTCGAGTTCAAGCGGGAAGGCCCGAGCGTCAATATCTCACATCCAACCAACCCGGCAGATGACTTGCCCGCCGCGCGAACCACCCCTTCCCTGGCAGCCGGCGGCATCTCCCTTTCTAGCCTGAAGGTGCTTGGATATGTTGAAAAGCCCGGCTCAGAGACCGAAGCGATCCTTTCCGACGACCTGAATATTTATTTTGTTCCCGAAGGCGGCGCTTTCGAGGACAGATTCCAACTGCTCAAAATCACGGGCAATGCCGTTGAGATCGAAGACCTGAACACCCGGCAGACGGCGTGGCTGCAATTTACTCCATAAGATGTCGCCGGAATCCGGCCTTTGCGCGGAGTTCAATCCTGCGCAGAGCGCCTCAGACCTCGTTCCGCACGCGTGCTGAAGGCTGACAAGTTCCCTGCCCTTGCCGCCGCGCGCGATTCATCGGCGGAAATAGCCGGGCTCATTGCCGGGCTTCCACTTGATGTTGCACCCCACGCTGGGCTTCTGGTCGTCGGAAACCGGCCGCCCCTCAAGGACCGCATCGAGCGCCGCGCGCAGGTCGGCTCCGGTAACGGGACGATTGTTCCCCGGCCGGCTGTCGTCCATTTGGCCGCGGTAAACAAGCCGTCGATTTCCATCGAAGAGGTAGAAATCCGGCGTACAGGCGGCGCCGTAGGCCTTCGCGACTTCCTGAGCTTCGTCGTAGAGATAGGGAAACGTCAGTCCCCTGCTCTTGCTCAACTCTGCCATCTTGGCGGGACCGTCTTGGGGATAGCTCTGAACGTCGTTGGAACTTATCCCCACAATCCCCACACCGCGCGCCTGATACTCTTGGGCAAGCCTGGCGAAGTGCGGTAGAACATGTTGCACGAAAGGACAGTGATTGCACATAAAGACCATGAGGAGCGCGGAAGAGTCTTTGAAGTCGTCGAGTGATACTGTTTTGCCCATCGGGCCCGGCAGCCGGAAATCGGGCGCCTTGGTTCCCAGAGGTTGCATTGTCGAAAGGGTGTCCGCCATCGTAATCTCCTCAACCGTAACTTGCTGTTTGATTCCCTATTCTAGCTCTTCTCAAATGGACGAATCCAATCATACCAGCCCTTGATGCGCGGGCGGCCGGATATGGAATTCCAAGATGAGGGCCGCCGCAACCCACGGCTCCCCCTAACGGAATACCCCTCAATGATACTTCCCGATGGTTCAAGTTTCCTTCGGCAATGCCGAAATGCTAGTAAAGGAACATTATGTGTGAGTTCCTCCCTCACGGTTACGGCCGTATTTCCCGGCACCTGCGGGATGTGAAGAACGAACAACTGAGGGGGTTGGCTGCAAATCCTGAAGCATTTTCGGAACACGAAGAAAATATTGGGATTAAGTGGCTAGCCCGATGCCTGGCATGATGAAAGAAATTCGGCGGAACGGTCCCCACAAGCAGCGCAAGCCTCGTCTCGAACCCCTGGCCAAAGCCACCCTGCCCTTTGCGGCGGATCATAACACGCCATCCGGCCATGATGACCTCCGGGACATTTTCACGTGGGGTATCGCTGCGATGGCGGAGGCGGAGAGTCCTTCTGCTGCACTTCAAAAAATCCTCCTGCTCCTCACTGCGAAAATGTGGTTTGCTCACGCGGCGGTCTATTCAACCGCGAGCGCCGGCCAGGCGTTTCGCTGTGTTGCACAAGCCAAGCCGGTGATATCGGCTTCGATCCAGCCCTTCAGCAACGACTGCCAATCTCCACTCGTTCAGGCGGCAAAGACCCGGAAGCCTGTGTATCTCTCCGACGCCTCAGAGGTTCAGGGTCTATCCGAAAATGTGAAAATCAAATCCTTATACGTTGTACCGCTCATCTTGAACTCCAGACTCTACGGTGTCCTCAGCGTTCACACGTATGGAAACAGCACAATTGACGAGGGGTGCCGGGCCTTGATCGACCGATTCGCGCGGCTGGCCGCCCTCGCGCTGGAGCGGATCGGATTCGAGCGTGCTCCTCTCGAAGAGAATTCCATCGCCGAATCGATGTTTGCGCAAGAACATGTTGGAGTGGCGCTGGCGGGTCTGGACGGGAAAATCCAAAGAGTCAGCCCAGCCCTCGCGGAACTCTTGGGTCATGCGCCCACCGATCTCACCGGGAAGCGAATCGCAGACTTCGTCGCTCGAGAAGACCGGGAGAAATTTCATGAAGCCGAACAACAAGCGAATGAAAGCAAGAGACACCCTGCGACCGTCCTAAACCGTTATGTCCGCAATTCCGGCGAAGTCATCTGGTGCGCCACCAGCGTTACCGCCGTCCGTGATGCCAACGGCCAGCCAACGTCCCACCTTATCCTCGTTGCCGATAACAGCGCGGCCAAGCAGGCGGAGGAGGCACGGGACAGCGTTAAGAACGAGCTGATTCAATCCCAAAAGATCCACACTTTAGGGATGCTGGCGGGTGGAGTTGCCCATGACTTCAACAATGCGCTGGAAGTCATCATGGGTTTCGCCTCTCTGGCGCAGATGCGACTGACGGCTGCCGATCCCATCCAGGAACCCCTTAAGATCATCGAAGAGTCGGCAAGGGGGGCCGCAATGCTGGCCCGTGAGCTTCTTGAGGTCTCACGGAACGACGAAGCCGAAGCCCAGCCCGTCGAGGTCCGAGAGATTGTGGGTGCGGTCATGAAGATTATCACGAGAACCTTTGACCGCAAGATTCAGGTGGAACATCGCGCTGAAGCAAACATGCCCTGCGTGGAAGGATTTCGCAATCGCTTCGAACAGGCAATTTTGAACCTTTGCCTCAATGCCCGCGACGCCATGCCGACGGGTGGCATCCTGACGGTTGAAGCAACGACCGAGACCCTCTCCGCGGACGACCCCCGGCGGCCGCCTTCTTGTCCCGCGGGCAGCTACGTGCGCATCGCCGTTCGCGATACCGGTGTCGGCATGCCCCCGCAGGTTCTGGAACATATTTACGAACCCCTGTTTACCACCAAAAGCCCCGGCCAAAATACGGGCCTGGGTCTGACGATGGTGGAAAGAATCGTCAGGGACGCCCGTGGGGCCATTTCGGTAACCAGCGTTCCGTCGGGAGGAACTGAATTTGCTCTTTATCTGCCCGCGGTTTTCATCGAACGGCCCTTATCGCTCAAAGCCCCGTCCAAACAACTGATGCCAGGCCGTGGCACCGTTCTTGTCGTGGATGACGAACCGCGCGTTCTCGACTTTTTGGAAAAGGGTTTGACCCGCCTGGGGTACAAAGTTCTCTGCGCGGAGAGTGGAAAGCACGCCTGCGAAATGTATTCCAAGCAGCCCCGAAAGGTTATTTGTGTTCTGCTCGACATGATCATGCCCGACATGAGCGGGCTTGAAACTTACGCCAAGCTGCGGGACATCAATCCACAGGTAAAGGTCATTCTTTCCTCGGGGCATAGTTCCGATCGCGTAAAACGCCAAGCCGTGGAAGCGGGTGGGGTGGACTTCCTTGGGAAGCCCTACACGCTCGAAACCCTGTCCCAGGCACTCCAAAAAGTTCGACAAAATTGATGAGCGGGTCTGACGCGCGGAGCAACGATGTCCGAAAAATCGGATGAACCACCTGAACTCAATCCATCCGCCCGGCGAGTTCTCGTAGCCGACGACGACCCGATTTCCCTCCGAATCCTTCAAGGGGCCTTCGAACAATGGGGCTATGAGGTTGTCGTGGCGAGGGACGGAACCGAAGCCTGGCAGGCCCTTACACAACCCGCTGCTCCCCAAATGGTTATTCTGGATTGGATGATGCCGGGAATGGACGGGCTCACGATTTGCCGCAGAATCCGGGCCACCTCCCGGGGACGCGTTATGTATCTCATTCTTGTCACCGCGCGTACCGATCGCCTGGATGTCGTTTCGGGACTCGAGGCCGGAGCCAATGACTATGTGACCAAGCCCTTCCACCACCCCGAACTGCGCGCTCGGGTGGGAGTGGGGGCGCGCGTGCTGGAGTTGCAAAACAGTCTGGCCGACCGGGTGCGCGATCTGGAGATTGCCCTAAAGCAGGTCAAGCAACTGCGGGGATTGCTACCCATCTGCATGTACTGCAAACGCATCCGCGACGACAAAGACTATTGGCAGCAGGTTGAAACTTATATCGGTAACCATTCAGAGGCGGAATTCAGCCACGGCATATGTCCGGAGTGCTACGAGAAGATGGTCAAGGCGCAGGTTGAGTAGGACGGTTACGGAAGAGCAGAGCATGCGATTCATTCACCAAGATTCGCCCGGTCCACGCCTCATAAACATCGCCGTCTTCGTATTGATTTTGGCAGCCGTGGCACTTTGGGTGCACAGGAGCTTTCTGGGATCTTCATCCGACACCTGGATTCACACCCATGAGCCAGAAGTTCTCACAACTTCGACCTACGCAGCTTTTGTATTGCCCTACAGTGTTGTTCTTATCCAGGGCCTGCGCTACGTTAAAGTACCGTTCGGATGGACTCTGGGGCACTGGATCGATACCCTCGGCCTTGCAGCCGTTCTGATACTCCTTTCAATCCTTTGGGCCGAAATACTTCGGCGGCGGGTCCGTGGCCAAACAGCCCTCCTCCGGGAGTGGGCAGGGCGCGAAGTCGCGTTGAAAGAGAAGTATGAAGAACTCTTCGAGAATGCCAACGACGTCATTTTCACCTTGGGCCTGGAACGGAAACTGACTTCCATCAACAAGGCTGGCGAAAAGCTCACAGGCTTTAAGCGCGATGAGGTTTTGGGGACTGACACATTACAGTACATCGCCCCAGAGTACCGGGAACTGGTTCAAAGCATGTTTGGGCAGGAAGTTCGGGATGGCGCTCCAACGACCACCTATCTGGAGGTTTCGACGAAGGATGGCCGGCGGGTGCCGCTCGAAGTCAACAGCCGCCTTATTTATGAAAACGGAAAACCCGCCGGGGTCCAAGGGATCGCCCGCGACATTACAGAGCGGAAGCAAGCTGAAGCGGCAATCAAGAGGAGCGAGGAACAAGTTCGTCTCCTTCTCGAGTCCACTGCCGAAGGAATCTATGGACTGGATTTGGACGGCAATTGCACGTTCTGTAACGCGGCGGCGGTTGGACTTTTCAGATATGCGGATGCAAACGAACTTCTGGGCAAGAACATGCACGCTCTCGTCCATCACACTCGTCCGGACGGCACACCTTACGCTGCTCACGATTGCCAGATTTACCGGGCCCACTCGCAAGGGGTCGGAACCCACGTTGAAACGGAGGTTTTTTGGCGGCGGGATGGAAGCAGCTTTCCCGTCGAATACTGGTCCCACCCCATCCATCAGGATGGGAAGGTGGTGGGTTCCGTCGCGTCCTTCCTGGACATTACCGAACGCAAACAGGCTGAGGAAAAGCTGAAGTTGTTCAAGCACATCTTCGCCAACACAACCGATGCCGTTGCGGTCTTCGATCCACAAGGACATCTGATCGAGCAAAATGCAGCACACCATACGCTGCTGGGGTATTCCGACGAAGACATCAGAGGGGGCACTGCGGCGGTCGTTCTTGGAGACGATCTGTTTCGCCGTATTACAGAGGAACTTTCCAGAACGAGTTCTTTTCGAGGCGAGGTAAGCGTTGGGGCGCGGTCAGGCGCCGTGATCCATACCGATCTCTCGGTGATCAATATTTTAAACAACCAGGGGGTAATTCTGTGCCAGGTGGCGCTGATGCGCGACATCACTGCCCGTAAACTCGCGGAACAGGAACAGCAGAAAGCCAGGGAGGCCGCCGAAGCCGCCAACCGCGCAAAGAGCGAGTTCCTCGCCAACATGAGCCACGAGATCCGAACCCCCCTGAACGGCATTCTGGGGATGACCGAGCTGGCCCTAAGCACCGATCTGACGGAAGAGCAGCACGAGTACCTGGCCATGGTGAAAACGTCGGGAGAAACCCTTTTGACGGTTATCAACGATATTCTGGATTTTTCGAAAATCGAGGCAGGCAGGCTCGATCTCAATCCTATCGATTTCGACCTGCGCGACGCGTTGGGAGATACCCTGAAAACCCTTTCTTTGCGTGCTCACCAAAGAGCCCTCGAACTGGCGTTGCACGTTGCCTCCGATGTGCCTTATAAAGTCAAAGGTGATCCGACCCGTCTCCGGCAAATCATCGTGAACCTGGTGAGCAATGCCATCAAGTTTACAGAACAGGGCGAAGTGGTCCTCCACGTCAGCCTGGAATCTGAGGGCAAAGGAGAGCTTCGTCTGCTCTTCAGGGTCGCCGATACCGGTATTGGCATCCCTTCTGAAAAGCACAATCTGATCTTCGCACCCTTCACACAGGCCGACAGTTCGGCCACCCGGCGGCATGGGGGAACCGGACTGGGCCTGGCGATCTGCTTTCAACTGGTCGATCTGATGGGAGGGCGTCTTTGGGTCGAAAGTGAAGTAGGCAAGGGCAGCAGCTTCTATTTCACGGCGCGTTTCGGCCCCTCGAAATCCAAAGGCGAAACCATCATTCCGGCGCAGGCCGCCAAACTCCGGGGACTGGCAACCCTGGTCATTGACGATAATGCGACCAATCGCCGCCTTCTCGAAGAAATGCTGGTCACCTGGGCCATGAAGCCGGCGATGGCCGATGGCGGCTGGACGGGTTTGGCCGCTATGGAACAAGCGAGGGACAAGGGAAGGACTTTTCCCCTGGTCCTCATCGACGCACAAATGCCGGACCTCGATGGTTTCAGCCTTGCCGAAAGAATCAAGCTGGACCCTACCCTCGCCGGGGCCACGATCATGATGCTGACCTCCGCCGGCCGTCGTGGAGACGCTGCCCGGTGCCGCGAACTCGGCATCGCCGCCTACCTCCACAAACCCATCAAGGAAGGGGACCTGCTACAGGCCGTTCTTCTTGCCCTGGGGCCGCGTCCACAGGACCCGCAAGACGCTGAACTGATTACGCGGCATACCCTGCGCGAGCGGTTTCAGAAACTTCGCATCCTCCTGGCTGAAGATGACCTCATTAACCGTGAGCTGGCCCAACGCGTGCTGACGAAGTCCGGATACAACGTAACAACGGTTCAAGATGGCCGCGAAGCCGTCGCCGTCCTTGAGGCATCGGGCTTCAACACCTTCGATGCCGTTCTAATGGATGTGCAGATGCCGCAAATGGACGGCTTGGCCGCGACGGCCGCCATCAGGGAAAAGGAGCAAGAAACCGGCACACATCTGCCGATTATAGCGATGACCGCACACGCCATGAAAGGCGACAGAACGCGGTTCATGGCCGCAGGGATGGACGGTTATATCGCCAAGCCAGTTCGCGCTCAGGAACTCGTCAAAGTGATTGAAGGAGTTCTTCCAGACGCTAACGCGGCCCGGCACGAAGGATTATTAAAAGAAAGTCCATCACCCATCATTGATTGGAATCAGGGGCTGGCCCAGGTTGACGGCGACCGCGAACTCTTTCGTAACCTGCTCAGATTGTTTGCGAAAGAAATACCTTCGATGCTCGACAGGATTCGGCAGGCCCTCGATCAAAAGGATGCGCCAGGAATCGAGCAGGGAGCGCACACCATAAAGGGATCGGTGAGCAACTTCGGAGCCAGCCAAGCTTTGAAGACCGCCTTCAGGCTTGAACAGATGGCTCATGCGAACGACTTGGCGCACGCCGAAGAGGCCTATGAGGAACTCGAAAGAGAGATCGGGCGAGTCCTCGCTGCCATCGAAGCCCAAAACAGCGAGGTAACAGGATGAACGTTCTGATCGCTGACGATGAACCGATCAGCCGCCGCTTGCTGGAAATTCTCTTGAACAAGTGGGGATACGATGTGACCGTGGCGTCCAACGGCGAGGAAGCCTGGCGACTATTGCAGACGAAAGACCGCCCTAAGATTGCCGTGCTGGACTGGATGATGCCCGGCATGGACGGCATTCAGGTCTGCCAAAACATCCGCCAATGCGAAAACACTTCACCGACGTACGTCCTCTTGCTGACGGCCAAGCAAGAAAAGGAAGACATGGACAACGGCTTCAGGGCTGGTGCGGACGACTACCTGGCCAAGCCGTTTGCTGCCCAGGAACTCAAGGCGCGGCTGCGCGCTGCAAGGCGGATTATCGATTTGGAAGAACAACTCCATATGGTGCAGAGTGCCCTTAGCATCGAAACAACTCGCGACCCCCTCACGGGCCTCTGGAACCGCTCCTCGATTCTGGAGATTCTTCACCGAGAATTGCACCGTTCCCGGCGGCAAAGGTCGCACGTGGCGCTGGTGATGGCGGATCTCGATCACCTTAAGCAGATCAACCACAAGTACGGCCATCTCGCCGGTGACGCCGTAGTGCGCGAGACGAGCCGAAGAATGCGGACTTCCATCCGTGTTTACGACTCCATCGGGCGTTACGGCGGGGGGCAATTTGTTATTGTGTCCCCGGAGTGCGACAAGGCAGGAGCCTTGAGCCAAGCTGAACGGCTGCGGTCACGCAGCAACCTGCAACCCATCGAGACTTTCGTAGGGACCCTTCCCGTCACGATCAGTCTTGGAATTACCGTGGGAAATGACGAAAAGCAAGCCCATCTCCTTGTTTCAGCTGCGGAGGCCGCCCTGGCACAGGCCAAGAGAGCGGGCCGCGACCGTGTTGAAGCAGCCGTCAGCTAGCTCCCTTCCCGCCGGTCACTGCCCGGCTTCTCACGCCGATCACCGTCCGCCTTATTTGCCCCATAAGCAGATTTAATTTTATCCGGTGTGGCGGAACCCCTATAATCTACCCTTGCAGACCTCAAGGGTGGTTTGACTTGAAGCGGGCGGGCGAGCCAAGCCAATCGAAGCTTTCCCGCCGACTTATTTCCAAGCAGGGGTGCTGACGGGTGCCAGTCTCGGGTTTAACGATGGCTCTGCCCGATTACTATGCGGCGGAATCCGGACGCATCCGGAAAGCCTTTGAGGCCTCCGGCGACGGACCGGCCACCGTGGCTGAACGCTCCGAACTGGTGGATCATCTTGTCCGGGAGCTCTATCGGACCACGATCTCCCCGCAGCCTGGCGCGCCCGACAACCTGTGCCTGGTGGCGCTGGGCGGATATGGGCGGAAAGAACTGTTTCCCTGCTCGGATGTCGATCTCTTGTTTATTTCAGACAAGAACCCAACGCTCGAAAGCTATCGCAAGGCCATTGCCGAGTTCATTCGTTCCCTCTGGGACCTGGGTCTTCGCGCCGCGCAAACATGCCACACGCTGGACGAGTGCAGCGTCCTTTTCCGGGACAACCTGGAATTCAACGTTGCCCTGATCGATTCTCGCTATATGGCCGGCGGCGAAAACCTTTTCATGCAGCTTCGCAACACGAACATACCGCGCCTTATGAGGAAGGAGGGGCAAACCCTCTTAAACGATTTGATCAAGATGACACGAGCGCGGCACCTCAAACACCAAGACACGCTATTTCATCTGGAACCGAATCTCAAGGAAGCGCCGGGAGGACTCCGGGACCTTCATGTCGCGCGCTGGCTCACGATCATTTCAGAACTCGAATCAAAGCGGCGCTGGGCGTCTCCTGAAGAGCTTTGGCCGGCACGGTATCTCGACCCGGCAAAGCAGGCATTCCAGTTCTTATCCGCAGTTCGGTGCTTTCTTCACTATCGGCAGGAACGAGACGATAATCGCCTGACCTACGAATTGCAGGAAGAGGCAGCCGCCATGGGCGTTGGGATCAAGATCGGCCAACCTGTCTCTGCGGCGGATTGGATGCGAATGTACTTCCGCCACGCCCGCTCGATCGATCGCCTGACGGCGGAAATCATCGACGAAACCCAGCCTTCCCGGCTGGCCCTTTACGGTTTATACCAGGACTGGAAATCCCGGGTCTCAAACCTCGATTTCTCGGTGGTGCGCGGAAAAATCTACCTCCGGCTGCCCGCTGCCGCGCGTGATACAAGTTACCTCCTGCGCTTGTTTGAGTTTGTGGCGCGCCACGGACTGGAGCTGAGCCGCGAAGCCGAACGCGGCGTTAAGGAAGCCATCATTTCGGATTCGAACAACCCTCAGCAGGATCCGGATTTGTGGCAGGCGTTCTGCCGGATCCTTTCCCTGCCGCACGCCGCCACGGCGCTCCGGGCCATGCACCGGCTGGGATGGCTTGACCTCCTCTTCCCGGAGTTTCGCGCCATCGACGCCCTGGTGATCCGGGATTTCTATCACCGCTACACCGTCGACGAACATTCTTTCATGACCATTCAAAACCTCTACGCACTGCGCGAGACCAAGGCGGAATGGGATGGCAAGTTCCGTGAAATCCTGTCAGAACTCGAGGCCCCGCAACGGCTTGTCTTCTCGCTGCTGTTTCATGACGTCGGCAAGGGAATGGCAGCCACAAACCACGTGGAAGGAAGTCTTGAGGCGGTTGCGCAGGTCTTTGCCCGCCTGGGCGTAAAAGCGGAAGAGCAGGAGGCGGTTTGCTTCCTGATCCGCAATCACCTCGAAATGTCCAAGGCATTTCTACACCGCGACATTTTTGATCCCGCCACAGTCCATCGAATGGCAGAACTCGTCGGGTCCGAGGAACGGCTCAAGATGCTCTGCCTTTTGACCTACAGCGACATCAGATCGGTCAATCCCGAAGCCCTCACCCCTTGGAAAGCTGAAATGCTCTGGAGGCTATACGCTGCGACCTCCAATGCGCTGGCGCGCAGCATGGACACCGAAAGAATTCACAGCCCCGAGGAATCGCCCTCAACCATCGGGCAGCAGGGATCCCTTGATGGAGCCGCAGCGTTTCCGGAAGACTTAAGCGAGTTTCTCGAAGGTTTCCCGAAGCGTTATCTTCGAACCCATACTTATGAAGCGATTGTGCGCCACCGGCAGATGGCGGAAGATCTGCCTCGAAACCCGATCCAGACTGTCCTTTCAAAGCAGAGTCACTACTGGGAGCTAACGGTCTTAACCCGCGACCGCCCTTATCTTTTTGCGCATCTCACGGGGACCCTCGCCGCGTGGGGAATGAACATCGTCACAGCGGATGCGTTTGCAAATCGGGCAGGGATCGTCCTGGACACTTTCCGTTTTCACGACCTCTTTCACACGCTCGATCTGAACCCTCCCGAACAAGATCGCCTAAGGAGAACAATCGATGACGTGCTGGCGGGTGTTCAGAATCTCCAAGAACTCATCAGCGGCCGGATGAGAGCGCGCAACGCGGTGCGCTCCAAACTCAAGGTTCCCACTGAAATCCGGTTTGACGACACCTCGTCGTCGCACAGCACCCTTCTCGAGCTTGTTACGCAGGACCAGCCCGGGTTGCTGTACCGGGTCAGCTCCGTACTGTCCGACCATGGGTGCAATATCGCGGTTGCCCTTATCGAGACGCAGGGCGAAAAGGTCATCGACGTTTTTTACCTCATGAGCGAAAACCGCAAGCTCGACGAGGCAAGAAAACAAGCCGTCCGCAACGCCCTCCTCAAGTCGTTTTCGGACGACCTCGCCAGCGGACGTTGACGGTAACCGTCCCAACGACAAACATCCGGCTGTATTGCGGAGCGGCTTTTATTGAGAGTTGCAAAATATAGTGCCAGCCGTCGCTGGCGCGCGGGTCTATGACCCGCGTCTTTCACCGCTCAGGCAAGCAGTGCTTGCCGCCGAGCGGCGCTACAAAAAAGTTGTCCCTATATTTTGCAGGCATCAGTAGGTGTTGACAGGCCTCTCCACGCAGCAAGCGCTCGAGCGCCAAACCCGCGCTCTAAAAGCCTGGGGCAGCGGCCTTTTCAGTTCACCTTTGTGGTTTCCCTCGCAGGACGTACTTCGAATCGGCGACGCGGATACTTCTTGACCAAGCGCTCCAGGCCCCAAAGTGAGGATTCAGCACCTTCGTCCTGCAGCTCCTGGAACGAACGGGTGTTGGCATCGTTGCAGCGTGGGCAGAGCATGGTGGGCCGGCCCATGAGCATCGCCTGCGAGTTCTTGGAGTAAAAGACCGACTGCATCTCATCGTGGTTGGTCCGTAGAAGGCAGTTATGGCAAATAAACCAGCATCTTCTATCGACCCTTCTGAATATATTCAGCACACTCATCGCTCGTCGCCTCACTATCTATCAATATACCCTAAAAGAATCTTTTCACGCTCAACTGTACTTTGGCTGAAGGCGAGAACCGTACGCCCCGTCCTTGTTAACAATTATATTTCAACCCGCCCGACACGGCTATTGAGAGTTGCAAAATGGAGTGACAACCGCCGCTGTAGCGCGGGTCTGTGACCCGCGTCTTTCGCCGCGCTATGAGCGGCGCTACAAAAAAGATGTCACTATATTTTGCAAGCATCGGCAGTAAGCGCCAGGAAATGAATAGGGCTTCCTTTACCAATCGACGATCATCCCTCTTGACCTGCCCCCGTTCTCTGTACCAATCATAATGCGAGTTCCGGGGTAGTTTCTTGCTTTTGCTCTTCTCTGCGGTGCGGCTCGAAGGGAGCCGTAGGCGACCGGAGAGCTGCACCGCACGTTG
>Ga0307373_10006522_pt1 | contig 18517 bp, 15 predicted proteins | sample OX2MG_FD_202534 | JGI IMG/M metagenome (GOLD analysis project Ga0307373, IMG submission 202534) | Soil microbial communities from Risofladan, Vaasa, Finland - OX-2 | ecosystem: Environmental > Terrestrial > Soil > Coastal area > Acid sulfate soil | place: Finland: Risofladan, Vaasa | collected...
CGAGCCTTTCGGCCGCCGACACTGTGCGATTGGGCGCCGCGGCATGCGCGATCAGACGCTCGATGAGCGGCTGCGGCGCGTGCTGGGTGCGCAGGACTTCGGCGAGGAAGCTCAGATCGTCGCTCGGCCATGTGAACGGCGCGGAACCCGCGCTACCGAGCAGCGGCCGGATGCGCCGGATGTCGAAGCCATCGTCGCCCGAGCGCAACGGCGCCGACGACCGATTTTCCTGACTTGCCGCCATGCGCGAATCATCGCCGGTAGCCGTTAAGAATTGGTGGGCGCCGCCGCGATCAAGCGTTCGAGCGCCACTGCGGCGATCGACGCCGCTGCCGCAACCACCGCCATCGCGAGATAGGCGAGCCCGCCATAGGCGCCATAGAGCACGCCCGCGAGCGGCATGAACACGCCGTAGCCGATGCCGCTGATGACCGCAGCGGTCACGGCCTGACCGGTGGCGGCATGGACCGCCGGAATCGAGCGGCCGAGATAATGCATGCCGCCCAGCCCCGCTGCAGCGATCGTGCCGGCGTGCAGCAGCTGGACCAGCACGATGAGACGCAAATCACCGGTCAGTGCGAGCACGGTCCAGCGCACCACACCCGTGGCCGCGCCCAGCGCCATCAGCCGCGCCGGACCGTAGCGCGCGACCGCTCTGGCGCCCCAGAACAGGAACACGGCTTCGGCGGCCGCGCCCTCGGCCCACAACCAGGCGATCGTGGTGTCGGAAAAACCCTGCGCCTGCCAGCGCAGCGAGCCGAAAACATAATAGACGCTGTGGCTGGCCGAGATCAGCGTGGTCGACGCGAGAAACAGCAGATGCCGGCGCGTCAGCATGAACCGCCAGGCGCTGCCGCGCACGACGTCCGCGGCAACGTGGGTTGCGCCACGTGGCAGTAGCAAGCAGCTGCCGACGTTGAGCGCGGCCAACGCGATCACCAGATCGAGGATCACGTCGGGCGCGCGACCGCTGAGGATGCGGCCGCCAATGAGCGACGCGACGACGTAGGCGATGGTGCCCCACACCCGTACCCGGCCGAAATCGACGTGGCCCTGTTGCGTTGCGGTGATCGCCAGAGAATCGCCGACCGGCAGCAGCGCCGCGAGGCTGGCCACGCTGAGCGCATTGAAGCTCGCGAGCACCGCGAATCCGTGCGCGGGAAAGCACAACGCGTAGCCGGCAACGGCGACAACCGCGAGCGTGAGCATGACGCGGCGCGGGTCCCCGCTGCGGTCGGCGAGCCCGCCGGTCATCGGCGTGGCCGCGACCTTGGCCCATTGGGCGATCGCTATCAATACGCCGATCTCGCCGGGCGACAAGCCGCGCGACGTCAGCCATACCGGCCAGAACGGTTGCAGGACGCCGGCCGACAGAAAAAATCCGGCGTAGAACAGCGACAGGCGGAACGATATCGGCACGGGACCGGAGTGTGATCGGCCCGCGGTGACGGCGCAACAACGGCCTACGGCGATCCCATTTGATTTCCCCATCCTTCGAGACGCTCGCTGCGCGAGCCCTCAGGATGAGGAAATCGATCAAGCGGCCTCACCCTGAGGAGGCTGCGAAGCAGCCGTCTCGAAGGGCTAGGCCGCCATAGGCGATCGTCCTGCAATACCGGCTGGGTGCGCTTGACAGACTCGCGCTTCAACCGCCACTCATCACCGATGGGCTTCGCCGATTGGGGCGCATTCGGCGCCTTCGTCTCAGTCGTCATCATCGACGTGGTGCTCGCCGGCGACAACGCAATCGTCGTCGGCCTGGCAACAGCGCTGGTGCCGCGCGACATGCGCAAGACAGTGATGCTCGCCGGCATCGGTGCCGCAGCGGTGCTGCGCATCCTGCTGGCGCTGATCGCCGTCGATTTGTTGGCGATCATCGGCCTGACCCTCGCCGGCGGCATCCTGCTGCTCTGGGTGGCGTGGAAGCTCTATCGCGACCTAGCCGGCCGCCCAGCGCATGATTCTGCCGTGGCGGCGGCGCGGCCGCGTCGGCACAGCCTCGGCGGCGCGGTGTTGCGCATCGTCGTCGCCGACCTGTCGATGTCGCTCGACAACGTGCTGGCGGTCGCCGGCACGGCGCGCAATCACGTATGGGTGCTGGCGGGCGGATTGATGCTTTCGGTGGCGCTGATGGCCGCGGCAGCGCAGGCCCTCGCGCATCTCCTCGAGCGCCACCGCTGGATCGCGTGGCTCGGCCTCGCCATCGTCGCCTTCGTCGCGCTGCGGATGATCTACGAAGGCTCGATCCAGATCGCGGCGGCCGCTGTGATACCGCTTTTGAGTCCGTGAAAGCACCATGGCGAGCCACACACGCCCCCGCGCAACGCTTGCGCAATCCGGGGGCGATCGACTTGATTTGAGCCGAGGATTTTCAGGAATCCCCCTTGGCCTTTCGACCAAGGGGTAATCCTTCGAGTGGAAAACCACCTTACCGTGGCTTCCCAACCGACTCCCAATAGAAATATTGCGCGGCCGACACTACAGTGTCAATAATCAATACTTCTTTTGGTAACAAACAAAACATTCTTATGGCGGGGAAAAATCTTCGCGAAAACCTGATTCTTGGCCTTGATCTTGGAATCGGGTCGTGCGGCTGGACGATCATCGACGAAGCGAAAGCCTCGGACCGGATCGTCGCCATGGGCGTGCGCACCTTCGACGTGCCGGAAACCGACAAGAAGCGGACGCCGACCAATCAGCTCCGCCGCCAGCATCGCGGTTTAAGAACGGTGATTCGCCGCCGGCGGCAACGCATGAATGCGATTCGACGCTTGTTCCGTGATTGCGGGCTGATCGCCGACGATCGCAAAGGCGCACTTAAGGTTCCGGACCTTGATCCCTGGGCGCTGCGGGCAGAGGGACTGGACCGAAAGCTGACCGGGCCGGAATTCGCCGTTGCGCTCGGCCATATCGCCAAGCATCGCGGCTTCAAGTCGAACAGCAAGCGCGACCGGGGTGCGAATGCGCCCAAAGAATCGTCGGAAATGCTGAATGCAATCGAGGCGACACGCGAACGCCTGAAGAGCTTTCGCACGGTCGGTGAGATGTTCGCCAAGGAACCCGCATACACCACTCGGAAGCATAATCGCGACGGCGATTACACCCGTTCGATCCTGCGCGACGATCAGGAGCGAGAGGTGTGCCTGCTGTTCGATCGCCAGCGCGCCGCCGGCAATCGTCTGGTCACGGAGGACCTCGAAGAGAAATTTATTATGCTAGCGTTCGCTCAGCGTCCTTTGGCCGACAGCGAAGACAAGGTCGGCGATTGCCCGTTCGAGCCCGGCGAAAAACGGGCGGCGAAACATTGTTATTCGTTCGAATTGTTTCGCTTTCTCTCGCGTCTCGCGGCGCTACGCGTTCAATCCGGTTCGGGTGAGCGCCCGCTGACGCCAGCAGAAATTGCCTCCGCAGCCAAGGACTTCGGTGCATTCCGGGGAATGACCTTCAAGCGAATGCGCAAGCTCATTGGATTGAGCGACGATCAAAGGTTCTCGGGGGTGCCGATCGAAGAAGAAGGCAAACGCGATGCCGTGGCACGCACGGGCGACATGGCTTTATCCGCTGACCTTCGTTGAATTGATCAAGCCCGACGGTGAAGTGGTCGAGGGCTACTTAAGAAGCCTTGATCGCAATACAGGCGCGTTCACTATCTCGCCTCATCACACTAAAGAAGAAATCCGTAAGGGCATCGGCACTCGGACGCTCAAAAGTTTTCGCAAATTCACTGTCGATCGTTTGGGTCTCTGCTTCGAAATTCGGCGGGAAACCCGCACATGGCATGGCGCGGCCTGCACCTGACGAAGCCATCACGGCTGTCGCTGGCCGATGGGCAAGTCGTGATTGCCCAAGACGAGAGCGACGTGCGCATCCCACTCGAAGACCTTGCCTGGATCGTTCTCGACACGCCTCAATCAACGCTGACCGGAAGCTTGATTTCCGCCTGCATGACGGCGGGCATCGCGTTGATCGCGACCGACGAGACGCATACGCCCTCTGGCGTTCTTCTTCCCTTTCATCGGCACTTCCGCCAAGGCGAAATCGCGCATCGGCAAGCGGCCATGGGTGCGCCGTTGAAGAAGCGGCTTTGGCAAAAAATCGTGCGCGCTAAAATTGAAAATCAGGCTCAAGCATTGCTTGCGGTCGACCGCTGCGGCGCCAAGACACTGCGCGAAATGGCGCGTCTTGTCGGCTCTGGTGATCCCGACAATATCGAGGCAAGAGCGGCCAGGTATTATTGGACGCAGTTGTGGCCGGAATTCCGCCGCGAGGATGGCGGCGACAAGCGTAACAAACTGTTGAACTATGGCTACGCCGTGGTGCGATCCGGTGTTGCGCGCTCGCTTGTGGCCGCAGGCTTGCTTCCGGCGTTCGGCCTCAACCATGCGAGCGTCACGAATGCCTTCAACCTTGCGGACGACATCGTCGAGCCGTTTCGGCCCTTCGTTGACTCTTTGGCATGGAAAACGGCGGACGAAGGCCTCCCGTCACGCGGCGATCTCTCGGTCGACGAACGGCGCGCCATGGCCGGCGTTCTGCTGGCCGAAGCGAAGATGACGGTTGAGACGACGACATTACTCGTCGCCGCGGAGAGGACGGCAGAATCGCTGGTGCGCGCGATCGAAGGCTCGACGGCGGAAATTCTCGAGTTGCCGGCCTTCTCTCCGTAGGCGGTTTCAATGAACGTCGACGAGGTACGCATCTTGTGGATGTTCGTGTTCTTCGATTTACCGGTAGGCACGAAGGGCGAGCGACGCGCCGCGACACGGTTCCGCAACTTCCTGAAGGATGACGGGTATATGATGTTGCAATGGTCGGTGTATGCGCGGGTGTGCCGCGGCGAAGAGGCGGCGGAGAAGCACGTCCAACGCGTCACGAAGAATCTGCCGACGAAAGGCAGCGTGCGCGCGTTGCAAGTAACGGACAAGCGGTATGGGCGGATGCGGTTGCTGCTGGGAGAGGCGACGAAAAACGAGAAGGTCGCGCCTCTCCAAATGGTTCTACTCTGATTCCGGCCCCGGTAAGAGGGCCGGAATCAAAGTATTTTCAATGGGTTCCGAAAAAGCGAGCCTACCTGATGGGAGTCGGTAGGGAAACCACGGCGCGACGCATCACGCGACAGTCGTTGCAGACTGTCGCGTGACGCGGCGCTCCGCGCGCGCTTTCAAAACGATTCGACTGCGAACACAGTCAGGCCGTCTTCGCCGCGGCCGGCGGCATGTCAAAGAACTGGCCGTTGTAGAGCTCGGCGAAGGCGCCGCCTTTGGCGATCAGCGCCGCGAAGCCGCCCTCTTCGGCGATTGCACCGTTCTTCAGCACGACGATGCGGTCGGCGTTGCGCACCGTCGACAGCCGGTGGGCGATGATGAAGGTGGTGCGGCCACGCGTCAGGCGCTCGATCCCCGCCATCACGAGCGCCTCGGTCTCGATGTCGAGCGCCGAGGTGGGCTCGTCGAGCACCAGGATCGGCGCGTCGCGCAGGATCGCCCGAGCGATGGTGAGACGCTGCTTCTCGCCCTCGGAGAGGGTCGCGGTCTCGCCCAGCACAGTGTCGTAGCCTTGCGGCAGGCGCATGATCACGTCGTGGATGCGCGCAAGCCGTGCCGCCTCGATGATCTCGGAATCGGCCGCTTCGGGGCGGCCGTAGGCGATGTTGGCGCGCACCGACATCGGAAAGATGAGCGGCGGCTGCAGCACCATGGCGATCTGCCGGCGGAGCGACTTGAGTGTGTAGTCGCGTACATCGATGCCGTCGATCAGCACGCTGCCGGTCGCCGGATCGAAGAAGCGCGGCAGCAGCGACAGCAGCGTCGACTTGCCGGCGCCCGACGGCCCCACAACCGCCACTTTCGTCCCTGCCGCGACCCGCAGATCGACCTGGTGAAGCACGGGCAGCTCGCGGTGATACCCGAAGCTGACGCCGCGCCACTCGACCTCGCCCTGCGCGCCCGCCGCCGCGAACTCGCGCGATCCATCCTTGAGGTCGGCCTCGACGTCGAGAATCTCGAAACAGCGCGTGGCGCCGACGTGGGCCCCCGCAATCAGGCTCCAGCTCTGGGTCAGCTGGTTCACCGGCGCATAGAGCTGCGCCAGGTAGGAGATGAACACCACCAGCTGGCCGATGGTGAGCTCGCCCGCCAGCACGCTGCGCGCGCCGACATAGACGACGACCGCCGTGCCGGCGGCGATCAGGCCATTCACCGCCGCGGAATAAAGCGTCTGCCAGCCATAGAGTCGCAGTGTCGCGCCGAGGCTCGCCTCGCTGGCGCCCATGAAGCGGCGATACTCGCCCTCCTCCTGGGTGAAGGCCTGGACGATCTTGATCGATTGCATCGCCCACTGGACCAGCGAATAGACCAGCGTCTCGCGCTCGCGCACCTCGGTGGCGACGACACTGATTTTGCGGTTGAACGTGCCGATGAGCGCGAACAGCACCGGCACCACGAGCAGCGAGATCAGCGTCAGCCTTGCATCGAGCGGAATCAGCACCGCCAGCATGCCGGCGAGCAGGATTACCGCCGACAGGATCGGCAGCAGCCCGTTCATCAGCATGGTCTGCACCGCGAAGGCGTCGGCGGTGATGCGGTGCATCAGATCGCCGACCTTCTGCCGGCTGTGGAAGGCCAACGACAGGCGTTGGAGCTGGGCATAGAGCGCACCGCGCAGGTCGTTGACCATGTTCTGGCCGACCGCGATCGTCGTGCGGTTATGCAGGAATTCGAGCAGGCCGGCGCCGAGGTTGACGACCACCAAGCCGACACAGGCGACGATGAGGAGCGTCGCGATCGATAAGCCGGCGAGCGGCCGCAGCGTCACCGTCTTGCCACCAAGCACGTCGTCGATCACCAGCTGCAGCGGCCACGGCTTCAGCAGATTGAATCCGGCCATCACGAAAACCTGGAGCAGCGCCCAGGCAAAGCTCAGGCGGTAGGGCCGCAGGAACGGCAGCAGCTTGACCAGCAGCCCCATGCTATTCTGCGGCTTGCGCCAACGGCTCGGCTGGCGGCGATCCCGCCGGCTCGAGCGGCAGCAAGCCCTCGCGGCGCGCCACGGTCTCGATGATGCCGTGCATCAGCCGGCCGAATTCGAGCGTGCGATAGGCGATGAGCACCGCCTGGCTCAAGCCGAGCACGCCAATCACCGCCGCCGCCCTCGGCGCATCGAGAATCAGCGCCGCCGCCGTCGCCGCCGCCCACGCGCGCAGCAGGAAGGCCGACAGCCGCGAGAGCCGCATGGCGCAGCGCACGCGCAGCAGCCGTTTCTCGCCGCCGTGGTTCTCGACGCAGACCAGCACCAGACCGCGGCTCCACAAGCCCCGTGCGATCTTCAGATCCCACTCGTCCCAGCCCTGGTCGGGAATGACGAAATATTTCTGCGGCATGAGGAAGCGCATCAGGCCGCCGAGCAAAACCTCCTTCTCGTCGCCCTTCTCGCTCCAATACGAGAGATAAAACGCGCGCTCGCGCCACGACCGGCGTGGCTTCTGCATCGGCACCGACGCCACCGGCTCGAGATGCGCCTGCTCCGCCGCCTCGACCTCGCGGAAACGCCATTTGAGCCGCTCCCCGCCGCGCAGCAACGGGCCGAGATAGATCAGCAGCGCGATCAGCGCGCGCGCCTTCACACCGCGAAAGCGTTTGTCGATCGGCGCCTTGAGCGCGCCGTTGACGCACATGACCCAGGTGACCACGATCGGCACGAACAGCAGCCACATCCAGCCGCCGCCGATGATGCCGACCAGCGCCAGCACGATCGCGACGACGTTCCACTCGAAGGTCAGCGGCAAATATTGCGCGAGCGATGACGACGGCTCGTAGAGCGTCTGGAACAGGCCGCGGCCGAAAACGCCGGAATAGATCAACGGCCGTCGCGACAGGAGCAGTGCGGTCGACAAATCGCCGTAGATGCGGCCGAGCCACTTTGCCTGGCCGAACAGGTTGAAGCGGAACGGGTGCTTCGAATAGACCAGCGCCTCGGCCTTGCCGTATCCCTTTTGCTGGCCGACATAGGCGTCGATCGTGTTGCGGCGGAAATGCCAGACCATCGCGGCCGGCGCAAAACCGATGGTGTAGCCCGCGTCCTGGAAGCGCCAGCAAATGTCGATGTCGTCGCCGGCGGCACGGAACACCGGATCGAAACCGCTGAGTTTCAACAGCGTCTCGCGCCGGAACGCCATGTTGCAGCCGGCGATGTGCTCGGCGGTGTCGTCGGACAGCAGCACGTGCGTCGGGCCGCCGGGGGAGACCGCCACCGCCGCCGCGACCATATTGTCCTCGTGCGGCGGAAAGTTGGGCCCGCCGCACGCGTGGAGATTCGCGGCTTCCATGCGCGCCACCAGATAGGTCAGCCAGTCGGGATCGACGACGCAGTCGCTGTCGGTGTAGGCGACGATCTCGCCGGTCGCCGCTTCGGCGCCGACATTGCGCGCGACCGATAGGCCTTTGTTCGGCTGGCTGATGATGCGGCAGAACGGAAACGCCTCAGAGATCGCGAGCGTGCGGTCCCTGGAGCCGTCGTTGACGACGATCACCTCGTAATCGGGATAGCGCAGCTTCTCGAGCGATTCGAGGCACGCCTTCATCGTCCGCTCGGCGTTGTAGGCGCAGACGACGACCGAGACCCGCGGCGTGCGCGGCAACGGCGGTGGCATGGCGCCGCGATAGCACGCCTGAACCGCTGCAAACGCCGGCTTGGGCTGGCGCGCGCGATCGACCAGGCCGAAAGCCCAGTCCTCGATCAGATGGCCGCCGGTGAACCATTCGTCGGTCCAGGCGAAGACGAAGGCACCGGCACAGCCCATCTCGAAGGCGGTGCGCACCTGCCACGCCAGCGTCCGCGCCTGCGTGTCTCCGCCTTCCCGCATCGAATCGATGCCGAACTCGGTCAGCACCAGCGGCCGGTCGATCGCCAAGTTGTGCAGCCGCGACAGATAGCGGCGGAACGCCGCCTCCTGATGGAGATAGACGTTGAAGCAGACGAAATCGCCGAAATCGATGGTCAGATACTCGGTCGACGGGAAGTTGGCGTAGCTGACGAGCCGGCCGGGATCGATCTCCTTGGCCGCCGCGACCAGGCGTTTCAGGAACGCGCGCACGCGATCCGGGCCGTGCCAGCGCACCATGTCGGGCGGAATCTCGTTGCCGATGAGATAGGCGAAGAGCGCGGGATGCCCCTTGATGGCGCCGATCGCCGCGGTGACCGCGCGCACCACTTCGGCCTCGATCGCCGGATCGTCGAGAAAGGTGACGTGCTGCGACCATGGAATGCCGGCCAGGACCTTGAGTCCGGCCGCATGTGCTTCGTCGAGCAGCCATGCCGGCGGCGCCGTGAAGACGCGCACCGTGTTGGCGCCAAGCTCGGCCATCAACGCGAAGTCGCGCTTGACCGTTTCGAGCAGCGGGAACTGCGTGCCATGCGGGCCAAGCGGAAACGGGCCGTAGGTTACGCCCTTGACGAAGAGCTTGGTTTCGCCCTGAAAGAAAAACTTGCCCGAGACGCGGATCGGCGCGCCTTCAGTCGTGGCGGCGACCGGTACTGCAATGCTGCGATCGGTGGCCTCGATCGCCATCAGCCGCCTGCGGCGCCATGCGCCGGTGCAGCCTGGCCTGCCCGCGCCGAATGCCACGCCCAGGCGGTCGCGACGATGGTGTCGAGATCGGACAGGCGCGCCTGCCAGCCGAGCACTGCGCGCGCGCGCCGTGGATCGGCGACCAGGGCCGGCGGGTCGCCGGCGCGGCGCGGTGCCTCGCGCTGCGGGATGCTGAGGCCGGTGACGCGCTCGGCGCAGGCGATAGTCTCACGCACCGAATGGCCGGTGCCGGTACCAAGATTGAGCGCGACGCTGGCGCCGCCGCCTTCGAGATATTGCAGCGCACGGACATGCGCCTCGGCGAGGTCCTGGACGTGGATGTAGTCGCGCACGGCGCTGCCGTCCGGCGTCGGATAATCGGTGCCATAGATGTTGATCTGCGCACGCTGCTTGAGCGCAGCCTGCAGGATCAGCGGAATGAGATGGGTTTCGGGATCGTGATCCTCGCCGATCTCGCCGTCGGGATCGGCGCCGGCGGCGTTGAAGTAGCGCAGCGACGCGTATCTGAGGCCATGGGCGGCATCGAGCCAGTGCAGCGCGCGCTCGACCATCAGCTTGCCCTCGCCGTAGGGATTGACCGGGCGCTGTGGGGTGTCTTCCGAAATAGGCACGCGCTCGGGCACGCCATAGGTGGCGCAGGTCGAGGAGAACACAATGCGCGCAACATCGGCCTCGCGCATTGCCTCGAACAGTCCGAACGTGTTGATGACGTTGTTGCGGAAATAGAGCGCCGGCTCGCGTACCGATTCCTCGACATAGGCGAAGGCGGCGAAATGCATCACGGCGGCCACGCGATGGCGCTTGAGCGTTGCCGCGAGCAGCGCGCGGTCGGCGAGATCGCCCTCGACCAGCGGTCCCCACCGCACCGCCTCGCGATGGCCGCGCATCAGGCTGTCATAGCTCACGGGCTCGTATCCGGCCCGGGCCAGCGCCTTACAAGCATGGCTACCGATATAGCCGGCGCCGCCGGTCACCAGGATCGTCTTGCTCATGCCTTCCCTTCAACCGACAACGGGCGGCCGCGCCCGATTGTTCCGGAAAGGCCAGTGTCTACGATGGATTGCGCCCGCGCGGCAAGCCGACCGGGGTGCGCAAACGGCTAAGGTGCGGCGGTTTCGGGCGCCTGCCACACCGCGAGCACCGACTTGCCCACGCGGAATCCTGTGAGCGGATCGAGGAACCGCGACAGCGGCACCATGGCGCGATCCCAAAGCTGGACTTGCGCCGGTGTCGGCAGCGACGCCTTGAGAATGACCGCGTTCGCCAAAGATGCCAGCAAGCCGACGGAATCGAGATACTGGAAAAGTCGCGGGCGAAGCCCCGGCGGCGAAAGCGCCCGCAGGCTCTTCGCCGTGTAGCGACGCACATGCCCGATGGCGGAGTCGAAAGCCGTAAACAGCCATTGATGCGCCGGGCTCAAGACGACGAGATACCCCTGAGGGTTGAGCCGCCGCGCGGCCTCGGCCAATTCGCCTCGGTCATCGACGATATGCTCCAGTACGTCGATATAGAGGATCGTGTCGAAGCGGCTGCTCGGCGGCAGGCCCGCCAGCGTCGTCCCCTGTACCGCGCAATTCGCCCCAAGCTGACGCTGCGCAATGAGACGTTCGATGCGCGCAGCGAGCGCGCCGTCAGGCTCGATGCACGTCCAGCGCGTGCGGCTCGATATGAGGGTGCGCGTATTGGTGCCGATGCCGGCGCCGACCTCGGCGACGGTCTCGCCGAGAAAAGGCCTTATCCGCGCCGCCCAGTAGCGCTTCCAGTTGCGAGCCTGCTCGAACAGCTCCAGCTCGCCGCCCGGATACGCGTAAGCGCCATCCATCATGAGGCGCGGGCGTGCTCGCGTAGAGCGACGTCGTACCGCTCCGTCGAGGCCACGAAATTCGGCGCGTCGATCATCGGGATTACGGGCTTTGCGCTCCGGGCGCTCAGCAGCAGGAACGCGGAAACGACGGCGAAAATCATCGACTGCATGAGAACGACGCTGAGCGAGCCGAAGACGGTCGACGCCCATCCCGGAATCGCCAGCTCGGTGAACAACCGTATCGCGGCGACGGCCGCCAGGCCGACGACAGTCGCCGCCGAAACCGCGAGCATGCCAACCATGATGCGGACGAGAACGATATCCGCATAGACCGAGATGGCGCTAAGACCGAGCGCGATCAGGCCGTCGAAATCCATTCTCGACCGGCCGGCATACCGGTGTCCACGCTCGGTGGGCACTCGCACCAGCGGAACGCGCGAACGCACGAGCGTCGCGGCTAGGTGATTCCAAAGGGACGACGAATGGCCGAGGCGATGCAGCGCCGAGCGCGGGATATAGCAGAAGTTGCCGAAGTTGATTGTCGTCCCAGCCAAAAGGCGAAACATAGCCTTGTAGAGCGCATAGAACGATCTGAACGCGAACGATTCGGACCGCTTCGATCGCTGGGCGCAGACGATCCGATCCGGATTGCTCAAAGCGGTGACGATCAGCCTGGGAACATCTTCGGGCCGATCCTCCCCGTCGCAATCCATCACGATGACGCCATCGCACTCGGCTTCGTCGCTCGCCATGACGAGCCCGACGGCGACCGCCCGTTGATGGCCGAGGTTGCAGATCAAGTTGATGAGCCTGATGCCCCGGATATGGCTGAACCGCTCGCCGTACCACGCCTCGGGCGGCGCACTTGCCAGCGAACCGTCGTTGACGACGAAGACCTCGAACGCGACGCGGTTCAAACCTGGCTGGGCGTCGATCGCCCGGAGCAGATGCGTCAGGCTCGTCCAGTCATCGTAGACTGGCACGACCAACACCACCTTCAACGGCTGCGTCCCGACGATCACGGAGAGCCCTCGAGAAACCTGCGTTCACCGCTCGGGCATCGAATGCGCACCGCGCGATACCATCTCGTTTAGAGTTAATAAACCGCTACAACTTAACAGCGCTTTAACGACACTGGCCCTATCATCGCCGGGTCCGGGCGCTGAATAAGGCGACTATTGCGCCTTGCGGCGGGAGCCGAGAGAGACCATCCCCGATGTCATACGGCGACGCCGAGACGCTGCCTCAATCCGATCGGCTCGAGCACAATTTCACGACGAGGCATCGCCAGAGCCGGACGGCCCTGGCGCTCCGAATGGTCGTGCCGGCCGTCGCGCTCGGCGTGCTTGTGGTGTTCAGCGTACTCTATTGGCGCCACAGCGCCATCGCGTTCGACGTGCTGCGTTGGTGGGGTATTCCCCCGCCGTTCAGAAATCCATTTCTCGATCTACGCTACGTCTTCGCGGGCATCGAGTGCTGGGGAAAAGGCGTCGATGTCTACATTTCGAATCCGTGCGATCCACTCGGCCGGCCGCATGGGTATTCGCCGCTGTGGCTCCGGTTTGCATTCCTTCCGTCTCAGCAATGGACGCCGATCGCCGGCGTTTTGGTTGACGGGCTTTTCGCGCTATCGCTGGCTGCCTTCCCGCCGCCGCAAAATCGCGGCGAACTCGCCGTCGTGCTTGCCGCCGCGCTGTCGCCGCCGGTGGCGTTTGCCCTGCAGCGCGCGAACGTCGACGTCATCATCTTCATGATGCTGCTCGCCGTCGCCGGCCTGTGGATCCGCGGCCCGTCGCGGCGCCTCGTGGGCTACGGCATCGTGACCTTCGCGGGCCTTCTGAAGATTTATCCGCTGATCGTGTTGGGACTCGCGCTGCGCGAAGGGATCAAGCGTGGCGCCACGATTTTTGCCGTCAGCGGACTCCTTCTGATCGGCTTCGTTGCCTACTTTCATACAGAGCTTATCGAGATGACCCGCAATATTCCGACCGGCGGCTATTTCATCGGCGATATGTTCGGTGCGAAGAATTTCCCCGACGGCTTATTGGCAGGGCACGTCGGCGCGGCGACCGGTTGGCTCGGCATCGCCGTCTGGGGCACGCTGCTGGCGCTGGCTTCGGCGCTCACGCTCTCAACGCTCTCGCTCCTGGCGTCGCATCGTGGGATCGCGCAGCCGATGGCGTTCGAGTCCGCGCTGCTTTTGGTCGGTGCGGCCGTGATCTGCGGATGTTTCTTCGCCGGACAGAGCGTCGGATATCGTGGCATCTTCCTCCTGCTCACAGTGCCCGGATTGCTGGCACTGCGCCGGCGGGCCGCTGAGGACCGCGTTCGACGCTTGGCGACACAAGCGACTGCCCTCGTGCTCTTCGTCATGTGGCAAGGCGCTTTAACGTGGAACGCCGATTTCTTGGACGCGCTGCAGCGGTGGCTGGGTGCACCAGTCGGCTCTGCCCTATGGATGGCGCTCTGGTCCGCGCGAGAGCTCGCGTGGTGGCTGCTGGCCGGCATCCTGGCGGGCGTCGTCCTCACTTTCGCGGTCGAATCTCCCGCTGCCATTTGGGTCCGACGGGCTATCGTTCGTCATTCCGGCGCGGATTCACCGTAGTTCGGACGCGACGGATCGGCACTGCCGGACGGCCTCAGGCGCGATCTTCGATGACGTTCCAGCAAGAAACCTGAGACCATGGGTCCTATGGCACGTGACGGAACCGCCTCATGGCCGGCCGGCCCGTCGGAGACGCACTCCCTCGTAACGATGGATGGTGGTGTACGCGTCGCCGGCGCCACCGTGCAGCGGCCGGATCGCTACGCGTATTTCCGCGAGCGGGACGGCGCGATGCCCGCGATACCGCGGGGCGCGGGCTTCTCGTTTGCGGCCGCGAGCTTCGGCGCCGGAGCGACTACGATCGATCTCCGCTCATTCGACCGTGTACTCGGCTTCGATGCCCGATCCGGACAGGTCGAGGTCGAAGCCGGCGCGACGCTGGGGGCGCTTTTCGAGTTTTTGGCGGCGCGCGGCTTTTACTTGCCCATCCAGCCGGGCCATCACCGGATCACGGTCGGCGGCTGCATTGCCGCGAATGTCCATGGGAAAAACCCCGCGCGAGACGGAACGTTCGTCTCCCAAGTCGAAAGCGTCCGGGTGTTTCATCCGCGTCACGGCGAGATCGATCTGACACCGCAAAAAGAATCGACGCTGTTTGCCGCAACCTGCGGCGGCTTGGGGCTCACCGGGATCATCGTCTCCGCGCGGCTGCGCGCGCAGCGTCTTCCAGGCGCCGCGTTCCACGTCGTCCATCGCCAAGTCGCCACGATCGCCGAGGGCGCATCGGTACTGCGGGAACAGTCGTCCCGCAGCGACCTGATGTACGCCTGGTTCGATTGCTCGCGTCGCGGCCAAGCCTTCGAGCGCGGCATGGTGGTGACGGGAGAATTCGTCTCCGAACCGTCGGATCCGGTCGCGTTCAAGCTGTCGCCCAGCCGGTTTTCGTCGCAATCGCGGGCGCGGTTGCCGTTCTCGTTGCTCAATCCGATCTCGCTTCGCCTGATGAACGCGATTTATTTCCGGTTGTTGCGGCGATCGGGCACCGCGAACGTGGCGCTCGCGGAAGCGCTCTATCCAACGCGAGCCAACGAGCTTTACCTGTCGCTTTTCGGTCGCCGCGGATTTCACGAATGCCAGGCCATCGTGCCGTACGACCAGGTCGCCGAATTCGTCGGGCAGCTTCGCGATCAGGCAACGCGAACCGGCGTGCGCATCACGCTCGCGGTCGCCAAGCCGTTCGACGGTGAGTCGGAGCTCATTCGGTTTGACGGTCGCGGAACCAGTCTCGCGATCGAGATCCCTCGTGCCACCGCCGCGTCGCAGCTCATGCGGGAGATCGATCGCCTTGTCGTCGCCCTGGGTGGCCGTCCGAATGTCATCAAGGATTCGCGCCTGCCGCGGGACATATTCGAGGCGACCTATCCCGAATGCGACCGCTTCCGGACCGTGCTACGTCAATGGGATCCGAAGCGGCTGTTCCGGTCCGAACTGTCCGACAGGCTCGGCCTGTGAGCGCGCTCGTCTTCGGCGGTTCCGCCGGCCTCGGGCGTGCGTTGGCCCGCACGTTGGCAGCGCGCGGCGAAAGCCTCGTCCTGGTCGCGCGGGATGCCCGCGACCTGGCTGCCGAAGCGGCACACTTGCGGACCCTCTACGGTGTCGCGGTGGAATGGATGGCGCTGGATGCGGCCGATCCGCAGGCGACCGAAAAGTTGGCCGGTGTCCCGGGAGCCGCCGCGATCCGCCGTCTTATTTTTCCGGTCGGCACGGGGAACGACTCGGACGACGGGTTGCTGCCGCCCGCGACCGTCGCAGCTCTGGTCAACGCAAACCTCACCAGCGTAATGGCGACGGTCAGTTTGTTTCTGCCCCAGCTCCTCGCCGCCAATGTCGGCACCATCGTCGGCATCGGCTCCGTTGCGGCGTTGCGCGGCCGGAACCGCAACGTCACTTACGCCGCCGCCAAACGAGGACTCGAAAGCTATTTTGAGAGTTTGCGGCATCGCACTGCTGCGACCGGCGTGCGTGTCCAGTTTTATCGGCTCGGCTACGTCGATACTCAGCTGTCCTTCGGCCGCCGGCTGCCGTTGCCGAAAGCGTCTCCACAAGCGATTGCCCGCACGATCGCAGGAAACCTGGGACGGGATATCGGCTGCAGAACGCTACCCGCGTTCTGGCGGCCGATCAGTTGGGCGTTGAGAGCCCTCCCGTGGCGACTGTATCGGCGGCTGAACTTCTAGCGACCCCCGGATCGCGCCCAAACTCGTGGCCTTAATGACCGCTCGTTCGGCCACAAGTCCTTCATAAATCTGTGCTTTGCTTGATTTTGCGGGACCGTTGGGGTTTAGTCGCCCGGGTCGCGACACTGCCAACCAACGGCCGAAATGGGGGCGGCGACGCCGGCGAATTGCGGTCAATTCAAGGCACGTGGAATTTTCGCCACGGCGCCACGTTCTTAGCTTCGGCGAGCGGGAGTTTCCGGAATGCGGATTGCGGTCATCGGCAGCGGCTATGTCGGCCTGGTTTCGGGCGCATGTTTTTCCGAGTTCGGCGTCGAGGTCACCTGCGTCGACAACGACGCGGCCAAGATCGCGCGCCTGCAGCGCGGCGAGATTCCGATCTTCGAGCCCGGCCTCGACCAGATCGTGCAGTCGAACGCCGCCAACGGCCGGCTGCGCTTCGCCGCCGATTTGGCCAAGGCGGTCGAGGGCGCCGACGCGGTGTTCATCGCCGTCGGCACGCCGTCGCGCCGCGGCGATGGCCATGCCGATCTGAGCTACGTTTTCGCCGCCGCCGAGGAGACCGCCAAGGCGGTCAAGGACTACACCGTCGTCGTTACCAAATCGACGGTGCCGGTCGGCACCGGCCGCAAGGTCGCCGAAATCCTGCGCAAGCACTTGCCCGAAACCAAGTTCGACGTGGTCTCCAATCCCGAATTCCTGCGCGAGGGCTCGGCGATCGAGGATTTCATGCGGCCCGACCGGGTGGTGATCGGCACCGACAGCGAGCGTGCCGCCGGCGTGATGCGCGAGCTCTACCGCCCGCTCTCACTCATCGAGAGACCGCTCCTGTTCACTTCGCTCGAAACCGCCGAGCTGATCAAATACGCGGCCAACAGCTTCCTCGCCACCAAGATCACCTTCATCAACCAGGTTGCCGATCTGTGCGAGAAGGTCGGCGCCGACGTGCAGGACGTGGCGCGCGGCATCGGTCTCGACGGTCGCATCGGCCGCAAGTTTCTCCATGCCGGTCCCGGCTTCGGCGGCTCGTGCTTCCCGAAGGATTGCCTCGCGCTGGTCAAGACGGCGCAGGACGCTGGCGCACCGCTCAGCATCATCGAGACCGTCGTGGCAGCGAACGACGGCCGCAAGCAGCACATGGCGGAACGCGTCATCCAGGCCTGCGGCGGCAGCGTGAAGGGCAAGACGATCGCCGTGCTGGGCTTGACCTTCAAGCCCAACACCGACGACATGCGCGACAGCCCAAGCCTGGCGATCATTCCCGCCCTGCAGCAGGCTGGCGCCACTGTCCGCGCCTTCGACCCCGAAGGCACGAACGAAGCGAAGAAGCAGCTGACGGGCGTCACGTTCTGCAACGGCAGCTATGAGGCGATGGAGGGCGCGCACGCCCTCGTCCTCATCACCGAATGGAACGAGTTCCGCGCCCTCGACCTCGATCGCGTCAAGTCGCTGCTGAAGACGCCGACCATCATCGACCTGCGCAACATCTACAAGCCGGCGGACATGGCCGAAGCCGGCTTCCACTACTTCAGCATCGGCCGCCGCGCCGCGGCTCCGGCGCGCCAGCGCCTCCAGGCGAAGAGCTGAACAGGAACCGCCCATGGCCTCGACCCGCAAACGCGTTCTCGTCACCGGCGGCGCCGGCTTCCTCGGCTCGCATCTCTGCGAGCGGCTGCTGGCCGAAGGCAACGACGTGCTCTGCGTCGACAACTACTTCACCGGCCGCAAGGACAATATCGGCCATCTGCTCGGCCAGACCAATTTCGAGGCGATGCGCCACGACGTCTGCTTCCCGCTCTACGTCGAGGTCGACGAGATCTACAACCTGGCCTGCCCCGCCTCGCCCATCCACTACCAGTTCGATCCGGTGCAGACGACCAAGACCAGCGTCATCGGCGCGATCAACATGCTGGGCTTGGCCAAGCGCGTGAAGGCCAAGGTGTTCCAGGCCTCGACCTCGGAGATTTACGGCGATCCCAACGTCCATCCGCAGACCGAGGATTATCGCGGCAACGTCAACACGCTGGGCCCGCGCGCCTGCTACGACGAGGGCAAGCGCTGCGCCGAGACCCTGTTCTTCGACTACCTGCGCCAGCACAAGCTGCGCATCAAGGTGGCGCGCATATTCAACACCTACGGACCGCGCATGCATCCGAACGATGGCCGCGTGGTATCGAACTTCATCGTCCAGGCGCTCAAGAACGAGCCGATCACGGTCTACGGCGACGGCAAGCAGACGCGCGCCTTCTGCTACGTCGACGACCTGATCGAGGGTTTCGTCCGGCTGATGGCGTCGCCCGACGCCGTCACCGGGCCGATCAATCTGGGTAATCCGGTCGAGACCA
>Ga0307373_10006524_pt1 | contig 18514 bp, 14 predicted proteins | sample OX2MG_FD_202534 | JGI IMG/M metagenome (GOLD analysis project Ga0307373, IMG submission 202534) | Soil microbial communities from Risofladan, Vaasa, Finland - OX-2 | ecosystem: Environmental > Terrestrial > Soil > Coastal area > Acid sulfate soil | place: Finland: Risofladan, Vaasa | collected...
GAAAGCCCTTGTCACGGAGGCTACCAGCTGTAGCGTACCGGGCCCGATCCCGATTCGGATCGGGATCGGTGTAACCCCGAACCTCTCGGCAGGCCTCTTCAGCTGTGAGGTGACCTCGGAGCAGCGACAGACCTCCCCTGTCTTTGGGCCGTGGCGTGTCTCGAAAGATTGGATCGACAGCCGACGTGGCACCATACTGCGTCACGATTTCCTCGTCTGCTGGCACTGGGTCGCGGATCTGGTCATCATCCTCGTCCCCCACGCAACGAAGTGTAGCCAAGGTGTGTCTTCACTTGGGTACGTCAAGTTACACATTGCCGGACAAGGGGCGACGCGTCCACCGGTGAGCCCGGGGAGGCCCGAGCTCGCCGTCCGGCCGGACTTACTGACCTGGTAGGCAGTCACGGGAGTCATAAAGTGGCTGCCACCAGGGAGAATGGCCACGAGGGGCTCAAGGGGTCGTGTTACTACGCGGACCGGCTGAGCTGGGGTTACTCAGCTGGCGTTAGAGGGAGCTCGTAGTCGAGGATCTGGGCCGGCTCGCGGATCTCGAGAGCGGCGAGGATCTCGCGCTGACCCTTGGTCGTCGTGGACCGCTTCGCGATGCGACCTTCGGTCGTCTCGAGCGTGACGAGGTGCATCCGGTCGAGCTCGTGGCGCACGTTGCGCCAGGTGTCGTCGCATCCGTTCTCGATCACCCGGATGAGAAGGAGCGCGAGCCAGCAGAGCTGGATGTGGGAGCGGATGCGGTCTTCGCGGAAGTGGAACACCGGGCGCAGTCGCAACGAGCTCTTGAGATCTCTCCAACCACGTTCGACCTGGTAGAGCTGCTTGTAGGCCTTCGCGAGATCGGTCGGGGTGAGGCTGTCGTCCGAGGTCCGGATGCACCACTTGCCGTCGAAGTGGGCATCTCGGTCTATAGCGGCCTTGTCGATACGCAGCTTGTGGTCCTTCGTGCGCCGCAGGAACCGAGCGATACCAGGCGTGGTGCGAAGCTCACCGACGAGCTCGTCACGGCGCTGGATCGTCCAGTCGTCGGATCCCGAGATCCTCTTCTCCAAGTACGCGACCAGGTTCGCACGCACGATCTCGTCGCGGGCCTTCGCGTCAGGGTTCACGCAGACGACGAAGCGCTGGCTTCTTGCACCTTGCCCGACGCGGACCTCCTTCACCTGGAGGTTCCCCGCGACGACGTGGTAGCGGCCCTGCCGGCTGAGCGCTGCCTTGGTCTCGGTGCTCGCGTTGCGGAGCCTCTCGGCAACGATGTAGTGACCACCGCCGCGGCTCAGATACGCCCGGTTCGCAGCGGAGTTGAAGCCGGAGTCCCCGACCCACACGACCCGGTTGAGCATCCAGCTGCCGAGGTCGTCCTTGATCTTGCGGATCACGAGCTTGTCAGACATCGTTCCGGGGAAGGTCCAGCAGCGGATCGGGACGCCTTCGGCGGTCACGGCCATCGCGATCACGACCTGGGGCAGGTCTTGCCTGTGATCTTTTGAATGCTTGGAGAACTGGCGAGACGCGAGCTCGTCCGGACCGGGAGAGTTCTCGTCGTGCTCCTTGGCCCTCGTCTCGGCTCGAGCGGTCGCGAGCTCGATCTCTGCGTCTGCGACATCGACTTCCCAGTAGGTCGACGAGGTGTCGACGAAGATCACGTCGCAGGACAGGTTGAGCAACGTCGCCGTGCGGTCGAAGATCCCTCGCGCGATCTCGGGCAGCGCGTCGAGAAGGAAGTCCATCGCCGCGTAGGCCGCCTGATCGTCGAACGATGGGCAGTCCACGATCGCGACGCGTTCGTGAACCCAGCGTGTCGCGGCGAGCTTGGACGACGGCTCGAGGCAGCGGTTCGCCACGAGCGCGAACAAGATCCGCTCGACGAGCGCCTCGTCGATCCGGCGGTCCTTCGCCGCTGTCGTCAGCGCGCGCGCGATCCCGAGGCGCTGCCAGGTCTGATCGAGCACGTAGGCGCCTCCGAAGCGCCTCGCATCGACAATCTCGACCCCACCATCTCCTTCGAGCGCGGCAACTGCCTCTGCTGGTTCTAAGAAGCGGCTGATCGAGGAGACGAGTCGGCGCAACGCCTCGCGGTCGATCCGGTCCGCACGGCCGAAGTTGTGGATGACCTTCGCGACGGGAGACCCCGTCTCGGGGTGCCGCTCGTTGTGCGCGAGCTGCAGGTACGCGACGACCGAGCCGTCCTTGTTCGTCCGGCGGGTCTCACGCAGGTACACGCCTACAAGATCAGCACATCATCCAGCTAGAGTCAACTACTCGTGTGCCTACAGCTTTTCGGGCCGGGAGACCCCCTTCAAGTCCTTGAGCTGGAAGAACAGTTCACGGAACCCCCGAAAATGCCTACCAGCTCAGTAAGTCCGGTCCGGAGCCCGCCGGAGCGCCTGCCGCCCCCGACGGGCCTGCGACCGGCGCCAGTGCGCGCGGAACGCGCGTCGTGCCGCGTCAGCCGCCGGACGCCGGCGCCTCGATCGCCCCCTCGAGGTGCGCGCGCCGCGCGTCCGCGATCTCGCCGAGCGAGAGGTCGACGAGCCCCTCGACGACGAGGCGCTCACCGCCGGCGACACCGACCGGCGCGGCCTCGACGCCCGCCGCGTACGCCGCGGCCACGAGCTGCTCGGGCCTCGGCGTCGCGACGAGCACGCGCGAGGGGGACTCCGCGAACAGCTCCGCGTGCGACGCGACCCCGCGCACCGTGCACCCGACCCCCGAGGCAACCGCGAGCTCCGCGAGCGCGACCGCGAGCCCGCCGTCGGAGACGTCGTGCAGTCCCGAGACGAGCCCGGGCGCGCCCTCCGCGCCGGCCTCCGCGGCGACGAGCGACGCCACGAGGTCGACGAGCCGTGCGTGCGCCACGAGGTCGAGCGGCGCGAGCTCGCCGTCCACGTGCCCGCGCAGCGCACGCGCCCACCGGGACCCGCCGAGCGACGCGACCGTCCGTCCGAGCATCACGATCGTGTCGCCCGCGCACCACGAGATCGCCGGGGGGCGTCGCTCGAGATGATCGAGGAGACCGACGACCGCGACGACCGGCGTCGGGTCGATGTCCCGCCCCTCGGAGGCGTTGTAGAGCGAGACGTTCCCGCCGACGACGGGGATCGCGAGCGCCTCGCACGCCTCGGTCATGCCGTCGATCGCCTCCGACAGCTGCCACATCACCTCGGGGTGCTCGGGATTGCCGAAGTTCAGGCAGTTCACGAGCGCGATCGGCCGCGCGCCGGTGCACGCCACGTTGAGCGCGGACTCGGCGACTGTCGCCGCGGTCCCGAGCCTCGGGTCGACGAGGCACCAGCCCGGGTTCGCGTCGGCGCTCATAGCGAGCGCCTTTCCCGTCCACTCGATGCCGGGCGACGAGCAGCGCAGCAGCGCGGCGTCGCCCTCACCGGGGCCGAGCACCGTGTTCAAGAAGAGCTGATGGTCGTATTGGCGGTAGATCCACGACGCGTCGACGAGGAGCGCGAGGAGGTCCGCGCCGCAGTCCGCCGGCGCGTCGAGCAGGCTCGGGTCCCTGAGACGCCGCTCGGCGAGGTCCGCGGGCGGCGAGAGCGGCCGCCGGTAGCGGGGGGCGTCGTCCGCGAGCGACGCCGCGGGCACCTCCGCGAGGATCTCCCCTCCGTCGCCGTCGCGGATCCGCAGGCGGCCGACGCCGTCCGCGTCGCACGGGCCCACCCGGCCGACGACCGTCGCAGTGACCTCCCAGCGGCTGCAGACCTCGACCACGCGATCGAGGGCGGCGGGGTCGACGATCGCGAGCATCCGCTCCTGGCTCTCGCTCGTCATGACCTCCACCGCGGACATCGCGGGCTCCCGGCGCGGCACGGCCGTGACGTCGACGTCCATCCCGAGCCCGCCGCGCGCCGCCGTCTCGCTCGTCGCGCACGCGAGCCCCGCGCCGCCGAGGTCCTGGATGCCGACGACGAGGTGCTCGTCGAGCAGCTGGAGGCAGGCCTCGATCAGGCGCTTCTCCTCGTACGGGTCGCCCACCTGCACGCTCGGGCGCTTCGCGGCGTCGGCGCCGGCACCGGTCTCCCCGAACGCGGCGGACGCGAGCACGCTCACCCCGCCGATGCCGTCCCGGCCGGTCCGCGAGCCGAGCAGTACCGCGAGGTTCCCGACGCCCGTCGCTCGGCCGAGGACGAGGTGGTCGACGTGCATGAGGCCGAGGCAGAAGACGTTGACGAGCGGGTTGCCCGCGTACGTGTCGTCGAAGGTGATCTGCCCTCCAACCGTGGGCACGCCGACCGAGTTTCCGTAGCCGGAGATTCCGCGAACGACGCCGTCGAGGATGTACCGACTTCGAGGGTCGGACAGCGACCCAATGAACAACGGATCCATGAGCGCAATCGGGCGCGCGCCCATCGTGAAGATGTCCCGGAGGATGCCGCCGACGCCGGTGGCGGCGCCCTGATAGGGCTCGATCGCCGACGGGTGGTTGTGGCTCTCGATCCGGACCGCGACCGCGACGCCGTCGCCCACGTCGACGACGCCCGCGTTCTCACCAGGACCGACGATCACGTGCGCTCCCGTGGTCGGCAGCCGTCCGAGGTGGACTCGCGACGACTTGTACGAGCAGTGCTCGCTCCACATGACGGAGTACATCGCGATCTCGACGTCGGTCGGCGCGCGCCCGAGCACGCCGATGATCTGCCCGAACTCGTCGTCGGTGAGGCCGAGTGAGCGGTGCGCCCCTTCTGGGGCAATTCTACGTATTGTCACTCTCATATCCCCTGGGATCGATCGAAATTGCAAGAGTGCGTCGGCCAGCCGTGCATACGCCTTTACTACGCGCGCTCATTTGCGTCATACTGGCGGTATGGCGACGACTCGAAAGCGCTCGGGAATGACGACGGAGCACAAGGCAGCGCTCGCATCGGGGCGCGCCCAGGGCCTCGCCGTCCGCCGGTACCTCGAGGCGCTCGAGCGGAACAAGCCGCGCCGCGGGCGCCGGCCGTCCGCCGACTCGCTCCGCAAGCAGCTCACGGACATCGAGGACAAGCTGCGCGACGCGGACCCGCTGAAGCGGCTCCACCTCGTACAGCAGCGCAAGAGCATCGAGGCGCGGCTCGCGAGCGGCGACGGGGGCGAGGACCTCTCCGAGCTCGAGACGGGTTTCGTCGAGGCCGCTGCGGAGTACGGCGCGCGCAAGGGCATCGACTACTCGACCTGGCGCGAGATCGGCGTCCCCGTCGACGTCCTGCGGCGCGCCGGCGTCCAAAAGAGCTCCGGCTCCTAGCGGGCCGCGGCGCCGCGGGAACGGCCCGACAGCGCCCCGTCCGCGGCGCTGTCGAGGAGCGAGCGGAGCAGGTCGAGGCCGTCGTCGGAGCCGAGCAAGCCCGCGCTCGCGCGTTCGGGGTGCGGCATGAGGCCGACCACGTTCCCCTGCGCGTTCGCGACACCTGCGACCGCGGCGACCGAGCCGTTCGGGTTGCCCTCGTAGCGGAGCACGACCTGTCCGGAGGACTCGAGCTCGGCGAGGGTCGCCGGGTCGCACGTGAAGTTTCCCTCGCCGTGGTTGATCGGCAGCGCGAGCCGCGTCCCCGGCGCGACCCCCGAGGTGAGCACCGAGCGCGACGACACGACCGTGCACGTCACGGTCTCGCAGACGAACCGCAGGCCGGTGTTGCGGCGCAACGCGCCGGGGAGCAGGCCCGCCTCGGTGAGGACCTGGAAGCCGTTGCATATGCCGACGACCGGCCCACCGCCCGCCGCGAACTCGGCGACGGCGGCCATGATCGGCGAGAAGCGGGCGATCGCTCCGGGGCGGAGGTAGTCGCCGTGCGCGAACCCGCCAGGAAGAACGACGGCGCTCGCGTCGCCGAGCGACTCGTCGCCGTGCCAGACGAGGCGGGCGTCGCCGCCGAGGCCGCGAAGCGCCCGGACGACGTCGTGCTCGCAGTTTGACCCCGGGAAGACGACGACCGCGACCGCGCTCACGAGCCGGCCACCGGCTGCGGCGCGGCCGCCGGGACGACCGTCACCTCGGCGCGCTCGATCACCGGGTTCGCGAGCAGGCGGGCGCACATCTCCTCTGCCGTCGCCCGCGCGGACTCGCCGTCCGGCGCGTCGAGGACGAAGCGGACGACCTTGCCCACGTGGACCGAGTCGACTCCGCGAAAGCCGAGCGCGGGGAGCGCGCGCTCGATCGTCTGACCCTCGGGGTCCGCGATGCCCTCGAGCCCGCGCACCTCGACGTGCACGTCGAACCTCACGAGCCCGACCCGTCGCGCGCCGTCCCGGGGCGCGTCACGCCCCACCAGCTCGCGAAGCTCCTCCCGGAGATCTGCTCGTACGCGGCGACGTAGCGGTCGCGCGTCGCCTCGATCACCTCGCCGGGGACCGGCGGCGGATCGGACTCCTTGTCCCAGCCCGTCGACTCCGCCCAGTCCCGCACCGGCTGCTTGTCGAACGAGGGCGGCGTCGACCCGGGGGCCCAGCGATCGGCCGGCCAGAACCTCGACGAGTCCGGGGTGAGGATCTCGTCGCAGATCGTGAGCTCGCCGTCGACGATGCCGAGCTCGAACTTCGTGTCCGCGATCACGATCCCGCGCTCGAGCGCGCGGGCCGCCCCGCGCGCGTACGCGGCGAGCGAGAGCTCGCGGGCACGCGCCGCGAGCGGCGCGCCGACGAGTTCGGCGGCCTCGTCGAACGAGATGTTCACGTCGTGGCCCTCGACCGCCTTCGTCGACGGGGTGAACACCGGCTCGGGGAGCTGCGAGGACTCCTCGAGGCCGGCGGGCAGCGCGGTCCCGTGCATCGTCCCGGCGCTCCGGTACTCCTTCCACGCGGAGCCCGTGATGTAGCCGCGGACGATGCACTCGATCGGCAGCATCTCGGCGCGCCGGACGAGCATCGCGCGCCCGGCGGCGTCCGGGATCTCCGACGCGAGCACGGGCAGCGCGGCCGGGTCGGCCGTGACGAGGTGCGTGGGCGCGATCGCCGAGAGCTCCTCGGTCCAGAACGCGGTCATCGCGGTGAGCACACGTCCCTTGTCCGGCACGGTCTCGGCGAAGACGCGGTCGAAGGCCGAGATCCGGTCCGACGCGACCATGAGCAACAGGCCGTCGCCGAGGTCGTAGACGTCTCGGACCTTGCCGGAGTACGTGGGCGCGACGGTCATGGGCGGACCTCCTCGAGTGCGTCGATCGTACGGTGCGCGTGCCGCAGCGCCCGGTCGAGGTCGAAGGCCTCGTCGAGCACCGCGGGGACCCGGCCGGCGCCGAGCGCCGCGGCGAGGCGGGGGTCCGCCTCGAGCACCTCGCGGAACGGCCGGCGCCGCTCGTACGCGGCGCGCGCGTCGGACTGGACGATCCGGTACGCGTCGTCCCGCGTGCAGCCCGCGGCGACGAGCGCGAGGAGCACCGGCTGGGAGAACACGAGACCGAGGGAGCCGACGAGCAGGTTCTCGCGCATGGTCTCGGCGCGCACCACGAGGCCGTCCACGAGGCGGGCCGCGCGGCGCAGGCAGTAGTAGGCGAGGAGGCTCGCGTCCGGGAGCACGACGCGCTCGACCGAGCTGTGCGAGATGTCCCGCTCGTGCCAGAGCGCGACGTCCTCGAGCCCCGCGACGAGGTAGCCGCGCAGCACCCGGGCCATGCCGACGAGGCGTTCGCTCGTGATCGGGTTGCGCTTGTGGGGCATCGCGGACGAGCCCTTCTGACCCGCGCCGAAAGCCTCCTCGGTCTCCGCGACCTCGCTGCGCTGGAGATGCCGGAGCTCGGTCCCGAGCGCCTCGATCGTCGTCCCGACCGCCGCGCACGCGTAGAGGTACTCCGCGTGCCGGTCGCGCGCGAGCACCTGGGTCGCGGGGACCGGCGTGAGGCCGAGCGCGGCGCACACGCGCGCCTCGACGGCCGGGTCGATGTTCGAGTAGGTGCCGACCGCGCCCGAGAGCTTGCCGACCGCGATCGCCGCGCGTGCGCGCCGGAGCCGCTCGCGGTCGCGGTCGGCCTGGAGGCAGTAGAGCGCGAGCTTCACGCCGAAGGTCGTCGGCTCCGCGTGCATGCCGTGCGTGCGGCCGAGCATCGGCGTCGTCGCGTGCTCGAGCGCGCGCCGCTTCAGCACCGCGACGAGCGCGCCGGAGGCCTCGATCAGCAGGTCCGCGGCGGCGGCGAGCGTCGCGCTGAGTGCGGTGTCGACGACGTCGGAGGACGTGAGGCCGTGGTGGAGCCAGGAGCCCTCCGGCGCGCCGATCGCCTCCTGGACGACGTCGACGAAGGCGGCGACGTCGTGGTCCGTCACGGCCTCGCGCGCCGCGACGGCCTCGACGAGCGCGGTGTCCGCGCGCGGCGCCCGGGCGCGGATCGCGGCCGCGTGGGCGGCGGGGACGACCCCGAGCTCGGACCACGCCTCGCTCGCGAGGACCTCGACCTCGAGCCAGCGCCCGAGCCGCGCCTCGTCGGAGAACAGGGCCGCCATCTCCGGCAGCGAGTACCGGGGGATCACGGCGCGCCGGCTCCCGCGCGGCGGGCAGCCGCGGCGCCGGTGCGGACACGTGCGCCGCCCGGGCGCGCCGGCGCCGCGATGTCGGTGCGGAACTGCATGCCGTCGAAGCGGACCCGACCCACCCCGTCGTACGCGCGCTCGCGCGCCTCGCGCAGGTCGGTGCCGACCCCGGTCACCGTGAGGACGCGGCCCCCGGCGACGCGCAGCGCGCCGTCACGTCCCCGGCTCGTCCCCGCGTGGTAGACGGTCACGCCCTCGACCGTACCGGCACGGTCGACGCCGTCCACGACACCACCGGTGACCGGTGCCGCGGGGTAGCCGGGCGCCGCGAGCACGACGCAGACCGCGGCCCCCTCGGCGGCGGGCGAATCGTCGCCGAGGCGCCCTTCGGCCGCCGCGAGGAACAGCTCCGCGAGGTCGCCCGTGCAGCGCGGGAGCACGGCCTGCGCCTCGGGGTCGCCGAAGCGGACGTTGTACTCGACGAGCTTCGGGCCGTCCGCGCCGAGCATGAGGCCCGCGTAGAGCACGCCCCGGTAGTCGATCCCGCGCCGGCGCAGCTCGGCGAGCGTCGGCTGCAGGATCTCGTCGACGACCGTGCCGACGACCGCGTCGGTCGCGCCGGGGACCGGCGAGAACGCCCCCATCCCGCCGGTGTTCGGGCCGAAGTCACCGTCGGTGAGCCGCTTGTGGTCCTGCGCGGGTGGGAGCACGACGAGCCGCTCGCCGTCGCACAGGGCGAGCAGGGAGAGCTCGACGCCCTCGAGCGCCTCCTCGATGACGACGCGCCGGCCGGCGTCGCCGAACGCGGTGCCGGACAGCTTCGACTCGACGTCCGCGACCGCCTCGTCGAAGTCGGCCGTCACGAGCACGCCCTTGCCGGCCGCGAGCCCGTCGGTCTTCACCACGTACGGACCGGGCAGGCCGCGCAGGTACGCGACCGCGGCGTCCACGCGCTCGAAGCTCGCCCACGCCGCGGTCGGCACGCCGGCCGCGGTCGCGAGCTCCTTCATGAAGGCCTTCGAGCCCTCGAGGCGCGCACCGTCCGCCCCGGGGCCGAGGACCGCGCGGCCCCGGGCCCGGAGCTCGTCCGCGAGGCCGTCGACGAGCGGCGCCTCCGGCCCGACCACGAACAGGTCGGCGTCGACCTCGAGTGCCGGCGCCGCCGTCGTTTCGATCCCGGCGGTGCCGGAGGTGCCGGGATTCCCCGGCGTCACGACGACGCTCGCGGTGCGCGCGAGCGCGACCGCGAGCGCGTGCTCGCGCGCTCCCGAGCCGACGACGCAGACCTTCACGGCCGCACCCGGTGTGCCAGCGGACCCGGTGAGCGCTCGGCGCAGGCGCTCGTCACGCCGCGAAGCGGACGAACTGCTCCCGGCCCGGCCCCACCCCGACGAGGCGGACCGGCGCGCCGGCGTGCTCGGTGATGCAGGCGACGTAGTCGCGTGCCTCGCGCGGCAGGTCCGCGACGCTCGTCGCGGCCGAGAGGTCCGCGCCCCACCCGGGCAGCTCCTCGTAGACGGGCGTGACTCGGTGAAGCACCGACTGGTGGTAGGGCATGCGCGTGAAGCGCTCGCCGTCGGCCTCGTACGCGACGCAGACCTTGACCGTCTCGAGCGCGGACAGGACGTCGAGCTTGGTGAGCGCGATCTCCGAGATCGAGTTCACGCGGACCGCGTGCCGCAGCATCACGAGGTCGAGCCAGCCGGGTCGGCGGCGGCGGCCGGTGTTCGTCCCGTACTCGTGGCCGCGCTCGACGAGCACGTCCGCGGTCGCCCCCGAGAGCTCGGTCGGGAACGGCCCCGCACCCACGCGGGTGACGTACGCCTTCGCGATGCCGACGACCCGGTCGATCTCCATCGGCCCGACCCCCGTGCCGACGCACGCGCCACCGGCCGTCGGGTTGGACGAGGTCACGTACGGGTACGTCCCGTGGTCGAGGTCGAGAAACGTCGCCTGCGCGCCCTCGAGCATCACGGACTCGCCGGCGTCGAGCGCCTCGTGGACGAGGCCGACCGTGTCGCCGATCATCGGCGCGACACGGGGCGCGAGCTCGTCGAGGTAGAGGTGCGCGATCTTGTCCTCGTCGAGCGCGAGGCGGTTGAAGACCTTCGCGAGGATCGCGTTCTTCTCGCGCAGCACGACCTCGAGCTTCTGGCGGAAGATCTTCGCGTCGAGGAGGTCCTGGACGCGAAGCCCGATGCGCGCCGCCTTGTCCGCGTACGCGGGGCCGATCCCGCGCTTGGTCGTGCCGAGCTTGTTCCGGCCGAGCGACCGCTCGGTCGCCCGGTCGATCTCGTAGTGGTACGGCATGATGAGGTGCGCGTTGCCGGAGACGACGAGGCGGCTCGTGTCGACGCCTCGGGCCTCGAGCGCGTCGCACTCGGCGACGAGCACGGCGGGGTCGACGACGACCCCGTTGCCGATGACCGGAACCGTGTGCGGGTAGAGCACGCCGCTCGGGACGAGCTGCAGTGCGAAGCTGTCGCCGCCGACGACGATCGTATGGCCCGCGTTGTGGCCGCCCTGGTAGCGGACGACGAGGCGCATGTCCTTCGCGAGAAGGTCGGTGAGCTTCCCCTTGCCTTCGTCACCCCATTGGGTTCCGACCACTACGGTCGCGGGCACCAGGACTCCCCTCCGGATCGACCGCGAGCAGTGTAGCCGGGGGGCACACGGCGCTCGACGGCCGGGCGGGGCGCCGCGCGCGCCCTCCGGGCGGCGGCGCGGCCTGCCCGGCGCGCCCGGTGCCCGCTCACCCGAGCACGAACTCGCCGTCCTCCACCGACACCTGTGCGGTCGCGCCCTCCGGGTAACGGCCCTCGAGCAGCGCGAGCGCGAGCGCGTCGCCGAGCTCGCGCTGGATCACCCGCCTGAGCGGCCGCGCGCCGAACGCCGGGTCGTAGCCGCGCTCCGCGAGGAGCGCGCGCGCCTCGGGCGCGACCTCGAGCGTGATGCGCCGCGCGGCGAGCCGCGCGCGCAGCCACTCGAGCTGGATGTCGACGATCGCCGCGATGTCCGCGCGCTCGAGCTGCCGGAACCGCACGATCTCGTCGATCCGGTTCACGAACTCGGGCTTGAAGAACTCGAGCGGGTCGCCCTTCAGGTTCGAGGTCATGATCAGCGCGACGTTCGTGAAGTCGACCGTCCTGCCCTGGCCGTCGGTGAGCCGGCCGTCGTCGAGGACCTGGAGCAGCACGTTGAACACGTCCGGGTGCGCCTTCTCGATCTCGTCGAGCAGCACGACCGAGTAGGGGCGCCGGCGCACGGCCTCGGTGAGCTGGCCCCCCTCCTCGTAGCCGACGTAGCCCGGGGGCGCACCGACCAGGCGGGCGACCGTGTGCTTCTCCTGGTACTCGCCCATGTCGATGCGGACCATCGCGCGCTCGTCGTCGAAGAGGAACGCGGCGAGCGAGCGGGCGAGCTCGGTCTTGCCGACGCCCGTCGGCCCGAGGAAGAGGAACGAGCCGATCGGCCGGTGGGGGTCGGAGAGCCCCGCACGGCTCCTGCGGATCGCGTTCGCGACGACGCGCACGGCCTCGTCCTGCCCGACGACTCGCTCGTGCAGCACGTCCTCCATGCGGACGAGCTTGTCGACCTCGCCCTCCATGAGGCGAGTGACCGGCACGCCCGTCCAGCGGGCGACGACCTCGGCGACGTCCTCGGCGTCGACCTCCTCCTTCAGCATCCGCTCCCGGCTCTGGAGCTGCGCGAGGGCCGCGGTCGCGTCCGAGATCTCGCGCTCGACGCCGGGCAGCTCGCCGTAGCGGATCTCGGCCGCGGCGCCGAGGTTCCCGTCGCGCTCGAACCGCTCGGCGTCGCCCCGGCGCGCCTCGAGCGCGCCCTTGAGCTCGCGGATGCGCGTGATCGCGTCCCGCTCGGCCTGCCAGTGCGCGGTCATCGCGCTCTGGCTCTCCCGGAGGTTCGCGAGCTCCTCGTCGATGCGCGCGAGGCGCTCCGCGGACGCCGCGTCGGTCTCCTTCGCGAGCGCGACGCGCTCGATCTCGAGCTGGCGGATCCTTCGGGTCACGACGTCGATCTCGGTCGGCATCGAGTCGATCTCGATGCGGAGGCGGCTCGCGGCCTCGTCGATCAGGTCGATCGCCTTGTCCGGCAGGAAGCGTCCGGCCACGTACCGGTCCGAGAGCGTCGCGGCGGCGACGAGCGCGGCGTCCTGGATCCGCACGCCGTGGTGGACCTCGTAGCGCTCCTTCAGCCCCCGCAGGATCGCGACGGTGTCCTCGACCGACGGCGGGCCGACGTAGACCGGCTGGAACCTGCGCTCGAGCGCCGCGTCCTTCTCGATGTACTTGCGGTACTCGTCGAGGGTCGTCGCGCCGATGAGCCGGAGCTCGCCGCGGGCGAGCATCGGCTTGATCATGTTCCCCGCGTCCATCGCGCCCTCGGCCGCGCCGGCGCCGACGATCGTGTGGAGCTCGTCGATGAACGTGACGACCTCGCCCTCGGCGTCCGTGATCTCCTTCAGGACCGCCCGCAGGCGCTCCTCGAACTCGCCGCGGTACTTCGCCCCGGCGACGATCGCCGAGAGGTCGAGCGCGACGATCCGCTTCGAGCGGAGCCCCTCGGGGACGTCGCCCTCGACGATGCGGCTCGCGAGGCCCTCCACGATCGCGGTCTTGCCGACGCCCGGCTCGCCGATGAGCACCGGGTTGTTCTTCGTGCGCCGCGAGAGCACCTGGATCACTCGGCGGATCTCCTCGTCCCGTCCGACGACGGGGTCGAGCTTCCCGGCGCGCGCGAGCTCGGTGAGGTCGCGACCGTACTTCGCGAGCGCCTGGTACGCGCTCTCGGGGTCCTTCGAGGTGACCCGGTGGCTCCCGCGGACGTCGCGCACCGCCTGGAGGATCTGCTCGCGGTCGACGCCGAGCTCCTCCGCGAGCACGACGAGCAGGTGCTCGACCGAGAGGTACTCGTCCCCCATCTCCTGCTGGAGCGCGACGCCCCGCTCGAAGGCGGACGAGAGGCTCCGGCCGATCTGCGGGCTCCCCCCGCCGTACGCGTGGGGGAGCTTCGCAACCGCGTCCTGCAGCCGGTTGCGCGTCGCGAGCAGCGCGACACCCATGCGGTCGAGGATCGGGGCCGCGACGCCGCCCTCCTGGCCGAGCGCGGCGAGCAGGAAGTGCGCGGGCGTGATCTCCGCGTTGCTCGCGGCCTCGGCGGCCCGCGACGCCTCCTGGAGGGCCTCCTGGGTCTTCAGCGTCCAGCGGTTCGGGTCGAGTGCCATACCGTTCGGTGCTCCTGTTCCGGTCCGATTCCCGCGCCGGTCAGCCGCGCCAGCGTGCGGGTAGCCGTTCCGAGCGCAACGGGACCAGGTCGCGCCGGTAGTGGCGATGCGTGCGCTCGATCGCGTCGAGCGCCTCGGCGCGCACGCGCTCGAGCTCCGCGCGCGCCTGCTCGAGGTCGGCCTCGAGCGCGAGGAGGCGCCGCACCCCCTCGAGGTTGACCCCCGCGTTCGTGAGCTCCTGGATCCGGCGCATCTGCGCGATGTCCTCGTCGGAGTACCGGCGGCTCCCACCGCCCGTGCGCGCCGGCTCGAGGAGCCCCTTGCGCTCGTAGATCCGGAGCGTCTGCGGGTGGACGCCTGCGAGCTCCGCGGCGACCGAGATCACGTACACCGCGCGTGTCGAGTGCGCGCCGACGCCCGTGCGAGCCATTGCCGTCACACCCCGAGGTGCGCCCGCGGCGAGCCGTGGGACGCCTTCGCGAGCGCCTCGAGCGCGCTGCGCTCGGCATCGCTCAGCTCGCTCGGGACGACGACGTCGAGGGTCACGAGGAGGTCGCCCCGCTGACCCGCCTGGTGCAGCCCGCGCCCACGGACGCGAAGCGTCCTGCCGGGCTTGCTCCCCGGGGGGACCTTCAGGCTCACGGGTGCGCCGAGCGACGGCACGGTGATCGTCGCGCCGAGCGCGGCCTCCGGGAAGGTGACCGGGACCGACAGCGTGAGGTCCCGACCGCGACGGCCGAAGAGCGGGTGCGGCTCGACGCGCACGGTGACGAACAGGTCGCCCGGCGGGCCACCGCCGGCGCCGGGCTCGCCCCGCCCCTTGATCCGGATGCGCTGGCCGTCGTCGACCGCGGCCGGGATCCTCACCTTTACCTGGCGCTCGCGCCGCTGCACGCCCGTGCCGAAGCACGTCGGGCACGGGTCCGTGATCTTCGTGCCGCGACCGTGGCACTCCGGACACGGCGTCGACAGCGAGAAGAGCCCCTGGTTGTCGTTGAGCACACCGCGCCCGCCGCAGCGCGGGCAGCTCACGGGCGTCGTGCCCGGCTTCGAGCCACTGCCGCCGCACGTCGCGCACGGCACGTTGGTCCGGACGTGGACCGACGTCACCGCGCCCTCGACGGCCTCCTCGAACGACAGGTGGAGCTCCGCCTCGAGGTCCGTGCCGCGCTGGGGGCCCGCGCCGGGAGCGGCGCCCCGCCTTCGCCCGCTCTGGGGTTGGCGGAAGAGGCCGCCGAACAGGTCGGACAGGTCGTCGACCTTGAAGTTGAACCCTCCGGCCTGGCCGAAGCCCGCGCCGGCCGCGCCGGAACGCCGGACCTCGTCGTACTCCTTGCGCTTCTGCGGGTCGCCGAGCACGTCGTACGCGGCGCTGATCTCCTTGAAGCGGTCCTCGGAACCGGGATTCGCGTCGGGGTGGTACTGCTTCGCGAGCTTGCGGTAGGCGCGCGTGAGCGCCTTGTCGTCCGCGTCCTGCGGGACACCGAGCACCTTGTAGTAGTCGGTCTCGAACCACTCACGCTGCGCTGCCACTCACCCTGCTCCTCGCTGCGGCGGCACCCTCGCGCGCCACGTGCCCCGCCACCCGGGTCGGGCCCGCACCCAACCGGGTCAGGCTCGCACCTTCACCATCGCGGGGCGAAGGACGCGCCCCTTCAGCCGGTAGCCGGTCCGGAGCGTCTCGACGACCGCCGGTCCGGACACGTCCGTCGCGACACCGTCCTCCTCGCCGGCGGGCACGTGCGCGACCGCGTCGTGGACCGTCGGGTCGAACGCGACCCCAGTCGAGTCGATGCGCTCGAGCCCCTCCTTCGCGAGCACGTCGCGCAGGAGGTTGCCGATCTGCGCGAACGCGACCTCGAGGTCCGTCGGCGGCTCGCCCTTCTCGCCCGCGTGGGCGAGCGCGAGGTCGAGCGCGTCGAGCGCCGGGAGCAGGCGCTCGATCACGGCCTCGGAGGCCCGGTCGAACGTCTCCGCCTGCTGGCGCGCGGTGCGCTTGCGGAAGTTCTCGAAGTCCGCCTGGAGCCGGCGGAGCGCGTCGAGGTACTCGTCGCGCTCCGCGGCCACGAGATCGACGGCGCCCGCCCCAGGCGCTACCGTGGCCTCCGCCACCCCGCCCTCCTGCTCGGTCAGACCGGAGCCCCCGGGCGAGCCGGGCTCGAGCTCCGGCTCGGCACCGGCCGCCTCGGGGCCGGGCTGCTCCGTGTCGTCCTCGCCGTCCGCGCCGCCGTCGCGGTCGCGCTCGGCGAGGGCATCCTCGCCGGTCATGCCTCGGCCGCGCCGGGCTCGTCGACGATCTCGGCGTCGACGACCTCGTCGTCGCTCGGCGCGGCGCCCGACTGACCACCGGTCCCGGTGGCCGCGCCGCTCGGCGCCGCCTGCTCGTAGAGCCGCTGGGCGAACGCCTGCGACGCGCTCACGAGCGCCTCGTGCGCGTCGCGCACGGCCGGGAGGTCGGTGCCGGCGAGCGCCTCCTTCAGCGCCTTCAGGGCGGACTCCACCTTGTCCTTCTCGTCGCCGGTGAACTTCTCACCCTCGTCCTTCAGCAGCTTCTCGGTCCGGTGGACGAGCGAGTCCGCGGAGTTGCGCGTCTCGGCCTCCTCCTTGCGCCGCTTGTCGTCGGCGGCGTGCGCCTCGGCGTCGCGGACCATCCGCTCGATGTCGTCCTTCGGGAGCGAGGACTGGCCGGTAATCGTCATCGACTGCTCCTTGCCCGTCGCGCGGTCCTTCGCGGAGACGTGGACGATGCCGTTCGCGTCGATGTCGAAGGTCACCTCGATCTGCGGGAGGCCCTGCGGGGCCGGCGGCAGGTCGACGAGCTGGAACTTGCCGAGCGTCTTGTTGTACATCGCCATCTCGCGCTCGCCCTGGAGGACGTGGATCTCCACCGACGGCTGGTTGTCCTCCGCCGTGGTGAACACCTCCGAGCGCTTCGTCGGGATGGTCGTGTTGCGCTCGATGAGGCGGTGCATGATCCCGCCCTTGGTCTCGATGCCGAGACTGAGCGGCGTGACGTCGAGCAAGAGGACGTCCTTCACCTCGCCCTTCAGCACGCCGGCCTGGATCGCCGCGCCGACCGCGACGACCTCGTCCGGGTTCACGCCCTTGTGCGGCTCCTTGCCGCTCAGGTTGTGCACGAGCTCCTGGATCGCGGGCATGCGCGTCGAGCCCCCGACGAGCACGACGTGGTCGATGTCGGACTTCGACAGGCCGGCATCGGTGATCGCCTGCTCGAACGGGCCTCGGCACGCCTCGGTCAGGTCCTCGGTCAGCTCCTGGAACTTCGCCCGCGTGAGCTTGAGGTCGAGGTGCTTCGGGCCCTCGGAGGTCGCGGTGATGAACGGCAGGTTGATCGTCGTCTCCTGGACCGCGGACAGCTCGATCTTCGCCTTCTCCGCGGCCTCCTTCAGGCGCTGGATCGCCATCTTGTCGGTCGACAGGTCGACGCCTTCGGTGTCCTTGAACGTCTTCACGAGCCAGTCGATGACGCGCTGGTCCCAGTCGTCGCCGCCGAGGTGCGAGTTGCCGGCCGTGGCCTTCACCTCGAACACGCCCTCGCCGATCTCGAGGATCGACACGTCGAAGGTGCCGCCGCCGAGGTCGAACACGAGGACGGTCTCGTCCGCGACCGCCTCCTTGTCGAGGCCGTACGCGAGCGCGGCGGCCGTCGGCTCGTTGATGATTCGCAGCACCTCGAGACCGGCGACCTGGCCGGCCTCCTTCGTCGCGGTGCGCTGGCTGTCGTCGAAGTACGCGGGGACCGTGATCACGGCCTGGGTCACGGTGTCGCCGAGGAAGGCCTCCGCGTCCCGCTTCAGCTTCTGCAGGATCCTCGCCGAGATCTCCTGCGGCGTGTACGCCTTGCCGTCGATGTCGATCGTCCACGAGGTGCCGATTTGGCGCTTCACGGAGCGCACGGTGCGCTCGGGGTTCGTGATCGCCTGCCGCTTCGCGACCTCGCCGACGAGCACCTCGCCGGACTTCGTGAAGCCGACGACCGACGGGGTCGTGCGCCCGCCCTCGGCATTCGGGATGACCGTGGGCTCGCCTCCTTCGAGGACGCTCACGACCGAGTTGGTCGTTCCGAGGTCGATGCCGACCGCCTTGGGCATGGGTGGTGCCTCCGATTCCTACGTGCTCAATCGCCTGAAGACGCGCGCCCGGCCCGCTCGGGACCTCGGCACACGAACTGTCCGATGCCGATTATAACGAAGTTGAGCCGTCCATTGTCAACTCGGCCGCAGCCCGGTCGTCGTGGCGGCGGACGGCCTGATCTCGCTGGTCGGAGCGGGTGCGCGGCGCCCGAGCGGGTGCGGGCGACGCCTCAGGAGGAGCGGGCGGGGTGCGCGCGCATGCCGTCGAGCGTCACGAGCTCGCGCCAGCGGTGGTCGGCGACCCGGGCGAGCGTCGCGAGCTGTCGCCGCTCGCGTGCGCGGAACATCCGCCCGGACCGGCCCACGAGCAGCGCGAGCCCGGACACCTCGAGCCCGGCCCACGCGACGTCGCTCGCTGACGCCGCGGCGCCCGAGTCCTTCGCCGCGGAGCGGGTCCCGGTGACGAAGGCCTCGAGCCACGGTCCCGGCGGCGCGCCCTCGGAGGAGCTCAGCACGACCGGTCCTTCGGGATCGACCACCGCGACCCACTCGGCCCCGTAGGTCGTTCCCACGCCGGCGACGAGCGCCTCGAAGAGGCTCCCGACCGAGCGCTCGCCGAGCAGGTCCGCGGCGACCTCGAGCGCGTCGACGACGGGGTGCGGAAGGCCGGCGACGACGCCGCGTACGTCCTCGACGTCGACCGCGTCGAGCTCGCCGACCTTCG
>Ga0307373_10006525_pt1 | contig 18512 bp, 24 predicted proteins | sample OX2MG_FD_202534 | JGI IMG/M metagenome (GOLD analysis project Ga0307373, IMG submission 202534) | Soil microbial communities from Risofladan, Vaasa, Finland - OX-2 | ecosystem: Environmental > Terrestrial > Soil > Coastal area > Acid sulfate soil | place: Finland: Risofladan, Vaasa | collected...
GTCGTGGCCGTGACTTTCATGATGGTGATGTACGCGCTCCAGTGCCGGCACCCTGGCTTTAGCCTGGCCTTCGCACTCGGATGCCTCTTGGCCAGTCTTTATCGCTTCCTGTCTGGATCTGCCACCGCCCGATCGCGGGGCCCAAGCCGGGCCAGACCCTTCCCAGCCCCAGGCCTACGGCCATCGCGAGCAGGATCCACGCGGGCAGGAAGCGATCGACGGCCGATAGCTGGCCGGCGACGCTCCGGGTCCGTCTCGCCGCTAGCTGGTCACCAACCTGGATCGTGCTCAGCGAACTTCCTCCCGGATCAGGGTTCGGCGATCGTATCAACGAGGGTTGAAGCGACGTGGCCGGATGTGTTGTAGGCAGACGCTGACTCGAAGGCGATGGATTTAGCATCGGCGCTCCCCCGTGTCAGAAGACGACAACCTTGTCCGCCCACAGCATCCAATCCGTTAACTCGTCCAGAGATGACCGGCGAGCACCTTGGACGAGGCGATCGTCGCAGATGCCGCGAGCTTCGAGGCAGCTGTCACAGCAGGCGATCTCCGCACCCTTCGCAGCGGTCGAGCGCAGCATGCGCTCCAAGTTGTAATAACCGTCAGGCGTTTTCTGCCCCGACAAGGCACATGCCACTGCATCGCCCATGAGAAAGACGCGAACCTGCTCCGCATCACGCTTTGCCAAGCTCCCGGCTAGGCGGAAGCCGTTGTAGCTGCGTTCCGTGCCGTAGGGCGGGTCGTTGAGGATGAGGAGTGTTCTCACTGCCAAATTGAATCACGGCGGAGCACTAGAAGACCACTGCCATCCGACCTGGCCTGACCGGGACAGGAGTCATTTCTGAGCTAAGAGCCGGACTGCAAATAGCGCCTGACGGCAGAGGTTTGATGACGTGAAGGTTTGAACGAGTCAAGAGGGCCGTTTGCCCTCTGTGTGGGCAAACGGCCTGAACTGAGGGGCCAAACGCCTGTACATCACGACCGGGGGTCATGGTCTGCTCTCAACAGGAGGAGCATCAAATTGATTTATCTCAAGCTGGACATCCGTAAGACGAGCTGTCAGGGTGGCGGAGCCATGTGGTCACTGCTCAGTCACGTGCGTGACCTACCGCCGGGCGACACGATCGAGCTCTTCACCGACGACTACATGGCAAGCGCCGACATCCCCGCCTGGGTCAAGAAGCGGCACTGGAAGGTGACACATCACCAGCGCGATGGCTATGTCAAGTTCATGATCGAGCGACCTCGCGAGCTCGCCTCGGCGGTGAGCTAGATCACTCGACGATGGCCGGATACCGAATCCGAGCGGGCAAGACGGCTGTAGTCATTGAGTTGACCGAACGTTGGCGTTAAGAAGGAGCAGTTCCTCAAGACGTTTGGGGAATGCCAGGCCGGACGATGCGCGTGTCTCACCGACGAGTACGGCAAGCTGGCCTCCATGGAGGTTGGTGGCACGGGTGATTCGATCCGAGTCCCGCTCGAGGCCAAGCCCGGTGAGAAGCTGGACGCTGCGCAGATCGAGACCTGCCTCGGTTACACGACGATGAAGCTTCAGTAGAGGCACTGCGGGAATACCCGCATACCCCCCGGGGTATATTGGGAAGATGGAATATCGGAATGCGTCTGAGCTGCTGAAAGCGTTGCGGCGGATCGAAGGCCAGGCTCGAGGCGTCCAGCGGATGATCGAAGATGGTCGCCCCTGCGACGAAGTGGTGCGGCAGGTCTCGGCGATGGGAGCGGCCGTGGATCGATTCAACCACCGGCTGGTCGCGAGCAATCTGCTGGCCTGCGTCGAAGATGCCGGGCTGGGACCGCAGATCAAGCATCGCCTTGATCGCGGCCTTCGGGCGCTGTCCGAGATTCGTAGCTGAAGAATTGCCAGACAGGAGATGACGAGATGACCTTAATGGACGAGAAGACAAAGCTACAAGTTCGAGAACGGCTCGCCGAGACGCTCATCCGACCGGTCGAGCTGCGGCTTTACCGGCGACCAGACACGGGCCGCCTGATCCTGCCTGGTGGCGTCGGCTGCCAGACCTGTGAGGTGACCGAGGAACTTGCGCGGACCCTGGTTGAAGCGGCTCCAGACAAGCTCCATCTGACCGTGATCGACGTAAGCGAGCAACCTGGCGAGGTGGACGCCGTTCCCACTCTGACCGTGGCGCGGCCCGGAGAAGAGAGCCGGATCACCTTTCAGGGCCTACCTTCGGGTTACGAGTTCGTCACCGTGTTGGACGCCATTGAACGCGCGTCTGGAACGGGCAACGAGCTGTCACCAGAGGTGGCCGAGCAGCTTGCCAAACTGGCAAGCGACGTCGAAGTGATGGTCTTTGTCACTCCCACCTGTCCCTACTGTCCGGGCGCTGCCTCGATGGCCAACAGGATGGCACTTGCCTCACCGAGGGTGCGCTCGCTGGTGGTCGAGGCCAATGAGTACCCCGAGCTCTCCGACCACTTCCAGGTCCAGGGTGTTCCGCGCACGGTGGTCAACCGGTCGGGGGCGTTTGTCGGCGCGCTCCCCGAGGCCATGTTCGTGGAGTCGGTATTGACGCTGGCGTCCAACGAGGCGGCGTGAACATGAAGCGTCGCTACGGATTCACCGTCGACACCGACCTGACGTTTGAGGCGGCGGAGTCCAGGGTCCGTGAACTCCTCAAGGAGGAGGGCTTTGGTGTTTTGACCGAGATCGATATCAAACAAACGCTCAAAGACAAGCTCGACGTCGACTTCAGGCCATACAGAATTCTGGGCGCCTGCAATCCGGCGCTGTCCCATCGCGCGCTGCAAGTCGAGCCGGGCATCGGCCTGCTCTTGCCGTGCAACGTCGTTGTTGAAGGCGGGCCGGCCGGCGGTTCGCGCATTTCATTTCTTGATCCTGAGATCGCCCTCGGCTTGGTCGGCAACCCAGAGCTGGAGCCGATCGCCAAAGACGCATCGCAGCGGCTCCGCAGAGTCGCCGATCGCCTGTCTGGTGCTGCATCCTTTGCCGACATTGCTTCATCTAATTAGCAAGGAGGTGAATAACCAATGCAGTTTGTAGAGTGGATGTCGAAATCCGCAGGCCGGATTGTGCGCATCGTGGCGGGAGTCGTTCTGATCGGGGTCGGCCTGTACTTCCAGGGCGTCTGGGGTTATGTGGTCGCCGTCGTGGGTGTGGTTCCGGTTCTGGCCGGAGTCTTCAACTTCTGCCTGATCGCCCCGATCCTGGGCGCGCCCTTTCGGCCCCGCAGTCTCGCCTGAAGGTGGGCCAAGCTACCCGGTCCGGTGGGGGCGTCTGGCCGTGTCCGGACCGGGTTTGGCCGTCTGATGATGAGACAGCGTGCTGACAGAAAACGAGCTGATTGCGTGCATCGAGTCGCGCCGCGGCGGGCTGACCCGTATGGCGGCGTCGATGCTTGCGGATGCCGCCGAGGCGGAAGACGTCGTTCAGGAGTCGGCGCTGCGCGCCCTGCGCGGGCGGACACGATTCCGTTCCGAGGCCGACGTTTGCTCTTGGTTCCAGCGGATCTGCATCAACACCTGCCGAGAGGTGGCCCGCAAGCGCTCCTCCGAGCAGAACCGTCTCGAGGCTGCGCACCGGGAGGAGTTGTGGCGGGATCCCGGATACTCGGTCGACCCAGAGGCGGTTGCGGTGGCGCTTGAGAGTGGAGAGCGTTTGCGAGGCGCATTGGCTTCGCTCACTCCGGACCAACGATTGGCGGTGGTGATGCACGATCTGCAGGGCTGGAAGTCACGCGAGATCGCCGAGAACTCCGGGCTACCGCTGCCGACGGTCAAGTCACATCTGCGTCGGGGCCGCCAGGCGCTCGTGACGTTGCTGGCGGGGACAGCGTGATGGTTGCGCTCAGCTGCGCCGAGGCGCGCGATCTGGCCAGCGATCTCCTCGACGGTGAGCTCAGTCCGGAGCTGGAGCGCGCCGTCGACGAGCACGTGACTGGCTGCCCGACATGTCCGAGTCTCTACCGGGCGATGCTCGCCGTCCACCGTGAGCTGCAGCGCCTTCGACAGAGAGAGGAAGCGAGAGAAGGAAGTGGCGCTGGATGAAGAGCCAGGACTGGGATCAGCGTTACGCCACCACGGAACTGGTTTGGGGTGCTGGGCCGAACCGCTTCCTCGTCGCTGAAGTTGCTGGCCTCACACCCGGGCGTGCGCTGGACCTCGGCTGCGGTGAGGGCCGGAACGCGATCTGGCTCGCCGAACTTGGCTGGCAGGTGACCGGCGTCGATTTCTCGGAGATGGGATTGGACAAGGCTCGCCGCCTGGCGGCTGATCGAGGCGTCGAGGTCAACTGGGTCCGCGCCGATCTCCTCGAGTACCAGCCCGACCGCGGAGCGTTTGACCTGGTGATCGTCATGTACCTGCAGTTGCTGGCAGATCAAGTCAGCGTGGTCATGAAGAGGGCCAGCGCCGCACTGGCGCCTGGAGGAACCCTGTTGGTGGTCGGGCACGATCTGCTCAACCTCAGCGAGGGCCATGGCGGGCCACAGAATCCCGAGGTACTTTTCACCCCAGCCGACATCGAGCGCGACCTGCCAGGGTTGGGCATCGAACGAGCGGAGCGCGTACTGCGCCCAGTGACTGTGGACGGCCGGGAGGTCACTGCGATCGACGCGCTGGTGCGGGCCAAGAAGCCCTAGTCGACCGGGTGAGCTGCGACGCCCTCGGTATCACTGCACACACTTGTGGAGCGCCAGCCCGATCTTGTTGCGTGACCCGACCGTTTTCCTGCGCGCCGCTTATGGCTGAGACTCATGAGATCGCCTAGAGTCGGAGGCGCAGATGTACCGGAGAATCGTTCTGGCCGTGGATCCAGAGGGCTTGGCCGAAAGCGTGCTGCCCACCGTGGCCACGCTGGCGCGCCGCAGTGGGGGGAGATTTTCCTGGTCGGGGCTGCGAAAGCCGACGACCCGCCAGAGCTGCGGGCGGCGCTGGAGAAACATGTGCGGGAGGCAGCGGACGAGCTGATCGCGACCGGCGTGTCGGCTCAGGGGGAAGTCCGCCGGGTGGCAGAGAAATCCTCTGCTGCAGCAGAGATCGTCGCCGCCTGTCATGAGCGAGCGGCCGACCTGGTCGCGCTTGGCTCCCACGGCCGCGGCAACATCGCCGCTCTCCTAGAGGGTGGCGTCGGCCGCCAGGTCTTGTCCCAGGTTGAAGCCCCAGCGATCCTGGTTCACGGTCGCGAGGCTGCAAAGGGCAGCTTACTCCCGCGTCCACTCCGCCGGATCCTGGTGCCTGTGGACTACTCGGAATCCTCCAGGCAGGCGGTCAAGGTGGCGGTGGACGTTGCGCGCGAGGAGGGGCTGCACTGGCGGATGCGGGTGTTGACCGCCTCGACGAGCGCATTCGAAAGACGGTGCTCGAGGGTGAGGAGGATTGAATCGCTGTGATTGGCGATGGTGTCGCCGAGCCGCACGAAGGCCTCGATGCGAGAACGCCAAGCCCACTGCAGCCACTGCTCGAGGAGTTCGACCGCCTCCATGAAGGGGAGCTGGAAGACAAGGCGGAGGTGCTCCTTCAGCTGAAGGAGGCGCGAGGCGACATCCGGCCGCCAGCTGCGGCCCGATCTGCCCTTCGAATCTCCGAGCTTCTGGGCTACCTCGACCCGGCCCGACCGGTCGGCTAACGCCGCTGGCCGAGGCGTCGCCGGACTTTGCCCGATCGGAGACCAACGCCGGGCCGGAGGCATCCTGACCGCGGGCCGCGGCAGCCAGGCGTGCGGACCGCCGCATACTGGATTGATCGGAGCGGAAATCGATCGCGCCGCGGTCTTGACGGGAGCGGCACTTGAACAAGGAGCAGACCACGATCGCCGAGGACATGTTTGACGCTGGGCTCGCGCGCGCGGACCTGCCTGCTACCGACCAAATCGCCTTTTTGAACACCGGCACCTGTGGGCCGCTTCCGCGATCCACCATCGAGATCATGCACGAGCAGTCCAACCTCGAACTGCTCCAGGGCCGCATCGCGCTGGGCGGTTATGCCACCTTGCGAGAGCACATCGCCGCGCTCAGATCCGAGCTGGCCAGCTTCGTGGGCGCCGACCCGGCCGAGATCGCCTTTACCCACAACACCACTGAGGGAATGAACGTTGCCACCTGGGGGCTTACGTGGCAACCCGGTGACACGGTGGTGACGACCAACCTTGAGCACGCCGGCGGCCTCTTGCCCCTCTACCAGATCCACCGCCGCCTGGGCGTCAAGGTCGTCTTCGCCCCGTGCGGGATGGGCGAGCCGGACCGTGTCCTCGACGCCATGCGCGAGGCCATCCGCCCCGGGACGAAACTGGTGGTCGTATCCCACGTCAACTACCAAACTGGCGCCGTTCTACCCCTGCCGGAGGTCGCTGCGATGGCCCATTCGGTGGGGGCGAAGGTGCTTGTGGACGGGGCCCAATCGGTGGGCGCGATGCCACTCGACCTGCGCGCCTCGGGCGCCGACTTCTACGCATTTCCCGGCCAGAAGTGGCTTTGCGGACCGGAGGGAACCGGAGCCCTGTATGTCCGCAAGGAGTCGCTGGAAGCTCTCCAGCCCACATTTGTTGGGGGCTTCGGCACCATTCATGAAGGCTTCGGTGCGGGGAACACCGAGTTCGAATTCGCCGCCGGGGCCCAGCGCTATGAGGTGGGATCGGTCTACCGACCGGCGGTCGCCGGGCTCGCCAATTCTCTGAACTGGATTCGAAACCAGGGTGACATTTTTGGCGCCATCAGCCGACTCGCCGAGTATTGTCACCATCGGGCGGGTGAGATTCGCGGAGTCCAGGTTCTCACCCCCGATCAGGGCCAGCGGAGTGGGCTAATCTCCCTCCGCATCCCTGACGTCGACGTGGTGAGTTGCGTGGAGTTTCTGCGGGATCGAAAGATTGCGGTGCGATCGATTCCCGACAACGGGGCGCTTCGGATCTCGTGCGGTTTCTACAACACCCCAGCGGAGATAGACGCCACGGTGGCGGCGGTTGCGAAGTTCTTGCGCACCTAAACCGGGCCCTCGGTGGAGACGGCCCGGTCGATGGTCCGGGCGCAGAGCAATCGGTCAGCGGCCATGCACATCGCGTTCGTGGCAGCAGGGTGAGCGTGGCCTCACCCTGACCCAGGTGGCCGGCAGCGGCCGTCCGCCTTGCGCGCTCGACGTCGGTGCTGCCGATCGAATCCCGCCCCCCGGCAATTGGCTGCGCCGGCGCTCTACGACGGCTGGGCCTCCGGGCCACCTTTGTGGTCGGCCGAGGCACCCTCCTCTGGCGAGTTCGGTCGGAGGGGGTGGTCGGGTGACTGTCGTGAGAGTGGCCGGCCGGGTTCGGCTACGCTTCCGCCAACCCCGAGCGGCTTGCGGCCACGCTCCGGTCGGGAGGAGGCGCCGGCTGATAGCCGAGGTCGAGCTGGCTCTCATCCGGCTCCCGATCGTTGTCGTCGCGGCGGCATGCGACACCTTTTGCCGCGTCACCGTCGTTCGCGCCGGGGAGCTAGGTCATCTCCTGACGCGGTGCGCGGTGCCCATCGTCTCCATCAGGGGGCGGCCCCACGGTGAGGCGTACCTGAGCCTGGGCTAACCTTGGCCTGTGCCCGGAGGCCTCAAGACCGATCTCTACGAACTCAAGATGGCCGCCAGTTACCTGCGCCGCCGCATGGTTGCGGACGCCACCTTCAGCCTCTTCGTCCGGCGCCTGCCGCGGGACAGGGGCTACCTGGTCGCTGCCGGGCTCGAAGACTGCCTGGACTTTCTGGAGGGTTTCGGCTTCGAGTCCGAAGATCTCGAGTATCTCGGATCGATCGGTTTTGGGTCCGCCGACCTCGACGCCTTTCGCTCGCTGCATTTCACGGGTGAGGTGTGGGCGGTTCCGGAAGGTCGGGTGGTCCTGGCCAACGAGCCCCTGCTTGAGGTCACCGCACCCATCGCCGAGGCACAGTTGGTCGAGACGGCCATGCTCAACTTCGTCAGCTACCAGACCACGCTCGCTTCCAAGGCGGCCCGCTGTCGGGTGGCGGCCGGCGGCGGCCCCGTGATCGACTTTGCCTATCGGCGCACGCATGGTTTGGAGGCCGCCAGTTCGGTGGCCCGGGTGTCGGCCATGGTCGGATTCGCGGGCACAAGCAACGTGGAGGCGGCTCGGCACTGGGGGCTCACCGCCAGCGGCACCATGGCCCACTCCTACATCGAGGCCTTCGAGCGCGAAGAGGACGCCTATGCGAGTTTCGCGGCCGACTTTCCGGACCAGGTCACCTTCCTGGTTGACACCTATGACCCGGTGGAGGGGATTCGGGGGGTGATCCGCCTGCTGCAGCGAACGCGCCACCCCGGGCGGTACGGCGTGCGGCTGGACAGCGGTGATCTGCAGGCGCTGGCGCGGACGGCCAGGGCCATGCTCGACGGCGCCGGCCTGCAAGAGGTTTCGATATTCGCCTCGGGCGGCCTGGATGAATATTCGGTTGAGGGTCTGGTCCGATCGGGGGCCCCAATCGACGCCTACGGAGTCGGCACCCGCATGGGCGTGGCCGCTGACCATCCATACGTCGACACCGCCTACAAGCTGGTCGCGTTCGACGGGCGGCCGGTGATGAAGCTGTCCGCGGGCAAGACCAACCTGCCCGGAGCCAAGCAGGTCTTCCGGGATGAACCGGGGCGGCGAGACGTGATTTCGCTGCGCAGCGAAAAAAACCCGGGGTCGCCTCTGCTGGAGCGGGTCATGCACCAGGGCCGGCGTCTGCGGCCGCGCCCGGCCCTGGCGCTCGCCCGCGCCCGATTTGAGTCCGACCTGGCTTGGCTGCCTGAATCAGCGCTCCGCATCCGAGGCCCGCGGGCGCCCCTGGCCAGAGTCAGCGAGGAGTTGAACCGACTCTCGCAGCGCACCCTGGAGAGGATCCGGCGGCACTCCCAGGAGCCCTCAGCCTGATTCCGGCCGAATCCGGCGCGCCCCATTGCCGGTATCGTGGAGAAGTCGATGCAGGTGTGAGGTTGGAGAGCGGAAAGGGCTGGAGCGGCGTGGTCAGATGGAGTTGGGCGGCCCGTTGACTGGTCAAACGGCGTCCGCCTTGGTATCGATGCCGCTGGCGGTGAGTGCGGGGATGGGCCTCGGTCTCTTGGCCCTGGCCAGCACCATATTGGGCTGGCTGCACGACCTGGAGGGATCGCGCGCCTCCACCTGGCCCGGGCAAAATCCCTTTCGCCGCCACCTTTGGACCCAGCACCGCCGGGCGGCCAGATGGGGCCTGGCGGAAGCTCCTTGCACCGTTGCCCTGCTGACGGCCCGGCTGGGTCTGGCGCTGGCGGGGCTGATCCTGATTGAGCATCGCCTGGAGCTGGCTGCGCCGGTCGCGCTGGCGGGTGCCGCGATGGTTTACGCCATGCCCGGAGCGGCTCTGCGGGCCATGGAGGCGGCGCGTCGTCGGCGCATCGCTCGGGCCAGCTTGCACCTGGCTCTGGCCTGGGCGGCCCACCTGCGGACCGGGATCGGAAGCATAGAGGCGTTGGAGCTATCGGCGGCCGAATTTTCAGATCCGTACGTCGGCGGCGTGGTCCGGCGCTTTGCCCGGGCGACACGGCGGGCGGGGGTGTCGGCGGCCCGGATGGCGGCCGTGGTGGAGTTCGACAATCCAGTTTTCGACTGCCTGGCGGACTGTATGGCCGACGTGGGCGAGGGCAAGCCCGGACTGGGCGCCCGAATTGGTCTCCAGCTCCCGGCCCTGCGGGCCTGTATGGACGACCTGGAGTCAGTCCATCGGGCCATGTTCCAAGTCCGCACCATCATCGTGGCCGTGCCCCTGGTCTTCCTGCTTCCGATCCTGATGGGCCGCCTCGATCCATCCCACCTCAGCGGTTATCGCTACGACTACCTGCGCCCGGAGGGAATCGTGCTGGAGGCGCTGCTGCCGTTGATACTCGGCCTGGGCTTCGCCGCCATCGCCCAGATCATCAATGGGCTCGGTGCGAGCCGCGCTGCGGCCAAGAGCATCGCCGGCTGATCGGGCCGTCCGCAAACCCTGTCTCAACGGCTGGGGTATTCTTCGAGTCGGCACCCCGACCGCCAAGGTGGGGGAGAGCCGGTTATTCCGCAACGAAGGGTGTGATACAAGCTTGAAGGTAGTCGTCAAAGATCCCGGTGAGTTCGAGCAGGCGCTGCGCGAATTCCGTCGCAAGGTCCAAGAGCAGGGCCTGGTTCGTGAGATGCGACGCCGGGCGCACTACGTGCCGCCGGCCGAGGCCCGAAAGATCAAGAGTCTGCGCGCGCGTCGCCGCCGCACCCGGTAGGGGTCCCCGAGCGTCTCGTCGGTCTATAATGACCAGGTTCGGTGGCTATGGCGGAGGGGCCACACCCGTTCCCTTTCCGAACACGGCAGTTAAGCCCTCCTGCGCCGATGGTACTGCGGCGGTAACGCCGTGGGAGAGTAGGTCGTTGCCGAGCACCTTTAAAGATCCCGTTCCCTTTCGAGGGCCGGGATCTTCGTCGTTTCAGGGGGTGTCGGCGACCATCTCGGGCCGCAACTGCGGCATCAGGCGTACCGCGCGCAGGGTGAGGGTTGCCAAAAGCACGTAGATGACCGCCGCCAGGTCGACGACGATGCTCGCCACGCCCGCGTGGAAGAGCGCGATGAGCACCGCCAGGGCCGCACAGGCGAGCACCAGAATGGGAACGAAGACGCGATCGTGGACGGCCATGAAGAACTGAATTAGAAGGTTGTCCAGGCTCAGGCCCAATCCGATGAAGCCGACCGGGAGAACGAGTGGGATGGCGCTGTCGAAAGCCGGCCCGAAGAGCACCTTCACGATCAGGCCGGGCACCACCGCAAAGACCAGAATGGCGCCCAGACCGAGGGTGCCGGTGATGGCCGCAGAGAGCAGCAGCAGTCGCCCCGGGTGGCCGCGCCGCGCCACCGCCTCGACCACGCGCGGGAACAGCACCTGGCTCACGCTCAAGGTCAGAAAGTAGGTGATGGTGGCGATTTTGTTGAGGCCGCCATAGATGCCTGCCTGCTGCGGACTCAAGAAGTGCTTGGCGAGGATCACGTCCAGGTTGTAGAGGATCAATATCCCGACCGTTCCGATGACCGCGGTGAAGGTGAATCCAAGCATGGTGCGCAGGTGCACCGAGCCCGGCTGCCGCGGCGGAAGGTGGCGCTGACCGAACATGCCCGCGACATAAGCGGCGCCGGCCCCGATGAGAACCGCAATCATGGCCCCGCTGACGCCCAGTCCGACGCTCAACAGCAAGACCAGGAAACCGGTGCGCACCACCAGTTCGCCGCCCAGGTTGAGGGAGAGCGAGGCGAAGCGCTGGGTGCCCTGGAGGAGGCCGCGAGGCACCGAGACGAACCAGATCACGGCCAGCGCGATACCCAGCCAGACGACCGGGGTGGGCGATCCCAGCTTCTCGAAACTCTGCACCTGGGGCGCCATGACCACGGCCAGCAACACCACCGCCGCCGCCGGTAGGGCGACGATGACGCTCGACCGCACCATCAGCTGCCGAATTGCCCCCATCTTGCCCTGGGCTTGGAGAGTGGCCGCGTAGCGCGCCAGAACCAGGATCAGAACCAGGTTCACCGAGGTTCCAATCGAGTACAGCGCGATCAGTGAGGCAACCTCGCCATAGCCCTTGGGACCGAGCTCGTGGGCGGCCAGGGCGTGATAGGCGAAGCCGCCCACGCCGGCCACCAGGCCGCCGACGAAGAGGGTGAGGTTCTGCCTGACCAAGCTGGAATCGGTCAGGAATTTGAGACGCCCGACTACGTCCGCCGGCCGCCCGGCGACCTTGGTCGAATTCACTTAGCCACCGATTCTAGTCAGATGTCGACGGGGTGCGGAGGCCGCGGGCGAACGCGTCCACCGGCGTGACAGATATCCTGTTGGCCGCATGAAGGTCGCCGGCACACCGCTCGTAAGCGCGATCGTGGTCAGCTATAACGTTCGCGATCACCTCTTGGAGGCTCTGCGCGCGCTGGACTCAACCTCCGACCTGCCGATGGAAATCATCGTCGTCGACAACGCCTCCTCGGACCGCTCGGCCGAGGCCGTAATGGCGGAGTTTCCGGAGGTCAATCTCATCCGGGAGGCCAAGAATATCGGCTATGGACGGGCTAACAATGCCGGCCTGGAGAAGGCCACCGGGCGGTTCATCCTGCTCGTCAACCCGGACCTCGTGGTGGAGGCGGGCTGCGTTGGCAAGCTGACCGACTTCCTCCTCGCTCGCCCCGAAGCGGCGGCGGTCAGCCCTCGCATCCAGAGGCCCGACGGAAGTCCAGACCTGGCGGCTCGGCGTGGATTCCCCACCCCCATGACCTCCTTCTATCGCCTCTCGGGGCTGAGCCGGCTGTTCCCCCGCAGTCTGCGATTCAACCGCTACAACATGGGCTACCTGTCCGACAGCGAGGTCCACGAGATCGACTCCGGCACCGGAGCCTGCCTCATGCTGCGCCGCAGCGCGATCGAGCGCGTGGGTCTGTTCGATCCCGACTTCTTCATGTACGGGGAGGACTTGGACCTCTGTCTGCGCCTCAAGGACGACGGTTGGAAGGTCTTCTACCAGCCTGACGCCCACGCCCGGCACGTCAAGGGTGCGTCCAGCCGCCAGGCTACGCTGCGCATGCTCTACCACTTCCACCGCTCGATGTGGGTCTTCCACCTAAAGCACTACGCCGGCGATCTGTCTGCCTTCAGCACCGGCCTGGTCTGGCTTTCGATTTGGGCCCGATGGGCCTTCCTGGCCGGGCGAGCGATCGTCGACCCGGAGCCGCGGGTGTCCCCCTGACGCCCGGGTCCGGTCAGAAGAGCAGGTCGGTCGGCTCTGGGGGTGGCGGTGGCGCGGGTGTGACGGCATCGGGCGGCTCGGGCCTGACCTCGATCCGCTGGCGGGCCTGCTCCAAGCGCAGCTGACAGGTCTGCAGGTAGGAGCGCGCTTGATCGACGGTGTTGAGGGCGTCCTCCAGGTTCAGTTCCCCCTCCTCCAGATCGTGCAGCTTTTGGTCCAGCAGGTGTAGCGCCTGTTCGTAGGTGAGTTCACCCTCCATCGCGTGTCTCCTCCACCTGGGTGGTCAGTTCGCCCTCTCCCAGGCGGACCCGCAACCGCGCGCCGCGGGTGGTTTGGGTCCAGGAGCGGAGCGCCCGACCGTCTTCGTCAAAGTTGATGCTGTAGCCGCGTCGAAGCACCATTGAGGGGCTGAGGGCCTGGAGGCGTGCCTCGCGCTGCTCCAGGCTCCGGCGCCCGCCGTCCAGTCTGGCGTTCGCCCAGCGGTCAAGACGGAGTGGGACCTGGCGGGCGTTGATCTCCCCGGTGCGGCCGGCCCAGCAGCGCTGAGCCAGCCCGGCCAGTCGCAGTTTCCTCTCGCTGACTCCCTCCTGGCGCCGCTGCAGTTGTTGGTCCGGACTGAGCCGGGCGAGGCCCTGGCGGATGCTGAGGAGCCGGTTCTGGCGGGCCCTGAGCAGCGCTGGGGGCACCATCTCCAGCCGTCGGCGCCGCTCCTCCAATTTGGCCACCTGAACGGCCAGGCGCGACTGCGCCTCGCGGTCGAGGCGGCGGCGGCGCTCATCCAAAGCCAGGAGCAGGTCAGCCTTCTTGGGCACGACACGGTTCCCGGCCTCGGTTGGGGTGCGGCATTCGGCGTCTGCCACCATGTCGGCCAGGGTGCGGTCGGAGGTGTGCCCGAGCGCGGTCACGACCGGGATTTGGGAGTTAAGAATGGACCTCACCACGATCTCGCTGTTGAAGCCGTAGAGCTCCTCGAAACTGCCTCCGCCGCGAGCCACCACGACCACGTCGGCGATCGCGTCCTGATTGCAGCGCCGCAGAGCGCCGCTGACGCTCTGGGGCGAGGCGGGGCCCTGGACCAGGACCGGGTAGACGAGCACGGTCATGTTCTCGAATCGTTCGAAGATGGTTTGCTGAAGATCGTGAATCACCGCCCCGGTGGGCGAGGTGATAAGGGCCACGACGCGGGGCAGAAAGGGAATCGGCCGCTTGCGCTGGGGCGAGAACGCTCCCTCCAGCTCCAGCTTGGTCTTGAGAGCCTCCAGCTCGGCGCGCATCCGCCCCAGATCGTCGAACTGCATGTGATCGACCACCAGCCGCAGCTGCCCCCCCTGGGCCCAATAGTCGACCTTGCCTCGAAAGATGTACTCGTGGCCGTTCTCGGGCACCAGGCCGATGCGGCGGCCCACGTTTTGAAAGAGAAAGGCGCTCATGGCCGAGTCGGCATCCTTGATGGTGAAGTAGTAGTGACCCTTGGCGCTCAGCCTCAGGCCGCTCAGCTCACCCTTGACGAACACGCTCCGCAGTGGTTGCAACTCCCGCTGAATCTGCTCCGCCAGTTCGGTCACAGTCCAGGGACGCTCGCCCTCGTCGAGGTGAATCACGAGGTTGTAGGTTAGCCCGCTCGGCTGGCGCGCAGCACGGAGGTGGAGAGCAGCTTCGAGCCCGGCACCTCAGCCGCCGATTTGGGACATGCTCTTGGCCGGCCTCACGAACCCGGCCTGGTTGATGAGGTGCCCCTCTTCCTTCTTCCAAATGGCGGCCGCGAGGAGGCGGGAGATCTCCTGATCGTCGCTGCCCTGACGCAGCGGACCGCGCAGGTCTGTTTCGTGCAGCGAGAAGAGGCAGGTCCGCAGGCCACCCTCGGCGGTCAGGCGGACGCGGTTGCAGGTTTGGCAGAAGGCTTGAGACACGGAGGAGATGAAGCCCACACCGCCCGGCGCGCCGTCGGCAAAACGGTAGTTGGTGGAGGGCCCGGGGCGCCCGGTGGGGGCGGGAACGAGCAGAAACTGGTCCTCGATGCGCTCCTGGATGATGCGGCTCGGCATGACCTTGTCGTTGCTCCAAATGCCGTCGGCGTCGAGCGGCATGAACTCGATGAAACGCACCTCGTAGCCCCGTTTGCGGGCCAGTTCGGCGAAGTCGACCACCTCGTCGTCGTTCTGGCCCCGCAGCACCACCATGTTGAGCTTGATCGGGGCCAGTCCAGCCGCCTCCGCGGCCTCGATACCCTCGAGGGTCCGGCCCAGGGCGTCGCGCCGCGCAATCTCCTTGAATCGGTCGATGTGCAGCGTGTCGAGGGAGATGTTGATCCGCTTCAGTCCGGCGCGGGCGAGCGCCTCCGCCTTGCTCTTGAGGAGAACGCCGTTGGTGGTCATGGTGATGTCGAGTCCGGAGTCGATCTCATTGATCATCCCCACCAACTTCTCGATCCCGATTCGTACCAGCGGTTCGCCCCCGGTCAGCCGGATGGTCCGGACGCCGTGGCGTTCAACGAAGAGTCGAGCCAGGCGGGCGATCTCTTCAAAGGTGAGCAGGTCGTCGCGGGCGAGCCAGCGCAGTCCCTCGGCCGGCATGCAATAAACGCAGCGAAAATTGCAGCGGTCGGTGACCGAGATGCGCAAATCGTCCGCCACGCGGCCGTAGGAGTCACGCAGATTCGCGACTGGTTGCGACGGTTGCCCGCTCACATGTTCGATGATAGGCCGATGAAATATCGCCACCTCCTGTTGGAGGTGGATCAGGCCGTGGCAGTGGTGACCATGAACCGCCCCGAGGTCAGGAATGCGCTCAGCCGGGCCCTGCTGGAGGAGCTCGAGGATGTCTTTCAAGAACTCGATTCGAACGCCCGCGTACTGGCCTCTGTCCTGACCGGAGGTCCCGCCGTCTTTGCTGCGGGAGCCGACATCCGGGCCCTGGCCGAGGCTGACGACCCCGATCAGTTGCGGGCCGAGTTGGGGGCTCCCTGGGAAGCGGTGGCCCAATTTGGCAAGCCCGTCATCGCCGCCGTCAACGGCTTCGCTCTGGGCGGTGGCTGCGAGCTGGCCCTGATGTGTGATCTGGTCATTGCCGGCGACAGCGCCCGCTTCGGTCAGCCCGAATTGAAGCTGGGAATCATGCCCGGCGCGGGCGGAACGCAGCGCTGGACGGGGTTGGCCGGCAAGTACCGGGCGATGGAGGTGAATCTAATCGGATCCACGCTGAGCGCCCGCCAGGCTCAGCGCTGCGGGATCGCCAACCGCGTGGTTCCGGCCGAGACCACGGTCGCGGTGGCGACCCAAATCGCCCGGACACTGGCCCAGGGGCCGCCGCTGGCGACCCGTCTGGCCAAGCAAGCCATCAACGCCGCGCTGGAGGTGGGTCTGCAGGAGGGCCTCGCCCTCGAGCACCGCAGCTTCAGCGCACTTTTTGCCACCGCGGATCAAAAAGAGGGGATGCGCGCCTTCCTGGAGAAGCGGCGGCCGCGCTTTTCCGGAGGCTGAGGGTTGCCTCCCGACGTCCTGATTCAGGAATTCCTCGCCGAGGGGGTGCTGGGCCTGAAGCTGAACCGGCCCGAGAGGCGCAATGCGCTGAACCGGGAGCTGCGCGATCGGCTGGTGGACGCGCTCGCCTACGCCGCCCGCGAGCCCAGCGTCAAGGTGCTGGTGCTGAGCGCGAGCGGTCCGGCCTTCTCGGCCGGCGCCGACCTGGCCGAGCTCAGCGCCGCCAGCGACCAGGACCTGCAGCAGGCCCGCGCCGCCTACGAGCTAATCCTGGTCGGTCTGCGTCAGATGCCCAAACCCACGCTCGCCGCGCTGCCCGGCCCTGCGGCCGGAATCGGACTCTCGTTGGCACTCGCCTGTGATCTCCGCTACGCCTCGACCCAGTCGCGGCTGATCCCCGGTTTTGTCAACCTGGCGCTGATGCCCGACGGTGGTCTGACCTGGATCCTGCCTCGCTTGGTGGGGAGTGGGCGGGCCTATGAGCTCCTCTACACGGGGCGGGAGCTGGACGCGGATGAGGCGCTCGGATGGGGCCTGGTCAATCGTGTGCTGGCCCCCCCTGACCTGGACGCCGAGATCGCGGCCCTGGCGGGCCGGTTGTCGAGCGGACCGCAGGCCGTTCTGGGGGCCATCAAGCGATCCATCCTGCACGCCTCCGAGGTCCCCTGGGAGGAAGCCTTGGATTTCGAATTCCTGCTCCAGTCGGTGCAGCTTTCGGGTCCGGAATTCAAGTCCTCCGCCCAGGCCCTGGCGGCCCGCTTCGTGCATCCGCCCGCCTCGAGCTGATTTGCTGTCGCCAACACCGCCCATGGAACCGGGCGGTCCCCAGCGCGAACCGGCCTCGGTGCGCGCCATGTTCGATTCCCTGGCGGGTCGCTACGACCTGCTCAACAGCTTTCTGTCGGGCGGGCGTGACGCCCACTGGCGGCGTCGGGCCGCCCAGGCCAGCGGCCTCCAGCCAGGGGGGACGGCGCTCGACGTCGCCTGCGGTTCAGGACGGCTGGCGGCCGAGCTCAAGCGGCGGGCCGGTGGCGGCGTTGTCGTTGGCATTGACTTCAGTCGCCGAATGCTGCAGATTGCCCAGGATTCAGCTCGCGGCCCCGTCTACGCACGCTCCGACGCCCTCGCGCTTCCCTTTCCGGACGATTCTTTCGACGCCGTTACGGTCGCCTTTGGGCTCCGCAATTTTGTCCGCCCGGGGGCGGCTCTGGCCGAAATGCTGCGCGTCATCCGGCCCGGCGCGAGGGCGCTGGTGCTGGAGTTCGTGCAGCCCCGCCCGGGGTTGCTGGGGGCCCTCTACCGAACCTACCTGCGGCATGGGCTGCCTCGAGTCGGAGGTGCCATTTCCGGCCAGGCCCACGCCTATCGCTACTTGAGCCAGACGGTCGACTCCTATCATTCCCCCGCTGAACTGGTGGCCTTGGCGAGGGCCGCCGGTTGGTCGGAGGTAACCATCGAACTGCTGACCCTGGGAACGGTCGGGCTGCTGGTCGGGCACAAGCTCCAGCGTCAGCTCAGCTGACGCGGTCGACGGCGGAGTGGGCGAGCGCCACCAGGTCGGCTCGGACGGGGTCGAATCCGGCCTCCTCAATCTCACGCATGGCGGCATGGACCAGTTGCCGCGCCTCCTCCTCAACCCGACCCAAGGCCCCTGACTGCTTGACCAGCCGCTGCACCTCCAGCACTTCGCCATCGCCCAGCGTCGAATCGAGCAGTTCGCGCAGGGCCGGTGCCGAACTCCCCTCCTCGGTGGCATAGATGAGCGGAAGCGAAAGCACGCGTTGGCGGATGTCCTGGCCGGCCGGTTTGCCCGAGTGCTGGCTATAGTCGAGCAGGTCGTCGGCCATCTGGAAGGCGATGCCAAGCAGATCCCCATACCGCGCCAGGCGCTGGGTCACCGCCTCCGGGGCGCCGGCCAGCTGGGCGCTGCCGACGCAAGCGGCCTCGATCAGGGCCGCCGTCTTGCCTCGCACCACGCGCAGATAGCCGGCGTAGTCGCCGGGATAGCGGCCCCGCACCTCGACGTCCTCGATCTGGCTGATGCAGATCATCTCCATTGCGTTGGCGACAGTCGAGCTGACCCGCCGATTGCCCAATTCGGCGATCAGCCGGGTGCCCTTGGCAAAGTAGTAGTCGCCCACCGCGATCGCCCGTTCGGGACCTTCGGCGGCGGCCACGGTGGGCCGACCCCGGCGGGTGGCGGAGTCGTCCACGTAGTCGTCGTGGACCAGGGTGGCGTCGTGGATCAGTTCGATCGCCGCCGCCAGGGTGGCCGCCCGCAGCGGATCGTGGAG
>Ga0307373_10006526_pt1 | contig 18512 bp, 8 predicted proteins | sample OX2MG_FD_202534 | JGI IMG/M metagenome (GOLD analysis project Ga0307373, IMG submission 202534) | Soil microbial communities from Risofladan, Vaasa, Finland - OX-2 | ecosystem: Environmental > Terrestrial > Soil > Coastal area > Acid sulfate soil | place: Finland: Risofladan, Vaasa | collected...
TGGGGGAGGCGGTGGGCCAGGAGTACATCGCCCGCAACTTCTCGCCGGCGGCCAAGGCCCGCGCCGCCAAGATGGTCGACAATCTGGTGTCGGCGCTGCGCGAGCGGATCGAAGGGCTCGACTGGATGAGCGCCGCGACAAAGCAGCAGGCGGTCATCAAGCTCGACGCCTATCTGCGCAAGGTCGCCTACCCCGACCACTGGCGCAGCTACGCGTCGCTCGACATCAGGACCGGGGACTACTTCGGCAACCTGCGCACCGTGGCCGCTTGGAACTCGGCCCATAATTGGGACAAGGTCGGCAAGCCGCTCGACAAGAGCGAGTGGTCGATGATGCCGCCCACCGTCAACGCGTCGTACAGTCCGTCGCTGAACCAGATTCAGTTTCCGGCGGGCATTCTGCAGCCACCGTTCTTCGACCCCCGCGCCGACGACGCGGTGAACTACGGCGCGATCGGCGCCGTGATCGGACACGAGATGACGCACGGGTTCGACGATCAGGGACGCCAGTTCGACGCCCACGGCGACCTGCGCGATTGGTGGACGCCCGAGGACGCAGCCAAGTACAAGGTGGCCGCGCAGCGGGTGGTGGATCAGTTCAACGGCTACGCCGTGCTCGGTGGTGAGGCGCACGTCAACGGCCAGCTCACGCTGGGCGAGAACATCGCCGACCTGGGCGGACTGACGGTGGCCTACGCCGCGATGGAAAAGGCCCTCGGGAACACGCCGCGCACGAAGATCGACGGCTTCACGCCCGAGCAGCGCTTTTTCCTGGCCTGGGCGCAGATCTGGCGCGGATTGCAGCGCCCGCAAGCCGAGTTACAGCAGATCAAGACCAATCCCCATTCGCCGGGGAACTGGCGAGTGGATGGGCCGCTCAGCAACATGCCCGAGTTCAAGAAGGCCTGGGGCTGCAAGGACGGGGATGCGATGGTGAGGCCGGACAGCCTTCGCGCTGTGATATGGTAGCGGAAACGGCGGAGCGGTAACGGCAGGCGGCGAGTGGTCAGTCGACAACTCGCCGCCTGTCGTTCCATTCGGTTCTCGACGTTCGCCGTCAGTTCCCCGTCACCAACTTCACGGCCACATCCCCCACGATCTGGAGGCTCTGCGCCGAAACCTTGTCGGGCGTGTCCTCCAGTGTGTGGTGCCAACCCTGCGGCGTCATGGTGGTCTTGGGTCCGTAGTCATAGTCGATCACGTCGATCATGTGCAGCCCCTGGTCGAGGAACGGCACATGGTCGTCGATCAGGGTCTCGCCAGTCTGGTTCAGAAAATACTTGCTGTAGCCGAGCTTCCGGGCCGCGCCCCACACCAGCGAGACCACCTCGGGCGCGTCGGCCACCGAGTTGCCTTCCTGGTTGATGTTCAGATCCTTGTCACCGATCATGTCCCACAGCACGCCATAGAGCGGCAGGCTGTCCTTGGACATGTGGCGCGCGTAATACGTGGACCCGATGAGCACGTTGGGGTTGCTCGCCGTGTCGGAATACGTGTCGAAGTCGCCGTAGTCCTCGCCGTCCACGAATAGCAGGTCCACGCCCACCGTGGGCGGTGTTTTCTTGAGGGCCGCCGCCACCTGGAGCAGCAGCGCCACCCCCGACGCCCCGTCGTTGGCCCCCGGAATGGGTTTGTCGCGGTTGCCGAGCACCGGATCGTTCTCGGCGATCGGGCGCGTGTCCCAATGCGTGACGTAGAGCACGCGTTGCGATTTCTCGGGGGCGATGTGGCCGATGATGTTGCGCATCGGGACGGTGTCACCCTTGGGCGTGACGTGCATGAACCGCTGCTCGGTCACCGAATCACCGAGTTGCTTGAGCTGGGCGACGATCCAGTCGCCGGTCTTCTGCCATCCGGGCGAACCGGGCACGCGCGGGCCAAAGTCCACCTGCGTCTTGACCATGGCGTAGGCAGCGGCGCCATCGAACGCGGTCTTGGGACCGCGGAAGCGGTCGCATGACGAGAGGGCGAGGGTGGCCAGGCACGCCAGGACGAACATTCTTGGCACGGGATGGTCGACGAGGGTCAACGTTGAAGTCCGGGGAACGTAGGCAACATAAGGAGGGGACGGCCGGACCCGCCACGCGGTTCCGGCCCCGGCGCGCGTGAGCTGGCCGGGCCTCCGCAAGCCGTGGCGGCCCATATCTTTGCGAAAATTTTGCAAATGAGGTGTGGTCCTGGATACATTCTCAACCTGTCACGAAACTGACACGCAGGTAATCAACCATTGCTGGTGGGATCTGACCATGATTCGAGTTCAGCGCGCGTTGCTCCTAGCATCCTTCGTGGCCGTCGCCGGCGCCGGCGTTGGCGTCCGGGCCCAGGCCCAGACCATTAGCGGCACGGTCACGTCGGCCGGCCGTCCCGTGGTAGGCGCGACCGTGCGCCTGCTGGAACTGGACCGGGCGGAGCGCACCGGCGCACGCGGTGACTACCGATTTACCGACGTTGCTCGGGGCACGTACCGCATCTTTGTGGGCGTGCCTGGGTACGCCGCGATTTCCGACACCGTGCGGTTGACCGGGGCTGAAGTGACCGCGTCGTTCAATCTCACCCCGACCGCGATCCCGCTCGAGGAGATCGTCGTTTCGGCGTCGCCCACCGCGCGGCCGGCCGACGAGCAGTACCAGTCGGCGGAGTCGAAATCGCGCACCGACTTCGACAACAGCGCGGGAATGAGCTTTGCCGAGAAGATCTCCGACCTGCCCGGGGTGACGGTGCGCGGAAACGGATCCGCGCCGTCGCGCCCGATCCTGCGCGGCCTCGGCGACAATGAGGTGGTGATTCTCGAGAACGGGCTGCGGATGGGCGACATCGCCACGTACGATCCGGCCCACGCCACACCGATCGACGCGTTGAGCATTGCGCAGATCGACGTCGTGCGCGGACCGGCCGCGATCCTGTACGGTCCCAACACCATCGGCGGGCTGGTGAACATGATCACCAATATCGTACCCACGGCGTCGGATCATCCGATGTCGGGCACGGTGGCGATCGAGGGCAACAGTGTGAGCAACGAGTACTCCGGCTATGTCAACAACATATACACCAGCGGCAACTCGGCGTTTCGGGTCTCGGCCGGCGAGCACCATTCGGGCGACATCGGGATCCCGAAGGGCACCTATACCGATCCGGCCAGCGGGGCCCAGTTCGACCTGAGCCGCATTCCGCAGTCTGACGATAAGAGCAGCGAGGGCGGACTGGGCTACTCGTACCAGGGCGACTTTGGCATGGTGGGCATCGGTGCCAACCACTACGAGATGAACTACGGCATTCCCGGCGTGCCGCCGAATGCCGACTGGCTCACCGTACCGCCCACCACGTCACGCATTTCGCAGCAGCGCAACACGGTGGAGTTTCGCAGTCTGTTCAACACCACGGGCTCGTGGTTCCAGCGCGTGAAGCTCGACGCGAGCTACAACGACTACAACCACTCCGAGTTCCCCACGGCGCAGGATTCCACCGGCGTGTCCGATCCGCAGGCCAACCACTTCCACAAGCGGGAATTCAACGCCGTGCTGCAGTTTCAGCAGAAGCAGTACGGCAGGTTGAGCGGCACCCTCGGCCTGTGGTCGGACATCCAGAACCTGACCATCGAGGGCGACCAGCCGCTGGGGCCCAACTCGGTGACCACCGGACTGGCCGGCTATGCATACGAGGAGTATCTGGCGGCGCCCAACACGCGCCTGCAGGCCGGCGTGCGCTTTGACTACAACAAGATCCAGACCAATCCCTACCCGCAGTCCACCGACACAGTATTCCAGACGCTGGATGCATCGCGGCTCTCGAACGCGGTCACGGCCTCGGTGGGCGCCATCCAGCAGTTCACGCCGGAGCTCACGGGCTCGTTCAGCCTGGCGCGTTCGTTCCGCGCCCCCACCGTGCAGGAGTTGTTCGCCAACGGCCTCGACGCCGCCAGCGGGACGTACTCCGTGGGCACGGCGAGCCTGGGCCCGGAGAACGGGCTCGGCCTGGACGCATCGCTCAAGGGCGACTTCGGAAATGCCAAATTCGAGTTCTCGCCGTACGTGAACTTCATCGATCACTACATCTACGGATTCCTGCGCGGCGACACGATCCAGGATTTCCCGGTGCGCCAGTTCACGGCCACGAGCGCGCGCCTGGCCGGGTTCGAGGCGAGCATGGTTGTGCAGCCGGCGCCGTACCTGGCGCTGCGGGCAAGCTCCGACTACGTGAACGCGCAGGACACGCGGAACAACGTGCCACTGCCCTTCATCCCTCCGCTGCGTGGACTGCTGCGCGCCACGTACGACAATGAGACGTATGTGGGGATTGTCGAGGCACGGGGCGCGGCGGCCCAGAACCGGTTGGGGGACGGCGATACGCCGACGGCGGGCTATGCCCTGCTCAACCTCGGCGTCGGCAAGCGCATCGTGGTCGGCGGCACGGTGTCGGAGATCAGCCTGCACTGCGACAACGTGTTCAACACGCTGTATCGTGACAATCTGTCGGTGATCAAGGACTTCGTGCCCCAGCCGGGGCGCGGGTTCCGGCTGAATTACGAGCTGCTCTACTGATCCCGGCGTGCCGCTACCGGAGCGGCCCGCTGGCGAAATGGATCTGCAGGATGGTGGACAGCACGAACTGGTTGAGCCGCGTGTTGAGGTTGTTGTCGTAGGTGATGATGCGTGAGACCTGGAGCGTGAACTGCATGGTCTCGGAGAGATCGGTGTCGGCGTTGAGATTGATGGCCGACTGTCCGTTGTCGACGAGCCGGCTCTTCTGGCTGCCGTCGTCGGCGTAGACGAAGCTCTGCGTGTGGGTCTGCTGCAGCCCGAAACGGGCGCGGACGGCGTTCTTGATGCCCAGCCCCCACGAGGACGGAATGGTGAACGACCGGCCGACGTCGACGTTCACGTCCTCGGCGCGCCCCCTGGCGAAGCTGCCGGGCAGCGAGTCCACGCGCTGCGTGAGTGTGTACCCAGCGGCGGTGCTCAGCCCGCCGAACCCCCACGTGATGCTCCCGCTCACCGGATACGCGTCGACGCGGGCGCGGCTGAGGTCGGGCGCCGTCGTGTTGAGGGCGTTGAGTTGGGATGCCGTGGCGATGGTATGCGCGTATCCGACGGTCGCGTTCACGGCGGTGACCCAGGGTCGCATGGTCGCGCCCGGGGGGCGCCAGTTCCAACGCACGTTGAAGTCGGGGAAGGTGGTCGTAAGCCCCGCCACCTGGGCCTGCGTGCTGTCGAGCCGAAGCACCCAGTTCTGGTTGCTGGTGCGCCGGTAGCGGTTCACCACGGTGACCCCGAACGGGAGGTTGACGGCGGCATTGGCCGTCCACGTGCCGGTGAATCCGGCGCTGGAAGCCGGTGCGCCATGCACGTACCGGTAGCCGCCCACGTTGCCGAGGCCGAGCTGGAGGGCGAGCGGTCCCCCCCTGGGGGCGCCATCGAGCGCGGATATCAGGCTCCTGGAATAGTCCACATCGATGGGGGAGAACAAGCGTGTGATGCGTTTGGTGAGCAGGGTGTCGCCCGAATACGCCGCCACGAGCTGCCCCGGGTCGATGGCGACGCCGAGCCCGAGGGTCTGCGACGCCGTGATGAGGGCCGGCAGCACGGGGTGGCCGGCGCTGTCGGTGGGCAGGAGCAGCGACGTCGAATTGGGGTCGCGCAGCATCATGTATTGCGTGCCGAAGTCGAATCGCGGGCGCAGCCAGTCCGAAACGCGAGGCGCGAAATGGACCGAGCCCTGCATGGTCCGCTGGCGTTCCATGCCCACGTCGACTCCGAACAGGCGCTGCCGCTCGGCGCTAGCCAGCACCGCTTGGGGGCTGGTGTCGCCGTACTGGCGCAGGTCGCGCAGGGAGGTCGCGGCCAACTGCGCGGTGAGCGCGTCCGTTGGCTGGAACGCGATTACGCCGCCGTTGCGCCAGAGCCGGTCCGTCGCCAGCGACAGGCTGGCCGAGTCGACGCCGGTGGTGGACGGCGACAGGTAGGAGGACTGGCGGGCATCGTTGTGTGTGATGCCGCTGCTCAGTTGGAATTCGGTGGGCCGCCAGCGGAACGTGCCGCGTTCGAGCGCCGTGATCGGCCCGCCCTGCAGAGGGCCGGGAAGCGCGCCCAGCGCGGCCCGCATCCAGTCGGGAAGCGGGGTGGGGGCGCCCGACTCGCTCACGTCATAGTTGAGACCAAAATCGAGGTTCTGGCTGGCGCCAGTGGAGTAGACGTCGCGCATATCGCCGGTGTTGAGCGTAGCGGCGGCCGACAGGTGGTTGACGAGCGGAGCGAGCACCGAGCCGGTGATCGGCCTGTCGGCCCGCAGCACCACCGAGTAGGTGGCGACGGCGTCGCGCGGGGTGCGGAGCCCGCCGACGCCGCCGCCCATGAGGTCGCTCCCGACGAGGAATGCCGGCGCCGACGTGGACAGGATTCGGGTCACCGTGAGCGGGGCGGCCAGATTCCAGCGGGCCGGGAGCAGCCTTTCCATGTGCAGTGTGCCCGAGAGTTCGAGCGTACGTTGGTCCTGGAACGACGGCTGGTCGCCGAGCTGACGGAAGTTGGGGTCGCGGCGCATGAAGTCCACGCGCAGATTGCCCAGGTCGCCGGCCTGCAGGGTGGCGCCCATCTGGCTCGCGTAGCCGGTGGCGTTGACGACGTTGGCCAGGCGGATGTCGTCCACCCACAGCTCGAGCGTGTCGCCGGGCAGGACGGCGGTGGGGCCTCCACCCTGGGCCACGCGCACGATTCCGACCGCCATCTCCTGCACGGCGCCGAGATTGGGCGGGGTCACGCCGGGCTGCACCGTGTACACCATGTAGCCGTTCGCGCACGCGGCGTAGCGATGATTCAGCCCCGTGGCGGGCAGCGCCGAGGCGACGATGATCGCCGAGTCGACGCCCGTGCACGCGAGGGAATCGGGCACGCCCAAACGGTGCATATAGGCGTTCTGTAATTGCTGCCGGAGGTTGAAGAACTCCTGGAAGTTCACCTCGACCTCGGGGAGCCAGGCGCTCTGGCCGGCCCCGGCGTTCACCGGCGTGCGGTACATGTAGAAGTTGTCCTGGTCCCGGCCCATCTTGACGTACATCTGCAGTTCGCCCGTGGTGCCCCACCCGTGGTTGCGGCCACGGGCCCAGAGGCGGAGCTGCTGGTATCCCATGAAGTTCTGCTGCCCCGACGGAAACCGGTAATACGCCTCGGCACGTCCGTACACCGGCAGGTTTCCCGCCTGGATGCGGAGCGACTGTTCGTTGATCTGCACGGCGGTGGGGGCGTAGGCCGCGGCGCGCGTATCCGCGGCGTTGGTCACGCCGGGGGGCGACACATAGAACAGACCGTTGACCGAATCGCGATCGGTGGTGCCGATGAGCGACGTGATCACGTATCCGCCCGCGGCCTGATCGCCGGCGATGCCGGTGAGGGTCTGGTCGTTGCGAGCCAGCCACGGGGCGCCGACGAGCTGCAATTGGTCGATGGGAAGCTGGACGAACTGGTTGTCGGGGGTGCCGGCCCCGGAGACCATCGTGATGCGCAGGGCCTGCATGCGGCGGCGCAGGACGGCGTTGAGCGAATCGTTGGGGGCGTTGAACGGCACCTTGACCAGCACCCATTCCTTCCGCACGTCGGTCACCACGCCGCCCACCGTGTCGGGGATCAGCGCCACGTTGCCGATCCGCGTGTAGGTGGTGGGATCGCTGAGATCCACGACGTACCGCAGGATGCTCTCGCTCTCGCGGTGCGCGCTGTCGATGTTCAGCACGCCGTCCTGATCGATGTCCTCGCTGTCGAGCCGGTTGTTGTGTACGGTGCAATTGGCGTGCGTGTCGCCCAGCGGCAGGATGGCGTTCAGTTGCCCCTGGCAGACGGCGAAGTTCTCGACCTTGCTCACGGTCCCGTTCGGGTCCACGACGACGAGCGTGTCGATCAGGTCGCCCGGCAGGCCGGTATCGTTCACCGACACGTTGAACGTCCGCGTGAACGGGTCGAGTTCGGTGTCCAGGTGGTCGAGGCCCTGGGCGCGCTTGCCGGCGTAGACGCTGTCCACCCCGCCGCCCGGGCGCGGGCGGAGGTACAACGTCTCCGGCGCGAACGTATATGAGTTTTCTGATATCGTGCCGAGATCGAAGATCAGGGCGGGATTGGCGCTGCGGCCCACGACGCTGGTGTCGACCAGGGTCCAGAACTGCAGATACTGGACGTTCGTGAGGTCGATGCCCGTGGGGCTGAGCACGGTGCGGATGGATCGGAACCGGCGCCCGCTCAACGTGCTGCTGACGTGCCACTGGTACTCGTCGCGCGCCCGGTTCAGCGACCCGCCCACGGCGAGCGGATACAGCGTCATCCAGAGCATCGTCTCGGGCGGCGCGAAGCCGTTGCCGCCGATCGCGGCGAGCGGGTCGATATCGGTGATCGTATAGGTCACCGGCTTGCCGTCGGCCCCCGTGCCGTTGTTCTGCCAGGCCATGGTCGCCATGCGCGACGGGACGAGCGCGCCCCCGATCGTCGGAGGAAGCCGCTGGCCCAGCGCCGGAAGGCTCGAGTAGTACCAGAGGCCGTCGGCGAGGTTGACGTTGATCCCGCCGCTCCCTTCGAACGACTCGATGTAGGCCTGCTGGTTGGCATTCTGCAGCGGGTGACTGGCCGCCAATTCACCGGTGACGGTAAGCAGCGACGGCCGCTTGGGATCGGAGGACGTGAACCGGCGCAACGCACTGGTGAGCCCGGGGAGCTGCCACGAGAACTGGCCGTTGACTCCGGCGATGAGTGACGCCGCGGGCTCGAACCCGAGTTGCGGCCGCGTGAACGCCGACTGCTGCGATTGTGAAATGGCCGTGAAGTTGATGATGCCGTGGCTGAGGGGCAGCGCCGAGGTAAGGCCGAAGATGCTGGTGGGTGTCGGCGCGAACAGCGGATTCTCCTCGTACCGCACGCTCACCGTACGCCGCCGGTTGAACAGCGTGTCGGGACGGAAGAACGTGACCCGCCCCAGGTCATAATCGATGCGATAGTCCAGGTCGCGCGTGAGCGGCACGCCGTCGAGCAGGATCCGTTCGGAATTGCGGCGAATCTGCACCGACCCGAGCACGATCGTGCCGGCCTCGGCGTTGTCGCGCGTCTCGTACTGCACGTGCAGCCGGTACACCGACGCCGGGTGCTGGCTCGACGACACCAGGTAGTCATCGGGCGTGGTGTAGATGGCGTCGTTGCTCGGGTTCCCCACCGCGACCAGCCCCGAATCGCGCTCCGCGAAGGGGCGCAGCGACGGCATGACCAGGAAGTAGTCGTGGATGATCTTGGTGCTCCCGGCCAGCCGGGGATCGCCGGCCCCGGCGTTGAGACTCACGTTCGGATCGGTGGGCCGCGGCCAGAGCCGGTTCTCGACGTCGAACGACTGACTGTTGTTCAACTGCGCCAGCCCGAACATCTGGAGATACGTTTGCGCCGGGCCGGCGATGGGGCGCTCCTGGTCGCCGGTGCCGGCGAAGACGCGCAGCTGCACCGACCGTCGGTCGAGGTCCTCGCCTCCGATGCGGTACACCGAGCGGATCTCGCGATCGAACGCCGGCGCGCCTGGATTGACGCTCGGGTCCCACACCAGGTTGGCGTACTGCGGGGCGGCAGTCGCCTGCACATCGGGCGTGCCGCCGGTGGTGACCCACACCGTGTCACGGCCGTTGATGCGCACGTTGTACGCCACCACCAGCCGCTCGTTGTTGGGGTTGAGCGGCCGCACGAGCGCGAACCAGAGCAACGAGGGGTCCATGTAGTAGTCCACCCCTTCGCGCAACAGGTCGTACGTCTGCCGGGCCGGCGACGGACTCCCGTTCAGCTGGAACCGGGGCCCGTTGGGGTTCCGCGGCTGCGTCCCGTACTGCAGCCGGTAGACGAGCACCCGCGTCGGCCGCAGGGTGTCGGGAAGCCCGGCGGCCATGTGCTGCAATTGGCCGCGGTTGAGCAGGTCGATGTTGGGGTAGTCACCCTTGAACAGCCGTGGATCGACGGTGAAGAAGAAACGGCGGGCCTCCACCTGCCAATCGGCGATGTCCAGCCGGCCGTTCGAGTACGCGCTGTCGCCGATCTCGAAATCACGATCCTGGACCACGTTCCCAGTCTGCTGGGCGGCGATGGCGCGGATGTTGAGCGGGCCGAGTTGCCCGATCGCCTGCAACCCATAATTGCCGGTCGGGATGCCCGCCGTGATGAACCGCGACGGCGGCGCGTCGAACGACACGTTCCCGATCTGCAACTGCTGCAGCCGCGCGCCCGGGTTGCCGGCATACACCAACGATATGTTGTTCGAGGCGTCGAACTCACGCTGCGAGTCGTAGTCCACGTCGACGTGGACGTGGTTGGCCACGGTCCCCGTACTCTTGACCGAGAACTGAAAGTCGAAGTTGGGCGCAAACGTGCCGTTGCAGGCGCGCCCCGGGTCGTAGAATTGGCTGAAGTTGCAGCGTTCGTTGCGATCGCGCTCGGTCTTGGCTTCGATGCGGGCGTCGAGCTGCAGGTTGAGATCGCTCCCCGGACCGAACAGCGACTGGGCGACGGAATCGGTGTCGGCACGGCTCACCCATGGCGCCGTCACGCCGGGCACGACCAGCGCTGCCCCCGGCGGTAGATTCCGCGTGACGGCACTCGGCTCCGGGCGCTGAGCAGAGAGCAGCGTGGGAGCGAGGAAGAAGGAGACGGCGAGCAGGCGAGTGACGCGCACCAAACCCGAGACGAGGGGTATGACGCCGCCGGCAGACTGGAGGCGCGTCGGCCGTTCTTCGGCGAATCGGTCCCTGGGACCTTGAATTTGCGAGGTCGGCGGGTGGAATATACTACCGGGGCCACGGCCCACAACCCGGTGGCAGACTTGGAGTTCCACGCCGCGGAGGCGTAAACGGTCGAATCGTGAAGATCCTCACCAAGTACGTGCTTAAAGAGCACGTGGGCCCCTTTATCTTCGCCGTGACGGCGTTGACGTCGCTCATGCTGCTCCAATACATCGGCAAGCGGCTCGGCGATCTGGTAGGCAAGGGCCTGCCGTGGCGCGTGCTGGTGGAGTTCTTCATGCTCTCCATCCCGTTCACCGTGGCGATGACGTTGCCCATGGCGGTGCTCGTCGCGGTGCTGTACGCGTACACCCGTATGGCGTCCGAGAACGAGATCACGGCCATGCGGGCCACCGGCATGAGCATGCGATCGCTGTTGATCCCCACGCTCCTGGCCGGCACTGCGGTGGCGGTGGTCATGCTCGCGTTCAACGACCAGGTGCTGTCGCGCGCCAACCACCAACTGGCGGTGCTGCAGGACGACATTTCGCGCACCAAGCCCAGCTTCGCGCTCAAGGAACAGGTCATCAACACGATCGTCGACCAGAAGTTCTACCTGCGGGCCGCGCGCATCGACCGAGCGTCCCAGCACATGCAGGGCGTGACGATCTGGGATCTGAGCAATCCGGCCCATCGCCGGACGATCTACGCCGACAGCGGCACGCTCGGCGTGGCCGAGAACCGACTGGATCTGTTGATGCATCTATACGACGGCGTGATGGTGGAGGTCCCCACCGCCCAGCCCAAACAGTACACGCGCATGTTCTACGCGAGCGACGTTCTGCGCTTGCGCAATGTGACCAACTCGTTCACCGCCACCGATGCCGACTCGGCCGCGAAGAGCGACCGCGAGATGACGGTGTGCGAGATGCAAGCCAAGTTCGCCGACTTCGACTACCAGCTGCAGCAGGCGAATTACGACCGCATGGAAGCGCAGGCCCAACTGCTCGCGGCGGCCGGCGAACAGCACGTGCAGTGGCCGGCCAAGCCCGTACGGCGCAATCCATTCGGGTTGGGCAAGATCTACTGCGCGCTGCTGGACCGGATCTTCGGCGTGAAGCGGGCGGAAGCGGCCACGCTGCCGGTGAGGCAGCAACCCCCGCGTCAGCAACCGCCGGCCGCGCAGGCCGTGCGGCCTCCGCCACCACCGGCGCAGGCACCGGGCCAGGCGCCGGCACAGCAGGCGGAAACGACGCACGTGGGGCCGCCCACGCCGCAGCCCGCCCAAGAACAGTTGACGGCCATATCACAGCGGGCGGTGGAAAGGGTCCGGCTCGAGGGCCAGCGAGAGGTGGCGGCGGCTCGGGAGAAGGCCGCGCGCTACGAACGCATCCGCTACGACATCGAGATCCAGAAGAAGTTCTCGCTCGCCGCGGCCTGCATCATCTTCGTCCTGCTCGGTCCGCCCATCGCTCTGCGATTCCCGCGCGGGGGCGTGGGACTGGTGATCGGGGTGAGCTTCGCGGTGTTCGCGCTCTACTACGTCGGGTTGATCGGCGGCGAGACGCTGGCCAACGATCAGATCATCTCGCCGTTCTGGGCAATGTGGGCGGCCAACATCGTGCTCCTCGTCGTCGGTATCTCGATGACGCTACGCATGAACCGGGTGACGGGAGCGACGCGGGGGGGCGATTGGAGCGAGTTGCGCGTCCTGTTCGCCCGGTGGGTGCGGCGGCTCGCAGGACGCGCGCCGCGGAGCGCCACCTGATGCGCAATCCCATCAAGCCACTTGACCGGTACGCGTTCTTGGAGTTCTGGAAGATCTTCGTGGTCACGGCTCTCGGCTTTCCCGTGATCACGATCGTCATCGACCTGACCGACCACCTGGACTCGTATCTCGCGCGTGAGCTCACGCCGCAGGCAATCGCCATGAGCTACGTGTACTGGATTCCACAGTCCATGTTCATGGTGCTGCCGGCGGCGGTGCTGTTCGCCACCGTGTTCTCGGTGTCGGGGTTCACGCGCCATGCGGAGATCACGGCGGCCAAGGCGTCGGGGACGAGCTTCTACCGATTCATCGTGCCAATCCTCCTGGGTGCGCTGCTCGCGACGGGGCTGGACCTCGTGATTGCGGAGCTGATGCCGGCCGCGAACCGGGCCCACAATGCGCTGGTGGATGAAGATCAGTTCAAGGGCCAGAACCAGCGGTTCAACTTCGCGTTCGCGGCGTCCGCCGGGGATCTGGGCCGCGTGTACAAGCTCGGCACGTTGAACCGGATCACCGGCACGGCGGTGTCGGTGCAGATCGAGCGACGGGGCAAGGGGCCCGACTACCCCACGTACGTGGTGGCGGCGGACGAGGCTACGTGGCGCAAGAGCCATTGGGACCTGGGCCGCGGGACCATGCACATCGTGCCCGACTCGGGGGGCGAATTCGCGTTGAGCTTCAACCGCATGCGCGACAACCAATTCCGGGAGCAGCCAGCGGACATGATGTCGCGGGCCCACCTCCCTGACGAGATGCGGTATGAGGAGCTGTCGCGGTACATCGCGGCGATGGAGCGTTCGGGCACGGACGTGAACGAATGGAAGGTGGAGCGGGCCCTGAAGATCGCCATCCCGGTGACGTGCATCGTCATCGCCCTGTTCGGCGCGCCCCTGGCCACGAGCAACCAGCGCGGAGGGGCGGCATATGGAATCGCCATCTCCCTGGCCACCACGGTTACGTTTCTGATGGCCGTCCAGGTGACCAAGGCGATCGGGGGCACGGGGATCCTGCCGCCGGACGTCGCCGCCTGGATTCCCAACGCGGTCTTCGCGTTGATCGGCCTCGTGCTCCTGGCCCGCGTTCGCACCTGACCGTGACGCATTTTCCACATCATCCACACCCGCGCCCCACCGAGACGTTCCCGGCCGTGCACCGAACGGGCATCCGCCTGTTCCGGCGCGTGACGCACGCCGTGGTCGGCACCTTTCAACGCGTGGGCGCGTGGAGCTACTTCTCGCGGGACATCGTCCGCGCGCTATCCGAACCGGCGACGTACGGTCCGGAGACGTTGCGGCAGATGAAGAACATCGGCGTCGATTCACTGCCGCTGACGGTGATCGTCGCCGGCTTCATCGGCAGCGTCATCGCGTTGCAGACGCGCTACCAGCTCTTTCCCGGAGTGCAGCTGTCGCTGGTGGGACTTGCCACCCGGCAGATGGTGATCCTGGAACTCGGGCCGCTGCTCACCGGCCTCGTGCTCACCGGTCGCGTTGGCGCGCGGATGGCGGCCGAGATCGGCACCATGCGCGTGACCGAGCAGATCGACGCCCTGGAGACACTGGCCTACGACCCCGTGGCGTTTCTCGTCGTGCCGCGACTGTTGGCGGCGATCATCATGCTGCCGGTGTTGACCGTATTTGCCGACGCGGTGGGTGTAGCCAGCGGGTACGCCATGGGCGTGTACGCCACGGGGATCAGTCCATCCGACTTCCGGGACGGCCTGAAGTTGGGGTTCGGCACCTTCCAGGTGGTGTACAGCCTGCTCAAGGCGACGATGTTCGGGGGGGCCATCTCCTTCTTCTCGTCCTTCGAGGGCTACATTGCAGAGGCCGGCGCCGAAGGGGTCGGCCGGTCCACCGCTTCGGCGGTGGTGATCACGTCGGTGGCAATTCTCGTGCTCGATGCGTTGACGGCGGTCCTCCTCGCTCCGTACCTACAGTCATGAAACGACGCGACGAAGTCTCGGTCGGCATCCTCATCACCGTCGCCGTTGTCGTCCTCCTGGTCGGCGTGCTCTGGCTGGCGCGGGGCGGCCTGTCGTCAGGCTATCCCCTATTCACGCGGTTCGCCTGGGGTCAGAACCTCAAGCAGGGACAGCCGGTGCTGCTGGCCGGCGTGAACATCGGCTACGTGGACGACGTCACGCTGCGCCCGGACGGCTACCTCGACGTCGTGATGCGGATCAACAACGAGTACAGGGTGCCCAGGACCGCCAAGTCCACGGTGCGTGCGGTGGGCTTCTTCGGCGATGTGGCCGTGGCACTCACGCCGCGGTTGGGAGGCGACCTCACCGTCGCCTTTGCCCCGGGCGACACGGTGCCGGCCGGCCCCCCGGAGCCCGGGGTGGCCGAGATCATGGGGCACGCCGATTCGATCAGCCTGTCGCTGAACAAGATCACGCAGGCGATGCAGGTGGAAATGGTGGACGCGGGCGGATTGCGCGACCTGCGCCGCACGATCGCCTCCACATCCGCGTTGGCCACGCAGCTCCAGCAGATCGCCGCCGAGCAGAACGCGAACCTGACGCAAACGCTCAGCGCCTACCGCCGCGTGGCCAACTCGATCGACTCCACCGTCATCGACTCGACGGTGCGCAATCTGCGCGCGTCGAGCCAGAGCGTGTCAGCAGCGGCGGAGAAGTTCAACACCGCCGCCGGACAGCTCGACGACATCTTCGCCAAGCTGAACAGCGGCCAGGGCACGGCCGGCATGCTCCTCACCGATACGCTGCTCTACCGCAATTTGCGCAACACGGCCGCCACGCTCGATTCGCTTCTCGCCGACATCAAGAAGAATCCGGGGCGGTACATCAGCGTCCACATCTTCTAGGCGCCGCTGGTGTCGGGCGGCGCCAACGGTTCGGCCTCCGGCTGGTGTTCGGAATCCAACCGCAGTTCGCCGGCCGTGGTGTCGTAGTTGAACAGTTCTGCGTAACGGCCCCAGTCCACCGTCGTTTCGAACTGCCGGTGCGCCTCCTCGGCGCCGAACGCCTTCCGCAACTCCGCTTCCAGGCGTTCCGCTTCCAGCGTGTGGGCGGGGGCCTCGTTGAGCAGACGGGTGACGAACCGCAGGATCGGCGCGTGCTCGACCACCGCGACCCGCAGCAGCGCCTTCTCCCCGTCCAGGTCGGCGACGGAGAACTCCGCGCCGAGCGGCGTGAGAACGACCTTCCGGTCCGCCACCTGCGCGAAGTCGAGGAGGTCCGTGGCTTCGACCAGCGCCAGCAGGTCGTCGTGGCGCAGCTGGAGATCGCGTGAGAGGTCGTGCAGATCGGCGCTGCCGCCAATGCTCGACAGGAACTCCACGAATCCCGCCAGTTCATCCAGCCGCACGTCGGGGAGCGCGGGATAGCGCGGCTTGGGCGGCCGTCGCGAGGCGCGCCGCTTGGGGCGTTCCAGAAACGCCGACGGATCCTCGTCGGGATTGGTCATGATGCGGTAGATCGTTTCGACGAGCCGGGTCTGCGCGGGGGTGCGCGACTTCCGCTGCTCCAGCGGCACGCCCGGCAGCTCCACCCTGATGTGCCCCGGATTGGTCCCGAAGACGAGCACCCGGTCGGCGAGGGTCACCGCCTCCTCGATGTTGTGGGTAACCATGAGCACGGCCTTGGTGGGCAGCGACCGGTCCATCCACAATTCCTTGAGTTCGGTGCGCAGGTGTTCGGCGGTGAGTACGTCGAGGGCCGAGAACGGTTCGTCGAGGAACAGTACTTCGGGCTGTACCACGAGGGCGCGGGCGAATCCGACGCGCTGCTTCATGCCCCCGGAGAGTTCCTTGGGGAATGCTTCCTCAAACCCGTCGAGGCCGATGAGGTCGATGGCCTTGACCGCGCGCGCCCGGCGCTCCGCCGCCGGGAGATCCACCGCGAGCAATCCCATCTCGACGTTCTGCAACACGGTGAGCCAGGGAAAGAGCGCGAAACTCTGGAAGACGATCGCGACCTGGGAATTGGGCCCGGTCCAGGGCGCACCGTGCACCAGCACGTCGCCTTCGGACGGCGCGATGAGCCCGGCGAGGATCCGGAGGAGCGTGGACTTGCCAGACCCCGAAGGGCCGAGCAGCGCCACGAATTCGCCGGCCCGTAGTTCCAGACTCACATGCTCCAACGCGGCCGCGCGATCGTTCCCGTAGATCTTGCTCACATCGCGCGCGGCGAGGAGCGCACCATCCGGGCCGGGAGCGGAGAGCGACGACGAGGCGGAAGCGGCGAAGGTGGTCATGGCACGGGGTTCAGGCGAGACGGTAGCGCGACTCGGCAAGGGCGTACAGCCGGCGCCAGACGAGGCGGTTGATGGCGATCACGATGGCGGCCATCACGAACGTCGCGGCGAGCAGCGTCGCGAAGTCGCGCTGGTCGGCGGCCGCCGCGATGACCGCGCCGAGGCCGGTCGTCGACCGATTCTGGCCGCCGAACGTCACGTACTCGGCCACGATGCTGGCGTTCCAGGCCCCGCCCGTCGCCGTGATCATCCCGGTGACGACATAGGGAAAGATCGCCGGTAGGATGAGCGTCTTCCAGCGGCGCCAGCGGGTGAGCCGGTAGATCACCGCTGCCTCCTTGAGGTCGGACGGGATGGACATCGCGCCCGCGATGACGTTGAACAGCACGTACCACTGTGTGCCCAGCAGCATCAGTGCCACGGCGGCGATGTTGAGCCCGCCGGGAAGGGCGAGCAGTGCCAGCAGGAGCGCGGGAAAGAGCGCCGTGGCCGGAATGGATGCGGCAATCTGTGCCACGGGCTGAAGCCGCCGCGACCAGACGGGATCGAGACCGATCCGCACACCGAGCGGAATGGTCCAGGCGGCCCCGATGACGAGGGCCAGTGTGGTACGCGCGAGCGTGGCCAGCGAGGCAATGAGGATGTGGCCCCAGGCTGCGCCGTCGAGGGTGGTGAGCACGCGCGCGGCCGCCACCGATCCCCAGACGACCAGGGCGAGCAGCGCCACGGCGGCGCCCATGCGCGCGGCCACCGACAGCGGTGACCGTGAACGCGGCGGCGGCGCCACCGATGCTCCGAGGGGGACGGGCGGCGGACTCAGCCGGCGGTCCATCCACCGCAGAAACGGCCGGAACACCCGATCACGGAGCCCGGCGATCAACGCCGATCCGCGGAGCGCCTCGAGCATCCACGACGCTTGGGGCGGCGGTCCGCCGGCCTGCTCCAGCTTGAACCGGTCGGACCACTCCACCAGCGGCCGCCAGAGCACCTGGTCCAACAGCACGATGACCGTCACCAGCACGATCAGTCCGAGGACGAGCGCAGCCACGTCGCCCCGCTCCGCCGCGGCAGCGAGGTAGGACCCCAAGCCCGGCAGACGATAGCTGTCACTGCCCAGCGTAAACTGCTCCGACGCCATGAGAAAGAACCACCCGCCGGCCCAGCTCATCATGCTGTTGGCCACGAGCGAGATGACCCCCGAAGGCAACTCGAGACGCGTGAATCGCCGCCACCGGCCCAGCCGGTACACGGTGGCGGCCTCGCTCAGCTCGGTAGGAATGGAATGCAGCGCCTGGTGAAACCCGAACGCCAGATTCCATGCCTGGCTCGTGAAGATGAGGAGCACCGCCGCCAGCTCGAGTCCGATCACGCGACCGTGGAACAGCGCGGCGAGTCCGAGCACCACGCCTGGCATGAACGACAGGATGGGCACGCTCTGCAGGATGTCGAGCAGCGGGATGAGAAAGCGCTCGGCCACGCGGCTGTTGGCCGCCGCGCGGGCGTAGGCCACGCTGAACACCAGCGACAGAACGTAGGCCGCTGCCATGCGCAACGTGGAGAGCGCCGCGTACCAGGGCAGATTCCACGGCGACGTACCGACGTGGACGTTGCTGGCGATCGGCGTTCCCCACCCAACGCCCGCATGAATGACGACGTAGCCAACGGCGGCCACCAGGGAGAGCATGGCGACGTCCACCCACTTGGGAGCGGGTGGCCAGAGCACCGCGGTGGGCCAGGGTTGGGGGCGCGCCATGCAACAAAAGTAGACGGTGGCGGTCACGACGGCTCGTCCAGAAATCGTGGTT
>Ga0307373_10006527_pt1 | contig 18512 bp, 17 predicted proteins | sample OX2MG_FD_202534 | JGI IMG/M metagenome (GOLD analysis project Ga0307373, IMG submission 202534) | Soil microbial communities from Risofladan, Vaasa, Finland - OX-2 | ecosystem: Environmental > Terrestrial > Soil > Coastal area > Acid sulfate soil | place: Finland: Risofladan, Vaasa | collected...
CGCCGAACTCTTGCCAGATGATGACCCGCAGTGCATCGTCGTCGTGTCTCTCAACGATGCCGTCGCGCAAGTTACAGACCACCACGGCCTGGGCTCCTACGCATAGACGCAAACTCAGTTTCCGACTGAAGTGACCGGCGATACCCAACCTCTACGAGCTGGCAAGGGTGAGGTGTTCGCCGTGCGCCTGCTTGGACTCATACATCGCTGAGTCCGATCGCGATATCAGTTCATCGGCTGTGATGTGTGGAGCGCCGCATGCAATGCCGAAACTGGCTACAACACGAACCGAAGTTCCCGGAAGAGGGAATTCAGGCTGCAGCGCCTTCTGCAGGCGCCGCGCCACTGCCATGGCCGAGTCGGGGTCGGCTACTCCCGGACAGAGGACGATGAATTCATCCCCTCCAAGGCGACCGATGAGATCACCTGGGCGGAGGGCGGACTGAAGCCGCTCAGCGACGGCAGCAAGGACCTGGTCTCCCACCTGGTGACCATACTGATCGTTGACCAGCTTGAATCCATCGAGATCGGCGAAGATGACGCTGACTTGGCCAGAGTAGCGGATCAATTCGTCTTCGAGATCTCCCAACAGGGCGCGACGATTCCGAAGCCCGGTCAGCACATCGGTGTCGGCCATACGCCGCAAATCCGTTACATCCACCATGCAGCCCAGTACGCCGAGTCCTCGGTCCTTGCTATCCACTGGGCGCAGTGTGACCCGAACCGAGCGTGCACGCCCATCATCCCTCGAAATGGTCAGCTCGAGATCGGCGTCCGGGCCATCCCTCATCACACCGGCGACGGCTGCCGCAAGTGGCGGTCCTTCAGCGCCCATGGCCGCGGTCAGGTCTGACAGCGAGTGAATCGAGGCGTCTTCGATGAGGTCCCGAAGTACCGGGTTCACAAAGACCACACTGTTGTCACCGGCAATATGAAAGAGCCCGACTGGCACCGTATCGGTGAGCCGGCGAAGGAACTGCTCGTTGTGGCGCAGCGCTTCAACAGCTGCCATCTCCTCAGAGACATCCAGGAGCTGGGCAACGGCAACCGTTGTGCCATCGTCCTGCAGTTGGAAGTCGTTAGAGGTCTCCAACCAGAGCCAGGATCCGTCCTTGCACAGATAGCGGAGCCGTGCGCTGTGGGTGGTGCCACCGTTCGCACTGGTGATTCGACTCATCCAGTTGTCGATGGCGCGAACGTGGTCGTCCGGATGGATGAAGTCCAGGGTCGAGTGGCCCACCAGATCCGAAGCGGCCCAGCCAAGCATCAGTGTGGCGGCTCGGTCCACGGATACGATCGATGCGGTCTCGTTCTTGGTCATTGTTGCGAGGCGCGGTCTTGTCGAATGCAGTTCGGCTGCCCGTACTGGGCCCCTTGCTTCGTCGTCAGGCCCGTCACTGGACGTCACCACACGCAATATGATCCCGTGTTCTTCGCGCAGGTCGAAATAGTGCAGGAGGAGTGCGTTCTCCGGGTCACTCGGCATGTGGATCTTGGCGACACCAATTCCTCGAGCCAGCGCCGCCACGAATGCATCGGCGACCATCCGCGAATCCTCAGGAACGACCAGTTCGAGAAAGGACCGCGTGTCCACTTGATGACCGACTCCCAAGGGGACAGAATCTGGCATCTCAAGAGGAGTGCCGTTTGGTCCAACCGCACCCAACATTGCTTCGGGATGCGATTCGAGCCACGCCTCAATCGAATGATCCGTCAGGGCTCCACCGAGTGTGCATGACTGAGTCGGTTCAGTGGTCTGCGGTTTACCTGGGCTCGAGTTGTCACTGGACGGTGATCGATCTTGCGCTTGGCTCACGATGACTACTCCCGGGTCCACGATCTTGGTTATGCAACCCTGCTATCGGCCGCAATGCCCGTCAGCTTGATCTGCTCGTATCTGGAGAGCGCGTACATCAGCCCTGAAGTCGCAAGGAGACGCCTCCAGCAGACCCAGGTAGAACCGGGCAACTGAAGAGGGCCTCGCGGGAAGAAGTACGGGAAGCCGACGACCCCAGCCATGGCTGCCGGTGTGGCCGACCAGGTGTGGTCGGTTTGGGAGATTGCGGAGCTGCTCAACTGAGCAGCCGGGAGCCACTCTCGCTACGATCTGATCCGATTGATTGGGCGGACCGAGCGGAAGGGCGGAGACATGCCAAACACCGGCGACAACGCTACTGAGACCGGCAAGTATGTGTCGGACTGCGGACCTCAATGGACGATCACGATTCACGCGGTCGGCAATGAGTTTCCCCCGTGTCCTCACTGCCACAGGCCCGTGCACTACACCAAGGCGTAGGGCTGGCGGACTTCGAACCGCTCGATCGCATCCGGCGAATATCCGAGAAGTAGTCCGATGATCCGCTCACGCTGGATCACGGGCACGCTGGGCTGGGCGGATTCAAGCGGTGAGCGCAACGAGGTCGGCCGCCCATCTCGATGCGGCGAAGCCGTAGTCGAATAGTCCCTCGCCGCGACAGACAATCCAGGGAACCGCTCCCGGCGAGTAGGCGCCGGCCAATGCGAGGACGGCGGGGACCTGGTTGGCCTCGCTCTCGGAGCACGTACCACATACAGCCAAGGACCTGACACCACGCTCAACCAGATACGCCTGCTCGCGCAGCAGACCGTCAGACTGCAGCGTCATCGGACCTCCCGATGGGTTGAGACTGCCGGACCCGGAGCGCTGGGTGGCGGGACCCAATGCTCAACGGATCCGGCAGCGGCAACAGTATCGGCTCGCAACAAGTGTTGCTGAACTGGGCCGGATTCAAACTGACCCACTACCGACAAGCGGGTCAGGCTCCCGATGTGCGTTCGTCTCCATGAAGCCCGGGGCGGTTCAACTCACCCGACTACGGTACCGATTGCGGGTTCTGACCCATGCCCATAGGGAGTGATGGAGCGTCCCGAGGCCCTGCCGGCGCGGTCGGCCAGGAGCCGATCGACCTCTCCCGCTTCGAGGGGGAGAGCGAACAGGAACCCCTGTCCGATGTCCACCTGTTCCGCCCTGAGTCGCAGGAGTTGATCGTTGCTCTCGATCCCCTCGGCAAGGGTCTTGATCTCCAGCACCTTCCCCAGCTGCGCCAGGAGGTGGACGATGGCGGCCGACTCTGATGAGTCGGACATCCCCGACACGAACGACTGATCGATCTTCAACACGTCGATCGGGAACTGCCGCAGGTAGGCAAGTGACGAGTAGCCGGTGCCGAAGTCGTCGATCGCAATGCCGACACCGATCGCCTTGAGCAGTGTGAGACGCCTGAGGGTCGCTTGGACGTCGTCCATCAGGGCGGACTCGGTGAGTTCCAGGATCAGCAGAGCGGGGTCGAAGCGACTCGCCACGACAGCACCGCGGACCTCGTCGATCATCTGGTCCCGTTCGAGCTGGACGGCCGAGACGTTGACGGACACCGTGATCGGGCTGCCATCGCTCTGCCATGCCGCCCCCTGCCGGCACGCCGCCTCGAGCGCCCACTGTCCGACGGGAACGATCAGGCCATTCGATTCGAGCGCGGGGACGAAGTCCTCGGGCAGTACCACTCCGCGCTGTGGATCATGCCACCGCAGGAGCGCCTCGACGCCGATTAGGTCTCCGGTCACGAGATCGACCGTGGGCTGGAAAAGCAGGAAGAACTGATCGCACTCTAGGGCGCGATGCAGATCGACCTCGAGGAGCCGGTGGTTGTTCACCGACTCCCGCATCGCGGGAGAGAAGACCACGGCACACTGCTTGCCGGCGGCCTTCGCCTGGTAGAGGGCGATGTCAGCATCGCGTAGCAGGTCCTCCGGGATGGCCCTGTCGCCTTCGGCGATGCCGATGCTGGCGGTGACCTCTAGGGGCTCGTCGACCCCAGGAATCTCGAAGGGGATCCTCAACACGTCGAGGATCCGCTCCGCCAACGCGGAGGCTCCGGCGAGGAGGGAGCCGCCCTCCGCCAGTACGATGAACTCGTCCCCACCGAGGCGCCCGACCGTGTCCCCGCCTCGCAGCGCACTCTCCAGCCTCACCCCGACGCCGACCAGCAGTTGGTCACCCGCACTGTGACCGAGCGTGTCGTTGATGTCCTTGAAGTTGTCGAGGTCAATGAACAGTGCCGCCACCGGCGATCGCTCACGCCGGGAGCGCGCAAGCATCTGGCCGGCCCGATCCAGGATCAAGGCCCGGTTGGGGAGCCCCGTGAGCGAATCGTGGAATGCCTGGTGCCGGAGGTCGTCGGTTCGCTCACGCACCAAGTCGAGGGCCCGGGAGCGACCGGTCCCCAATACGTAGAGCAGAATCGCCAGGGACAGGCTGATCACGATGCCACCTAGCAGGAAGGACAGCGCTACCGGGTTACCGGCCAAACCGGTGCCCGCTACCACGGTGAACACCCGGACACTCCATCCGTTGTGGAGAATGACCATCTTCTCCTGGGCCCCTGAGGGCACAGTTCCCGCCTTGAACGTGCCATGCGAGGAGCCACTCTTGTAGTCGAAGGCGAGAGCGGTGTGGGGATGGCCCGCCAGGGCCGCTTTCAGGATGCTGCCCGGGAGGATCTGCGTGCCCACCCACCCGATGAATGCGTCACGTCGGGCTTGGACCGTCGTCGGCACGACACCACCTTCGTAGATGGGCGTGCCCACCACCAGCTCCGCGTTCGTTCCCACTCCACCCGGAACGTATGCACCCTGACCAGAGTCCCTCGCCGACATGAGGGCCGGACCCAGACCGGCGGCACATAGGTCGAGGCCGGCCGGGGTGGTCGGTTGCCCATTGCCCGCCTGTGACACGGTCTCGAAGCAGTAGTACGGACGATTTCCTGCCGGGACGGCCTGAAAGGTGCCGTCTGCAGCCAGAGGGCCCACGGGATCAGTCTCAGCCCGTGCCGCGAATGCAGCCAGCTGCGAGGCGGGGACCAGCACCACTTCGGCGATTCCCTGGAGTTCCGGATAGCGCTCGAACGCGCCGACGGAGCTCGTCCATTGGAGAAATTCGGACTGGGTGGCATCTGGGTTGCCGACCACGAAGGCGCGGACACCCACGGCGAGGTCCTGTTCATGCTGAATGGTGAGATTCAGGGTCGAGGAGATCTCCGTCGCAGTCGTGACCTCGCTCTGCTTGGCGCTCCGCTCGCCGCCTCGGACGATGGCCCGGGCTCCGAGGAGCGATCCAACGGCTCCGGTGATGAGGAGCAGGAGCGCCGCGTACACCCAGATGTGCTTGAGCAAGCCCATCGGCATGCTTCCCGTCCGCAACCTCGGCGCCATACCGTGCCCGCTAGTCGGATCGGCAGTACCGGGACGCCGATGGTACTTCGAGGGTCACGATACGGGAGCTGCCGGCGAGAAATGGGTCCATAGCTATCGAATCGGCGCGTCCATATGAGACCTTGAGCTCGGATCCCCGACCTCGACACCTCTCCAGGAATTGTCGAACCTGGGCAATCAGCTCGACTGCCCCGGCACGGTGTGGGTGCCGAAAATGCCATCCGAGCCGGTCATGCCGCTAACCGGTATTCGTGGATCAGACGGCACTGTTGCATCGAGTGCGAACTTGTCAGGAATCGTTGGGCTCGTGCCTGGGCCATGACTGAACGAGGCAGTTGGGATGAAGCGTCGTCCTCTCATCCGACCCATCCAGCCCCCTATCTCAGGATTCGCTGGATTCCGGTTCCCGCCTGAGGCCATCCGGATCGCCGTGCGTTGGTACCTGCGCTACGGACTGTCCTATCGAGTGGGGAAACCGCTCAAGGAAGGTTCCCAAGCCGTCGATGCCTTGTGTGCGACTCAAGAAGTACTGATCGTTCTCGATCAAGGGGACTGGTTTGATCCCGCTATTCGGTCGTCGAAGACGGACAGTGGGCTCGGGAGTCGCTAGAGGAGGGACCGTGGTCGTGACTTGGTCTTTGTCAGTGCTGCCGTCCTCCTCGCTCAATTCCTGGAATCGCGTCGACATCGCGACCGTTGCGACATCGTCGCTGACTGGCCATCCGGGCAGAGTGCGGCCAATGCTGTCGCTAGAACGGGTCGAATGGCGATGGTGCCAATGACTCGGCAACGGCACTTCTGGTCTTCGTCGGAGAAACTACTGGTTCTCCTCAGGGCTATCAGCTCGCTTCTCCAGAGCGGATCCATTAGTCGCGCATTCGGCAATGAGTCCGAAAGCAAAGTGGTCGGCGATCGGAACGCATGTGTGCAAATGCAGCGCCCTATCGAGATCGGCTCTTTGCTGACAACGTTTGATTGTGCACTGGGACGCAGCCATTCGCGCGAACCTCGCATGGCGCACGTGCAATGGGCGGAACTGTGACTACCGGCCAGTCTGTGTCGGTTCCCGAAGAACCGGCGGTCACGGGCGGAATGCATCGCAGTTTCCAGGTCATTTTAGGGGGCCGTCGTCGACGGTATCTGAAGGTCCGATGGAAGTTCGTGCTCGCGCTCACCTTCGCGCTGATGTGGCTTGGTTGTTCGCTCTGGATCTCGCTACCTTGGATCGCCGGCCTGGCCACGATGATCTCGTTGGTGCCAGCGATCATCGTGGTCACGCTCCTGGCATTCCTGCCCGGGCTGATCATTGCGTTCTTGATCGCCGGCCTGACTCTCGACCGACAGCCGGCGCTAACCGTGTCATCGCCGACCCAGCCGGTCACCGTGGTGATCGCCGCCCGGAACGAGGAGGCCTCAATCGCCGAGACCGTACGCCACTTGGCCGACCAGGACTACGCGGGCCCCCTCCACGTGCTGCTCGCCGACAACGGGTCCACCGACGCAACCGTCGAAGTGGCCAGAGCGACGGCGGGCGAGTCCGAATTGGAGCTCGACGTCGTATCCGAGCGGACACCCGGCAAGAGCCATGCGTTGAACCGCGGCCTGGCCGCAGTGACAACCGACCTGGTAGTTACAGTAGATGCCGATACTCTGCTGCACCGCTCGGCCGTCCGGCTCCTGGTGGCCCGCCTCGAGTCCTCGCCGAGTGACGTAGAGGCCGTGGCCGGTTGTGTTCTGGTTCGCAACAGCCGGAACAGCTTTTGGACCCGACTCCAGGAGTGGGACTACTTCCTCGGCATCGCCTCCGTTAAGCGGATGCAGGGTCTATTCCAGAGCACGCTGGTGGCCCAGGGGGCCTTCAGCCTCTACCGAGCCGACGCCGTCAGGAATGCTGGCGGCTGGCCCGACGCCATCGGTGAGGACATCGTCCTCACGTGGGAGTTGTTGCGGAACGGAGCTCGCGTGTACTTCGAACCCCTGGCAGTAGCGTTCACCGACGCGCCAGAGAAGGTCACCGGGCTTGCCCGACAGCGTTCGCGCTGGGCGCGGGGGATGGTCGAAGGGCTCCGCACCGTTCCCCCGTGGCGTCAGCAGCACAGCCCCGCCCGGTTGCTCACGACCATCGACCTGGCCATCCCTTTGCTGGACGCGGCGTACGTCTTCTTGTGGATCCCGGGCATCGTGCTCGCCTGCTTCGGTTTCTTCTGGATCGTAGGCCCTATGACTCTCGCGGTCGTCCCCCTGACGCTGGCCGTCTATGCCATGCTCTACCACTACCAGCGGCGCCACGTCTTCAAGCCGCTCGGTCTCCATATGCGACGCAATCTCGTCGGGCTCCTGGTCTTCGTTCTCATCTACCAGCTGTTCATGTCAATCTTCTCGGTCGTCGGGTATACCCAAGAATTCACCCGGAGAAATCGGCGCTGGAAGTGAATCCTCACCGGGTTCGGTATCAGTCCCCGAACGACGCGGCCGGATTGCGCTCTCGGCCGGGTTCCGTTCGCCGACAGATCCCGGCCTAGGTTGCTTTCCTCGGACTCGTCCTCCCCGCAATCCGCAGCTGTACCGTTTACCTCAATGGCCGCCGGCAAGATCGTGATGGGGCTCCTGTTCTTTCCCAGGGGCGGCTCGGCCCAGGTGACCCGCTATCTCGCCGCGGCCCTGGGCGACGCGGGCTGGTCGGTATCGTTGGTGGCCGGTTCCGTTGGTGTACCGGGCCAGGGCACCCATGGTCCGACGTTCTTCGCAGGCATCGACCTGCAGTACCTCGACTACACGGCGGCGGTGGCAGCGTTCGAGACCGGAGCCAGCGCTGTGGCGGCGCCCGTGCCGATGCCCCCCTCATACGAGGATCGCCAGGGTGCTCCCGATCCAGTGTTGGCCGCCGTTGACCCGGCGCTGGCCGACCACCTCTCGTCAGCGTGGGAGGCACCCTTCGCCGCCGCTGGGGCCGAGCGTGCCGACGTGTTCCATCTCCATCACCTCACGTCCCAGCACGACGCCGTCGCCCGCAACTGGCCCCACGTGCCCCTGGTGGCCCATCTGCACGGCACCGAGATCAAGCTCATCGAGGCCATCGAGGCGCGAGCAGCCGTGGCAGACGCCTTCGACCTCACGCTGGCACAAATGCCCGACGCTGTGGAGCACGCCACCATTGACACCGGCACTCTTGACCAAGAGCAGCTCGACCTGCTCCTCTCCACGCGCTGGTCGCAGTGGCGCTATGGCGAATTCTGGCGGGACCGGCTGCGCCGGCGGGCCGCGGTCGCTGATCACCTGGTCGTCGTTTCGCCCTCCGACCGAGCCACGGCCATCTCGGTGCTGGACGTCCCACCGGAGCGGGTCACCACAGTTCCCAACGGGGTTGACACCGACCTGTTTCGGCCCCGCCACTTCGGCCCCGGAGCGCTGCGGGACTGCTTTCGGCAATGGCTGGTGGAGGATCCCCAGGGTTGGGACGAGTCGGGGGTGCCCGGCTCCGTGGGCTACCAAGAGGCCGACCTCGACAGGCTTCTCGGCCGGGATGGTGACACCACCGTGGTCATGTTCGTTGGTCGGTTCACCGCCGCCAAGCGAGTGTCCCTGCTCCTGCATGCGTTCGCTCAGGCCCAGGTCCGCTTCCGGTGCTCAGCGTCCCTGCTGGTGTGGGGCGGTCACCCTGGAGAATGGGAAGGTGAGCACCCTGTCACTGTCGCCCGCCGGATCGGCCTCGACGGCGTGTTCTTCGCCGGCTGGCGGGGCCACGACGACCTGCCCGAGGCTCTAGCCGCCTGCGATGTCGTGGTCATGCCCTCAGTCAACGACTCCTATCCCCAGACGGCACTCGAGGCCATGGCCGTGGGGCGGCCAGTGATCGCCACCCGAAGCGGAGGGTTCCCCTTGATGATCAACCTTGACCCCTTCCGCCCCACCGGCTGGCTGGTGGGCCCCGACGATGCCAACGGGCTCGCCGATGCACTGGTTGAGGCAGTCGACGATCCCGACGAGCTGACTCGACGCGGGACGGCTGCCCATGCCTTTGCCCAATCCAACATGTCGTGGGCCAGTCGAGTCCCCCTCTTTGAGGGTGCATACGCTGCAGCCCGAGGGCACAAAGGCGAGGAGCCTCATTACTGAGCGTCCCCCCCACTGGCATGACTACCTCCTGTTCGACCTGTCCGACTAGAACGACGAGGCGCATCTCTGCGATGGCGGTGCTCAGCTCGGCGTTCTTGGCAACCAGCTGCTCGTTGGTCGGAGCGTCAGAGGAGGGATCGCGTGTCAGACTTCCCCACGGGACGCGCGTCGATCGCGGAGGTGGTGGACGCGGGTGTCAGGGTGCCTGAATAGTTGCGTTGACTGTCGCCATAGAGCACACACTGTCCGCGGCCGCGCTGCTTCGCCTGGTACATCGCGGTGTCGGCCGCTGCAATGACCGCGTCTGCGGTTGCAAATTCCTCGGAACCTACGACGACTCCAAGACTGGCAGTGACAATTCGCTGACCAGGCCCCAATTCGTACGGTTCCCGTAATGCCGAGATGAGGCGGTTTGGCACCACCATCGCTGCTTCTGGCGATCCAACGTCATCGAGAAGAATCAGGAATTCATCTCCGCCCATGCGGGCCGCGCTGTCACCAACCCGGAGCGTGCCCCGAATTCGCGTTGCCGCATCGATGAGCAGTTGATCTCCAACGCCATGACCCAAGGTATCGTTGATCTCCTTGAACTTGTCGATATCGACAAAAACGACCGCAAAACCCGAATGACGGCGGTTGGTCAGACTCATGCGATGGGACAGGCGGTCCCAGAACAACTTGCGGGTTGGCAGACCGGTCAGCTCGTCGTGGAGTGTTCGGCGCGTCAGTTCGTGCATGATGACTTCAAGTTCAGAAGTCCGGTCCGCGACCTTACTTTCCAGCTCCGCGAACGATGCTTCCAGCTCTTCTCCGAGGAAGTTGACACCCGCGGCGACCGCGTCGACGATATCTCCAAGGGGGCTGACCTGCGCGCGAGCTTCGAATCGAAGACCTGCGAACTCCTGGATCGTGCCCACTATCTCCTCAAGGCGCCGCTCAGTTTCGTGCCTTCGCAGGTCGTCTCGGTGTGGCTCCGGTCCAGAGCCGGTCGATTCCGCCGCATCCCTGGCTCGCAAAGAAGTTCTGTCTTCCGATTCCGGCGTCGTAGTCACGTCATGAATTCCCTGAGCCAGGCGAGGGCAGAGGACTCATCGTCGAACAGTTTCGTTGGCACCATCGGCTTGCTCACGGCGATGAAGAAATTCCCCATCATCCGGCTCAGCGGCGTCGCGCCCAGTATGGCGACGGCCGACGCGAGATCATGCCGGCGTACGAACTCGGAGCGCGCGGCCCGGTCCTGAGGGCCGGCATCGTGGGCGTCTACCAGCAGGGGGCAACGTTTCCCGCCAGTGAGCTTGGTCATCGCCTCCGTAGCTCCAATCGCCTCCTCAAAACTCATGACCGCCGCAGGAGTCCAAACGAGTTGAACAATTCCGTCGGGCCGAAGCCATATCTTGAACTTTGGGCTATTGACTTCTCCGGATCCATTATCCATTGGAAGCTCCGTGTGCTTGGACGATGGCCGTCTTTCGCCCCGATTCGATGAACATAGGACCGAACTTCCCTTCGCTCCGGTATCGGAAAGTTCGTGCCCCAGCTGAAGTCGAATCTGCTCGACGTGGCCCTTCGAGTCGATCCGGCCGCTACTCGGAAGAGGACCACTCATCAGGAGAGAGCGTGTCCACTAACGCGGCGCATTGATCTGCCTTGTCTTCGCGAGCTGCCGGGACTGCAGCATCGCTACGTGGAAGGGCCAGCGGGGGCGGATGTCATTAGTCGTATCCCCCGATCGCCGAATATGCGCTCACTCCGAGTCTTGAGCGGTGGATGGACTCGGCGCTGAGCGCTGAATTCATCCAGCATGGCGTCAGATGCAACGATAGCGCGGTGGAACCGGAGCGTTCCGGCGGCAAGGCAGCACCGGCCGGCCCAGAGACCGAAGTCTGGCTCACCGAAGGCATGCCATCCGTCAACCAGCTCGTTGCTGCAGCGCATCGGGTGACGGGCGTGCTGTTCACGAGAACTCCGGCGACGTGTGCTGCCGGCGACAAGGTCGCGGTGGCCGCTGGCACTGCCCGTACATGGCTGGCCAAGCACCCGTGTCCGGATATCGACATCGGTGAGCAGTGCGAGGCCGCGTTCGACGACTTCGCAGAGCTCGCTGAACGGTGCGCGATCGCAGCCAGAACCATCGGTGACCATCGTGGCTGGCATCATCACGATCTCAACGGGAGGGCGGCCAGGGCCTTGGCAGACCTGATGATCGCCATGCACGCTACGAACCGAGGCAACGAGTAGCCCAGACCTCGCCCCGTCGTCCGGCGACTGCGGGTGGTCCGGTCGACGTCTCGCTCACTCGCACGAACTCGGAATCCGACGGATTTGATCGACCGTACTCATCTTGGGATGGGGAGGCAGGATCCGCTGATCAAGGTGCTGAACTGGGAGAACTCCGGCTGGTGATCCTTTCAGTCGGTTTTCCACAACCACGGTGCAAGTGATTCCTGGGTAACCTCCAGACCGAGGGGATGGCGGTGGAGGATGGCCCACGCCTCAGTGGCAGCTGCTCATCGCTGGATTCAATTCTCTGCCACATCGGCACAGGTGCTCGCGCAAGTTGCATGCGCCCCGATCGGCACTTACACGGGTGATCCGCCCCCCGGACTGACCAAACGAGAAGCCTTTTCTCGAGTGGAAGTCCAGCCAGGAGGTGCGGTGTGGAGTCCGGTGTTCGAGTGTTCGATCGGTCCTGACGGCGAGAAGACCTATCGGGTCGGCCACGTGCTGGTCGACGAGTTCCTCGAGTTCGCGTCGGTGCGATGTCGGCCGAGCACGGTGCGGGCCTATGCCCACGACCTGAAGGTGTTCTTCGCCTTTGTCGGCAAAGAGCCCGCCGAGGTGACACCGAGGGACGTGTTCGGCTTCATCGTCGCTACACCAGGTGGCAGTGCCCCTTGAACGGGGCCACACTTCAATCAGTGTGGAGACCTCGTGGTCTCTGGGCGACAGGTCGCAATGCTGGGAGAATGATCGGGCACCGCTCGGCGCATTTGGTATCGCCTATCGTCAGCATCTGAAGGCGAGCGGCGCAGATCTGGAGGTGGGAATCAATGAAGAGTCGGCAGGTGACCTTCTACGTTCAGATGCACCAGCTCTCTCGGCTGATGGCGGAGATCCAGGAACACGTCATCCCTCGATTCGGTGCACTTCCGCACTTTCTCGGTCTTACTGTCCTCAAACACGATCACCGGACGCGCTCTGAAGTCATCGTGACGTCATTCTGGGACGACGGACTCGAAGGCTCGGAAGAGGAATCGTCGAAGTTCATTGAAGAGATCCAGAGGGTGACTGGCGGCAATCCAGCCCGAAAGGCATACGACACGCTGTATGCGCAGGTGCGTGATTCAGCTGGAGTCTTCAGGCTGTACCCGGTCACGTAGGTCGCCCACAAGTGCCTGCCCACTCACCTTTTCGCTCAAGCCGCATTCCACGGGCATCAGGGCCAGAGTCGAAACAATAGATGGCGGGACCCTCTGGTCCACGGCTCCGGTGTGTGCACTGTGCCGATGATCGGACGCGAGGGTCTGCTGCACGATCCGGTCACACGTTGGACCAACCAGCCTGTCCGATCGGAGAAGTACGCCGGTGCCCCGCATGTTCAGCTCCGGTAGCACCGGACAGTTCGCCGGCTGTCAGCCATGGGGTAAATGAATATTGAGCGACCTTCGGACCGTCGGGATGACCGCGGAAATTGGCTCACGGTTGGGCGTTCCCGGACGAGATCGGTTGCGACTTCGCTAGAGAATGGGCCGAAGACCAGCGGCGGTCTCAGGTGCGCCCGCTGCGGCCAGGTTGCCAAGGACTTCAGAAGCGGAAAGGGGAGGGTGCATTGCGTCACTGGCCTGCTCTCGAATCACCGCAGCAAACTCCTCCGGCACGAGATCGAAGATGTCGAGCAAAAAGTCGTCAAGCCTGATTGCCTCCATACCCAGGGGTGCAAGAGCCTTGTCGGGAAAGTCCGGGATGTTGTTCGTGACGATCGCATCTGCACCGGCGACGAGCGCACACGCTACGACGTGTCTGTCGTTCTCATCGGGGAGGACCATGGAGCCCTCGAGGCTCTCCCATCCCGATACCGATGCGTCTTCGAACGCTTCGTCCATACAGTCGAAGCGATGGTCGATCTGCTCGGCAGACAGTTCGGGATGGAGTCTTGCGACCGCCATCTTGGCTTCTTCGAGAATTCTCTCTGACCAGACTGGTCGATACATCTCGCGCTCAGCGAGGCGGAGCAACGTGTCTGCAGCTGTGACGGGCACGAGGACGCACGCGTCCAAGACCACCGTGAAGCTCTGCACCGCTACCCTTCAGCCGACCGTTCGACCTCCGAGCGTGCCTTCTTCAGCGCAGCGGTGACTTCGTCGGGAGACTCGGTCGAATCGTAGAGGCCTTGTTCGGCTGCTTTGCGAGTCATCTCTGCGAGTGTCGCCCTGCGGGCATCCCGCCGCCGCTGTTTGAACGCGACGAGATCGCTCAGAAGGACTCGACGGTGACGCGACGGCTGTTCGAAAGGGATTTCACCGCCCTCAAGAAGCTTCACGAGCGTTGGCCGACTGATGCCGAGGAAGTCCGCAGCCTCTCTAGTCGTGAGCCGCTGGCTCTTCGGCACGACAGAGATGGCCTGCCCTTTGCTCATCGCAGTGACAACCTCGAGGAGAACGTCGTAGACCTCCGAGGGAAGCAGCATCTCTTCGCCGCTGGCTCCTCGCAACGTCGCCGAATTTGTTCGATGAAGCATCCCGTCGAGGCTGATGACCTGTCCCAGGTCGTCTGGAGGCATGACGACATCGTCGAATGCTTCTGCTCGTAGTGCCATGGCGCCTCCCGTCTCCGTGGTTAGTCTCAGCGGCCATTGTAAACCAAAACGATCAAAACGCAAGATACGAATGAAACGAATGCGTTCCGTCGATCAGCGGTGGGGCGCAATTGAGCAAGTGACACCTCGGGAACATCCTGGTCAGAGCTTTGCACATGCCAGAGGAGGGGCCCGATCAGGCAACAGATGGGGCAGCCGCAAACCATGGGGTAACTGATTGCTGAGCAACCTCGGTGTGGCCCGCTGGCTCCAGTCGTCGTGGAAGCTGTCGCGGGCGATGGGTGTCGCCAACATCGCCGTCCTGCACCGATTGTCCGACCTGGCGTCGGTGGGGGCGGCCGGCTCCGAGCAGGTCGGCCTGGCGCAGGGACTGCTCGCCGACTCGGAGACCCGGGTCGTCTACGCCCAGTCCCCGGGGGAGGTGGCCCGGACGGGGGAGCTGCTGGGTCTGACCGGGACCGAAGCCGACCTGGTGAGCACCCTCCCCCGGGGGACCGCCCTGTGGAAGGTCGGCCGGCGGTCGTTCCTCGTCGAGCACCGGCTGGCCCGGGGCGAGCGCTGGCTCGTCGACACGGACCGGGCGATGGCCGACGTGGACGCGGGGCCGGGGCGGGGTGCGGCACCCCGGTGGTGACCGCACTGGCGTCCGCCGGCATGGCGGTCGGGGCGGCGGCGGTGCTGGGTGCCGGCCTGCCCCGGACGGGCGCCACGGGCGGGAGCCGGCGGGCCGTCGGCCGGTCCGGCCGGAGGCAGCCGGCACGCTGGGCCCGGACCGCCGACCTGCGCGCCCTGGTGGTCCGGGGAGGTCCCCACCCCCCTCCGAGGGGCCGGCTCGTCCTGGGCCGGGTCGGCAGGCGGCGGGTGGCGGCCGAACGTGCGCAGTCGGTGCTGGTGTTCGGGCCCACCCAGTCGAACAAGACCACCGGGTTCGCCGTTCCCGCCATCCTCGGGTGGGACGGCCCGGTGGTCGCCGCCAGCGTGAAGTCCGACCTGTTGGAGCACACCGCCGGCCACCGGGCGACGGTCGGCACCGTCCACTGCTTCGACCCGACGGGGGTGACCGGCCGGCCGGTCACCACCTGGTCACCCCTGCCGACGGCTCGTACGTGGCCGGGGGCCCGGCGGGCGGCGGCCACCCTGACCGAGGTGGGTCGGGCACAGGTCGGGCCGATGAGCGACGGCGACTTCTGGTACTCGACGGCGTCGAGGATGCTCGCGCCGCTCCTGTTCGCGGCGGCCACCTCGGGGCGTGGCATGGCCGATGTCGTGCACTGGGTGGAGACGGGGGAGGAGGACGAGGTGCTCGACCTGGTGGCGGCCACCGGGGTGCCCGAGGCGATGGACGCGGTGCGGTCGGCGTTCGGCAAGGAGGAGCGCCAGCGGAGTTCGATCGTCACCACGGTCGAGACCCTGCTCGAGCCCTTCGCCGGTGCGGCGCCGTGGGGTGCTCCCGAACTCGATCCCGGAGCGCTGCTCGCCGGGTCCGACTCCCTCTACCTGTGCGCCCCCGCCCACGACCAGCGCCGGCTCACCCCGTTGTTCGTCGGTGTCCTGCGGGCCGTACTCGACCACGCCTACGACCGGGTGGCCCGCACCGGGCGACCGCTCGACCCGCCCCTGCTCGTGGTCCTGGACGAGGCGGCCAACATCGCCCCGGTCCCCGACCTCGACGCCCTGGCCGCCACGGCCGCCGGGCACGGCGTCCAGCTGGTGACGGTGTGGCACGACCTGGCCCAGATCACCGCCCGGTTCGGACCCCGGGCGACGACGGTCGTCAACAACCACCGGGCCAAGCTGTTCCTGTCGGGCATCTCGGACCCCGCCACGCTCGACTACGCCAGCCACCTGATCGGCGAGGAGGAGCCCCACCTGGAAGCCACGACGGCGGGCGGCCGGGCCGGGCCGAGCACCACCCGGTCGCCGACGGTGCGCCGACTGGCGCCCCCGGACGCCCTCCGCCGGGTGCCGCCCGGTTCCGGCGTCCTCGTCTACCGCGACCTGCCGCCGGCCCGGCTGACGCTCCAGACCTGGTACGACGATCCATGGCTCCGGAACCGGGCCCGGACGGCGGCCACGGTTGACGGGACACCGACGACGCCCGGGGCGTCGAACCGGTGATCAGCGGGTCGACCGCCGGGACGCGCGGTCCACCGCCACGCCGACCGCCAGGCTCAGCCCTCCGGCGAGCACCGTCGCCGCCAGCACCCCCAGGCGGGCGCTCGCCGCCAGGTCCGGGCTGTCGAAGGCGAGGGTGGCGATGAACAGCGCCACGGAGAAGCCGATCCCCGCGGTGGTTCCGACGGTCGCCAGCTCGACACCGCTCATGCGCCCCGGAAGCGGGTGGTGGAAGAACCGGGATCCGGCACCCGAGAACACCGTGACCCCGACCACCTTCCCGAGGACCAGTCCCAGGAGCGTGCCGAAGAAGATCCGCACGTCCAACCGCACCCCGGCGAGCCGCACACCGGCATTGGCGAGGGCGAAGAGGGGGAGCACGGCGAGGTTGACCCAGAGGACCAGTCGGTGTTGGATCCGCCAGGCCGGTGGCGTGGCCTGGGTCACGAATGTGTCGAGACCGATGAGGGCCGCCGCCGCGTCGCCCGCCCGTTCGGGGCCGCTCTGCAGGGCCCGATCGGCCCGCTTCGCAAAGGTGGTCACGGTCCCGGTCAGCGAGTCCGAGGGATGCAGTGCCTTGAGGGGCGTGAGCAGGCCGAACGCCGCGCCGACGATGGCGGGTTCGACGCCGGCCTCGTAGAGCCCGAACCAGGCGATGATCCCGATGGCGGTGTACGGGACCAGGGACTGGACGTCCGCCCGGCGCAGGACCAGGACCGCACCCAGGGCCAGCAGCCCGACGACGAGCCAGGTCAGCTTCAGGTGATGAGCGTAGAAGGCGGAGATGACCAGGATGCTGCCGATGTCGTCGACGATGGCCAGTGTCAGGAGGAAGACCCGTGCCCCCTTCGAGATGCGCGATCCGAGCAGCGAGATCACGCCGACGGCGAAGGCGATGTCGGTCGCCATCGGGATCCCCCAACCCCGGACCCCCGGCGTGCCCGCATTGACGGCCAGGTAGAGGACGGCAGGGACGATCATCCCTCCGAGGGCAGCCGAGACGGGGAGCAGCGCCGCGCGCAGGTGCCGGAGGTGGCCCTGGACGGCCTCGGTCTTCAACTCGATCCCGACCAGCAGGAAGAAGAGTGTCATCGCCGCGTCGTTGACGGTGGCCTGCAGCGTGAGGTCGAACGAGAAGTGCGTGCCCAGTGCGACGACCACCGGCGTCGACCACAGCGCGGCGTACGAGCCGTGCCACGGCGAATTGGCCCAGACGAAGGCGACGACGGCCGCTGCGGTCATCGCCGTGGCCGGGGCGGGGTCCGAGCGCATGAACCGGAGGAACGGCCGGATGAACCGACGAGGGAGGACCCGGTCCGACTCGTACCACGAGACGTTTCCCGTCCGAAGGCCTGCGCGGGGGTCCCGGTCCCGCGTCGACGCGGCGTCGGGTTCGGTCACGGTTTACCGTCCGAACCCGCCACCGCGACCCGGGTCACCCGGATGCCGTGAGTTGTCACCACGCGTGTGCGCGCACGTTCGGCGGATCGCTGGGACACGACTCCAGCCTTGCATCCTCCGACGCCGAGCGGGAGCGGACCGCGGCGTGCGTGCGTCGTCCGCCCGGAGTCACCGCCGACCGCCGACCGGAGCGCTCGGTGAGTTCCGACCTCGCCCGGTCGGCGTTCGACGGCGTCAGTCGGCCCGCAGCCAGTCGGTGGTCATGCCGACGACTGCCGAACCGTCATGGTCGCTGAGCTTGTGGCCGGTGAACGTGCGCGACCAGTGCGACGTCTGGTGGCGGAAGGCGGGTGAGTCGGTCACCATGGCGGTGAGCACCACCTTGGCGACGTCGTCGGCGGTCTGGGCCGCGTCGGGATCGGCGAACTCGGCCATGATGTGGCGCATGTAGGCCTGCATGGCCGGCTCGTACCCGCCGGCCTCGGCGAACAGCTTCGCCACGTCGACACCCACGTTGTTGACGAACTCGGTGGCCACCGGCCCGGGCTCGATGACCGAGACGAGGACGCCCACGGTGGCGGCCACCGGGGCGAGGCTCTCCATGAACCCCTCGACGGCGAACTTGGCCGCGCAGTAGGCCTCGTTGAAGGGCTGGCCGACGACGCCGCCCACGCTGGTGACGGTCACCACCCGGCCCCTGCTGGCCCGCAGGTGGGGCATCGCCGCCTTGGTGGTGGCGACGACCCCGAAGAAGTTCACCTCCATGACGTCGCGCATGTCCGCCATCGGCACCTGCTCGATGGTGCCGACGTAGCCG
>Ga0307373_10006528_pt1 | contig 18512 bp, 14 predicted proteins | sample OX2MG_FD_202534 | JGI IMG/M metagenome (GOLD analysis project Ga0307373, IMG submission 202534) | Soil microbial communities from Risofladan, Vaasa, Finland - OX-2 | ecosystem: Environmental > Terrestrial > Soil > Coastal area > Acid sulfate soil | place: Finland: Risofladan, Vaasa | collected...
TCTTGTCGTGCGCGGCCGACAAGGCGGCAGTGCCATGGCTGCAGCCGCGGTCAACGCGCTGGCCAGCGAGAAGGAGTAGCGATGGGCACGTTGTTCGGAGTGGGGGTCGGTCCTGGTGACCCCGAGTTGATGACCGTGAAGGCCCAGAGAGTCATCGCCTCGTGCCCGGTCATCGTCTATTTCGCGGCGCGTCGCAGCCGGGGGAACAGCTTCGCAGTCATCGACTCCCTGATCGAAGAGCATCACCAGCTCCTCCGGCTCACCTATCCGGTCACCACCGAAGCGGTGGAACCCACCACCTACGAACAGCGAATGGCGGACTTCTACGACGAGTCGGCGGCAACCATCGCCGATCATCTCGAGAGCGACCGTGATGTCGCGGTGGTATGCGAAGGCGACCCGTTCTTTTACGGTAGTTACATGTACATCCACCAGAGGCTCGCCGGCCGGTTCCCCACCGAGGTAGTACCGGGGATCACCTCGGTGTCCGCTGCCTCGGCCGCCGCCGGACGACCACTGGTCTCAAAGAACGAGACGCTCACCATTCTTTCCGGGGTACTTCCCCCTGACCAGCTGAAAGAGGCCATGTCCGGGGTCGATGCCGCTGTGGTCATGAAAGTGGGCCGCAATCTCTCTGCGGTACGGGACGCGGCCCAAGCCTGCGGGCTGGCCGAAGGTGCCGTCTACGTCGAGCGGGCCAGCTGCCAGGAGCAGCGGGTCATGCCGTTGCTCGAGACGGGCGACGTCGATGCACCGTACTTCTCGCTGGTGCTCATCCCTGGCACGCACATCACCGGGAAATGAGTGCCGACCAACTGGGGTCGTTGGCCATCGTCGGGATAGGTCCCGGGCGGTCGGACTGGTGCCTGCCGGACGTTGCCGAGCGGATCGCGTCGGCGACCGACCTGGTCGGTTACGCCCGCTACTTGGATCTGGTGTCGATCGAGACCGCGGCCCGCCGCCATCGCTCCGGCAACAGGGTAGAGGCGAACCGGTCCGCACTGGCGTTGGACCTCGCCGCCGACGGCGGCCGGGTCGTCGTGGTGTCGTCTGGTGACCCGGGCGTATTCGCCATGGCCAGTGCCGTAGTGGAGCAGCTCGATCGGTGGCCCGATCGTTGGTGTGGCGTCCGGTTCGAGGTACTCCCGGGCATTACCGCAGCCCAGGCTTTGGCCTCACGGGTGGGAGCGCCGTTAGGACACGACTTTTGTGTTATCTCGCTCTCCGACGTGCTCAAGCCGTGGGAGCTCATCGAGCGGCGGCTCGAGGCGGCCGCTGGCGCGGACTTCGTGATCGCGCTCTACAACCCCGCCTCGCGCCACCGGCCCTGGCAGTTCGGCCGTGCCGTTGAACTTCTCGCAGGCCACCGGGACAGTGCGACCCCGGTGATCGTGGGTCGAGATGTGGGAAGGCCCGGCGAGCACATCTCGGTACTCACGCTCGGGGATCTCCTCGATGCCGAAATCGACATGCGGACGGTGATCATCGTCGGTTCGTCGACCACCCGGATCCTCCCCGACCGGCCGCTCGGCGCCAGTGTCTACACCCCGCGCTCCTATGGCTTGGGTGCCGATCCCAACCCAACGGTCCCGTCCAACCACGCAACGGCTTGATCGACACCCGACACCATCATCGCCTGAGGTTGGGCGGGACGGTCGACCATGATGACCGGGATCCCGAGTTCCCGGGCGGCCACCAGCTTGGCCTCGGTGGACGTACCTCCGGCATTCTTGGTGACCACAGCGTCGATGCGGTGTTCGCGCAGCAGGGCCCGCTCCGAGTCGAGGTCGAAGGGCCCCCGCGAGAGCACCACCAGGTGATGCGCCGGTACCCGCTCGGGAGGTTCGATGGCTCGAACCAGAAACCATGCATCGAAGTCGACGAAGGCCCAGGTGCTTTGTCGACCGACGGTGAGCATGACTCGCCGGGCGCCGAGTGGCCCGAGTGCCGCCGCAGCAGCCGGAAGGTCGTGCACCTCGATCCAGTAGTCCCCTGCCGTTGGAGTCCAAGGGGGACGGAGCAGCCGACACGACGGCGTGGCCGTGGCAATGGTGGCGGCGGCCACATGGAAGGGCATCACCGCCGCGAATGGATGTGTGGCGTCGACCACTGCATCAAACGGGTGACGCAACAGAAAGTCGGCCAGGCCGTCGGTTCCCCCGAATCCCCCCCTACGGATGCGACCGGCACGATAGTTCGGTGTGGCGGTGGCCCCGGCCAACGAACTCAGAACATCGACGTCGTACTCCTCGACCAAGAGGTCGGCCAGTTGGGTGGCCTCGGTGGTGCCGGCCAAGACCAGAACGCTCGTCACGCTCCGTATCGTAGGGAGTGCAACCGGTGCTCAGCGTTCGAGTGGTTCAACATGCCAAGTAGTCGTTGATGGCAGACCAGCTCCGCCCGCTCATGGTGCTCGGGTGCTCGTCCACGGCGGGCAAAAGCCTGGTGGTGACCGCCCTCGCCCGCTGGTTCGCCCGCCAAGGAGTGGACGTGGTCCCGTTCAAGGCCCAGAACATGTCCAACAACGCCCGGGTCGTCGCCGGTGGCGAGATCGGAGTGGCCCAGTGGCTCCAGGCCCTGGCCGCGGGCGTCGAACCGCACGTGGACATGAACCCAGTGCTCTTGAAGCCCGAGGCCGACAACCGCAGCCAGGTGGTGGTGAACGGCCACGCTCGCCACGACCTGACTGCCATGGCCTGGCGTGACCGCGGTCCACACCTGTGGCCGGCGATGGCCGATGCCTTCGATCGGCTCGCTGCCCACCACCAACTGGTCCTCATCGAAGGTGCGGGTAGCCCGGCCGAGATCAACCTTCCTGACCAGGTCAACAATCGGGTCGTCGAGCATGCCGACGCCGCGGCACTGCTGGTGGTCGACATCGACAGGGGCGGCGCATTTGCCCACCTCTACGGCACCTGGTCCCTCGTGCCCGAAGCGACCCGGGTAAGGCTGGCCGCCTTTGTGCTCAACAAGTTCCGGGGGGATGCCTCGTTGTTGGAGCCGGGACCGACTTTCATGACCGACCGAACTGGCATGCGCATGGGCGGAGTCCTGCCGATGGTGGCTCACGAGCTACCCGACGAGGAAGGGGCGACCATTCGCGCCACTCCCCTCGCCAGCGAGACCTCCATCGGCATCGTTCGTTATCCCTATGCATCCAATCTCGACGAGTTCCATCTGGTAGGGCACGCCGCTCACGTGCGCTGGATCCTGCGGTCGTCGGACCTGGAGGGGTGCGACCTGGTGGTGCTCCCCGGGTCCAAGCATGTGGCCGCCGATGCCCGCTGGCTCCGTGACCGTGGACTCGATCGCTCCCTCATCGCCCGAGCCGGGGCCGGTGGCCTCACACTTGGGATCTGTGGCGGTTGCATGATGCTCGGCGAGCGGGTGGGCGACGACGGTCTGGTCGAAGGTGCGACAGCCGGGCTCGACCTCCTCCCCATGCACACCGAGATGGAGCCGACCAAGGTGACCCGACCGGTAACCGTCACCTTTCCGGCGATGGACCCACCGTGGTCGGCCCTTAGCGGCGTGGGCGCTTCAGGCTTCGAGATCCGCAACGGTCAGGTCACCGGCGACAGCTGCAGGCTGGCCCCGCTGGTGTGGGGGAAGGGCGCGGTATTGGCCACGACGGTCCACGGCCTGCTCGAAAGCCCCGACGTGCTCGAGGCGCTCTGCGGGCAGCGTCCCCCTCCGGTCCTCGAGGCTACCTTCGACGCATTGGCCGACGCGGTGGACGAGCACCTGGACACCGGCCTTCTGTGGGAGTTGGTGAACCGGCCTCCGACCGGGTGAGCGCTGACACACCACCAGAACCGGCGGTCGGTTGGGTTTGCCTACCGTCGGGAGGAGGCGATGACACCGATGGTGTCGGTCAGCGCGACCGGGTCCACGGAGTCGGCAGGTACATGACGCGCTCCCATGGCTTCGGCAAGGCGCTCGGCCATGCGCAGTCGGATCGGCCCGCTCTCGCAGTCGAGCACCATCGAGGGGATACCGCGGCGTTGGACACCAGCGGCGGCGTTCATGGCGGCGTCGACGGCCGCGGTGCCACCGGTCGCCCGGCCGTCAGTTAAGAGAACAAGTAGGGACTCCGACCCGTCAGCCGATGCGGCCTCGGCGACCTCGAGCCCACGGGAGATACCCATGGCCAAGGGGGTGTCCCCACCGGTGACCAGGTCGTCCAGCCTGTTCCTCGCCACTTCGATGCTCGAGGTCGGGGTCAGCAGCACCTGGGCCTCACCGGCTCGGAACCCGACCAGGGCGACGCGGTCGCGTCGCTGATAGGCATCGGCAAGGAGGCCGAGCACCATCCCGGTCGCCGCCTTGGCCCGCTCGTCTGCACCCATCGATCCGCTCAGGTCGACGCACACCACAATGGTGCGGTGCTTAGGAGCGACACGCTCTTCGGCCCGAAGATCGCCAGGACCCAGTACCGCAGTCGGGTCGAGTGCCTTGCGGTTGGCAAGCGCCCGAACCGTGGCCGGCACCGATACGACGTGCCCGTCGCCTGTGGAAACGTCCCGGACGAACCTTCCGCGCCCTACAACCTGGCGTTCCGGTGCTGATCCAGGTACAGGGGGCCGACGGGAACCGCCGATGGTCAGAGGCCGTTCGCCTCTCCCGGCCCCGGAGTTCGGTGGCCCCTCTTCTTGTCCACCGTCACCGTCATTGTCTTGCCGTCCGTCCCCATCTCCGTACTCGTCTCCGTTGGCGGGGTCATGGTCTCCGGTCTGCTCGGACTCAGCAGAGCCGGTGGGCGACTGGTCTGGGCGGAGACTGTCCAGCGCTTCGCTGAGCGCTCGGTCGAGGTCGTCGGGGTTCATCACCGGTGGGTCGAAGGGGCCACGCCTGGTCCGGTGGGCCAGCACCAGCGGCGCCACCCGTCTGATATCGGCGAGATCAGTGTCGGCCCGGCCCTCGACTCCGGCCAGAGCGGCAGCAGCCCGACACAGGGTGAGATCGGCGCGCAAGCCCTCGGCACCCACCTCGACCGAGAGGCGGGAGGCCGCCTCGAGGATGGTGGCCGCGATGGTGGCCGATTGAACCGATGGGATTCCCCGTGCCATCGCCTCGATCCCGTCGCTCGTGGCCACGGCCTCCCGTATCGGCTCGTCCAGCCGAAGGCCGTCGAAGACCAAACGCCGGCGGAGCGCCTCCACCCGGGCCGTGATGTCGACTGGCGTGGTCATCTCGACGCAGAACCCGAAGCGGTCGAGGAGTTGGGGGCGCAGCTCTCCCTCTTCGGGGTTCATCGACCCGATGAGCACGAAGCGGGCCGGGTGACGATGAGAGACACCGTCGCGCTCGACGATGTTCTCGCCCGACACGCTGACGTCGAGCAGAGCGTCGACGAGATGGTCGGCGAGGAGGTTGATCTCGTCGACATAAAGCACGCCGCCGTGGGCCTCCGCCAGGAGGCCGGGACGAAAATGGAAGCCGTCCCCAGCCAAGGCCGCAGCGGCATCGAGGGTCCCCATCAGCCGGTCCTCGGTAGTCCCGAGCGGGAGCTCGACAAAGGGAGCCCCGTCGAGCAGGTCGGCCAGGCCACGGGCAAGGGTGGTCTTGGCTGTTCCCTTGTGGCCTCTGAGCAGGACGCCCCCGATCCGAGGGTCGACGGTGGCGAGGATCAGCGCCAGTTTCGCTTCGTCCTGGCCGACAATATCGCCGAAGGGGAACACTGATGAGGTCACCGACTTTCCTCCCAGCCCTCGGCTTCGAGCACGGCATCGACGAGGGTCTGGCGGGCCTCGGCCGAGGCATTCCACAGGTCGCGCTGGTCGGCCTCGAGTAGCCGCTCGGCGATGGAACGCAGGGCCCAGGGGTTCGACTGCTCGAAGAACTTCCTCATATCCGGGTCGCCGACATAGGCATCGGTGATTCGTTCGTACATCCAGTCCTCGACCACATGGGCGGTGGCGTCGTAGCCGAACAGGTAGTCGACGGTCGCCGCCAACTCGAAGGCCCCTTTGTAGCCGTGCCGCTGCATGGCCTCGATCCAACGCGGGTTGAGCACCCGGCTCCGCACCACCCGAGCCGCCTCTTCCTTCAGCGAGCGAACCTCGGGTTTCGCCGGATTGGAGGAATCCCCGAACCACGCCTTGGGGGCCTCTCCCCTGAGGGACCGCACTGCGGCGATCATCCCCCCGTGGTCCTCCAGGTAGTCGGCGGAATCAAAGATGTCGTGCTCGCGGTTGTCCTGGTTCTTCACCGCCACCTCGATTGCCGCGAACCGCCGACGCATGCCATCAGGATCAGCTGCTCCCTCCCGATTGCGGCCATAGGCGAATCCCGACCATGCCAAGTACGCCTCGGCCAAATCGTCGTCGGTGCGCCACGACCGTTGCTCGAGCAGGGAATCGATTCCCGAGCCGTAACCGCCCGGTGGAGGTCCCCACAGGCGAGGGTCCTCGGTTCCCGCGGCCCGCACCGGATTGTCGGACTCGGACTCGTCGAGCGCACCGACCAGGTGGACCGCGTCGTCGACGAGATCGATCACGTGGGGGAATGCATCACGAAAGAAGCCGCTCACCCGTACGGTGACATCGACGCGGGGTCGACCGAGTTCGGAAAGCGGAATGACCTCGAGGCCGGTCACTCTCTGGCTCTCGGTACTCCACACGGGGCGGACGCCCAGAAGGGCAAGGGCTTCAGCGGCATCGTCCCCGGCGGTCCGCATGGCGGCTGTCCCCCACATCACCAGTCCGACCGTTCGGGGGTACGTGCCGCACTCATCGAGGTGTCGCTCGATGAGGCGGTCAGCCAGTGCCTGGCCCACCTTCCACGCCAGAGGCGATGGAATTGCCTTCGGGTCGACTGAGTAGAAGTTCCGTCCGGTGGGCAGGACATGGGCTCCTCCCCGGCTCGGTGCACCGCTCGGACCGGCGGGGACCGATCGGCCCCCGAGCCCGCCCAGCAGGTTGGTGATCTCGTCAGGAGTACGACCCAGGTTCGGGACCAGGGTGTCGGCTATCCAGCGGAGGGTGGCGTCGTCTTCGGGTCGTGCCTTCCAGCCCTGGTCGCCGAGCCGCTCGATTCGGATTCGGCACTCGGCCTCAAGCCTGTCGGTCTCGACACGGCTACCGCCATCAGCAGGGATGCCCAGGTCGGCTGCGACGACATCTCGCAGGGAGGGCAAGCCGGCCTGAGGCAGCCGGGTGATGGCGAGCACATTGTCGATGAGCATGTCCTCGGCCGGCGCCTGGCCGAGGACATGCAGACCGCCGCGTATCTGCGCGTCTTTGAGCGCACACAGATACCCGTCCACGTGCAACAGCAAGTCGTCGAACTCCCGGTCGCCAGGAGGCGCGTCCCCCAGTGCGAGGTCACGGTGGATCTCGGCCTGGACCAGCAGCTCCCAGACCTGGGTCCGCAGCTCGGGGAGCTTTTCGGGATCCATCACCTGGACCTGGGCGTAGGCGTCGAGAAGCTGTTCGAGGCGGAACAGGTCGTCGTAGGTGTCGGCCCGAGTCATGGGAGGGGGCAGATGCCCGATGATCACCGCGTGGGTCCGACGCTTGGCCTGGGTGCCCTCGCCCGGGTCGTTGACCACGAACGGGTAAAAGAACGGCAGATCGGCGATAGCGGCGTCGGGGAAGCAGCCGGACGAGGGGGCAAGCGTCTTGCCCGGTAACCATTCAAGAGTGCCGTGCTTCCCGAGGTGGACCACTGCGTCCGCCCCCCACCCTCCTTCGGCCTGGGGCAATGCCAACCAACGATAGAAAGCCAGATAGTGGTGAGGGGGGGGAATGTCAGGCGCGTGGTAGGCGGCGATGGGGTCGGGTCCGAACCCGCGGGGCGGCTGGATGGCGACAAGCACATTGCCCAGGTCGAGTCCGGGGAAGTGGAGATGATCGTCGACCACGTAGACGCCACCTGGTGCCGGTCCCCAGGTCTCCTCGAGATCAATGCGGCTGTCCACGGGTAGCGATCGGAACCACGACTCGTACGCCACGGTGGACAGGGATCCGGCCGACCTGTGCACCTGGACTTCGTCGAGTGACACTCTGTCGTAGCTGAATCCGTCGGCCAACTGGTGCATGAGCTCGTCACCGTGCTCGGGGATCTTCTCGATGGTGTAGCCGGCACCGGCCAGGGCCGCGAGCACTGCAATCGCCGAGGCCGGTGTATCGAGTCCAACCGCATTGCCCAGCCGGGATCGGTTGGTGGGGTAGGAGGAGAGCACGATGGCGATTCGCCGTTCGGACTCCGGGATGGAGCGGAGCTTGGCCGTGCGCACCGCCAGTCGGGCCAGGCGCTCGGTCCGCTCCGGGTCTGCCCGAGTGGCAACGATCTCGCCGCCCGGCAGATGGCCGTCGTCCACAATCTCCTTGAAGGCGTACGTGGGCCCTATCACCCGACCGTCGAACTCCGGGATAGCCACCCCGCTAGCTACGTCGAGTGGGGGTAGTCCGACTGGGTCGGCCGCCCATTCCGACCGCGATCGGCTCGTCGCCGGTGCCTGGATGACCGGAACGGTGAGCTCCTCGATGCCCGGCACCACCCACGTGTCCCCGTCGACATCGCTTGATCCAGCAGCGAGCGTCGATGTGGTGATGACATCGGCATCGAGCTCTCGACACAGGGCCAGGGCCGGAACTGTCCCTTCGGCGTCGCGGCGAAGTGAGTAGGACCAGATGGCGACTGCATCGCCTCCGGCCGCCTCAATGGCCCGGCACAAGTCGGCGACGTAGCCGGTGTTTCCGGCAACCAGGTGGGCCCGATAGAACACCACGGCTACGAGGGGTCGGTTCAGGTCGCGATGGACCCCAGGAGAGCCGATCCCTGCCCCATCCCACACCCCGACATCCGGAACAGGAACAGGCGGCTCGAACCCGAGGCCGGTCATCCGGATGGTGTCGGATAAGAAGCGGATCAGATTCGCCACGTTGGCCGGACCGCCGGCACTGAGATAGCGGTGCGCCTCATGGGCGACTCCGGCGGGGACTGTCGACGCTGCCGCCATGGCCGCGTCCGGGCGTACCTCGCCACCGACGGCCACAAGAGCCTTGTCCTGGTCGATGCACATTGTCCGCAATAGGTCCAACGGCTCCTTCCAGGCATCGATACCTCCGAGCAGGCGAACAACGACGATGTCAGCATCATCGATGGACGGCACACCGTCGACCCGATCGGGATGAAGCCAGTGGACCGGGCCAACCTCGTCAGGTATGTCGTCGACTACCGACCGCAAGGCCAACAACTCGGTGTCGGCGTTGGAGACGAACAAGATCACGAGCTGACGATCTCTCCCGTGGGACCGCCGGTCTGGGCTGCGACCTGCGAGTCATAGCGAGCCCGACGCTCCTCGTCACTCCACAACGAGCAGTCGGCACACCGATTCCCACTCGATGTCTGATACCAGAGACAACACGCGCTTCGCTCCCAAGCCCACTCCGTTCCGACACTCACCAACGCTCCCGATCTGGCCAACTCGGGCCGGGCCGCCGCAAAGAAGGTGTCGGCCCGGGACCGGATCTCTTGGCGGCGGTCTGGTAGCGGAGCTACGAACGCGCTGAACGACGACGCACACGAGGCCGCGACATTAGCCCACAGCAACGCTTCTCCCACCCGACACGCCCGATGTGCGTTGGCCACAAGAGGACCGAGGTGGCCGTCGATCAGCGTGGCGTGCAACGCCTGGAGGCTGTCGCCATCGCCAATCAATTCCAGCGCATCGAAGCGCACCGCATTCGGCCGATCACGTCCGATGGCCACGGCCGTGCGAGGAGGAGCGACATCGACAACGGCATTGCCGAGCAGCCAGGCACCGATGGCAATCGATCCGATCCGGAATGCGTAGGCCTGAACAAGCAGTGACATGGCAACTTGGTCACGGTCGGCGCCGCGGCCGGCTGCCGTCATTCTGGCAAGGCCACCGAGGGCCTCGGGGTCAGTGACCAGCTTCTCGCACGGCCACCATTCGGTCGCGTCCGGTCCTGTGCCTACGGTGACCCGCAGATACGTGACCGTGCTGGTGACGCGATCGACGACTTCACTCGCATCCATGAGCGCCTTTCCATCCTCGTGGTTGTCAAGTGCCTCTAGGTGTCCTGGCTCCCAGCTCGATGCTCACCTCCGCCTTCCAGCCCACAGGCCGTGGCTTCGTGGAGGATCGCTACCTGGTCACAGTTGCGGGACAGCCCCGGACTCGCACCGGTGTTCCCTCTAGGCGAATTGCACGGTACCACGACCGCCCCAAATCAGCCTTCGGCGAAGTCCATTTCGAGCCGGAACAGGTGGATGCCGGAGGGGCACTCTGACCACTGCCCTGGCACCCGGATCCTCCGGCGGAGTACGGTCGCGTGATCCGAGGAGCGGCTGTCGGAGGACACGCGACCTCATCTCGATGCCGGAGGGCACCCGCACGGCCGTCGATGTGCAACGGTTCCCTATGGGCGGACCACCGCGCTCGCCCGGACCGGACGGTGCCGGTCCCGCACCGAGGGCACAAGCTTGGAACGCCAAAGGGGGTCTCGCCCCCGTTCCACGAGGATGGAGATTTCACGTTGACAAGGGTGAGGACGGCCCGAAGCTATGGCTTCTGCCGGGCTACAGCTGATCGTGAACCGCGTCGATCGGCCATCTCGTGATCGCTCTGGTGCTCGGTGGTGCCCGGTCGGGGAAGTCCGTCGTCGCCGAGCGACTCGTCGGATCCCTCTCCAATTCGGTGACTTATCTGGCCACCGCTGAGTTCGACACCGAGGACCTGGAGTTCGTCGGCCGCATAGAACAGCACCGGGAGCGACGGCCGAAGACGTGGAGCACTGTTGAAGCGGGTTCGAACCTCGCCAACCAGCTCGCCCTCATCAAGGGCGTGGTGTTGGTCGACTCGCTCGGAACATGGGTCGCGGCTCACGAGGCCTTTGCCGTAGACGTCGATGCCCTGGTCGACGCTCTCGCCCGTCGCCAAAGTGACACCGTGCTGGTCAGCGAGGAGGTTGGCCTCGGCGTGCACCCTTCCACCGAACTCGGTGGAAGCTTCCGAGACGCACTCGGTCTGGTCAACCAACGGATAGCCGACGTCGCCGACCGAGTGGTGCTGGTCGTGGCCGGCCGGATCCTCCCGCTTGAGCGGAGCCCCTGGTGATCAGGGCGTTCGGGTTCCTCACTGTGGTCGGCCGCTCGACGCCTCCCGACGGGTCGACCCTTGAATGGTTCCCTCTGATCGGCGCCATTATCGGTTTGGTGGTCGGAGGCGTGTGGTACGGGTCCGAGCACCTCTGGCCCCGCGGACCGGCAGCTGCTCTGGCGGTGGCGGCCGACCTGGCCATCACCGGAATGCTGCACTTCGACGGCCTCACCGATACCGCCGACGGCGTCCTGCCCCACATGGAGAGCGCCCGTCGACTTTCGGTCATGTCAGATCCGACCATCGGAGCATTCGGACTCGCCGTGGCGGTCATGGTGCTGTTGTTGCGCTGGACGAGCTTTGCCGTGATCACCCCCAATGTGCTGCTCATCGCCGGGATCTGGTGCGCATCGCGCACGGTGATGGCCGTCACCGTCCGGATCGTTCCCTACGCCAGAGACGGTGGAGGACTTGCGTCACGGTTCATCAGCACGCGTCGGTGGATCGCCGTCGGCGCTATCGGCATCCTGTCGTCCTTCGGGTTGGGAATCCTCGCCGATCGGGGGATCGGGGCGCTCGCCATTGGCGTTGTCTTTCTCACCGGTGCCGCGGTGGTGGCGTTCTGTCGTGTTCGGCTGGGGGGCTTCACCGGCGACGTGCTCGGTGCCGCCGGACTGCTCGCCGAGACCATGGGACTGCTCCTGGCGGCCGCAAAGTGGTGAGCCGGCGTCTTCTGATGGTTGCCGGCGGGCTCGCCGTCGACCGTGTGCTCGGCGAGCCGCAGCGGGTGCCTCATCCGGTGGCGCTGTTCGGCAAGGTCATGGGCGGGGTCGAGCGGCGTTGGTATGCACCCGCAATGCTCAACGGCGCTGCCTACGCCGCCATCGGAGTTGCTCTCGGTGGACTGTGCGGTGTCGTCGTTGATTCACCATTGATGGCGACCTATGTGGCCGTAGCCGGTCGCTCGCTGGCGGACACCGCCCGGAGCGTCCTCGACGCACTCGAGTCCGGGGACCTCGAGAGGGCACGGTCCTTGCTACCGGGCCTGGTCGGCCGTGACCCGAGCAACCTCGACGCAGTTGAGGTGAGCCGGGCCGTGGTGGAATCGGTGGCCGAAAACACTGTCGATGCGGTGATCGCACCGGCCCTGTGGGCGCTGGTCGGAGGCGCCCCTGGGGCACTTGGCTACCGGGCCGTCAATACAATGGACGCCATGGTCGGCCACCGGTCGGAGCGATATCGACGCTTTGGGACCACAGCAGCCCGACTCGATGACGCCGCCAACTGGGTACCCGCTCGGCTGACCGCCCTCTTGGTGGCGGTGGCCCGGCCACGTCAGGCCTTCCAGGTGTGGCAGACGGTCCGGTCCGATGCGCCCGCTCACCCCTCACCCAATTCTGGTATCGCCGAAGCCGCCTTCGCCGCAGCCCTTGGAATTCGACTCGGAGGGGAGAGCCAATACGGCGAGCTGACCGAGACCCGACCGCAGCTCGGAACGGGGCGAGCCGCTGAGCCAACCGACATCAGAGCGGCCATCCGCTTGTCGCAGGACTGCACTGTGGTGCTCGGTGCCGGCCTGCTGGTCTGCAGCCTGGCGTTCAGCGCCCGATTCCGGACGCGAACGTGAGATCGAAGGTGATCGCACCGCCCGGTGCCCATGGCGGCGACGGCATGGCCGTTGCTGCCAGCCTCGGTCTCGATCCGGCCGACGTGGTCGACCTTTCGGCATCCCTCAACCCCTTCGCCCCCGACCTCATGCCCTTGCTGGCCGACAACGCCGATGTGCTCCGTCGCTACCCGGACCCGGCCACGGCGACCCAGACCCTGGCCGAGGCGATCGGGATCGAGCCGGCCCGACTGCTGGTGACCAATGGTGGGAGCGAGGCGATCGCGCTCGTCACCCGAGAACTGGGCGGAGGGGTGGCCTCCGAGCCAGAGTTCTCCCTCCATCCCCGCATGGATTCGGGACCCGTCTGGCGCAGTGATCCTCACAATCCGAGCGGCCGGCTGGCCGACGACGCGACGGCCGCAGGTGTGTGGGACGAAGCCTTCTTTCCCCTGGCGACCGGACAGTGGACCGCGGGTCGACGCGGAGTGGTGGTCGGTTCGCTGACCAAACTCTTTGCCTGCCCCGGACTTCGCCTCGGCTACATCATCGACGACGACATCGATCGCTTTGCCCGCCATCAACCGGCGTGGTCGGTCGGTTCCTTGAACCTCGCCGTGCTTGTCGACCTACTTCGTTCGGCAGACCTCCCGGCCTGGGCTGCGGGCATTGCCGCCCTTCGACATCAGCTCGGTACGCTGCTGGCCAACTACGGATTCGAGTCGAAGCCGTCGGACGCGCCATGGCTCCTGATCGAAGCGCCCGGCCTTCGTGAGCGGCTCGCACCCCACGGAGTCGTCGTCCGTGATTGCTCATCGTTCGGTCTGCCCAGCATGGCCCGTATCGCCGTCCCCGGCGAACACGGTCTCGAGCGTCTCGCTGTCGCACTGGAACAGAGCCAGTGACCACCCGTCGTCGTCCGATGACGGACTTCCTCGACGCGGTCATTCTGGATATCGGGGGAACGCTGGTGGCCGAGGCGCCACCGGGCACGGCCACGTCAGATCTGGCAGCTCGCTGCCTGCCCAATGTGCTCGAGGACTTGGGACTGCTCTCACGCTCGGTACGGCTGGCCGCTGCCACCAACACCTCCGTCATGTCCGAGAAGGACGTACGAGCATTGCTCGTTCCGACAGGCATCAACGAGCTACTCGAGATCATAGTGACGTCGGCCGATGTGGGCGTAGCAAAGCCGGATCCAGCCGTGTTGTTCGCGGTCCTCGAACGGCTCGGCGGAACCGCGCCAGATCGGGCGCTCTTCATTGGCGACCAACCGACCGACGAAGCTGCTGCGCGTGCTGCGGGAATGCCGTTTGCCCCAGTGCATCCAGAAGGAGTGTTGGCCGCGGTGCATCAGTGGGTCGAGACGAGGCCCGAGGAACACCATTGGGCACGCCCGGTCCCGCTGGTGGGCGACCCTACTTCGGCTGTCGAACGTTCAGCCGAGCCCGATGCATGGCAGCTCTCCGACACTGTCCGCCAGGGTCTCTACGATTCGATCCACTCACGGCGCGATATCCGTCGCTATCGCCCAGACCCGGTCGACGACACGATCTTGCGTCGCGTCCTCGAAGCCGCCCACGCAGCACCAAGTGTGGGCCATTCCCAACCGTGGAGATTCATCCTCGTCAGCGACGCGTCGACACGAGAGCAGGCCGCATGGATTGCCGATCAGGAGCGATTGGCCCAAGCCGCCGAGCTCACGCCTCAGGCGGGGCGGCATCTACTCGACTTGCAGCTGGAAGGCATCCGCGAAGCTCCGATGGGAGTGGTGGTGTGCTGCGACCGTCGGGTGCCCGCAGCGGGGGTACTCGGTCGGCGTACGTTTCCCGATGCCGATGTGTGGTCCTGCATCTGTGCCATTCAGAACCTGTGGCTGGCGGCGCGGGCCGAGGGGCTCGGAGTCGGCTGGGTGACCCTGTTCCCACCGAAGGAACTGGCGTCATTACTCTCCCTTCCGGACGACGTGGTGCCGCTCGGCTGGCTGTGCTTGGGCTGGCCGGATGAACGGCCGCCTGATCCGGGGCTCGAGCGAGCTGGCTGGTCGAGTCGATCGGCACTCGATGACGTCGTAATGCATGACCGCTGGCCGCAAGATGAGACCCAGGCGGACCCACCGGTATCCAAGCTTCGTTCGCCGGACCAAGAAGCCGTAGTCTCGGCTCGAGACGCGGCGGACAGTTTGCTCACGCCCCTCGGTTCGCTTGGTGTGCTGGACAGAGCGGTTGACCGGCTTGTGGCCCTTGGCGCCGGCGGCCTGACCGGAGGGACGCTGGTGTTGGTGGGTGGGCACCATTTGGTGGCCGAGTTGGGTGTTAGTGCGTTCGCATCCTCTGTCACCGACGAGGTTCTCGACGCTGCTCGCGCCGGGAAATCCCTCGGCGTTGTCGCCGCCACCGAAGCCGGACTCGATCACCAGGTGATCGATGGCGGTTGGAGCACGGGAAACCTTCGGGACCACGACGCCCTCGACCACATTGCCGTCAAGCATTTGGTCGATCAGGGGATCATCCACGGTCGAAAAGCCGCCGGTTGCGGCCTCGTTGCCCTTGGAGAGGTCGGTGTCGGCAACACCACCGTTGCTGCCGCGCTCACCGCCGTGGCGCTTGGTCTTGACGCAACCGACGTTGTGGGCTTAGGGGCTGGATCTGACTCGGCCATCCTCGAAAAGAAACGATCGATCGTCGCCCAGAGCCTGCGTCGTTCGCGTCAGCGGTATGGGGGTCAAGTGACAGAGCCGATGACGGCATTGACGAGCATGGGTGGTCCCGAGTTCGCGTTGCTGGCGGGAGTGTGTCTTGGCGCAAGCGAACAAGGCGCGCCGATCATTCTCGATGGCCTGGCCACTTCGATTGCCGCACTGGTTGCGGTGCTCATTGAGCCGGCAGTGGCGTCGCACCTCGTGGCCGGGCAGTTGAGTCGGGAGCTGGCCCATGGCGCAGTGCTCGCCCGTTTGGGTCTGGAGCCGATGCTCGATCTTCGTTTCCGGGCCGGCGAAGGTGCCGGGGCAAGCTTGGCCGCTAGTCTTTTGCTCCGAGGGCTACGGATCCGGACACTCACTGCACGCACCATTTGAACGGTCCAGCTGCAGCATCCATCATCCCTCAGTAAGGGGTCCGGTGCGATCAGTGGCTCGCGCACCCACGCTTCGCGATTCCCCTGGGGCTTTCTTTGCGTAGAGCGAAGCGAGCTGCTTCGAGACTCCCTAGGCCCTACCAATCCGCCCATTGCTCGTGGCTTCCTAGCGCCTGACTATGGCGACCAAGAGTTGGACCGGCGTGCACCGTTCCGGCCACCGCCGCCGCTGGATCAGGATTGAGCCAAGGCGGGCAGACATTGGCATCACAGAAGCTGCATACCCAGCCAACGGATGGTCAGCGTTCGAAGCCATGGTCATGACTCAACCCGTGTCTCCCGCTGACTTCCGAATGGTGATCGTCGAGATCGTCGAGATCGAGATCGAGAAACGCCGAGGGGGTCCAGTCCACGTGGATCTGCTCGCCAGGAACCAGCTCCTGGGACGTGCTCGTCGTGAAACGGTCGTGGAGCTCATTGAGCTCATCGGACAGACGGCCGCAGAGCGCTTTGGCCATCTCTGCTTCCCCTCGGGCGTGATGGGCATCACCGATGGCCCGGAGGGTCCGCCCCAGTTGGTCGACCAACGAGGCCCAGATTACCGGCGAGTTCTTGTCCATCGCGGATCGGGCTGCGATCCCTGCCACTCCCCGGAAGTCACGAACCGCCGCTCGGTCCGGGACGGGATCGTCTGGCCGGTTCTGCGCCGATCGGGCCAAGGCATCTGCAACCTCCGCCATCGGCCCGGGGCTGTCCCCCTCGAAGCGTCTCGACCATGCAGCAAATACTCCGGCGGTCTCTCTCGCCGCCCCCCGCCACGCAGCGAGGTCCGATGCCGGGACGGCCTTGAGCCTCTCGACCGACTGCTCGACACTTGCCACCGCCCGCATCCAATCATTCGGGTCGCCAAGAATCGTTTCCCGGCCTGGGGAGACCGCCTTGGCACTCCCCCATTCGACGACCGCTGCGGTCCGATCCCCTGCTGACTGCTCCCAGAACTGACGGAGGCTGGGCAACGTCAGGTCCTTTGCCAGCTTCCCGCCGCCAAACCAGACGGGTGACTCGCCGTCCTTCGCCTTGAGTGCAACCGAGTAGCCGACCACGGTGTCCTGTCCCCCGGTCTCGAAGCGCGGCCGGATGAGCACACCACTCCCCCGGAGGCGCCGGATGAACTCGGCTTCGTCTTTGGAGGTGACCGATGCCTCTCGCACCGTCCGGGCAAGAGTGGTTCGCGGTGGTTCCGATCGCTGCTCCCGAGCGGTCCGCTCCAGTTCAGCTCTGGACAGCCCGGGCATCCCCCGTCCCTCTCGGCCCTCGACGACGATCAGGTCGTAGGAGGTCTCGATCTCGGCACAGACCCCAGAAAGCACCTTCTTGGACTGCCAGGTGTTGACCCGGCTTCCGTCGATCCGGACCAGGGATGCTGCGATGTGGAGGTGCTGGTTGCCATTCGCACTCGTCCCGTGCCCGACCGCTACCCAGGCGGCGGGTTGCACGCCATCGGACTCGAAGCCGAGTGCCGTCATCGCCACAGTGGCGATCTCTCCCCACTGGTCGTCGCTCAAGTTGCGGTCATCGGGGGGAAGGGACAGCGACAGGTGGAGGATGTGCCCACCCTTGGGGTCCGTGCCGAAGGTCTCGTGAGCCTCATCGAGGCCGGCACCGAGGTCTGCGATCTGGCGATGGGACAGGTTGCTACCGGCCAGCGCCTCACCGCCCAGCACGAGTCCCGAGGTGATGACGCGCTGGTCGGTGTGCTCGTTCGCCTTGCCCGGCCCGAACAGGTAGCGGACGAGTCTCCGGCCCGACGATCCCGTGGTGATCTTCCCGATCATCGGGGAGCCACGAACCCGGCCTGGAGCCGCTCGGTCGTCTCGGTCAGCACGGTCGTGGCCCGGCGGACCTCGTCGAGGGCATCGTTGAACCCGTCGGGGAGGACGTGGTTGGCGTTCGCCCACTTGGCCAACTGGTTCACGTTGTTCGCCACGCCGGTGAGCACGATCCGGGCCCGCTGCGCATCCCCGGCGGCTTGGCGCCGTTCCGCAGACTGGGCCGCCGATCCGGACATCGCCGCTTCGAAGAGGAACCGCTGGAGCGACACGCACGCCCGCTCCGCTCGCTCCTTGAGCCGGCCAAGCTCCCGGTCGGACAACCGCACCTTTACGACGTTGTGCCGGCCACCGGTCACCGTGGCCATCCTCGACGTGCGTCTCAATACCGGAGTCGTTGCCGTCCGGTCGGCCACCGGAGGCTTCATGACGCCCAGCGCAGCGAACCCGAGTACACCTCGGGGACAGGACGCGTGCGGGGCCACCGGCAACGCCGTCTCAAACAGGGGACCTGTTTGACCATCTTGCTCCCGCTCTTCCACCACCCCGTAAGCGAGTGCAGTTGGAACGACGGGACATTCAAGCGTGAGCCCTCCGGGCTCGCCGTTCTTCGTTCTCGTTCGACTTGGCGACGGAGCGAGGAGGCGACTGTCGAGCTGCGACCAGAAGCCGGTACTGGTGATGTCGGCGGCTCGATCGCGCTGTGACCAGGCCGTATGCCGTCGTCGATCACGACGAAGACGGGAATAGAGACCTTCGCCGGGCGGTCGACTGCACGGGCCGGCGTCGGACAGGAGACGGAACAGGGCGAGATCGTTCGCACCGAAGGAGGAGAGGGGCAACGGTTCGACGGGCTGCTTTGCCACAGGTGTTCCCCGGGTGGGGAAGTTGTGAACCCTCTGAGCTGGGACGATACCGAATCAGGTGCCCT
>Ga0307373_10006529_pt1 | contig 18509 bp, 19 predicted proteins | sample OX2MG_FD_202534 | JGI IMG/M metagenome (GOLD analysis project Ga0307373, IMG submission 202534) | Soil microbial communities from Risofladan, Vaasa, Finland - OX-2 | ecosystem: Environmental > Terrestrial > Soil > Coastal area > Acid sulfate soil | place: Finland: Risofladan, Vaasa | collected...
CGGGCGATCGTTCAGCGCGTGGGCTTTCCGGTCTTGGTTCGACCGAGTTACGTCCTGGGGGGACGGGCCATGGAGATCGTCTATGACGACGCGTCGCTCGAGCGCGTGATGCGTGATCTCACCAGTGCCCACGGATCCCTCGCGCGTGAAGGCGGCGCGTCGCAGAGTCGGCCGATCCTCCTCGACAGCTTCCTCGAAGACGCCATCGAAGTCGACGTCGACGCCATTCGAGACGCCCAGGGCGGCGTCTTCGTGGCCGGTGTCATGGAACATGTCGAGGAGGCCGGCGTGCACTCAGGCGACTCGGCCTGCGCGTTGCCGCCCCAGACTCTGAGCAGCGAGGTGCTCGCGACCCTGCACGCGTACACCGAGCGGATCGCTAACGCACTGGGCGTGGTCGGGTTGATCAACGTGCAGTACGCCGTCAAAGACGAAGAGGTCTTCGTGCTCGAGGCGAACCCTCGTGCCAGTCGCACCGTGCCCTTCGTGGCCAAGGCCACCGGCGTGGCGCTGGCGCAGGTCGCGGTGCGCGTCATGATGGGCCAGACCCTCGTCCAGCTCCGCGATGAGGGCATGGTACCCGCGGGTACCCCGGTGCCCTCGTTCGTGAGCGTGAAAGAGGCGGTCTTACCCTTTAGCCGCTTTCCAGGCGTGGACACGGTCCTGGGACCCGAGATGCGCTCGACGGGGGAAGTGATGGGCATCGGGGAGAGCTTCGGCATCGCCTTTGCCAAGTCCCAGCTCGCCGCCGGCACCCGCCTGCCCGACACCGGGCAGGTCTTTTTGTCCCTGGCCGACCGTGACAAGGTGGCCGGACTCGAGCTGGCGCGTCAACTGACGCGATTGGGTTTTCGCCTGGCGGCGACCGTCGGCACGGCAGGCTTTCTGCGCTCACATGACGTCAAGGTGGACACCTTGGTCGGCAAAGTGGGACTGGGCGATCTCGGCGTGGACGCCGTGAAGATGATCACCTCGGGCGAGGTGCAGCTGGTCGTGAACACGCCTTCGGGATCGAGCGCTCGGTCCGACGGCGCGGCGATTCGCACGGCCTGCGTGGGTCACGGCGTGGCCTGTGTGACGACATTGAGCGCCGGCTTCGCCGCGGCGAAGGGGATTGCCGATACGCGCGCCCGAGGCTGGCGCGTTCGCTCGCTCCAGGAGCTGCACTCGTGACGGACCTTTCCACGCACGTCGGCGCCGTGGCGTTACGCTCGCCAGTCTTGACCGCCTCGGGAACGGCGGGACACGGTGACGAACTGGCGGGCTACGGCGAACTCAACGAACTAGGCGCCGTGGTGACCAAGTCACTGGCGGCCTTTGCCTGGGAGGGCAATCCCGCGCCTCGCGTCGCCGCGTCGGGCGAACATCTGTTGAACTCGGTGGGCCTGGCTGGACCGGGCGTGGCGGCGTGGCGAGTTGGCGAACTGCTCGCGCTCGTACGTCGAGGCGCGACGGTCGTCGGATCGATCTGGGGACGAACGGTGGAGGAGTTCGCGAGCGCCGCAGAGGCCATGAGTGGGGCCGACATCGTGGCGCTGGAGGTCAACGCCAGCTGTCCGAACTTAGAGGGTGGACGAGAAATGTTCGCGCACTCGCCCCTGGCCACGAGTGAGATCGTCGAGGCCGCCCGCGCGGCCGGGGCACCACTGTGGGTGAAGCTGAGTCCCAATACGCCTCAGTTGCTCGAGGTCGCCGGCGCGGCGATCGGCGCGGGGGCGAGCGCGCTCGTGCTCATCAACACCGTCCTCGGTCTGAGCATCGACGTGGAGACGCGCCATCTTTCGCTCGGCGCGGGCGGTGGGGGAGTCAGTGGGCCGGGCATACTACCGATTGCGTTGCGCGCCGTTTTCGAGTGTCGTGAGGCCTTTCCCGAGACGCCCTTGGTGGGCGTGGGTGGCGTGCGGAGCGGTGCGGACGCGGTGGCGATGTTGATGGCCGGAGCGAACGCGCTCGAAGTGGGCACGGCGACCTTCGCGAATCCCCGAGCACCCTGGATCGTGCAAAGAGAGTTGACGCAGTGGATGGTGCGCCATCGGGTGCACAGGGTGACAGAACTTATAGGGGTGGCGCATGGCTGAGACCTTCGGCAGCCGCCTCCAAGCACGTCTCATTGAACAAGGTCCGCTGTGCGTGGGCGTCGATCCCAGTAGTGCGCTGCTCTCGTCGTGGGGTCGCCCCGACAGCATCGAGGGACTCGAGTTTTGCTCGCTCGCGGTACTCGAGGCCGTCACGGGTGTCGTGGCCGTCATCAAACCGCAGGTCGCCTATTTCGAGCGATTCGGTTCGGCTGGCTTTGCCGTATTAGAGCGTCTTATCCGCGACGCGCACGACGCCGAGGTGCTCGTGATCGCCGACGCCAAGCGCGGCGACTTCAACGTGACGAACGAGGGCTACGCCCAAGCGTGGTTGCGCGACGGCGCACCCCTGGCCGTGGACGCCGTGACCGCCAGTCCCTACCTCGGCGTGGACGCCCTGGCGCCACTCTTTGTGGCGGCGGCGGCTAGTGGCCGAGGGGTGTTCGTCCTGGCGGCGACGTCGAATGAGGAGGGTCGCGCTCTACAAGGCGTACGGACGCTCGAGAACGAACGAGTAGAAGATATGGTCCTTCGTCGAGTGGCCGAGCTGAACCATCTCGACGAGGGACTCGGGTCACTGGGTGTGGTGATCGGGGCTACGCGTGAAGCACCCGACTTCGATCTCGCGACGTTGTCGGGGCCCTATTTGGTGCCGGGCGTCGGTGCCCAGGGCGCCGACGCGAAGGACGTCGCGAGACTCTTCGAGCGCTGCGCCGAGGGGACGGTGCTGGTGAGCGTGTCGCGGGCCATCTTGCACGCAGGCCCCGAACGGCGAGGGCTTCGTGACGCGGCCAGTCGCTGGCGTGACGAGTTGCGGGACGCACTCTAGCCAACGCGACGTCAGCGGAGTAGTCTGACCTCGTGACACCGACGCCGCCAACACTGTCGCAAGAACAGCGCGTGGAAGCGTCACGTTTAGCGGTAGCGAATCGTCGCCGTCGCGCGGAAGTCAAGCGGCTCGTGAAGTCCGGAGAGTTATCACTCGACGAGTTGTTCGCCTTGGCGGGGCGTGAGGAGTGCGTCGCCCAAATGCGGGCGTATGACTTGATCAGCGCGTTGCCCGCCATCGGCGAGGTCAAGGCGGAACGCATCATGAAGAGCGCGTCCATCGCGCAGACTCGTCGAATTCGCGGGCTCGGACCCAAGCAGCGCGCCGAACTGTTTCGAGCTCTTGTCCGCTGATCCGCTGACCGTCGTGCTGATTGGTCCCGGGGGAGTGGGCAAGGGGACCCTGGCGCGGCGTCTCGTAGATATTGACGACCAACTATGGCTCAGTCGAAGTTGGACCACGCGCGAACAACGTGTGGGCGAACGAGGTGACGAGTACCACTTCGTGGATCGCGCGACGTTCGATCGTGCCATTGAAGAAGGGAAGTTTCTTGAGTGGGCGGAGTTCCATGGCCACCTTTACGGCACGCCCCTGCCCGACGCACCCGAGCACGCCGACGTGCTCTTAGAGATTGAGGTACAAGGCGCCGAGCAGGTTCGCCAGCGTCGTCCAGACGCCGTGGTTTTTTTGATCTTGCCGCCCTCGATGGAGCGACTCGAAGAGCGTCTTCGCCATCGAGGCGACGACGATGAACACGTCGCCGATCGCCTCTCCAGCGCGCCGGCGGAGCTTGAAAAGGGCCAGCAACTGGCTTCTCACGTGATCGTGAATGATGACGTGGAGCGAGCGAGCGCGCAAATTCTCTCTATACTGGAAGAACTTCGCCAGTAGTGGCGGAACCCCTTGTCAAAAGGACTGACTTTCATGGCCGAACGCCCCACTCTCGTAGATCCGCCCATTGAGAACCTGCTCGAAAAGGTGGGCGACTCGAAATTCACGCTGGTCGCGGTGTCGGCGATTCGAGCCCGCGAAATCAACGAGTACTACAACGGCCTGGGCTCGGGCCACGGCGCTTTGATTCCTCCCCAGGTGACGTCGCTATCGAACAAGTCTCTCTCGCTCGCCATGGAAGAGCTCTACGAGGGCAAGCTCTTGTTCCACCGACCGACCAGCGAAGAGCTAGAGAACGAGCGACTACAGGCCGAGGCCGTGGAACAGGCTCGCCAGGACGCCAACAGTGACCTGGACGCCTTCACCGATGCCCTCCGCGACGCCTAATTCGTCGCCTCCTCGCATTGTTCTAGGCGTCGCCGGCGGGATCGCCGCTTATAAGTCGGTCGAGCTTTTGCGCCTGCTGTGCGACAAGGGCTATCACGTCGTGCCGGTCCTTACGCCCGACGCCACGCGTTTCGTCGGTGCCGTGACGTTCTCGGCGCTGGCCAGTGAGCCCGCGCGTACGAGTCTCTTCGGCGATCCCACGACGCCAATTCCTCACACGTCTTTAGGGTCCCACGCGTCGCTCGTGGTCGTGGCGCCCGCCACGGCGCACCTCATCGCTCGTTACGCCATGGGCCTGGCCGACGATCTTTTGACGGCCACCTTGCTCGCCACGCGCGCGCCGGTGCTGTTGTGTCCGGCGATGCACACCGAAATGTGGGAACAGCCCTCGGTGCAGGAGAACCTGGCGACGCTGCGTCGACGCGGGGTCATGGTGCTCGAGCCTGAAGAAGGTCGTCTGGCCGGGGGCGACGAGGGAACGGGCCGGCTCGTCGAACCCCAGCGGATCGCCGAGCTCGTGGACAAGATCGTGATGGGCTATCGCGGGGTGTTGACGGGCGTGCGAGTACTGGTGAGTGCGGGGGGGACGCGTGAGGCCATCGATCCGGTGCGCGTGTTGTCGAATCGTTCCTCGGGCAAACAGGGCTACGCCCTGGCCGAAGTGGCCTGTCGCTTGGGCGCGAGCGTGACCTTAGTGACCTCCGCGCGTCTAGCGCTCAGTCTCGATACCGTCAACGCCATCGAAGTGGTGCCGGTTGAGAGTGCGGCCGAGCTGCACGAGGCGATGATGAAACGCTCCCCCGAGAACGACTGCGTGATCATGGCCGCCGCCGTGGCGGACTTCACCCTTAAGGCCGCGGGTGAGAAGTTGAAAAAGCGTGACGGGCCCCCGGAACTGCACTTGGAGTTGTCGCCCGACGTCCTGGGCGATCTTGTGGCCCACCGCTCGAAGGGCCAGGTCATCGTCGGTTTCGCCGCCGAGACCGCCCACGTGGTGGAAAACGGGCTCTTGAAACTTCGCGAGAAAGGGGTCGATCTGCTCGTCGTTAACGACGTGTCGGCGCCCGGGGCGGGCTTTGAGCACGCGACCAACGAGGTCATCTTGCTCGAGGGCGCCAAGGAGCCCGAGCGGATCTCCCTTCGATCCAAAGAGGCGGTTTCGTGGGAGATCTTGGCTAGGGTGGCAGCATTGTTACCTCCTCGAGCCCCATGAACGAACGAACCCTCTTTACGTCTGAGTCGGTGACCGAGGGGCATCCGGACAAGATCGCCGACCAGGTTTCGGACAGCGTGCTCGACGCCATTCTCACCCAGGATCCCATGGCCCGCGTGGCCTGTGAGACGCTCTTGACCACCGGACTGTGCGTGGTGGCTGGCGAGATCACCACCAGCGCCGTCGTCGACATCACCGCGACCGCGCGACGCACCATTTTGGACATCGGCTACGACGACGGCGCGAAGGGCTTTGACGGGAAGAACTGTGCGGTCCTGGTCTCGCTCGACAAGCAGAGCCCCGACATCGCTGGGGGCGTCGACGTGGCGCTCGAAAAGCGTAGTGGCGCTGGCGGCGAGGACGAACTCAATGCGTTGGGCGCGGGCGACCAAGGGATGATGTTTGGCTACGCCTGTAGTGACAACGACGACTTGATGCCCCTACCCATATGGCTCGCGCACCGACTGTCGATGCGCCTGTCTCAGGTACGTCGGTCGGGGCAGGTGCCCTACTTTCGCCCCGACGGCAAGACTCAGGTCACCATCGCCTACGAAGGCGGCCATCCCGTGGCCGTTGACACCGTGCTCGTGTCCACCCAGCACGAAGACGGCTACGACCACGACACCATCGAGCGCGACGTGATCGAGCACGTGATTCGTCCGATGTTGCCCACCGACCTCGATTCGAGTTCGATGCGGGTCTTTGTGAATCCCTCGGGCAAGTTCGTGCTCGGCGGGCCCCACGCCGACGCGGGACTGACCGGGCGAAAGATCATCGTCGACACCTACGGCGGAATGGCCCGCCACGGCGGGGGCGCCTTTTCGGGCAAGGATCCCTCAAAGGTGGACCGCTCGGCGGCGTACGCGGCTCGCTGGGTGGCCAAGCACGTCGTGGCCTCGGGTGCCGCGGAACGCTGCGAGGTGCAAGTCGCCTACGCCATTGGCGTGGCGCGCCCGGTGTCGGTCTTGGTCGAGACCTTTGGCACCGAGCGGGTCGATCGCGCCAAGATTGCCAAGGCCGTCGACGCACTCTTCGACCTTCGCCCCGCGGCCATCATTCGAGACCTCGACCTACGGCGACCGATGTACCAGCGAACCGCGGCGTACGGTCACTTTGGTCGAAGCGACCAAGGTTTCACCTGGGAGCTCACCCCCCGGCTCGACGATCTGCGCCGGGAACTCTCGCTCAGCTAGTGGCCGCGCGCGCGGTACGCATCATCACCGAGGTCGCGGCGGTCGATCGACCCTTTGACTACGCGCTCGATGACGCCACGAGTCGGGTCGCGGTGGGCGATCGGGTCCGCGTGGACTTTCACCATCGTTCAGTGCGGGGGTGGGTCATCGAAGAGGTCGCGGACTCTCCCGACCTCAAGACCATTAAGAAGTGGCTCGGCTTTGGCCCGCCGGCGTCGATGTTGGCACTCCTGCAGTGGGCGAGTGAGCGTTGGTACAGTTCGTGGTCTCGCTTTCTCCTGAGCGCCTCACCCAAGCGCATCGTGTCCTCCTTGCCCGACGCACCGTCGTCGTCGGAGCTCTCCACCACGGTGCGAGCGTCGGCGTGGCCGGCGCCGCCGGGAGTCGTGCAACTTGCGCCGACCACCGATCCCTTGGCGTTGGTTCTCGGGGCGTATGACGCGACCCGCCACAACGAAGGTTCGCTCCTCGTCCTGGTGCCCGGTGAAGGGTGGGCCAGTCGGCTTCGCGGGCGGCTCGAACAGCGTGGCTGCGCGGTCGCCTCGGGGGACGATCAGTGGGACCGGATGCGCGCGGGCTGGCCGGTCGTCGTCGGCGCGCGAGGGGTCGCGTTGGCACCGGTGCCTCGAGTGTCGGGTGCGGTCATTATTGACGCCGACGACGAATCGTTTCGTTCGAGCGCGGCGCCCACGTGGGAGGCCGTGGCGATGCTTCGCGAGCGTTGCCGACGCGACGGGGCTCCGCTGTGGTGCACGTCCATGATCCCCTCGCCCGCCCTCTTAGATCGAGGTACCTACCACAAGGGCGACGATCTGGTGGGAGGTTGGCCGCTGGTCACGGTGGTCGATCGGCGCTCGAGTGACCCTCACGAGGGCGTCTTGACGCGTGTCGCACTCGACGCCGCTCGTCGGGCCCTCGACGGCGATGGGGCGACCGCCGCGGCGGTGATCTTGCAACGTTTGGGTACGGGACGTCTCTGGGCGTGCGTGAAGTGTGGCGAGCTGGCTCGATGTGCCCAGTGCGCCCAGGCCGAAGAAGAGGTGGGCGAGGAGTTGGCGTGCGCGGAACGTCACGAGCGCCGCGCCCGGTTCTGTCGACACTGTGGGTCGACGAACTTGCGGCGATTGCGCGTGGGTGTGACGACGTTGGCGCGTGACGTGAGCGCGCAACTCGGCCAACCGGTCAGTGAGATCACGGCGTCGCTCGACCCCGCGGCGACGCTGGCGCGAGTCGTGGTGGGAACCGAAGCCGCGTGGCAGCGGGTACGGCGAAGCGGCGTGGTGATCTTCGCCGACTTCGATCAGTACCTGTTGGCACCCCGAGCGTCGGCCCGGCGGGCCGCGATAACGGCCGTCGGTAAGGCGGGACGACTCGTGGGCTCGCGCCGCGAGGGTCGCGGCCAAGTGATTCTCCAGACCCGGCGCGGGGACGACGCGGTCGTGCGGGCCCTGGTCAACGCGGCGTTTGACGACATCATTCGTGAAGACGTTGCCACGGCTGAACTATTGGCCCTCAGTCCTTACGCGGCCCGTGCCGAAATCTCGGGTCCGGGTTCCAGCGCGTTCGTCGAAGAACTTCACCACGGGCCGGTCAGTGTGCACGCGACGCCCACGGGATACATCGTGCGCGCGCCCGACGTCACGACGTTGACCAGCGCTCTGCGAAGTGTTGATCGTCCCCCAGAGAAGTTTCGCGTCGCCGTGGAGTAGCCAACGTCCCCGGCGCGTCGAATGCCAAAGTGTCGGTCGAAGAGCTTCGAGGCAGAAAGCCCATTTTTCCCACGGTAACCTGGGGGGATGAGTACGTTGCCCATCCGGATCTACGGTGATCCGGTGCTCACCGCGGTGACTTCTGAGATCGAACTCGTTGACGCCCGAATCGTCGCACTCGTACAGTCGATGATCGAGACCATGAACGAGGCGCCCGGGGTCGGTCTCGCGGCCAACCAGATTGGCGTGCAAAAGCGACTCTTCGTCTACGACAAGGGCGACGGTCCCCGCGTGGTCGTTAATCCGGTCATTCTCGAGACCTCGGGGGAGTGGCCCTACGAGGAGGGATGTCTCTCGGTGCCGGGCCTTAGTTGGGAGATCGTGCGAGCCAACGCCGTTCACCTCAGGGGCTACGACTTGGACGGCCACGAACTCGACATCGAAGCGGAGGAGTTCGAGGGCCGCATCTTTCAGCACGAGGTCGATCACCTCGATGGGGTTCTGCTCATCGATCGATTGAACGACGATCAGCGACGAGAGGCGAAGATAACGCTACGAGAGCGTCGTCTGGAGATCGCTAGAGGCGACCGCGACGGGCTTCACCAATTGCTTGGCGAGTAGATGCGGTTAGCGTTTCTCGGCACGCCCGAGGCCGCCGTACCGGCGCTCGAAGCGTTGGTGAACGCCGGGTACGACGTCTCGCTCGTCATCACGCAACCCGACCGTCGTCGTGGTCGAGGCGCTGAACTCACGCCGAGCTCGGTGAAACGAACCGCGTCGGCACTCGGCATTCCGGTGAGCCATCACCTCGCCGATCTCTACGAGCACGACGTTGAGCGAGCCGTCGTTGTGGCCTACGGCGTGATCATTCCCGAAGCACTCCTGATCAAGGTGCCCATGTTGAACGTGCACTTCTCGCGGTTGCCGCGGTGGCGAGGCGCCGCGCCCGTCGAGCGGGCGATTCTCGCGGGCGATAGGGAGACCGGCGTGAGCGTCATTTCACTCGAGCCAACTCTCGATTCAGGTCCCGTGCACATAGAACGAAGTGTTCGTGTAGGAGAAAAGACGGCTCGCGCACTCACCGCCGAGCTCGCGGCGCTGGGCGCGGCGGCCCTTCTGGAGGTCCTGGCCTCGGAGGAGTTGCTCGAGCATCCGCGCGCCCAAGTCGGCGACGTCACGTACGCCAAAAAGATCACGAAAGAGACCTTGCACCTCGGGCCTGAGATGTCGACTGTCTTGGTGCTTCGTACGGTGCGACTCGGTGGAGCCAATTTCTTCGTCGCGACTAAGCGCGTGGGAGTCGTCTCGGCCCACTCGTCCGAAGTCGACCTTTCACCGGGGCGATTGACGTTGGTTGAGGGTGAGGTGGTACTTGGAACATTAGACGGAGCGGTCACGCTCGACGACGTGCGTCCCGCAGGCTCGAGCACCATGAGCGCGCACGCGTGGTGGTCTGGCTTGCGGGGTTCGAAGGATGATCTTCAATGGCACTAGCGCGACACGTCGCGCCCTAGGCTGAGCGCGTGACGGAGATAGACGCAGGCCCACCAGGCGAGATTCGTATCGCGCCGTCAATCCTGGCGGCGGATTTTGGCCAGTTGGGCCTCGCCGTGGAGGGGATCGACGCCGAGACCGATTGGCTGCACGTGGACGTGATGGACGGTCACTTCGTACCGAACGTGTCGATCGGACCGCCCGTCGTGGCGTCGCTTCGCAGGTATAGCCCGCGGTTCTTCGACTGTCATTTGATGATGTCCGAACCGGGGCGATACCTCGAAGCGTTTCGACGCGCCGGTGCGAACGGCTGTACGGTGCACGTCGAGGTCGGGGGAACCGCGTCATTAATCCAGGACGCGCGTGCGCTGGGACTACGCGTTGGTTTGGCCGCGAACCCTGACACGCCCTTTGAAGCGGTGGCGCCGTTTCTTGGCGACATCGATCTGCTGCTCTTGATGACCGTCTTCCCTGGATTTGGCGGTCAGTCATTCATAGCTGACGTGATGGGAAAGGTCGAAGTGGCTCGACGCGAAGTCGTCTCGAATGAACTGGCGCTCGACATCGAGGTGGACGGAGGCATTGACCTCACGAGCGCGCCGCGGGCGGTTCAAGCGGGCGCCAACGTGTTGGTCGCGGGATCGGCCATCTTCGCCCAGCCCGATCCATTGATGGCCGCGCGCGCCCTTCGTGCCGCGGCCCACGTCGGGCGCCAATGAAGTTTTCCCCTTCAGAGTTAATGTCCATTGCCATCGCTGAGGGAGAAAAGGCACGCCTGCACGCGCCGCCGAATCCCTGGGTGGGGGCGCTCATCGTCAGCGATCGCGGCGTCATCATCAGCGAGGGTCACACGCAAGCACCGGGGGAGTCCCACGCCGAGATTGTCGCACTGCGTCGCGCCGGCGAGGCCGCGCGCGGCGCCACCATGGTCGTGACCCTTGAACCGTGCGGTCACGTCGGACGAACTGGTCCCTGCGCCGAGGCCATCATTGTCGCGGGCGTTGCCCGAGTCATCGTGGGCATAATCGACCCCGACCCCAGAGTCGCCGGTGCGGGAGTCGAACTCTTAAAGGCGTCAGGTGTTGATGTCGAAGTGGGGATTGAAGAAGAGGCAGTTCGGCGCCAGCTGGCGCCCTATATCTGGCACCGCGTGACTACTCGACCGTACGTGGTAGCGAAGATCGCCAGCACGCTCGACGGCGTGGTCGCGATGGCCGACGGTACTAGTCAATGGATCACCGGGCCCGAGGCGCGTCGCGACGCGCACCTCCTGCGTGCGCAAAGCCAGGCGATCTTGGTCGGCGCCGGTACGGTGAGAAGCGACGATCCGGCGCTGACGGCTCGGCTCGATGACATCGTGCTCGAACCGCTTCGCGTGGTGTTGGGCCGTGCGCCCGAGTCGGCCAGGGTTCGCCCGTGCCTCGAGCTCTCAGGAGATTTGGGCTTGGTGTTGGACGAACTCGCTCATCATGACGTGCTGCAACTGCTCGTCGAAGGTGGTCCGACGACGACCGGAGAATTTTTCGACGCGGGACTTATCAATCGGGTGGTCTGGTATCAAGCCGCGGCCTTTGCCGGAGGGGAAGGGACCCTCGCGGCACTGCGCGGACTCTCGACCCCTACGATGGAGGCGTTGCGACGAGGTCGGATTGTGGACGTGCGTCGAATGGGCGATGATATTCGTATCGACGTGGAGGTGTAATGACGCTATCAACGATCGACGAGGCGATTGCTCAGATCGGTAAGGGCGGCATGGTCGTCGTGGTCGACGACGAGGACCGTGAGAACGAGGGCGATCTCATCATGGCCGCCCAGGACGTCACGTCCGAAAGCATGGCGTTCTTTTTGGAGTTCACCTCGGGGATCTTCTGCGTGCCGCTCGAGAGTCAGCGCGCCGACGAGCTTCAACTGCCACTCATGGTATTAGCGAACACCGAGGCGCAGCGCACGGCCTTTACGGTCACGGTGGACTATCGACACGGCACGACCACCGGGATCTCGGCCCACGATCGGGCCGCGACGATTCGTGCACTCATTGACCCCGCGACACGCCCCAACGACCTCAATCGCCCGGGCCATATCTTTCCGCTTCGCTATAGAACAGGGGGCGTCCTCGAGCGCGCCGGTCACACTGAGGCCACGGTGGACCTGTGTCGGATGGCGGGCAAGTATCCGGCGGGTGTGCTCTGTGAGATCGTCACGGCGGACAAGTCCGATATGGCTCGACTTCCCGAACTCGAGGCCTTCGCCGCTCGACATCACCTACCCGTAATTACGATCGCGGACCTTATTCGATATCGCCGTCGCCACGAAAAATTGGTCAAGCGGGTCGCTGAGTCGTCTCTCGCTACCGAGTATGGTCAGTTTCAGGCGCACGTGTTCGAGAGCATTCTGGACGGCGAACAACATATCGCGCTCGTCTACGGCGATATCGAGAACGTACCTAACTTGTTGGTGCGGGTGCACTCAGAGTGCCTGACCGGCGACGCCCTCGGATCGCTTCGGTGTGACTGCGGACCGCAGTTGCACATGGCGCTGGCGAAGGTGGCGGCCGAGGGAGCCGGTGTGGTGGTCTACCTGCGGGGTCAAGAAGGACGTGGCATTGGCCTCGCGCACAAGATACGCGCGTACGCCTTGCAAGAAGATGGACGCGACACCGTGGACGCCAATCTCGAACAGGGTCTTCCCGTGGACTCGCGACAGTACGGCATCGGCTCACAGATCCTCGTCGACCTCGGTGTGACCTCGATGCGACTAATGACGAATAATCCCGAAAAGTACGGTGGGCTTGAGGGGTTCGGTCTCAACATCGTGGAGCGGGTGCCCCTCGAGAGTCGTCCCACGCCCTTTAACATTGACTACCTACGAACCAAGCGTGAACGTATGGGCCATCTCCTCGAAGGTCTCGATGACCTCGAGTAAGGACACGAACTTTGACCCCAAAAGGGCCGCACACTTTCGCGATCGCGCGGGCGAGTTCTTGGAAGGTTCAAGCACGGGACGGGGTCTGCGCGTGGCGCTGGCCTGTAGCCGCTTCAACGGCGCGATTACGCTTCGTTTGTTGCGCGCGGCGCTGGACGCGCTCGATGAGGCCGGCGTTGATCGACGAGATATCTCCATTGGGTGGGTGCCCGGCGCCTTTGAACTTCCCCTGCTCGCCCTGGCCTACGCCGACGCCGAGAGGCCCTACGACGCGGTCATCACGTTGGGCGCGGTCATTCGTGGTGACACCGGGCACTACGAGGTCGTCGCGGGCGAGTGCGCGCGCGGTATACAAGACGTGCAGCTAAGTACACGCGTGCCCGTCATCTTTGGCGTGCTCACGACCAATACGGTTGATCAAGCGTTGGCGCGCTCGGAGCCTGACGAAACCAATAAGGGCCGCGAGGCCGCCCTGAGCGCTCTCGACATGGTGAGCGTGCTTCGACAGGGATCGCTCGCGAGCCCGTGACGATTCTTGGCATCGTCGAGTCCTTTGACGAGCGTCGGGGGGACGGTGAAATCCTCAGCGACCATGGCGAACGACTCTATTTTCACTGCGTGTCAATCAGCGACGGCTCGAGAACTATCGAGGTGGGCACACGGATCTCGGGACGTCGCGGCCCCGGTCATCGAGGCCACGACGAAGTACGTGCGATTGAGCGTTGAGTGATCGTGTGTGAGTGGCGAGGGTGAGAAACCCGCTCCCCACAGTGTTGCCGGGGCTGCCCGAGCGCGTTGCGATCTACGAGGTCGGACCGCGCGACGGCCTGCAGAATGAAGCAACCGTACTGGGCGTTGAGCAAAAGGCCGAATTCATTCGACGTCTGGTGGCGGCCGGTTTGGGAGCGGTGGAACTCACCAGCTTCGTGCCGGCGTCGTGGGTGCCCCAGCTGAGCGACGCGGAAGAGCTGATGGCGCTGCTCGGCCCACTCCCGGGCCGACACCCGGTGCTCGTGCCCAACGAGCGGGGCCTCGATCGGGCGCTGGCGGCGGGAGTCGAAGAGATCGCGGTGTTCGCCAGTGCCACCGAGAGCTTCGCCCAGCGCAATCTGAACTGCACCGTAAGCGAGTCGCTGCGCGCCTTTGGGCCCGTAGTCGAGCGGGCTCTGGCGGCGGGAGTCGCGGTGCGAGGGTACGTCTCGATGTGCTTCGGCGATCCCTGGGAGGGAGCGGTGGCTCCGGCCCAGGTCAGCGCCGTGGCGAGCGAGTTGGCCGCGATGGGGTGTCACGAACTCTCCCTCGGCGACACCATCGGGGTCGCCACGCCCGGCCAGGTCGTCGAACTCATCGACACGTTGAGCGCGGCGGGACTCGGTCCAGATCGATTGGCCGTTCACTTTCACGACACGTACGGCCAAGCCCTCGCCAACACCTTGACCGCCCTCCAAAACGGCGTGACCACGGTGGACTCGTCGGCCGGGGGACTCGGAGGATGTCCCTACGCGGCCAGCGCCACGGGCAACCTAGCCACCGAAGACCTGGTGTGGCAGTTACACGGATTAGGGATCAAGACCGGCGTGGACCTCGAAGAACTCTGCCGCACGAGTCTGTGGATGGCCGGGCTGCTCGGTCGTCCGAGTCCCTCGCGCACGGTCAACGCGTTGGCTTCGTCGCTCGATTGAGGGGTTGGCGCCTACATTGGGTCGTTGGCGCTTCGCGTTGAGGTCGTGCGCCACGATGCGGGTGTCACCCACCGCTATCGTGTCACGAAGATCATCAACTTTGGCTTCGCGCGGTGGACCCCAGGGGCACATCGGGTGACGAGAGAGGCAGGCATGGATAAGGTCGTGAACAGCGCCGGGGCCGCGGTGCGCGACGTCTCAAGCGGCGCGTCGCTGGCTGTTGGGGGCTTTGGTCTGTGCGGCATCCCGAGTACCTTGATCGCGGCGGTGCTGGCGAACGGGGCGACGGACCTAGAAGTAGTGAGCAACAACTGTGGGGTCGACGGGTGGGGGCTCGGCGTGTTATTGGCGGCGAAGCGTATTCGACGCGCCACGGGATCGTACGTGGGCGAGAACAAGGAGTTCGAACGTCAATACCTCTCGGGGGAGTTGGAGGTGGAACTCGTGCCCCAGGGCACGCTGGCCGAACGCCTAAGGGCCGGTGGGGCCGGGATACCGGCTTTTTTCACGCCCGCCGGCGTGGGAACGCAAGTGGCGGACGGAGGACTGCCCTGGCGCTACGACGGCGCCGGAGCAGTCGCGCGGATGTCACCGGCGAAAGAGGTGCGCGAATTCAGTGGTCGTAGTTACGTCTTGGAGTTTGGCATCACCACCGATTTCGCCCTCGTGCACGCGCGCTACGGCGATCGACTGGGCAACCTTATTTACGAAGAGAGCGCGCAGAACTTCAATCCACTCTGTGCGGCCGCGGGGCGAGTGACCATTGCCGAAGTCGAAGAGTTGGTCGAGCCCGGCGACCTCAACCCCATGCACGTGCACACCCCGGGCATCTTTGTCCAACGCGTCGTGCACACGCCAGGGGTAGAAAAGCGAATTGAGAAGAGGACGGTGATTCAGTGAGCGGCTTGACACGCGAGGAATTGGCGGCGCGCGTGGCCGCCGAATTAAAGGACGGCCAATACGTGAACCTGGGCATCGGGTTGCCCACGCTGGTGCCCAATTACGTGCCACGAGATCGTCACGTCGTTCTTCACGCCGAGAATGGGATTCTCGGCGTGGGACCGTATCCCTCGCCCGACGAACTCGACCCGGACCTAATCAACGCCGGTAAGGAGACCGTGACGGTGCTGGCGGGCGCCTCGTTCTTCGATTCGGCCGCGTCGTTCGCGATGATCCGCGGCGGCCACATCGACGTCGCCGTTTTAGGCGCTATGCAGGTGTCGGCCGCGGGTGACCTGGCCAATTGGATGATCCCCGGCAAGATGGTGAAGGGTATGGGCGGGGCGATGGATCTGGTCCATGGCGCGAAGCGGGTGATCGTCATGATGGAGCACTCGGCCAAGGATGGTGGGTACAAGATCGTACGCACGTGCACGTTGCCGCTCACCGGTCGCGCGTGTGTACAGCGTGTCATCACCGACCTTGCCGTCATCGACGTTGAGCCCGAAGGTCTCGTTCTGCGCGAGCTAGCCCCCGGGGTGAGCGTCGACGAGGTTCGCGCCGCCACCGAGCCCGAGTTGATCGTCGCGTTGAGTTGACTTTCTGGTCTCCCTTGGTCGCGGTGGGGGTACCAACGCCCCCGGGGTTAGGTGTCCCCGCGATATAGCCGACAAAGAGTTCAACGCGGGTGAAGGAGGGTTGAGATGACGATACGCAACAAGGCGGCGTTGGTCACCGGTTCGACGAGTGGTATCGGCTTGGGCGTCGCGCGGGCCCTCGCGGCCCAGGGCGCAAACGTGATGCTGAACGGCTTCGGCGACGTCCAGGAGATCGAAGTCTTACGAGGAGACATAGCCAAGGAGTTCTCCGTCAGCGTGCTCTACGACGGCGCCGATCTGATGAGGCCGGAGCAGGTCGGTGCGCTCGTAAAGAGGACCCAGGACGAGTTGGGTGGTCTCGACGTCTTGGTGAATAATGCCGGCATCCAGTTTGTGGCGCCACTCGAAGAGTTTCCCGACGCGCAGTGGGACGCCGTGTTGGCGCTTAATCTCTCGGCGGTGTTTCACGCCATGAAGGCCGCGATTCCCGCGATGAAAGCCAAGCGGTGGGGCCGGATCATCAACATTGCCTCCGCGCACGGGCTCGTAGCAAGTCCGAACAAAGTCGCCTACGTCGCCGCCAAGCACGGAGTCGTCGGGGCCACCAAGGTGGCCGCTATTGAATTGGCCAACGACGGCATCACCGTCAACGCGATCTGCCCGGGTTGGGTGCTCACCCCGCTGGTGGAGAGCCAACTCGTCGCTCGGGCGAAAGAGGCGGGCACCGAGGTGTCAAGCGAGGCGGCCAAGTTATTAGAAGAAAAGCAGCCGATGTTGAAATTTACGACGCCCGAGGCGATCGGCGCGATGGTGGTGTACCTGTGCTCGGACGACGCCCAAACCATCACCGGATCACCGATCTCGATCGACGGGGGTTGGGTGGCGCAGTAGGGGAGTGGGCTCCATTCGCGGGGGCCACAACGACGTACAGAGCGTCTCACCCGAGTTACAGAGATCGAACGGGCGAACGAGTCCGAGGACCGAGCCCCACGAACAGTGCCGCGCGATTCGCCAAGACGCGACGCGCCGTTAGCGAAGGAGACGACTGGAGTATCTAATCGGAGGATTCCCGAGTGCGGTAAGGGCCGCACTACGAGCCGCCGCCGCTTGGATAATGGCAGTTTCCAGGGCTTGGCGGGCGGCGCTTCGTTGAGCCGAAGAGGTTGTCTTGTTGAGTGCGTTGCGGTAGATCGCCCGAGCGGAACCAACGGCTGATTGGAACGCCCTCTGGATAGCCTGACGCGAGGCGAGGTACGCGTCCTTCTCTTGGTGGAACGCCTTTTGTGACGTCGAGCCGGTTCTCGAACCGGCGAAGGCGATGGCTGGTGCGGAAAGCCCAAGGGCGAGGGTGACCCCCAGGGCAACCAGGCTTCGTACGGTGAATCTCCTCATGACCCAAAGAGTACTGATTCATAGTAAGAAAGCGCTGTGAAGCGCCTGTCGATATCTTGAGAAAGCCGGGTGAACGGCGTTCAACCGGCTCTCAAAGGGCGAGACAGTACGCTCACTCTATGGAGGTTCGACGGTGACGACCATTCTCGTCGTGGACGATGAGCCCGGCGTTCGCGATTTGCTCCAAGACGCCTTGGGCAACGCGGGCTACGTCGTGCAAAGTGCAACCAACGGGGCGGACGGGCTCGATCAACTGCGCCGGGGCAACGCGGACTTGTGCATCGTCGACATCAATATGCCCACCATGAACGGCTTTGAGTTCTTGGAGAAGTTGAGAGCTCACGACACCAAGACGCCGGTGTTGATGCTCACGGCCCGTGATTCGGACGATGACGTGGAGCGCGGACTGCGTATCGGTGCGGACGACTATGTTCGTAAACCCTTCAGCCTGGAGGAGTTGTTGCTGCGCGTGGCGGCGATACTACGGCGAACGGGCATCGACGTCAACGACGACCACGTGCTGATCTGCGGACCCCTCGTGATGAACATCGATCGCCATGTGGTGACAATCGACACCGAGGAGATTGACCTCTCGGCAACCGAGTTTCGTCTGCTCGAGGTACTGCTCGATCGTCAAGATCGGGTCGTGACCCGCGAACAGTTGCTGCGAGAAGTGTGGAATATCGACTTCGACTCCGAGACCTCCGTGCTCGACACGTACATCTCCTACGTCCGGCGAAAGATTCATCGTGACGGCTTCGCGCCAATAACGACGATTCGAGGTGTGGGCTTTAAATTAGTGGATCCGGCCGCTATTCAGTGAGAATTGCGACACGTCTTACCTTGCTCTTTGTCGCCCTGACGCTCCTGGTGGCGACGACCGTGGGTTGGTTCGCGGTGGCGATGAGTTCGAGGTCGCAGTACGCCACATTGGACAGTCCTATCAACGCGGTGGTAGATAGTGGCCTTCGCAATCCCAACACGGCCCTGAGTAACGCGCTCTACGTGGTGCAACGAAACAGCTACGATCTGACGCTCGACGTCGTATCTCCCTCGGGCGCGATCACTCAGGTGAATACCGGCAAAGTTCCCCTGCGTCGCCATCCGACGCTCGCGGACGTGCACAACTCATTGACCCGCGTGCAATCGGAGAGTGACCTTGCGGGCTTTCAGATCCGCTCGCT
>Ga0307373_10006530_pt1 | contig 18508 bp, 11 predicted proteins | sample OX2MG_FD_202534 | JGI IMG/M metagenome (GOLD analysis project Ga0307373, IMG submission 202534) | Soil microbial communities from Risofladan, Vaasa, Finland - OX-2 | ecosystem: Environmental > Terrestrial > Soil > Coastal area > Acid sulfate soil | place: Finland: Risofladan, Vaasa | collected...
ACGCCTCGGTGTAAAGCTTCGACATATCGGGGGTATGATCGAGCAGCTTGAGCGTGGTGAAGGAGCGCTCCAGGTTGTCGAGCGATTGCTTGTCGAACCGGCCATCCTCGTTGAACATCGGCATCGATTGATCGAATTCGCGCTTCTGCACCTCGGGATTGAGGCCGGTGACGCCGGCGATGACCTTGATCGACTCGGCGTGGTGATGGCGCATGAAGTCCACGGTCTCGAACCAGGCGACGAGGAAGCGGCGGACCGCGCCGGGATTGGCGTGGATGATGCGGTCCGAGGCGAAGATCATGTCGGCGCCCATATTGCCGAGATAATCCGACACCGGGATGAGCAGCCGCCCTTCCTTCTTGAGTTCGAGCTCGAAGGCATTGGCGGTGGAACTGATCTCGGCGTCGATCTCATGGGTCTTGAAGGCGGCGATGACGGCGGCGAACTGCCCGCCGATGGTGACCGGCGTGACGCCCTCCGGCCCCCAGCCCTCGTGGCGCGCCAGTTCGAGCGCCATCCAATAGGTCATCGAATTCTGGCTCGACACGCCGATCTTCTTGCCCTTGAGCTGATCGACCGCGTGGATCGGCGAATTCCAGGCCACCATGATGCCGATGAAAAGCGGCGGCCCGGCGACATTGGCGACCGCCAGCTCCGGCGAGCCCTTGGCCACGAATGCCATCTCCGGACCGGCGCCGACGCCGATGTCGATGCTGCCGGCGGCCATGCCCTGGTGCATCTTGCCGCCGCCCTCGAAGTCGATGATCTTGAGGTCGATGCCGTGCTTCTTGAAGATGCCCTCATGCAGGCCGACCTCGAGCGGCATCATCGCGATCGCCGTGGGCGAGGCCTTGCCGACGCGCAGGATGTCATCGGCCCGGCCCGGGGCGACGACAGCGAGGACCAGGGCCGCGGCGAGCGCAAAGCGATGCAGCGTCGCCGCCATTCCGATCACGTCTTGGTCCCGCCGGCCGACGTGCCGCGCAGCCGCTGCGCGGCGTCGAGCGCGGCGGCCACGATCCCCTGATAGCCGGTGCAGCGGCACAGATTGCCGGAGATCGCGATCCGCACCTCTTGCTCGGTGGGGTCGGGATTGTCGCGCAGGAATTCGAGCAGCGTCGTCAGCATCCCCGGCGTGCAGAAGCCGCATTGCAGGCCGTGATTGTCGCGGAACGCCTCTTGCAGCGGATGCAGCTCGGTCGGGCTCGGCGCGATGCCCTCGACGGTCAGGAACTCGTGCCCGTCGGCCTGCACCGCCAGCATCAGGCACGAGCGCGCCGTGCGGCCGTCCATGAGGATGGTGCAGGCGCCGCACACGCCATGCTCGCAGCCCAGATGCGTGCCGGTGAGGCCGAGCTGATGCCGCAGGAAGTCGGCGAGCGTGACCCGCACCTCGACCTCTTCCTCGTAGCGCGTGCCGTTGACGGTGAGAGCGATCTTGCGTTTCTCGTCCATGGCCCTATCCCGCCGCGCGCACCCGCTGATGCGCCTTCTCGAGCGCCCGCCGCGACAGCACCGCCGCCAGGTGCTGGCGGTAATCGGCGGGGGCGTGCACGTCGCTCATTGCCTCGATCTTGCGGCAGCTCTCGCACGCGTCGCGAAAGAGCGCCGCCGACGGTGCCTGCCCGGTGATCGCCGCCTCGACCTCGCGCGCACGCACCGGCGCAGGGCCGACGCCGCCGATCGTCACCGAGGCCCGCGTGATCTTGCCACTGCCATCGACCGTGATCAGCGCGGCCGCCGAGCAGATCGCGAAATCGCCGTGCCGGCGCGCGAACTCGACGAAGGCATAGCCGTGCCCGTCGGGCCAGAGCGGCAGGCGCACGCCCGTCACCATCTCGTCGGGCTCGATCGCCGGCGTCATGTAGCCCTGCGGGAACGCGGCCATCGCGACCGTGCGCGACCCCTTCTTCGCCGCGACCTGGACCGTCCCGTCGAGCGCGGCCGCGACCGAGACGATCTCGGCCGAGGGATCGAGATGGCAAAGCGAGCCGCCCACGGTGCCGCGGTTCCGCGTCTGGCGATGGCCAACCTGCAGGATCGCCTCGTGCAGGATCGGGCAGCGCGTCCGCACCACGTCCGAGAATTCGAGATCGCGCTGGCGCGTCATCGCGCCCAGCTCGAGCGCGCCCTTGTCCTCGCGCAGATAGGCCAGCTCCGCGATCTTGTTGATGTCGATGACGTGGTCCGGCAGCACGTAGCGCATGTTCAGCATCGGAATGAGCGACTGCCCGCCGGCGAGCAGGCGCGCATTCTCGAGCCGCGACAGCAGCTCCGTCACCTCGCCGATGCTGCGGGGATCGTGATAGGAAAAACGCGGCGGCTTCATGTCCTCCCTCTTCGCCGGCATGTGACGGCGGAACGGCCGGGAAATCAAGAATTGATTTTCCGCGGCGCGCGTTGACCGGACGGCCGATCCGGCGCTAAGTGGCGCCGTGAAACCCGCCCCCTTCCACTATCACGCCCCCGCGACGGTCGAGGCGGCCGTCGCAACCCTCGCCGCGGTCGCGCCGCAGGACGGGCGCATTCTCGCCGGCGGCCAGAGCCTGATGCCGGCCATGGCGTTCCGGCTCGCCCGGCCGGCCCATCTCGTCGACATCAACCGCGTCGCCGGGCTCGACCGGCTCGCGGTCGAGGACGGCACGCTCGTTATCGGCGCCTCGGTGCGGCATGCGGCATTTCACCATCCGACGGCGCCGGGTCCGCTCGGGAGGCTTCTCGCCGCGGTCGTGCGCCACCTTGCCCATCCGGCGATTCGCGCGCGCGGCACGTTCTGCGGCAGCCTCGCCCATGCCGATCCCGCCGCCGAATGGTGCCTCGTGGCGGCGACCCTCGATGCCGAGATGCAGGGGCGCAGCCGGCGCGGCGCCCGCTCGATCGTTGCACGCGACTTTTTCGCCGGGGCCATGACCACGGCGCTCGCCGAGGACGAGCTGCTGACGGCGGCACGCCTTCCGCTCCTCGCCGAGGGGACGCGGTTCGGCTTCAGCGAATTCAGCCGCCGCGCCGACGATTACGCGCTGGCGATGGCGCTTGCCGTTTTTCGCCTCGAGGACGGCGTGATCGCGGCGCCGCGGCTTGGGATCGGCGGCGCCGAGGCCCGCCCACGCCGGATGGCGATGGCCGAGGCGGCGCTGCACGGCCGCCCGCCGGACGGCGCCACCTTCGCCGCCGCGGCAGACGCCGCCGCTGCCGCCATCGATCCGCTCGAAGACACGCAAGCGAGCGCCGCCTACCGCCGCGATCTCGTGCGCGCCCTCACCCGCCGGGCGCTCGAGCGTGCGATGGGCAGGGCCGAGCCTTCGCCGCCGCGGCGCGGGTTCGTCGTTCCGCCCCTGCCGGCGGACACGCCAAGCCTGGTCGGCCGCGCGCTGCCGCGCCTCGAAGACAAACCGCTCCTCACCGGGCAGGGGCGGTTTGCCGCCGATATCGAATTTCCGAACCAGCTTCACATGCGGATCGTGCGTTCCGCCCATGCGCATGCACGGCTGCTCGCGATCGACACCCAAGCGGCGCGGGAAGCGAAGGGGGTGGTCGCGGTATGGACCCATGCGGACATCGCCGACCTGCCGCCGATCGATTTCCGCGAGGGACCGATCCCCACCCTCGCCGCTTACCGGCAGCCGGTTCTCGCCCGCGACCGGGTGCGCTATGTCGGCGAGCCGGTCGCGGCGGTGTTTGCCGAAGACCCCTACGCCGCCGAGGATGCGGCCGACCGCGTCGCCGTCACGGTCGAGGAGTTGCCGCCGCTGCTCGATGCCGCCGCGGCGCCGGGCGAATTCGCGCCCGGCCGCACCACCGAGGCCACGGTCGAGCGGAAATCCTATGGCGATATCGCGGCGGCGTTCCGCGACGCCTTCGCCGTGGTCGCGCTCGAGCTTTCGGTCGGCCGGCATTCGGGCGTGCCGCTCGAAACGCGCGGCGCGATCGCGCGCTACGACGCGACGCGCGACGTGCTCGAGCTTCATGGCGCCGCCAAGGTGCCGCACCGCACCCGCGACGCGCTCGCCCGCATGCTCGGGCGCGCGCCGGACCGGGTGCATCTGTACGAAGGTCACGTCGGCGGCGGCTTCGGCGTGCGCGGCGAGCTTTATCCCGAGGACGTGCTCGTCGGTGCGGCGGCGCTGCGGCTCGGCCGGCCGGTCAAGTGGATCGAGGACCGGCGCGAGCATCTCATGGCCACCAACCATTCGCGCCAGCAGCGCCATCGCGTGCAGGCCGCGGTCGATCGCGAGGGACGCATCCTCGGCATCGACGACACGTTCTTTCTCGATCAGGGCGGCTATATCCGCACCCATGGCGCCCGCGTCCTCGAATTGACCGCGGGCATGCTGCCGGGACCGTATCGCGTGCCCGCCTTCGCGATCGCCGGGCATTTCCGCCTTACCAACAAGACGCCGGCCGCGACCTACCGCTCGCCCGGGCGGTTCGAAGGCAGCTTCGTGCGCGAGCGGCTGGTCGATGCGATCGCGGCGCGGCTCGGGCTCGATCGCGTGGTCGTGCGCCGCCGCAATCTCATCGCCGCCGCGGAAATGCCGTTCGACCGCGGCCTACCCGCGCTCGGCGACCGCGTGGTGTACGATTCCGGCGACTACGCCGCGCTGCTCGACAAGGCGCTGGCGGCCTGCGCGTGGGAGACGCTGCAGGCCGAACTGGCGACGCGGCGGGCGGCCGGCGAAGCGGTCGGTGCCGGGATCGCCTTTTTCGTCGAGAAGAGCGGGCTCGGGCCGCGCGACGGCGTGACGGTCGCGGTCGACCCGACGGGCGCGGTCGAGCTGATCACCGGCGGAGCGTCGCTGGGCCAGGGCTTCGAGACGGTGATGGCGCAGATCTGCGCCGATGCGCTCGGCTGCGACTATGACGGCGTGCGCGTCATCCACGGCCAGACCGACCGCATCGCGCACGGCATCGGCGCCCACGCCTCGCGCGCCACGGTGATGACGGGATCGGCCACGGCGATCGCCGCGGCGAAGCTCCGCGCGCAGGCGCTTGCAGCGGCGGCGGAGCTGTTGCAGACGCCGGTGGACGCGCTCGACATCGTCGCCGGGCAGGTGATCCGCAGCGGCGGCGGCGCCTCGATCCCGCTCGGCACGATCGCGCGCCATCTCGCGCCCGGCGGCCTCGCCGCGGAAGGCTGGCACGAAACCTCGCACATGAATTACCCCTACGGCGTCCATATCGCCGTCGTGCGCGTCGACCGCGCGACCGGGCAGGTTGCAGTCGAGCGCTATCTTGCCGCCTACGATATCGGCCGGGCCGTCAATCCGCTGCTGGTCAAGGGCCAGATCGTCGGCGGGGTGGCGCAAGGGCTGGGCGGCGCGCTCTACGAGGAATTCGTCTACGACCGGCGCGGCGAGCCGCTGGCCGTGACCTTCGCCGATTATCTCGTGCCGACGCTCGCCGAGATGCCGCCGGTCGCGGTATTGTTGCGCGAGGACGCGCCGAGCCCGCTCAACCCGCTCGGCTTGAAGGGCGCGGGCGAGGCCGGCGTCACCGGCGCGGGCGCGGCCATCGCCGGCGCCATCGACGACGCCTTGGAGATGCCGGGCGCGGTGACGCAATTGCCGGTGACGCCGCAGCGTGTGCGGGAGCTGCTGCGGCGGGAGCCGAAGGGTCCCGACGCCGGGTCGCGCCATGCTTGATGCGGCGCTCCACGCGCTCGTCATCATCATGGAGCCGACGCGGCTCCTCATCATGGCAGGCGGCGTGGTGCTGGGGCTCGCGCTCGGGGTCATTCCGGGGCTGGGCGGCGTGGTCGCGCTCGCGATCCTCATTCCCTTCACCTACAATCTCGATTCCTTTACCGCCTTCGCGCTGTTGCTGGGCATGGCCTCGGTGACGACCGTGTCGGACCTCATTCCGGCGGTCCTGTTCGGCGTGCCGGGAACGGTCGGCGCGGCAGCAACGATCCTCGACGGGCATCCGCTCGCGAGGCAAGGCCAGGCGGCGCGCGCCTTCGGCGCCGGCTACGCCGCTTCGCTCATCGGCGGCATATTCGGCGCGGCGCTGCTCGCGGTCGCGATCCCGGTGCTGCGCCCGATCGTGCTCTATCTCGAATCGCCCGAGCTGCTTTCGTTCTGCATCTTCGGCCTGTCAATGGTGGGCGTGTTGAGCGGGAGGGCGCCGCTGAAGGGCCTCACCGCCGCCTGCCTCGGCCTGATGCTGGCGATGATCGGCAGCGATTCGCAGAGCGACACGCTGCGCTGGACCTTCGGAGCGCTCTATCTCTGGGATCATCTGCCGCTGGTGCCGGTGACGCTGGGCATCTTCGCCATTCCCGAGCTTGCCGACATGGCGATCGCTCGCACCAGCATCGCCGGGAACGCGACGCACATCGACATCCGCTTCGCCGACCAATGGGCGGGCGTGCGCGACGCGATGCGCCATTGGTGGCTCATCCTGCGCTGCAGCTGGCTCGGCGCGGCGCTGGGCGCGGTGCCGGGGCTCGGGGCGGCGGTGATCGACTGGATCGCCTATGGCCATGCCATCCGCACCGAGAAGAACACCGAGGGCTTCGGCCACGGCGACATCCGCGGCGTGATCGCGGCGATCGCTTCGGACAATGCCAAGGAGGGCGGTCACCTCATCCCGACCATCGCCTTCGGCGTTCCGGCCGGCGCGTCGATGGCGCTGCTGCTGAGCGCCTTCCTGATGCACGGGCTGGTGCCCGGGCCGGAGATGCTGACGAAGCATCTCGACATCACCTATTCGATCATCTGGACGCTGACTTTCGCACATATCCTGGGCGCGGGGCTGTGCATCGTCGCGAGCGGGTTGTTCGCGCGGCTCGCGACGGTGCGGGCGGGCGTGCTGCTGCCGCTCGTGCTCGCGGTCATCTTCATCGGCGCCTATCAGGGCTCGCAAAGCTGGGGCGATCTCTATTCGCTCACGATCTTCGGCGCGCTCGGCTGGGTGATGAAGCATCTCGGCTGGCCGCGGCCGCCGCTCATCCTGGGCCTCGTGCTGGGCAGCATCTTCGAGCGGTATTTCTTCATCTCGACCCAGATCTATGGCGCGGCCTGGGTTTTGCGTCCGGTCGTGCTGGCAGTGTTCGCGGCGGCGCTGTGGGTGGTGGTGCCGCCGCTCGCGCGCCAGCTCGCGGCGGTGGCGAGGACGTTTGCGACGTTCCGGCTCGCGGCGATGCGCTGCGATTACCACGCGCTCTTCACGCTCGCGATCATCGTCACCATCCTCGTCGCCCTGTGGTTCTCGCAGCCCTGGCCGTGGTCGGCGAAATACGTGCCGCACGCGGCAGCCTTCGCCGCGCTGTTCTTCGCCGCGCTCAACCTCGTGACCGAATTGTTCACGCCGCGCGGCGGCGCGGCGCCCGCCCCTGCCGCGCATGCCGTGCCGGCCGAGCCTGCCCTCGACATCGCGCCCGCGCTGCTGCGCCGGCGCGCGCTCCACTATTTCGCCTGGATCGCGGGATTTCTCGTAGCAGCGGCAGTGATCGGCTTGCTGCCGGCGGTGTTTCTTTTCATCCTGCTGCAGATGCGGCTCGAATTCGGCGAGCGCTGGGTGCACGCGACGGCCGCCTCCTGTCTCGCCGCAATCCTGCTTTATGCGCTGTTCGATCGCACCTTCTCGCTGCCCTGGCCGCCGTCGCTCATCGGCGATCTGTTCCCCGCGCTTCGCGACGCGAGCGGCCTGGTGTAGGCTTTCCGCGAACGACGTCAGCGAGGGGACATGATCGGCGCGCGGCTGCGACGGATCGAGGATCGGGCGCTGGTCGCCGGCGAGGGCCGCTTCGTCGACGACATCGACCTTCCCGGCATGCTGCACGTTGCGTTCGTGCGCAGCCCGCATGCGCACGCCCTCGTCCGCGGCATCGACGCCGCAGCGGCCCGGCGTCTCGCCGGCGTGCATGCGGTGCTGACGCTCGACGATCTGCGGCCCGTCCTCGCGCAGGAGCGGCTGCCGCGCAATCCCCGCGCGACGCGCCAGCCCGAAGGCAGCACGCCCTTCGTGCTCGCCGCCAGCGAGGTTGCCTTCGTCGGCGAGGCGGTGGCGCTCGTCGCGGCGCGCAGCCGTGCCGTTGCCGAGGACGCGGCGGCGCTGGTCGCCGTCGCCTATGACGTGCTGCCGGCGGTCGCCGATTGCCGCGCGGCCATCGCCGCCGACGCGAAACGGGCGCGGCGCGATACCGAATCCAACGTGCTGGCGCGCTTCAATGTGGCGTTCGGCGACATCGACGCGGCCTTTCGCGGGGCACACGAGGTCGTCGACTGCGAGTTGTTCCAGCACCGCGGCGGCGGCCATCCCATCGAGGGCCGCGGCATCGCCGTCGAGTGGCGACACACCGAGCGCGCGCTCTCGGTCTGGTCCTCGACCCAGCTCGCGCACGAGCTGTTCCAGGCGATCGCCGACACGCTCGGCCTCGACGAGAACCGGCTGCGGGTCGCGACGCCCGATGTCGGCGGCGGCTTCGGGCCCAAATACTGCGTCTATCCCGAGGAAGTGGCGGCGGCCGCGGCTTCGCTACGCCTCGGCCGCTCACTCAAATGGATCGAGGATCGCCGCGAGCACTTTCTCTCGGCCATCCAGGAGCGCGACCAGTATTGGTCGATGGCGATGGCGCTTGACCGGGACGGCCGCATTCGCGGGATTCGCGGCCGGCTCCTGCACGATCAGGGCGCCTATGCCCTGAAGGACGTGAACCTGCCCTACAATTCGGCGACCTCGGTGACGGGGCCCTATGTGGTGCCGTCCTTCGCGCTCGACGTCGTCATCGCCACGACCAACAAGGGCCCAGCCTCGTCGGTGCGCGGCGCCGGCTATCCGCAATCGTGCTTTGCGATGGAGCGGCTGATGGACCGGGCGGCGCGCGCGCTCGGGCTCGACCGCGCCGAGATCCGCCGCCGCAACCTGATCCCGCCCGAGAAGATGCCCTATGAGAAGCCGCTGCGCGCGCGCTCGGGCGCGGCGATCGCTCTCGACAGCGGCGATTATCCCGGCTGCCAGGCGGAGATCCTGGCGGCGGCGGAATGGGACCGGTTTCCCGCGCGGCAGCGGGCGGCACGCGCCGAGGGACGCCATATCGGCATCGGCCTCGCCCATGCGGTGAAGGGCACCGGGCGCGGGCCGTTCGAATCGGGGATCGTGCGCATCGCGCCATCGGGCCGCATCTCGGTCTTCACCGGCGCGGCCTTGATGGGCCAAGGGCTCGCCACCGCGCTGGCGCAGATCTGCGCCGGCGTGCTGGGGGTCACGCCGGAGCAGGTTTCCGTCATCGCCGGCGACACGTCGGTCGTGCCGCTGGGCCTCGGCGGGTTCGCGAGCCGGCAGCTCGTGACGGCGGGCTCCTCGGTGCTGATCGCCGCGCAGGCGGTGGCGGACAAGGCGCGCAAGCTCGCGAGCCACATCCTCGAAGCGGACGAGAAGGACCTCGAACTCGCCGATGGCGAGGTCCGCGTCGTCGGCGTGCGCCAGCATGCGATCCGGCTCGGCGAGCTGGCGCGCATCCTGCGCGGCGCGCCCGGCTATGGCTTTCCGCCCGGGGTCGAGCCCGGGCTCGAGGCGAACCGCAGCTTCCTGACCGACGCCCTCGCCTATGCCAATGCGTGCCACGTCGCCCAGGTCGAGGTCGATATCGAGACCGGCGGCGTCGCGATTCTCGGCTATTGGGCGATCCAGGATTCGGGCGTGCTGATCAACCCGCTGATCGTCGACGGCCAGGTCCAGGGCGGCATCGCCCACGGCATCGGCAACGCGCTCTATGAATTCATGGGCTACGACGACGCGGCGCAGCCGGTGACGACCACGCTCGCCGAATATCTGCTGCCGACCGCGCCGGCGTTGCCGATGTTCCAGACCCGCTACCGGCAGTCGCCCTCGCCGGTCAATCCGCTCGGCGCCAAGGGGGTGGGCGAGGTCGGCACCATCCCGGCGGCCGCGGCCGTTCTCGCGGCGGTCGAGGATGCGCTGGCGCCGTTCGGCGTCATGATCGACGAGACGCCGCTCACCCCGCCCCGGCTCGTCGCGCTGATCGCCGCAGCGCGGAACAAGCCGCGACAGGAGGAAGCATGACGGACACCTTGAACGGCAAAGTGGCGATCGTGACGGGCGGCGGGCGCGGGCTCGGCCGGTCGATGGTGCTGGGCCTGGCGCGGGCGGGCGCGGCGGTCGTCGCGATGGCCGCGCGCGAGCGCCAGGAGATCGAACGCGTCGCCGCCGCGGCCAAGGCGTCCACCGGCAAGGACAGCGTCGTGCCGCTGGTCGCCGACGTGACGCGCGAGGACGATTGCCGCCGCGCGGTCGCGACCGCGATCGAGCGCTTTGGTGCGCTTCATCTGGTCGTCAACAATGCCGGGCGCGGCATGAAATATGTGAGCGAGACCTTCATGTCGCAACCGACACGGTTCTGGGAGGCCGCGCCCGACGCCTGGCGCATGGTGATCGACACCAACGTCAACGGGCCGTTCCTGATGGCGCGCGCGGCGGCGCCGCACCTGATCGCCGCCGGCTGGGGGCGCATCGTCAATATCTCGATGGCGCACAGCACCATGCGCCGGGCCGGGTTCTCGCCCTATGGCCCGTCGAAAGCGGCGCTCGAATCCGAGACCATCATCTGGGCGCAGGACCTCGCCGGCACGGGCGTCACGGTGAACGCACTCCTGCCCGGCGGCGCCACCCGAACCGGCATGATCTCGGCGTCGTTTCCGGAGGCGCTGCGGACCGGTCTGCTCGATCCGGACGTGATCGTGCCGCCGCTTCTGTGGCTCGCCTCGGCGCGGTCGGACGGCGTCACCGGCCAGCGTTTCACCGCCACGCGCTGGCGCGACGACCTGCCCGCGGACGAGGCCGCGCGCGCCGCTTGCGAGCATGCCGGCTGGCCGGAGGGCGGCGGCGCTTGACGCCACCGCAGGATCAGAACGTCCACTGAAGCGCGAGATAGTACGAGAACGCGTCGGTGCGGGACGCGTTCACGATGCCGCGCCCGGCGGAAAACAACACATGATAGTGGTCGGTGATGTCGTAGGTGCCGCCGAGATTGAACGCAGTCGTATCCGCGCCGCCGGCAACGTCGGCGGTCTGATGAAAAATCTCGCCGCCCAGCGCCAGATCGTGCGTGATCTGGCGCTGCAACAGCCAGCCGACGAACCAGTAATTCCGGTTGCCGGCACCGGGATTGATCCAGTAGCCGCCGCCGCCATAGCTGAGCCACTTGCCGAAGCTCTTCTGCAGCCATAGCGGCAGGAACACGTCGGTGTGGCCGCTGCCAAGGCCGCGGTCCGCATCGCCGGTCGGCACCTCCACCAGCGGGAACACGGCCGCCTCGATGTTGTCGTCGAGGAAGCGGTATTTGACGCCGAGTTCGGTGTCGCCGGGACCGAATGTCGTGCCGCCACCGGGGGGCCGGTCGAAGGCGAGAGGCGCGACAGCGTGGAGCTGAAGATCGGGCGCGACGCCGTAATTCACCTCGACCCCGGGCAGGATGCCCGCCGTGTCGTGCGCCGCCCGGGTCGCCTGCGAGAAGCCATAGACCTCCCAATGCCCGAAATCGACCGGCTCGGGGTCGTCGGTGCGAAAGGGCGGACCCGCGACCGCCAAAGGCGGCGCGGCCAGCAATGTGGCGAGCGCTGCGGCAAACGCATAGGCGCGGATCGATGCCATTGCCACGGTGATAAGACTATACTCGATCTTCGCGGGCCGAAAGAATGGGAGAGTGCGTGTGAGCAATCCGGATCTGAGGAGTTGGGTCGCCGCGATGAAGGCGCAGGGCGAAATCCAGGACGTCGCCGGTGCCGAACGCGAAGAGGAGATCGGCGGCATCGTCGATATCTACCAGCGCAGGATGGGACGCCCGGCGCTGCTGTTCGACGACGTGCCTGGCTTTCCGCGCGGCCACCGCGTGCTCGCCAACGTGCTCACCTCGGTCAAGCGCATCGCGCTCACGCTCGGGCTGCCGGCGGAGACCAGCGAAGTCGACCTCGTCCGCTTCTGGCGCGACTATTTCCGCGACGCCAGGACGATCGCGCCGCGCGCGGTCAATACCGGGCCGGTGCTCGAGAATGTCAGCACCGGCGACGCCATCGACATCCGCAAGATTCCGACGCCGCGGTGGCACGAGCATGACGGCGGCCATTACATCGGCACCGGCTGCATGGTGGTGATGAAGGACCCCGAGACCGGCTGGATCAATTACGGCGCCTATCGCGTCGAGGCGCACGACCGCAGTCTCGCCTCGGTCATGACCTCCAAGGGCAAGCACGGCAACCTCATCATGCGCCGCTATCACGAGCGCGGCGAGCCTTGTCCGGTTGCGGTCGTCGCGGGCATGCACCCGGCGCTGTTCATGGTCGCGGGGCTGGAAATCCCGTACGGCAAGAACGAGTACGACGCCGCCGGCGGCCTCATCGGCGAACCGGTCGAGGTGATTGCCGGGCCGGCCACCGGCCTGCCGATACCGGCGCATGCCGAGATCGCCTTCGAAGGGTTCGTCGCACCCGGCGACCTCGTCGACGAGGGTCCGCTCGGCGAATGGACCGGCTACTACGCCGACGGCCGCAAGAAGGAGCCGGCCATCCGCATCGCCACCTTCATGCACCGTAACGACCCGATCCTCCTCGGCGCCGTTCCCGCGGTTCCGCCCAATGATGACACGTTCTACCGCGGCACCTATCGCTGCGGCGCGGTGTGGCATCAGCTCGAGGCGGCGGGCGTGCCGGAGGTCAAGGGCGTGTGGGCGCACGAAGCGGGCGGCGGGCGGTTCTGGCTCACCGTCTCGATCCGGCAGATGTATGGCGGCCACGCCAAGCAGGCGGGACTCGTCGCCTCGCAATGCCATGCCGGCGCCTATGCCAATCGCTGGGTCATCGTCGTCGATGACGACATCGATCCTGCGGATATGAACGCGGTCGTATGGGCCATGTGCACGCGGGTCGAGCCGCGCGAGGGGATCGAGATTCTGCGCGGCTGCTGGAGCACGGCGCTCGACCCGATGAGCTATGCGCCCGACGACCCGCGCAATGCCCGGGTCGTCATCGACGCATGCAAGCCGTTCCGGCGCCGCGACGAATTCCCGCGTGTCGCCCGTTCGAGCAAGGCGCTCGACGAGCGCATCCACGCCAAATGGGCGCATGTGCTGCCGCGGGATTGAGGGCGGCGAGCGGCGTCCGGCTAGATTCGGAACTCGTCGCCGCGCTTGCGGCCCTGGGAGACGTCGAGGAAAAGCTCTTCGAGCGGGATCGGGCGGCTGATCATCCCGTGCTCGTGCGAATAGGCCACGAGCGTCTCGAGATTGGTCCGGTTCTGCGGCGTGAGGCCGTATTCCCAGGGATCGGGGCCGAGAAGCGCCTGCTGTTCCTCCCATGCCTCGCGGTACCAGGCGAGTGGCACGAGGCGCGGGTTCTCCATTCGCCGCATCGCCGTCGCCTTCGCCCGCTCGAAGGCCTGGTGGAGATTGATCGCCACCCACGGATGGCGCTCGACGATCTCGCGCTTGATTCCGAGCACGTGCATGATGGGAAAGATGCCGGTCTTGCGGAAATACGCCATTTCCTCCTGCTTGTAGTCAGGAAAGAGACGGGCGACGCGCGGGTCCTTCGCCTCGAACGGTTTGATGAAGTCCGAATGCAGCACCGCGTCGAGTTCACCCTCGGCGAGCATGGTCTCGACTGAATCCTCGTGCCGGACGCGATGGAATTTGAGGTCCGGCGGCGGGGTGAAGTCGATGTCCTCGTCGAGCTCGGAGAACCATTCGATCGATTTGTGCGGCACGCCGTATTCGTGTTCGAGGATGCCGCGCAGCCACAGGATCGCCGTCACCATGTACGACTTCACACCGATCTTGCGGCCGATGAGGTCCGCCGGCTTCCGGATGCCCTTGCCGGTGTTGATGAAGATGAAGCCGTGGCGGAAGCGGCGATGCAGGAACACCGGCAGCGCCACGAACGGCAGGGAGCGGTCGCGCGCGGCGATGTAGCCGGAACCCGAGACCTCGGCGACGTCGAATTCCCGGTTGCGCAGAAAGCGCCAGTGCCGCGTCGTGGAATCCATGTCGGTGAGAACCGTCAGCTCGATCCCGTCCGGCTGGACCCGCCCTTCCTTGAGCGCGCGGACGATCTCGTAGTCGCCGCAGGCGAGAGTGAGGGGAATGGCTTTGGGCATGGGGCTCTCCTTGTGGCGCCGGCATACGGCTTTGAGGTCGGTTACAAGTCTAGCGAATCGTAACGAACCGTTCACGCCCTAGCAGCGATGCTATGGCCGTCAAGACCGGAGGTGTGCCATGCTTCGCTTCGCGCGGTGTCTTTCCCTGTCGTCCGACGAGCGGGGCACGACCGCCATCGAATATGCGCTCATTGCATCGCTCATCGCCGTCGTCATCCTCGGCGCTGCGACGAGCATCGGCAACTCGCTCCTCGGCACCTTCAATACCGTGGCGAGCGACATCTAAAAGCGCGGTTTCGAACCGGTCGAGTGGCCGAGGATCGTGTGATTCCAAGCGGTTATGAAACCTGCTTGGCGGTTATGAAACCTGCTTGGAGTTTTTCGCGCGGGCTCTCACCACCCGCGAGCATTACAGGCGTCCGGCGACAACGCGCTGGCAGTGGCGGAAGCGGCGCGGCGCGACGGCATCATGCTCGCGCCTGGCACGGTCTTCTGCCCGCATCTCGGGCGCTCGCCGTGGCGGCGGTTCAACGTTGCCGTCTGCGACGACGCGCGCGTGCAGGACGGGCTACGGCGGCCGGCCTCGAGCATGGCGGCATAACGCGGGCCAGGGCCTTTCTCTACGCCGCCTCGCCAGAGCATCACGAGTGTCGAAACCGACTCTGCCCAACCGACGAAACTGGTGTATGGGCAGCCGGTAAAGGCGTCAGCGGCACCTTCACCGACCTCACGGTGGAGGGAGATCTCCGTTTCGACGCCTACACGCGGCACGACCGCACGGCGGCGGCCGCGGATGCGGCATCATGGTCGGCGGCATCGCATCCATCCTCGGCGCGGTCTTTTCATCGAGTTCGTGCCCAATCTCGCCGATGCCGTCTCCGATGCCGCGCCGTGAGCAATCTACGGCGTCTTCCTCATCGGCTGCATTTTATGTGATGCCGCGCGGCGCGGCCGGGCTGCGGCACTCGCTCGTCGCGCGCGGCCGCGCCTGGCGGTCCCGATACCACCAGGCGCCGGCCGCGCCCGTTCTCAGCCGTTGCCCGCCTGCACCGTCATCGCGACGTACTGGTTGACGCCGTGGCGGTTGAGCAGGAGTAGAACGCTGCGGTTGTTGCCCTTTTCATGCGCCACCTGGTCGAGCTGGTGGGCCGCTTGTTCGGGCGTCCCCACCGGGTGCCGGTTGATCGCCTCGACGACGTCGCCACGCTCGACGCCGAGCGACGCGAGCGGGCTGTTCGGCGCGACCTGCATGACGACAACCCCCTTCACATCCTTCTCGACGTGAAGCTCGTGGCGCAGATTGGCGGTCAGCGGCGCGAGCTTGAGGCCCATCGCGCTTGCCGCGCCGCCATTGCCGTTCTCCGCCACGCGCTGGGGATGGGCCGGCATTTCGGCGATCGTCGGCTCGAGCGTGACGTCATGGCCGTCGCGCCACACCTTCAGCGGCACCTTGTGGCCGATCGGCGTGTCCGCCACTTCGAGCGGCAGGTCGCGCATCTTGGCGAGGTCGTGGCCCTCGTAGGTCAGGATCACGTCGCCCTGCTTGATTCCGACCTTGGCGGCAGGGCCGCCCGCGGTCACGTCGGCCACCAGCGCGCCTTCGGGCTTGGCGAGGCCGAGGCCCTTGGCGAGATCGGGCGTCACCGTCTGGATCTGCACGCCGAGCCAGCCGCGCTCGACCTTGCCGTGCTCGCGCAGCTGCGCGATCACCGGCTGCGCCAGGCTCGAGGGAATGGCGAAGCCGATCCCGACCGAGCCGCCATTGGGCGAATAGATCGCGGTGTTGATGCCGATCACCTGGCCCTCGAGGTTGAAGGTCGGCCCGCCCGAATTGCCGCGGTTGATCGAAGCGTCGAGCTGCAGGAAATCGTCATAGGGCCCGGCATGAATGTCGCGGCCGCGCGCCGAGATGATGCCCGAGCTCACCGTGCCGCCGAGCCCGAACGGATTACCGACCGCTACCACCCAATCACCCACTTGCGCCGCATTGCTGTTGCCCCAGGAGACGTACGGCAGCGGATGATCGGCCGTGATCTTGAGCAGCGCCAGATCGGTCTTGGGATCGGTGCCGATGAGCTTGGCAGGATGCCGGCTGCCGTCCTGGAAGACCACCGTGATCTTCTTGCCGTTCTTCACGACATGGTTGTTGGTCACGATGTACCCGCTCGGATCGATGATGAAGCCCGAGCCCAGCGCCATCTCAATGTGCTGCTGCGGCATCGGGCCGCCGAATCCCGGCCCTTGCTGCCCGAAGAAGCGGTGCAGGAACTGGCCGAAGGGCGACGGCGGGAAGTTGGGGCCGTTGCCGGGCCCTGACTGATCGTTCTCGCCGTTGCCCTGCATCTCTTCGGCGACCTGTGGCGACCGCTCCGTCACCCGGATATTGACCACGGCCGGCATCACCTTCTTGACGAGCGGGCCGAAGCTCGGCAACGGCGTTATCGCGCTCGCTGCCGCAGCGTTGCGGTTGAGCGGCGGCGAGGCGTTCTCCGCCAGCGCCATCGGGGCCCCGATGAAGCACAGGCTGACCCCGGCAGCGAGCGCGGCAAAACGCGCGCGATGCCAGGAAATCTCTTTCAGGTTCGAAGACGACATCGGGAGGACCTTTCCGGAAGGATTCTACGCGGCTCGCGCGCCCGCGACGGCGCCGCCGCTGGCGCAAAACATGGGACGCGGCGACTTACACCTCGCCTTCACGCCCATTAAATTTTCGCAATTCGGGCCGCGGAAGAACACCGGAAGCGGCGGCCTGCGGGATCCGGGAAGGTTAACGCCGCCGTCGATCGTCAGCCCGTGCGCGCTCCGGCGGCCGCGATCGCCGCCCAGACGCGCTGCGGGGTCGCCGGCATGTCGAGACCGGATACCCCGAGCGGCGCCAGCGCATCGAGCACCGCGCTCATCACCGCGGCCAGCGAGCCGACCGAGCCCGCCTCGCCCGCTCCCTTGATGCCGAGGACGTTGGTAGTGCACGGCACCTCGTTGAACGTGACCGCGACATCGCCGACATCGGCCGCCCGCGGCAAGGCATAATCCATCAGCGACCCGGACAGGAGCTGGCCGCTGTCGCGGTCATAGCGCGCCTCCTCCATCAGCGCCTGGCCGATGCCCTGGACCACGCCGCCATGGATCTGCCCCGCGACGATCAACGGGTTGACGACGCGGCCGAAATCGTCGGCCACGGTGTAGCGGCAGAGTTCGGTCGCGCCGGTCTCGGGATCGATCTCGACCTCGCAGACGTGGCAGCCGTTGGGGAAGGTGTTCTTGTCGGCGGTGCTCGTCCCCACGTCGTCGAGGCTGCGGGGCAGGCCGTCCGGCAGGCTGGCGGCTTCGCGCGTGCGGCGCGCCAGCTCGATGATGGTGATGGCGCGGTCGGTGCCGGAAACGGTGAAGACGCCGTCGCGGAACTCGATATCCGGCTCGGCGACCTCGAGGAAGTGGCCGGCGAGACGCCGCCCCTTGGCGACGATCTTCTCGGCCGCATCGACAAGCGCGGTGCCGGCAAGCATCAGCGACTTGGCGCCGCCGGTGCCGCCGCCCTGGCGCAGCCGGTCGGTATCGCCATAGACGAAATCGACCGCATCGAACGGGACGCCGAGACGATCCTCGAGGATCTGGGCGAAGGCGGTTTCGTGGCCCTGTCCCGAGGGACCCGTGCCAACTCCCATGAATACGCGCCCATCGCCAAGGAAGCGGATATCCGCCTGCTCCTGCGGCATGTTCGCCGTCACTTCCATGTAATAGGCGATGCCGATGCCGCGACGCCGACCGCGCGCCAGTGCCGCCGCCCGTCGCGCGGGAAAGCCGTTCCAGTCGGCACTCTGGAGCGCGGTCTCGAGATTGAGCAGGAAATCGCCGCTGTCATAGGTGACGATCATCGGCGTCTTGTACGGCATCGCCGTGCGCGGCACGAAATTGCGGCGGCGGATCTCGTCGCGGGGGATCCCGGTCTCGCGCGCCGCCGCGTCGACGAGGCGCTCGAGAATATAGGCGGTCTCGGGGCGACCGGCGCCGCGATAGGCATCGACCCAGACGGTGTTGGTGTAAACCGCGCGCACGTGCACATAGGCCGCCGGGATGCGATAGGCGCCGGTCAGCAGCCGGAAGCCGGCAATGGTCGGAATGAGCAGCGAGAAATACGAGAGATAGGCCCCGATATTGGCAAAGGTCTCGGCACGAATGGCGAGGAAACGGCCGTCGCCGTCGAGCGCGAGCGCGGCGCGGACCTGCTGCTCGCGGCCCTGGGTATCGCTGAGAAATCCTTCCTGGCGGTCGCAGGTCCAGCGTACCGGTCGCCCCACCTTCGACGCCGCCCAGGGCACGAGCGCATGCTCGGGAAAATCGAATCCCTTCATGCCGAAGCTGCCGCCGACATCGGCGGTGATCACGTGGACCTTGTCTT
>Ga0307373_10006533_pt1 | contig 18507 bp, 16 predicted proteins | sample OX2MG_FD_202534 | JGI IMG/M metagenome (GOLD analysis project Ga0307373, IMG submission 202534) | Soil microbial communities from Risofladan, Vaasa, Finland - OX-2 | ecosystem: Environmental > Terrestrial > Soil > Coastal area > Acid sulfate soil | place: Finland: Risofladan, Vaasa | collected...
CCCACGTGAGGGCGGTCGCTCAGGACTCGTGGAACAGCCTGCTCGACCGGATCGAGGTGTCTGGCGGCAGTTACGCGCGGACCCAGGAGTTCTACAGCCTGCTCTACAAGGACTTCCTCCAGCCGAACATCGTCAGCGACGTCAACGGCCAGTACCGCGGCTCCGACGGTGCCGTCCACACGCTCGCCGCGGGCCAGCGGAACCAGTACGGCATGTTCTCCGGCTGGGACATCTACCATTCGCTCGCCCAGCTGCAGGCCATGCTGGACCCGGGCGCCGCGAGTGAGATGGCCCAGTCGCTGGTCAGCTACCAGGCGCAGAACGGCATCCTGCCGCAGTGGGGCTACCTGAACCTGGACAACTACATCATGGTCGGCGACCCCGCCGACGCCGTCATCGCGGACTACTACGCGTTCGGGGCCACGTCCTTCGACACGGCAGCGGCCCTGGCCGGCATGCTCCGTCAGGCCAGCACGGTCAACCGGATCCGGCCGGGCCATGCACTGGAATCGCAGTACGGCTACCTGCCGGCCGACGCCACGTACGGCTGCTGCGGATTCCGGAACCCGGTCTCCGCCCTGCTGGAATACGACACTGCCGACTTCGCCCTGTCCAGGTTCGCCGCCGCGCTCGGCGATGCCGCCGACGCGGCGACGCTGCAGAAGCGGGCCGGCAACTGGGCCAACGTCTTCGATCCGGCGAACCGCCTGCTCGTCCCGCGGCTGAAGAACGGCACGTTCCTGGGCGGCATCACGCCGATCACGTCGAGGTACTACACCGAGGGCGACGCGGCCGAGTACCTGTGGGACGTGCCGAACGACTACGCCGACCTGTTCGCCAAGCTCGGCGGTCCGGGCAAGGTCGCCCCCGCGCTCAGGCAGTACCTGTCCCACCCGGCCGCTGGCGGCAGCTACGCACTGGTCACCAACGAGTTCGGCGACGGCGAGCAGTACGCACTCGACTACGCCGGCGATCCGGCCGGCACGCAGCAGGCGGTCGCCACGATCAGGAACCAGGTCTACCTGCCAGGTCCCGACGGGCTGCGCGGCAACGACGACCTCGGCGCCGAGAGCTCGCAGTTCATCTGGGAGATGCTCGGCTTCTACCCGGAGAATCCGGGCAGCGACGGCCTCGTCCTCGCCAGCCCCGGCTTCCCCAAGGCCGTCATCCAGCTGCCATCCGGCAACAGGATCACGATCAGCGCTCCGGGAGCCTCCGTTAGCCGGTTCTACGCCAGCGGGCTGACCATCAATGGGACGGCGGATACCAGCCTGTACGTGCCGTTCTCCTCGCTGGCCCCTGGCGCCACGCTGGACTGGACGCTGAGCGGCACGCCGACGTCCTGGGGCAGCGCACCGCAGGACGCGCCACCGTCGTACCCGGCGGGCAGCTAAGCCGCCCGCCTAGAGGCGGTCGAGCGCCGCGAGGATGCGCTGCTCGGAGACGGGAATGGCAGCCCCGATCGGCTGGGCGAAGAGGCTGACCCTGAGTTCCTCGATCATCCAGCGCACCGCGGCGACGTCATCACCGCCACGCGAGGCCGGGCCGAGGTCGGCCAGGACCCGCTCGTAGTCGTCGGTCACCCGGTGGACGACGTCCATCCGGTCGCCGTCCCGGCCGATGTCGGCCGGGGCCTTGTCCAGCCGGTGGGCGATTCCGCGCAGATAGCGGACCAGGTCAGGGAGGCGCCGGGCACCGGTCTGCGCGACGAAGCCCGAGTAGATCAGCGCCGCGAACTGGGCCCGCATGTCGGCGACGGCGGGAGCGAAGACCGGGCTCCTGGCCCCCTCCAGCTTCGACTCCACGGTGTGCGCCTCAGTGAGGACCCTGGCCACCGCGCTGACCACGTCAGCGGTCCCGGCCCGCAGCCACGACCTGGCCGACTCGAGCAGCGCGGCGAACGCCTCCCGGTCCCACGCAGGGCCGTCGGCCCTGACGATAATCTCGTCGGCCGCGCAGGCGGCGCAGTCGTCGAGCAGGGCCGCGGCGCTGGCATACGGGTGGCGGCTCATCGCCAGCTTCGTGTTGACCGGCAGCCGGCTGGCAACCGCCCGCGCCCCCGACGGCACCTCAAGCAGCAGCAGCCGCCGGTTGCCAGTCCGCATCGCCTCGTCGGCCTGGCCCTGCGTCTCGAAGAGAGCGATGTCGACGGCTGCCCCGGTATCGGTCAATGCCGGATAGGCCCTGACCTGTCCGTGGGTGAACACCCGCGGCAGCGAATCGAAATCCCAGGACGTCAGCCCGGTCCTGGTCAGGTCGCCGGCCGCGTCAGCGAGGCGCGCTTGCAGCCGCGGCCGCAGCTCCGCCCGCAGCTCGTCCAGGTCCTTGCCGCTGGCGAGCACCCGGCCGTCATCGACCACCCGGAACGTCAGGCGCAAGTGCGCGGGCAGCTTCGACAGATCCCAGGCGTCTCGCGGGACGGTGACACCGCCGAGCCGCCCGAGCTCGGCGCTCAGCGCGTCGAGCAGCCCGGTCGGGGGGGGTTGCGGGGGGCGTCCCCCCGGGCCGGTACTGCGCGACGGATCCAGCCGTGCCAGGACGGTGCGGGCCACGTCGGGGGCCGGCACGAAGCGCGTCCGCAACTGCTTCGGCAGCGTCCTGATCAGCTCGGTGACCAGCTCTTCCCGCAGGCCTGGCACCTGCCAGGAGAGCTCGTCCGAGCTGACCTGGTTCAGCGCAGCCAGCGGGATGTCCGCGGCGACGCCGTCGTCGGGCTCGCCCGGAGCGAACTCGTACGACAGCGGCAGCCCGCCCCACGTGCTCGGATAGTCAGCCGGGCTGACCTCGTCCGCCGCCGGGCCGACCAGGTCGGCGGGCGTCAGCGTCAGCAGGTCAGGCTCGGACTGCCTGACCTGCTTCCACCAGGCGTCGAAGTGCCGCGCCGAGGTCACATCCGCGGGGATACGCCGGTCATAGAAGCCGAACAACGCGGCGTCGTCGACGACGATGCCGCGCCGGCGCGCCCTTCGTTCCAGATCCGCCGCCTCAGCCAGCAGCTCGCGGTTGCGGTGGAAGAACTTATGGTGCGTCTGCCACTCGCCCTCGACCAGTGCGTGCCGGACGAACAGCTCGCGGGCCAGCACCGGGTCGATCCGGCTCATCGTGACCCGCCGCGCCGCGACCAGCGGCAGGCCGTACAGGCTCACCCGCTCGAACGCCATCGCCGCACCGCGCCTGACGTCCCAGTGCGGCTCGCTGTACTCGCGCCTGGCCAGATGCCCGGCCAGCGGCTCGGCCCACTCCGGCTCGATCCGCGCCACCACGCGCGCCCAGAGCCGGGACGTCTCGACAAGCTCAGCGGCGATGACCCATTGCGGCGGCTTCCTCGCCAGCACCGAATCAGGGAAGATGGCGAAACGGGATCCGCGCGCGCCGGTGAACTCGGCGGGCCCGCGCCGCTTCTGACTGGTCATCGAAACGTCCTGCATGCCGATGTGCGAGAGCAGGCCGGCCAGCAGCGATCGGTGAACGTCGTCTGCGACCTGGGCCGGAATCCGCGCCTCGGCCTCGGCGCCCGGCCTGGCCGCGAGCTGCGCGACATGCGCTGATGGCCCGGACTCGGCCGCGGGCCGAGCCGCGGGCTGGGCTGCCTGCGCCGGCCGGTCGGGGCCGACCGCGATGCCGAGCTCCCTGGCCGCCTGCCTGAGCTGGCCGTATACGTCCTGCCACTCGCGAACCCGCAGGTAGTGCAGGTACTCGCGGCGGCACATCCGGCGAAACGCCGACCCGGACAGCTCGCGCTGCCGCTCGCGCAGGTAGTCCCACAAGCTGAGCAGGGACAGGAAGTCCGAGCCCGGCTCGGCGAACCGCGCGTGCTGGGCGTCGGCGGCGTCCCTGGAATCCGCTGGCCGCTCCTTCGGATCCTGGATCGACAGGGCGGCGGCGATGATCAGGACCTCGCGCGCGCAGCCGTTGCGGCCCGCCTCGATGATCATCCGGCCGAGCCGCGGATCCACCGGGAGCCTGGCCAGCTTCCGGCCGATGTCGGTGAGCCGCGTGGCTCCGTTGCCGCCCGGCGGCACCGCCCCGAGTTCTTCCAGCAGGCGCACGCCGTCCGTCACCTGGCGGGTATCGGGCGGGTCGATGAAGGGAAAACCGGCCACCTCGCCGAGGTCGAGCGCCGCCATCTGCAAGATGACCGAGGCCAGGTTGGTGCGCAGGATCTCCGGGTCGGTGAATTCCGGCCGGGACTCGAAGTCCTCCTCGCTGTACAGCCTGATGCAGATGCCGTCCGAGGTGCGGCCGCAGCGCCCCTTGCGCTGGTTCGCCGACGCCTGCGAGATCGGCTCGATCGGCAGGCGCTGCACCTTGGTCCTGTTGCTGTACCGGGAGATCCGCGCCGTGCCGGGGTCGATCACGTACTTGATGCCCGGGACGGTCAGCGAGGTCTCGGCGACGTTGGTGGCGAGGACGACCCGGCGGCCGCGGTGCGGCTGGCCGTGCTGGCTTCTTCCGCCGCCGGCAAAAACCTTGTGCTGCTCGGCCGCTGACAGCCTGGCGTAGAGGGGGACCACCTCGAGATCGGCGTACGGACCGCTGGAGAGCGCGTCGGCGGTATCGCGGATCTCCCGTTCGCCGCTGAGGAAGACCAGGATGTCGCCTGGGCCGCCAGCCCGCAGTTCGTCAACGGCGTCGAGGATGCCCTGCACCTGATCGCGCGGCTCGTCGCGGACGCCCGGGTCACGGTCCTCGCCGTCACCGGAGTCAGGGTCAAGCGGGCGGTAACGCACCTGCACGGGGTAGGTGCGCCCCGAGACCTCGATGATCGGCGCGGCGGCACCTCCAGGCGAGAGGCGCTCGCCTGATTCGGCTCCGCCACGGCGCTTGCCTGATTCGGCTCCGCCACGGTGCTTGCCTGATTCGGCTCCGCCACGGTGCTTGCCTGATTCGGCTCCGCCACGGTGCTTGCCTGATTCGGCTCCGCCAAAATGCTGGCTGAAGCGCTCGGGGTCGATGGTCGCCGAGGTGATGATCACCTTGAGATCGGGGCGGCTCGGCAGCAGCCGCCGGACATATCCGAGGATGAAGTCGATGTTCAGGCTGCGCTCGTGCGCCTCGTCGATGATGAGCGTGTCATAGCGCAGCAGCCGCCGGTCATGCTGCAGTTCCGTCAGCAGGATCCCGTCGGTCATCACCTTGATCAGCGTGCCGTCGCTGGACGTGTCGGTGAAGCGGACCTTGTAGCCGACTGTGCTGTCCCGGGGGGACGACCCCCCGGAACCCCCCGCAGGGCTCGGCTGAGTCCCCAGCTCCTCGGCGATCCGCTCGGCGACGGTCCTGGCAGCGAGCCTGCGCGGCTGGGTGTGGCCGATCTGGCCGGTCACGCCCCGGCCTAGCTCCAGGCAGATCTTCGGGATCTGGGTCGTCTTACCCGAGCCGGTCTCCCCCGCCACGATCACGACCTGGTGATCGCGGATCGCCTTGGCGATCTCGTCCTTGCGCTGGCTGACCGGCAGCTCGGCCGGGTAGGTGATGACCGGCACGGCCAACCTGCGGGCCTGGACTCTGGCCGCTGCGGCCTCGATGTCCGCGTGGATCTGGCCAAGCGTCCGCTCGCGTCGCTGGCTGTCGCGCAGCGCGACGGCCCGGTCGATCCGGTGGCCCAGCCGGTGCTGGTCAGCCAGCATCAGCTCGGGCAGGCGAGACCGAATCTCGGCGAGCGTCGATGGCAAGGCGGCAGTCTCCAGGGCAGCAGGACAGGACCCAGATCAAGGATGCTCGGCAGGGCCACCGTTGCCTAACGCTTTTCTGGCGCGTCAGCTTCCGCCGCACCCGCGAAGCGCGCGAGCCGAGGCGCGCCTCGTAGCGCAGCAGCGCGGGCAGCTCGTCCGGGGCGGGCGTCGCACCGCTGACCCCGCGCAGGCCGCGAGCGGCGAACCAGGTAGCCACGTGCCGGGCGATCACCGCGCCCGGTCGCGGTCAGCCGCGCCATCGCGCGGTTGTCCCTGGATTCCCGGACGCGACGGCCGGCGGCTGGGCACGCAGCCTGTTGCTCGTGCAGCGGTTGCTGACGGTCCGCGTGATCATGACCATCGTTCGCCCGAGCAAGCTGCAGCGAGACGGCCTATTCGGCGCCCTGATCGCCGTCTTCGTGCTGGCCATGGTGCGCGGCCTCACCGGGGCGGCCAGCGGCGGCGGCAGAATCGCCGTCGTCGTCTTCACCGGCGCCGGCGGCGGGCGGTACCGCAGGTCGGCGCTCACGATTGCCGGGTCGCGCACGGTGCTCCCGCTGAGCTTCGTCAGCCTGGCCGAGATCCAGCGGAAGTGCGTCGCGAGCGGCTGGCGGTTCACCAGGCCGGGACGGCGCGCCGTCCGGTAGCGGCCGGCGGGCCGGCCGCATCGCCGTGCGCGAGGATGGCAGGCATGGCGCCCGCGGATGATGAGTACCGGCTCTACCGGGACCTGGCCGGCTGGTGGCCGCTGATCTCGCCGCCGGACGAGTACACGCAGGAGGCCGCCTACCTCACGGAGGTCCTGAGCTCGGCCGCGACCGTCCCCGTCCACGAGGTGCTCGATCTCGGCAGCGGCGGCGGCCACGTCGCCGTGCACCTGAAGGACAGGTTCGCCCTCACGCTCGCCGACATCTCCGGTGACATGCTGGCGGTCTCGCGGCGGCTCAACCCGCAGTGCCGTCACCTTCAGGGTGACATGCGGACGCTGCGGCTGAAGCGGACCTTCGACGCGGTCCTGGTCCACGACGCGGTCGACTACATCACCACGCAGGACGATCTCCGGCAGGTCGTCGAGACGGCTTTCGCCCACTGCCGGCCGGGCGGAGTCGCGGTCTTCGTGCCCGACTACGTGAAGGACACCTTCGGCGACCTCACCGGCGGCGGAGGCGGCGGCACGGACGCGGCCGGCCGCCAGGCGACCTTCAGGGAGGTGACGTGGGATCCGGACCCGGCCGACGACTGGGTTCAGGCCGAGTACGAGTTCACGCTGCGCGGCGCGGATGGCACCGTCGAGGTCATCCGCGAGACGCATCGGCTCGGCGCGTTCAGCCGCGAGGTATGGCTGCGCCTGCTGGCCGAAACCGGCTTCGACCCGTCAGCCGACGTTGGCGGGCCTGCGATGCCCGGGCAAAGACCAGACAACCTGTTCACCGGCGTCCGGCCCGGAGCGTGATCCGGAGCGTGATCCGGCCGCCCATGTACAGGTGCGGCGTCTGATCGCTCAGCCGGCCGAAGCTGACCGCCGTCCACGGCTCGTCGTCGAATGACCGGCAGACGAAGCTGTCGCCGGACGGATCCGCCGGGTGCAGGTCGAGCTCCTCGGGCTCGGCGTCCCGCACGGCGGCAAGCTGGCCGGTCGGCGTCACGACCGCGTGCAGCCGTCCGTCGCGGACCGACACATCGAACCGGCGCGACGTCCGCTCGTACCGGCCGGCACGGCGGGCCAGTTCGGCACCGGCGGTCGCGGCGACCGGCTCGGGGCTGGCGGGCAGCGTGACCCCGGCGTACTCGCCGAGCACCTCGCCGACCAGCCGCTGGTAGAGCGGCTCGCCCCAGGACGCGTTGGTCAGCAGGCAGACGACGAGCCCGCTGTCCGGATCGATCCGCAGGAACGCGTTCTGCCCGACGGTGCTGCCGTCATGCCCGAAGACCGACGCTAAATCAGATCGGCCCGCTGCGGCAGTTACCTCGGTCGACCGGGCACCGGCCGCGGAGCACTACGTTGAAGCACATGAACGACCGTCCAAGCGCGCCGCAGGATCGCGACACGGCAGCACCGGCCGCCAGCCGGCGCCGCCTCGAACTGCGCGCGGACTGCGAACGCTGCGCCGCGCTGTGCTGCGTCGCGACCGCGTTCTCGGCCTCGGCGGACTTCGCGATCGACAAGGCCGCCGGCCAGCCGTGCCCGAACCTGCGCGCGGACTTCCGCTGCTCCATCCATGACCGGCTCCGGCCGAGCGGTTTCGGCGGCTGCGCCGCGTTCGACTGCTTCGGCGCCGGCCAGAAGGTCGTTCGCGGCACGTTCGGCGGCCGGGACTGGCGGAGCGAGCCGGGACTCGCGGCGCCGATGTTCGCGGCCTTCGCGGTCATGCGGCAGCTGCACGAGTTGCTCTGGTACGTCAACGAGGCGCTGGCGCTGAACCCAGCGGAGCCGCTGCCCGGTGAGCTCGATCGAGCATTTTCGGCAACGGAGCTCCTGACGCACTCTGGTCCCGACGAGCTGGTCGCGCTCGACGTCGATGCACACCGGCGCGAGGTCAATGCCCTGCTGCTACGCGCCAGCGAACACGTGCGCCAACGGGCCGGGGGCCCGGGTCCGGACCTGCGCGGCGCCGACCTGGCCGGGAAGGACCTCCGCCGCGCCGACCTGCGCGGCGCGAGCCTGCGCGGCGCGCTCCTGATCGGCGCTGACCTGCGGAATGCTGACCTCAGCTACGCGGACCTGACCAGCGCTGACCTGCGGGGTGCCCGCCTGGCGGGCACCGGCCTCGCCGCCAGCCTGTTCGTCAGCCAGCCCCAGCTCGACTCGGCGAGCGGCGACGCACACACCAAGCTCCCGCCGCCACTGGTCCGCCCGCCGCACTGGCCGACGGGCAACATTGCCGCGGGTCGCCGACGGACAGCTGGAACAACGCTGAACCCTTGATGTCGCCAGGTCGAAAGCGGCAGAGTGTGCCAACCTCTTGTAAAGGTCACCCCGGCGAGGGGGCCGACGGGAAGTTCTTCCAGGTGGTGCCGTTCCAGCGCAGAATCACGACCTCGCCGCCGACGTTGAGGGTGCCGACGGCCCAGGCGTTGCTTGCGGAGGTGGCGGTCACGCCGTAGAGGCTGTCACATGTTGCGCAGAAGGGATTCGGGCTGGCCACCTGCTTCCACGAGGTGCCGTTCCAGTGCAGGATCATCGTTTTGGAGCCTTTGAGGGCTTCCTCGCTGTAACCGACTGCCCAGGCATTGGGCCCGGAGGTAGCGGCCACGCTTTGGAGGATGTTCCAGGTGAGCGTGCTGCTGCTGACCGTGACGGGATTGGGGCTGGGCACGTGCTTCCACGTCGTGCCGTTCCAGTGCAGGATCAGCGTCTTCCAGCCTTCGGAGTACACCGCGGTGTAGCCGACCGCCCAGGCGTTTGTGGCGGAGGTGGCGGTCACGCCGTAGAGGATGGAGCCCACGGGCGGGCTCGGGCTGGGCACTTGCTTCCACGCGGTGCCGTTCCAATGCAGCACCAAGGTCGTGGATATTCCCCCGTTGTCGGCGTAGCCGACCGCCCAGGCGCTACGGGCCGAGATGGCGGACACGCCGTAGAGGAAGCTGCCTTCGGGGCCGGGGCTCGGGCTCGGCACTCGCTTCCACCCTGTGCCGTTCCAGCGCAGGATCACGGTCTTCTCGCCGCCAGTTTCGCCGACCGCCCAGGCGTTACTGGCGGAGGTGGCCGCCACGCCTTGGAGGATGCTGCCGTTGGGTCCGGGATTCGGGCTGGCCACCCGCTTCCAGGTCTTGCCGTTCCAGTGCGCGATCAGGCTCCCTGTGCCGGTCTGGCCGGGAAGGTAGCCGACCGCCCATGCGTTGCTCGCGGAGGTCGCGGCCACGCCGTAGAGATCGCCGCTTGCGCCAAGTCCCAGGCTCGGCACAAACTTCCATGCCGTGCCGTTCCAGCGCTCGATCAGGGTCTCGCCAGGGCTGTAGCCGACGGCCCAGGCGTTGCCAGGAGAGGTTGCCATCACGGCGTTGAACTGGCCGGGAATGGGAACCGATGCCAACGTGTCCCGGGACCTGGTCCGAGCGGCTGAAGCCGGCACCGCGGGCGCGGTCTCTGCCACCGCCCCTGCCAGCAGCACCGGCACCAGGAGCATGACCGGACGTACGACGAGCTTGGGCACGCGCACCGGACTCCCACCTTCCTCCTACGAAGGCCTGCAGGCTGGACGGTCCCATTCACCGGGACAGCCGAGCCGCTGGTATCGCGGCAACAGCAGCGACCAGGCACGCATCACCACTTGAGCCTCGATTGTGACAGTCCGCACGCCCCGGGGCCAGTGGCAAAAAAGGGACCATTGGTCAAAGTTGCTAACCGGAGGTAGTGGCGCTGCCCGGTCTCAGGCTCGTGGCGGTGAGAGCGGCCGGACCTGGCCGTCCTTGCCGAGCACCCGCCGCGGTACGTCGGTGTCAGCGTCGGGCGGCTCGATCGGCGCGAGTGACTGGCCTGGACGCCGACGACCTTGTGCGCGTGCCGGTCGCCGCTGGTCTGGACCCGGGTCCACCAGGAGCCATCGTGGCGCGTTCCGGGCAACAACAAGGGTTCAGCGTTGTTGTTCGAGTAGCACGCCGCAGGCCGTGCAGCCTCCGGCAGCCGTCGTATGGAGAGGCGTCCCGTCCGGCGACGCGTCCGGCGCCTCCGATGACCCCTTGGCGCACGGTCATCAACGGGACTACGTCGGGCATGAGAGGACAACCCAGCCCGAGGCCCCTCACTGCCGTACTCAGTGTGACGGTCCTGGGGTCCATCGAGACGGCGCCCGCGCAGCTGCCCCAGGTGCTGGACTGTTCCAGCCGCCAGCTCGCCGGCGCGGCGAACCTGATCCCGCCGATGGCACGACAACCACGCGCACGACGGGAATTCCGTTGATCACGCGGGTCGGGCGCCCGGACTGCCCTCGGTCGACTTGCTGCGGCAGGATAGCCACCTGCCGCGCGGGGAGACTAGCTCGTGCACGTCGACGCGTACCCGCACAACATCCTCCTGGCTAACGACCGGGTCCTGTTCGTGGACTGGCCGCACGCCAGGCTCGGAGCGCCCTTCCCCGACCTGATCATGTTCGCCTCCAGCGCTGGCCGGCAGCCTCGAGCGTGTGCCGCCGACGCTGGCACCGATCGTCGCAGCCAAGGCCGAGCTCGGCCCCGGCGCGGTCGCCTGGCTCGAGCGCCGCGTAGGAGGCCGCTAGCGACCACCCTATGGACCCCTGGTGGCGTTATAGGCCCACCAAGGGTCCATAGGGTCGGGGTCGGCGGGGAGCCGCTAGCGCGCCGCTGGGGCGGGGCGGCGAGAATTGGCTGGTGAGCAACGTCCGGCGGATCCAGCTGGCGCTCGGAATGGTGCTCGGCGTCATCGCCGCCGGTACCATCGGCTACGTCGTGCTCGGATTTGGCGTACTCGACGCGGTGTACCAGACGGTCACCACGATCACCACGGTCGGCTTCCGCGTCCTGCACCCGCTGGACATGGCGGGGAAGATCTTCACGATCGTGCTGATCCTGGCCGGGGTCGGCGTGGCGCTGTACGCGTTCAGCGTGGTGCTCGAAACGCTGGTGGAGGGCCACCTGCGCCGCCACTTCGAAAGGCGACGGATGCAGCGCAACATCGCCCGGATGACCGGGCACACGATCGTCTGCGGCTGGGGCAGGGTGGGCCGCGCGGTCGGCAGCTACCTGTCCGGCCAGGGCGCCGACGTCGTCGTGGTCGACGTGGATCCCGAGCGGGTGGCCGAGATTCCGTATCCCGCGCTGATCGGCGACGTGACCGACGACGAGGTGCTGCGCCGGGCAGGCCTGATGCGGGCCAGGGCACTTGTCGCCGCGATCAACACCGACGCGGAGAACGTCTACGTGACGCTGTCGGCCCGGGCGCTCCGGCCTGACCTGGTGATCGTGGCCCGGGCGCGGAACGAGGAGTCGGAGTCCAAGCTGCTGCGGGCCGGAGCGACGCGGGTGGTGAACCCGCAGCGGATCGGCGGCCAGCGGATCGCGGCCGCCGCCCTGCAGCCGAACGTGGTCGAGTTCCTCGACGTGGTGATGCATGAGGGGAGCCTGGAGTTCCGGCTGGAAGAGGTCTCGATCCGGGCAGGCTCCCGGCTCGCCGGGCGGACGCTGCACGAGGCCAGCCTCGGCGAGACGACCGGCGCTCTCGTGCTCGCGCTGCGCGACGCCGACGGGCAGTTCCTGGCCAATCCCCCGGTCCAGACGCCGATCGGCGCGGGTCACGTGCTGATCGCGATCGGCACCGAGCCCCAGCTCTCCGCGCTCCAGGACGCCGCCCACCGTGCGGGGTGAGATCCCGGCGCGGCCTCACGACGAGTCCCATGACGAGGAAGTGCGCCTGCCGGGGGGCAGTGTCAGCGGGGCGGTGCGGGTCGGCGGCACGGTCCGGCGGCCGGCGGGACCCTGGACCCCGGCGGTCCACGCGCTGCTCAGCTACCTGACCGTACGGGTGCCGGGGATCCCGCGGGTTCTCGGGCGCGACGAGCGGCACCGGGAGGTGCTGACCTACCTGCCGGGCCGGGTTGTCGACTCCGGCACCGAGGTGCTCAGCTGAGCCGGCCGCTCAGGGCGGCGATCGCGTGCCTGGGAGCGGTCTGGCTGAGCGGCGGGAGGTCCCTGCCCCGCAGGAAGTCATGCGCCACGTCGGTAGGCGCAGTTCGTGCCGGTCGACGCCCGCGGTATGGCTCGGCCGCTGCCGGACGTTCAGCACGAGGCCGCGGCTGCGCGCGGTCGCCCGCGCGCCGAACGCCATCGCGACGGGCCACGGCGCCCAGGTGAACAGTGCATTGCGGGTGACTTGGTCGTCGTTGTAGCGGACCGCCCAGAACGAGTGCACATGCTGGTCGGCCCTGGCATCCGACTGCGGCGCGCCGACCGCGTCGGCCCGCCAGCGCCAGTTCTCATCCAGTGCCGTCGGCCCGGGAACGCGCAGCACGCTGGCGAATCCCGACCGATGGCCGCGAGCACGGTCGCCTTCTCCTCACGCCACCATACCGTCGCGTGCTCTTCGACCAGGTAGGCCGTCCCGCGCTCGCTGAGGATCACTCCCCGCTCGTGCCACTGCCATGCCGCCCAGCCGAGCAGGGCCAGGCCCGCCACGGCGAAGAACACGGCGCTCGCCGACCAGACCGCCTGGTCCGCGCCGCCCCAGCCATCGCGCAGCGCGTTGTCGATCGCGGCGGGAAGCAGGGCGAGCGCGGCGCTGAGCAACGCCGTGGCCACGGCGAACAGCACCCCGGTCAGCCACTGCATCGTCAGCGACCTGCGAGCCCGCCCGGACCGCCGGGAACGCAGGCCGGCCCGCCATTTCCCGAGCAATTCCGCCGGCTTCCCCGCTGCCGCCCTGAACCTCACGACTTCCTCCCGCATCAGCCATTACTAGCCGTATCGGGAGGTACTCTCGCCGCCCCTACCTAACGGCGGGAAACAGGCGGTCCGCGTTACCGCCGAGAAACAGCCCGCGGGCCTCGTCGTCCAGCCCGAGCTCGTCGAGCCGGCGTAGCGCCTGCGCGGGCGTGATCATCGGGTAGTTCGAGCCGAAGAGCACCTTGCGTCGGCCATGGCCGCGCAGGTACCCGACGATCTCGGCCGGGTAGCGATGCGAGACGTAGGCGGAGGTGTCGATGTAGACGTTCGGGTACTTCGTCGCCAGCGCGATCATCTCCGTGGTCCACGGGTACCCGATGTGCCCGGCCACGATCACCAGGTCCGGGAAGTCCAGCGCGACGTCGTCCAGGTAAGGGATCGGCCGGCCGGTCTCCGACGTCCGCAGCGGACCGGTATGCCCGACCTGGGTCATGAACGGGACGCCGAGTTCCACGCACTCGGCGAACAGCGGGTAGTACAGGCGGTGGTTCGGCGGCAGCCCCCACAGCCAGGGCACGACGCGCAGGGCGCGGAACCCCAGGTCGGTAACGGCCCGGCGGAGTTCGAGTACCGCCAGCCTCGGGTTGCGGATGTCGGCGGACGCCACGCCGGCCAGCCGGTCCGGATGCAGGCGCACCCAGCCAGCCACCTCGTCGTTGCTGATCAGGGCGCCTTCCGGGCCGTACCAGGCGCAGACCAGCCCGCGCTGCACCCCCGCCTCGTCCATGACGGCGAGCGTGCGGTCAAGCGGCGCCTCGTCGCCTGGCAGCCGCCCCTCGGTCCACCGGCGCAGGGACCCGAACATCTCCTGCGCCAGGAAACGCTGGGTCGGATGCTGCATCCATACGTCGACAATGGCCATGCTGTCATTCTCGCCTCAGCCTGCCCGAAATAATTGCCATGCCCCGGCGTGCGAGCCCCACATATGCTGCGGCACATGATTCCCGCCGATCATCTGCTCGCGTGGGCGCTGGTTTCCTTTGCACTCATCATCGTTCCTGGCCCGAACGTCCTCTTCGTGATCAGCCGGTCCCTCATGCTGGGCCGCACGGCCGGGGTCGGCTCCGCGGTAGGCGGCCAGGCCGGCGTCTTTGTCCAGGTCACCGCGGTCGCCTTCGGTATCGGGGCGCTGGTCGAGCGATCGGTGGCCGTCTTCAGCGTGATCAAGTTCATCGGCGCCGCCTATGTGATCTACCTAGGCGTGCAGGCCATACGGCACCGGCATTCCCTGGCGGCCGCGCTCGACGTGCCATCGGAGCGGAAGACGCTGCCCAGGATTCTTCGCGACGGGTTCGTGGTCGGCGTGAGCAATCCGAAGGCCATCGTATTCTTCGTGGCCGTCCTGCCCCAGTTCGTAGACCGCTCAGCGGGAAACGTTCCGGCGCAGATGCTCCTGCTCGGGGGCGTCTTCATGACCATCGCCGTGCTGTGCGACAGCACGTGGGCGCTGGTCGCCAGCATGGCGCGGGTGTGGCTGGCCCGCTCGCCGCGACGGCTGGAGCTGATCGGAGGCACCGGCGGGCTGGTCATGATCGGCATCGGGGCCAGCCTGGCCCTGACCGGCCGCAAGGACTGAACTGCCTGTCGTTGATCACGGCGCCGATGTCGAATCTAATAGCCCAGCGATGAACGCCTCAACGATCACAGGGTCGAAATGCGAGCCCGCGCCGTCACGTAGCTGCGATATTGCCTGGCTGACCGTCAGCGCCTTGCGGTAAGGCCGATCAGAAGTCATCGCGTCGAACGCGTCGGCAACCGCGACGATCCTGCCGAACTCGGGAATCTCATCTCCGGCCAGGCCCATCGGGTATCCGCGGCCGTCCATCCGCTCGTGGTGGTGCATGATCCCGGTCAGCGCCTCATTCAGGAACCTGATATGCCCGGCGATCTCCAGGCCGCACCGCGGATGCAACTCCATCTGGGCGCGCTCTTCCGCGGTCAGCGGCCCGGCCTTCCGCAGCACCATTGTCGGCACGCCGAGCTTTCCGACATCGTGCAGCAAGCCGGAGAAGGCCACTGCCTCCGCCCGGTCTGCTCGCATGCCGATCTGGCGGGCAATCATCGCGGCGTTGTTCGACACCCGCTCGCTATGCCCTCGGGTATAGAGATCCTTTGTCTCCACCGCCTGGCAGAACGTGGCCAGGATGGCCGAGTGGGCTCGCCGTTGCTCGGCGATCTGACGCATCGCCCAGCGGGCGACATACAGTGGCACCAGCGCGATCGCGGCGGCAAACGGCCCCACAACGGCCCACAGGGCCGCCACCACTAGTCCGAGGGCAGCGAAGCCCAGATCCGTGACCGCCAGCGGCAATGCCTCCGACCTTGCCGAAGTGATCGCAGCTGCAGCCGCGGGCGGCGCCCTATCCCCTGACCGATCGAGATGCCCTGACCGATCGAGGCGAAGCATCTGCCAGATCAGGCCGTGGCTGATCAGCACATGCACGACGGCCGCGGCGACGAACGGCCAGATCAGCACGGAGAACCCGCCGGACGCCGACCTGCCAGCCCCGGCCGGCGTCAGCGAGAACCTCTCGTCCGCCGGGATACGTACCAGGCGGCCCGCCAGTACGAAGGCACCTCCCGCCGCGCTGCCAGCCAGCGAGTAGGTAGCTCCGTTGAAGATCCGCACGGCGGCCGGCAGCCTGCACAGGCTAAGCGCCGCGGCCGCCCCGACCAGGCCTGCCCCGACCGGCCCGAGCAGAACTACCGCGGCCAGAGTCGCCGCGGAGCTTGGGGACCAGGCCGAACGCTGGACCCGCGTAGAGATGGGTATGTAATCACAGAACACGAAGAGCGCCGCCAGCGTGACGCCGGTCACCAACCACATCGGTGTCCATGCCGCGCCCACAGTCTGCTGCGCGCACGCCAGAGCGATTACGGCGCCAGCCACGACCGCCGATACGTAGATTCGGGTAGTTCCAGAGGCTCTGCTCATGGGCACTTCCGTGAACACGCTGACCAGATGAACTGGCTGCAGACGGTCGGCAACCGTCCGCGTGGGAGTCTATCGCCAGCAGAGCTAGAGCTGGCCGTTCTTGGATGATGAGCACCCGGTCAGCGATGTCCATCAGCCCGCGGTCATGGGTCGTCGCGATCGCGGTCACCGCCCGAAGGTGCGGGTCAGCGATTCGGCCCGCACGACGGCGTCGCCCGCCTCCCGGACGGTCGTCGCGGCCGCAGGGCGCTGCTCGCTCACTGGCCCACCCCGCGATCCCGGTCACTCCTCCTCGCACCGGCGCTCATGATGCGCGAGCAGCATCCGGACCCGGCTGGCCAGCCCATGGAACCGGTACTCGTGCGCGGGCAGCACGTCTGGGTCGGCCATTGCGGCGAAGGGTGCTCGGACTCATCCTGCATCGAGTTCGGCCGCGATGTCGGCTGGTACGCCGCAGTTCCTCAGCCAGGCCAGGTCACCCTCGGCGGTCTCGGCGCCTGCCAGCGCAGCGACATGAGCGAGTCCCGCTCCGCCGGGTGCATCGCGATCCATGCGCCGGAGGCATCCCGCAGCCGGGCCGATAGCCCGTGGTGGTCGGGATGGATATGAGTGACCACTATCCCCGTCACGTCGGCGGGCGCGGCTCCTGCTGTCTTCAGGCCTTCTGCCAGCGCGAGCCAGCCCGCCTCTGTGTCCCAGCCGGGGTCTACGACGACAAGCTTGCTGTCGGACGCCAGCAGATATGTGAGCGTGTAGCGCAGCGGGTTGTCGGGGATCGGCACCGGCACCGACCACAAGTCAGCACGTACTTCCTCGACCGGCGGCCACGTGCGTGCCACCCACGCATCCCGCTGGGCGGTCCCGGTCACTCGCACGTTCCTGCCTCCCCGTCGCACCCGCCCGACCGCAGGGCCTGCCCCCGCCGGCGACGAGTCTATAAGCGCACCGAAACGCAGCGGACTGGTGACCGCGGCACTCAGCTGAGGTAGGCATTCAGCTGAGGTAAGGGTCGGGGCGCGAGATATAGGTCCGCCCGGCTGGCGTCGTCCACCGGAAGGCCCCCGGCGCAGGCTGCCTCAGTGTCCACCGGGGATGCTGCTTGAGCTGATGGTGCGACCGGCACTGACCGCCAAGGTAAAGATAACCACACAGTGTCCGGGCGGCTCCCCGAAGGAGCCGACATGCACGAGCCCCGCACCTCCCGCCCCGCCGACCACCTCATCCTGATCGAGGGTAACCCCAAGAGCCGCGGAGTGACCCGGCCCGCGCCCGCCCCGGAGGGGGCCGACAAGTGGATCAGCCGCGCCGCCACCGTCACCGTCTTGGGGTTGGCCGGCATCGCGGGCGCCATCTCCTACAGCCACATGTACCAGCTCGCTGCCGCCCACGGCGACATCGGCTGGCACGCCCACGCCTTCCCCCTCTCGGTGGACGGTGTGGAGATCGTTGCATCGCTGGTCCTGCTGGCCGACCGCCGCGCAGGCCGCAAGTCTGGCTGGCTGCCCTGGGCCGCCCTGGCCATCGGCACTGCCGCTAGCCTGGCCGCCAACATCGCCACCGCCGACCACGGCACCATCAGCCGCATCATCGCCGGGTGGCCCGCCGTCGCCCTGCTCATCGCCGTCAAGCTGCTGACCGGCATCCTGGAGCACCGCAACTCCGCCGCCCGCGAGCGAATCGGCACCCGCGCGAGCGACCCCGCGCGGCCGTCCGGTCCCCGCGCCGTCCCCGGCCGCCCGGCCGGTCCCGGCGGCCCGACATCTCGCCGTCCCCGCCGCGACGGTTCCCCGGCCGGCCAGGCACCCGGCGGGACCGTCCCCGGCGACATCGAGGCACTTGAGCAAGCCGCCCGCGCCGCGCGAGACGAACTCCACCGGGACGGCCGTCCCCTCACCCGCGACGCCCTCGCCACCCGGCTGCGCGCCGCCGGCCATCCAGTCCGCAACGCCCGCCTCACCCCGCTCCTGGCCACGCTCCGAGCCGAACCAGCACCAACGACCTAACCGACGCGCGGCCCGTGCTCCCGCGGACGACCACGGCGGGCGGCCCGGAGCACGCAGCTGTTCGTAGCAACCTGCGCTGGTCCCACAAACCACCCGACCGTTCGCCCCTACAACGGACGGCCTGCCCCAACTCATTGTCGATCGCGCGGCCCGGTCGTCAGGGGTCGGCCCGCCGCGCCTCACCTTCCGCAGCACCGGGCAGGGCAGACCATCAAGGCGCAGCAGCGCACATGGGACTGGAGTGAACCGTCCCGGCGGGAGTGCATGCCTTCGATAGCGGGAAGGCTGGCACGACGTGGCGAAGACTCAGAACTACAGCAAGGAGATGCGGGAGCGGGCTGTCCGGCTGGTCCGGGAGCACGCGGGGGATTACCTGAGCGAGTACGCGGCGATGACGGCGGCCAGCACCTGACCGCCATCCCCGACGATGTCGCCGCGCAGCTCGCCCGCGCATTCCGCCACGGGGTCATCCTCGGCCTCGGCCAGGTCAAGAAGACCAGCG
>Ga0307373_10006535_pt1 | contig 18499 bp, 20 predicted proteins | sample OX2MG_FD_202534 | JGI IMG/M metagenome (GOLD analysis project Ga0307373, IMG submission 202534) | Soil microbial communities from Risofladan, Vaasa, Finland - OX-2 | ecosystem: Environmental > Terrestrial > Soil > Coastal area > Acid sulfate soil | place: Finland: Risofladan, Vaasa | collected...
TCTCACTCCGGTACGCGCCGGCGCATGGCGCGTCGATTCCCGACAGCGTCGAGGCCGCCGAGCAGGTGCTGCTCGAAGCGCTGCGCGAACGCAGCTCGGAGGAGGTGGCTCGCGGCATCACCCTGGCGGGCCCGCATCGCGACGACGTCGCGTTCGATCTCGACGGCCGTCCCGCACGCGGGACGGCCTCGCAGGGACAGCAGCGCAGCATCGTGCTGGCGTGCAAGCTCGCCGAGGTCCGGTACCTTCAGGACAGCGCGGGGGTCGCTCCGGTCATCCTGCTCGACGATGTGCTCAGCGAACTCGATCCCGAGCGCCGCAGGCACCTGCTGGGTCTGCTGGCGGCCGGATCCCACCAGGTGCTCGTGACCACCACCGAACCGCTCACCGAGGTTGCCGACTTTGCCGAGGTGCTCCACTTCACGGTGCGCGGTGGCGTCGTCACCCGGGACCAGCGCCCATGACCGAGCAGCGCCTCTCGGATCTCATCGACCCCGCACTGCGAGGACTTGGCGTCCGCGTGCAGGTGCGCGAGGAGCGGCTCCGTCTGGCGCTTGCCGACGTTGTCGGTGATGGACTCGCCGCACTCTGCCGCGCCGAACGTCTGGATCGTGGGGTGCTCGTCATCGCCACCGCCAACAGCGCCCTGGCGCATCAACTACAGATGGACGCTCCGCGAGTGATCGATGCGCTGAACCAGCGTGTCGGACAGGATCTGGTCCGGCGTATCCGCTTCAAGGCGATGTGACGATCAGGCGACTCGCACCGGCATGATGATGCAGAGGTAGTCGTCCTTCCCGACGGGGCGGATGACTCCCGGCTGCAGCGAGCCGTTGAAGGAGAGTTGGACCTCGTCCGAGTCGAGCGCCGACAGTGCATCCAGCATGTAGCGAGCGTTGAAGGCGATCTGCACGTCGTCGCCCTGCACGTTCGCCGAGAGTGGAGCCTCGTCGTCGCCGACCTCTGCGGTCTGCGCGAGCAGCGTCAGCGTTCCATCGCCGATACGAAGACGGACCGGGTTTGCGGCGTCACGTGCGAGGACTGCAGCGGTCCTCGCCTCGCGCAGCAGCGATGCCGTGGACAGGCTCACCGTCGTCGTCGACTCGCCGGGAATCACCTGGTTGTAATTGGGGTATGTCCCCTCGATCAGACGCGAGGATATCTCGACGTCCTTGAGCGTGAAGAACACCTGGTTGCGCGCATGAGCGAAGGCGATGCCGACGGTCGGCCGGTTGGGGTTCACGGCACGTGCAACCTCGGAAAGATGCCGTGACGGGACGATCACCGAAGTGACCGGGGGCGTTCCGTGCACGGTGACGTCGATGGTCTTCACCGCAAGACGGTGGCGGTCGGTTGCGGCGAGGGTGAGCCGGTTTCCCTCCATCTGGAGCAAGACGCCGGTGAGCACCGGTGCCGCCTCGTCTGAGCTCGCCGCCATCACCGTTTGCGTGATCGCGTTCTGCAGCGTGATCGCGTCAACCTCAATCGACGTTTCGGTGTCGCGCGCCGGGAGTGGCGGGAATTCCACCGCGTCGATGCCGTGCACCTTCGCGCGGTGGACGCCCCCGGCCATCTTCAGCACCTGTGTCGTCGGTTCCAGCTCCATGGTGCATGGAGCATCGCCGAGCGACGCGACGAACTCACCGAGGAGACGTGCCGGCACGGTGATCCGGCCCTCCTCGAGCACCGTCGCCGGAACCACGACCGAGATGGTGAGATCGAGATTCGTGGCCGTGACGCGAAGACCTTCGACGCCTGTTTCGAGCAATACGTTGCTCAGCACAGGCAGAGTCGATCGGGGTGATACCGCGCGGGACACGAGCCCGAGGGCACCACTGAGTGTCGAGGACGAGACGGTCGCTTTCATGGACGATTCCTCTCTGGAGGCTGCGTTATCACCAGACTCAATGAGTATGACCTGCAGAGTCTAGAGATCAGTAGACGATGTAGTAGTGGGGACAAGGGGGACAACCCGAAAGGCGATCTCATCGGGGCTCCCTGAGCGTCGCCGGCCTGTGCGCAAGTGGCACGGGTTGTCCACCGGTTCTGCACCGGAAGCAGGGTTGCGCACTTTGTCCACATGCCGTCCCGGGCTCCGCGAACAGGGTGGTCAACGGTTGTGCAGCTGCTCGCGGATCGCGCGCACCTCACCCTGGAGTCGAACATCCTCGCGCATGAGCTCGGTGATCTTTTCGATCGCGTGCAGCGCGGTGGTGTGATCCCGGCCGCCGAAGGCGGTGCCGATGATCGGGAGCGACGACTCGGTCTCCTCGCGGATGAGGTACATCGCGACCTGACGCGGGAACACGATGTTCTTGTCACGGCGCTTGCCCTTCATCTCTTCGACCGAGATGGCGTAGTGAGCGGCGACCGCCAGCTGGATGGTCTCGATGCTGACCGGGGTCGAGTCCTGAACGGGGATGACGTCACGCAGGATCTGCTGGGCGGTCTCGAGGGTGATCTGCTGGCCGTTGATCGAGGCGTGAGCGAGCACCCGGATGAGCGCGCCCTCGAGCTCGCGGATGTTCTTCTGGATCCGGTGCGCGATGAACGAGCACACCTCGTCGGGCACAAGCTTGCTGTACGGCCCGAGCTTGGTGTTGAGAATCGCAAGCCGGGTCTCGAAATCCGGAGGCTGGATGTCGGCCATCAGCCCTCCCTCGAATCGGCTGCGCAGGCGGTCCTCGAGTGTCGGAATGTCCTTGGGCGGCCGGTCGCTGCTCACCACGATCTGCTTCTGGAATTCCTGCAACGCGTTGAACGTGTGGAAGAACTCCTCCCTCGTGTGATCCTTGCCGGCCAGGAACTGGATGTCGTCGATGAGCAGGACGTCGACGCCCCGGTATCGCATCCGGAACTCTGCCGGGCGGTTCTCGACGATCGACGCGACCATCTCGTTCATGAACTTCTCTGAGGTGACGTACGCCACCTTCGCGTTCCGGTGCGTCTCCCGGACCGCATGACCGATCGCATGCATCAGATGGGTCTTGCCGAGACCGACGCCGCCATACAGGAAGAGCGGGTTGTACGCCTTGCCGGGCGCCTCGGCGACGGCGCGGCAGGCGGCGTGGGCGAAGCGGCTGGAGTTCCCCACGACGAAGGTGCTGAACGTGAATGCCGGGTTGAGTCGCGAATCGTTGGCGCCGTCCTCGGGCTCGCTCACGGAGGCATACGTCGGATCCGGGACGTGAGGCGGCGCCTCCGGGGGTGGCGACGCCTCCGGGTCGACGGTGATGATCACCTCGCAGTCGCGGCCGAGCACGCCCGAGAGGGTCTCGCGTATCAGCGGGACGTAGCGCTCGCTGACCCAGTCACGGGCGAACATGGTGGGGACACCCACGGTGAATGTGTGCCCGTCGGAGCCCACGAGCACCGCGTTGGCGAGCCACGCTTCGTACCCAGGGCGGACCACCTGAAAGCGGAGTTCCTCCTGGGCGACCTGCCAGAGCTGTTGTGGGTCCATGCTCGCCGTCGAGTTCCCACTTTCAAGGATGGGCTCGACGCGCTGAGCCTGATCACCGACTGCGCCGACGCCGATTGTTCGATCCACTCTTTCCTCGCCTTGGCCTGCCTAACACAGCGCAGTTATCCACAACTTGTGCACATCAGTGGATAAATGCATGGCCGCTGGTGGCCGGGGGGCTTGGTGGTACGAAGTGAAGGGCTTCCCGCTCCCGCTGCAGCCTGGGGAGTCTAACAATGCGCAGCCCCGGTCACAAGCGGAGCGAGCGCATCACGATCCAGTGATCTCGTCTCGGCAACTCGATGAGCAGGAAGGGTGGTCGGCCGCTGCCTTGATATACTCGCGACGCAACCCCGTCGGGCTCAGCGGTGCCCAGAGCGCCCCCGACGCGATCAGTGTCTCGGAGAGACGGCCATCAAGCGGACGTACCAACCCAAGAAGCGCTACCGGCGCAAGACGCACGGCTTTCGCATACGTATGGCGACACCGGGCGGTCGCCAGGTGCTCAAGGCACGCCGTCGCAAGGGCCGCAAGCGCCTGACCCCGGCTCCGACACGATGAACCCGCGGCATCGCCTTCCCGGGCGACGCCGGATTGCGGCGGTGCGGGAAACCGGGAGCGAGTCTCGCTCGGGTGCGGTTCGAGTACGCGCCCTGGCCGGCGAATCGGCGGTGTCGCGGGTCGCCTTCGCGGTACCTGGGGCCACCGGCGCGGTGAGCCGGAATCGCGCAAGGCGCCGGTTGCGCGCCGCGATCGCCCCGGTCCTCGTGGAGCATCCCGGGCTCGACATGGTCGTGAGCCTGCCCGGGCGAGCCACGGAAATGCCTTTTGAGAGCCTCAGGAGCGCGCTCGCCGCGGCGCTCGCGAGGGCATCCCGATCGACGCACCCGGAAGCCCGCACTTGAGACGCGCCAGCCTGGTGTTCATCCGTATCTACCAGGTCACCATCGGTCCGCTCTTCGGAATGATGAGCTCCTGCCGCTACGAGCCCACCTGCTCCCACTACGGCTACGAGGCGATTCAGCGCTTCGGCGCACGCCGCGGCTGGTGGCTTGCGGTGCGCCGGATCGCCCGCTGCCATCCGTTCCACGAGGGCGGCATCGACCTCGTGCCGGAGACGTACATCAGCTGGCGCGCGGCACGGCGCGTCCACCGCGACGCAACCCGGCACGGGAGCGCGGCATGATCGCCGCCGCGGCCCCCGCCGCCTCCGGCGGCTTCAACCCGCTGTCGATCTTCTCGATCCTGCAATACCCGTTTGCATGGGTGCTCCAGGAGTTGGTGAAGGTCTTCACACAGGTGCCGCCGCTCAAGGCGATCGGCGCCTTCGGGCTCGCCGTGGTCGTGCTCACGATCGGCATTCGCGCCGTGCTCTTCCCGGTCTTCGGCTGGCAGCTGCGAACGTCACGGCGCATCCAGGCGGAGCAGCGTCTGGTCGCACCCCAGCTTCAGGAGTTGCGCAAGAAGTACAAGAAAGAGCCGCAGCGGCTGAGCCAGGAGATGAACGCGCTCTACAAGGAGCACGGCATCAGTCCTTTCTCGAGCCTGACCGGCTGCATCCCGGCGCTGGTGCAGATGCCGGTGCTGATCGGCCTCTATCAGTCGATCAGATCGGTCACGGGGACGCTCAAAACCGGCGACACGGGATTCCTCTGGATCAGCAACGTGACCCAATCCGCTCAGCAGGCATGCTGCTCCGCCAAGGGCGCGACCATCGCCGACGTCTTTCTGCACCCGGCGCTGCTGATCCTGCCCCTCATCGCGGGCCTGTTCACCTTCGCGCAGTCACGCATGATGATGCCGCCCTCGCGTCCGGACATGTCCGACCAGGAGCGCTCGATGCAGGGCGTCACCAAGCAGATGTCGTTCATCTTCCCGGTGATGATCTTCGTGTTCAGCTTCCTGTTCCCTCAGGGCCTGGCCATCTACTGGGCGACGGGCACGATCTTCATGGTGGCGCAGCAGTATCACCTCCTCGGATGGAACGGGCTGGTGGTCCCGTCGTGGTTTCCCGGGGCCAACCGGGTGACCGCGCTGACGATTCCGCGCACCCCGGTCAAGACCGGCGCCGGCTCGGGGAAAACCGCAGCCGCGGTCGTGCCGACAAGCAAGAACGGCACTCGCAATGGCACCCGTCCCGCGAGCGCCAATGGCACCAAGCCAAAGGCGGGGGCCGCCAACAACGAGGAGCCACCGGTGCGCACACTCGCGCGACCCAACAGACCGAACAGACGGAGGCGGCGCCGCTGAGCGCGGCGTCGAGGGAAAAGTGGTGAGCGAGAGCAGGGTGACGTCCGTCGAACCAGAGATCGAGGATGGGGTCGAGGCCCGCGGAGCGACGATCGAGGAGGCTGTCAGCACGGCGCTGAGCCAGCTCGGGGCAAACCGTGAGCAGGTCGAGGTGCAGGTGCTCTCGCCGGAGGGCCGGGCGCTCCCGGGCGAGCGCCTGTCCACCGGCGAGCGTCGCGTGCGCGTCTACCGGATCGACGAGCACGCGGCGAAAGCGCGTGCGCTCCTCGAGGAGCTCCTGACGCGCATGGAGGTGCCCTGCCGTGTGAGCGTTCGCCGGGGGACGGGAACGGCCGGGTCGTCGTCCGGGGGGCCGGTGATCCTCGACATCGCGGGTGACGATCTCGGTCTGCTCATCGGGTGGCGGGGCGAGACCCTGCGCTCGCTGCAGACGGCGGTGAACCTGATGCTCGGTGAGGAGGGCGTCGAGACCCGCCGGGTGATCCTCGACGTGGAGCGCTATCGCGCCCGCCGCGAGGATCAGGTCCGCGAGCTCGCCCAGCGCCTAGCGCTCCGCGTCAAGCGGACCGGCGAGCCCTACACGCTCGACCCGATGCACGCCTACGAGCGGCGGGTCATTCACATGACCCTCGCCGACGATCCCGACGTGACCACCGAGAGCACCGGCAGGGAGCCGGCGCGAAAGGTGGTCATCAATCCGACCGGACCGGCGCAGGGCGGCCCTCCGGAGCGCTTCGAAGGAGCCCGCCCGGGCCGGTCAGCCGGGCGCTCCTACTGACCGAATTCGCCGTCGAGACCCTGTCCGGGGGGACGAGGCTGACGGCCGTCCCGCTGCCCGGCCGCGCCTCGGTTGCGATCGCGTTCATGGTCGGCGTCGGTTCCCGCCACGAGAACGAGGCCGAAAGCGGCATCAGCCACTTCGTCGAGCACATGGTGTTCAAGGGCGGCAAGCGCTATCCGACCGCCCGCGACGTCAGCGAGGCCATCGAAGGCGTCGGCGGGGTGCTCAACGCCGCGACCGATCGGGAGGCGACGATCTTCTGGACGCGTGTCCCACTGGCGAAGCTGGGTCTGGCCGTATCGGTGCTCGGTGACATGCTCCTGAGCCCTGCGCTGGACCCCGCGGAGGTCCTGAAGGAACGTCAGGTGGTGATCGAAGAGCTGCGCATGTACCAGGACAACCCCCAGGACTACGTGCAGATCGCCTTCGACGCGCTGATGTGGCCCGATCACCCGCTGGGCTGGGATGTCGCCGGACGCGAGGACACCGTCCGCTCGTTCACGGCCGAGGATTGCAGCAGTCACCTCGAGAAACACATGCTGCCGTCAACCCTGGTGGTGAGCATCGCCGGAGGCTTCGAGACGGCGGACGCCGTAGCGATGATCGACGAAGCGATCCGGCCGTGGGCCGCGAGACGCCGAGCCAGGCCCGGTGCGCCGCTGCCCGCAACACCACCGTCTGGACCGCCCCTCACGGTGATCCGGCGCAGCGCAGAGCAGGCCAACATCCTGGTCGGGGCCAGGGCGCCCTCGTACAACGACCCGGACCGGCATGTCGCCGAGATCCTCAACGTGATCCTCGGCGAGGGTATGTCGAGCCGTCTCTTCCTCGAACTCCGCGAGCATCGCGGGCTCGTCTACGACGTGCACTCGTTCATGAGCCGCATGTCGGACACGGGTGTGCTCGGGATCGGCCTGGCGTGCGAGCCGCGCCAGGCTGCCACGGCGCTCGAATCCGCCGTCGTCGAGCTGCGCAAGCTCGCCGAGAAGCCGGTGGAGGACGCCGAGCTCACCAAGGCACGCGAATACGCAAAGGGGCGCCTCCTGCTCCAGCTGGAGAGTACGTCGGCGCTCTGCGAGTACTCGGGACAGCAACTGCTCCTCCAGGGGAAGATCGTCGAGCCCGAGGAGCTGGTCGCGCGCCTGGAATCGGTTGAGGCAACGCAGATCAGCGAGCTCGCCGCACGCCTGCTGAGCGGCGGGCTCCGTGCCGCGGTGGTGGGTCCGTTCCGCAGCGAGGCCCGCTTCGAGAAGGCGATCGCGGTCTGATGCCCGCATGTCAGACTTTCGCGCCGTGAGCCTCGAACGTACCCTCGTCCTGGTGAAGCCCGACGGCGTGCAGCGCCGTCTCGTCGGCGAGGTGATCACGCGTTTCGAACGCCGCGGCCTGCACCTCGTCGCCCTGAAATTGCTGCACATCGACCGTGAGCTGGCCGAACGGCACTACGCCGAGCACCGCGGCAAGCCGTTCTTCGCCGGCCTCGTCGACTTCATCACCACGGCGCCGGTCGTGGCCATGGTGTGGGAAGGCGATGACGCGGTCGCGCAGGTGCGCTCGATGATGGGAGCGACCAATCCCTCGGCGGCTGCCCCCGGCAGCATTCGCGGCGACCTTGCCGTCAGTATTGGCAATAACGTGGTGCACGGCAGCGACTCACCGGGGCGCGGCGCGGAGGAGGTGGCCCTCTTCTTCCAACCCGCCGAGCTGGTCGAGTGGAGTGGCGCCGACGCCTCGTGGGTGAACGGCTGAGTCGCTAGCCGAGGGGTTTGGGAGCGGGAGGTGCGCTCCGTGCGGCAGCGAGCCGGCGCATCCGCCGGCGCCGCCAGCGCCACGCCTCGTAGGCCGCGATCCCGAGCGCCGGAAGCGCGAGCGCGGTGGTGGTCACGGGCTGGAAGGTTGGTCCCGCGCCGAGTCCGCCGAAATGGTCGAGCGGCCAGATCCGCAGGATCGCCTTGGCGAGGATGTTCTTGCGCGGCACGAGGCCGAAGACGCGCGAATCGCTCGAGAAGTTGCGGTTGTCGCCCATGACGAAGTACTCGCCGGAAGGGATGGTGAGCGGTTCGGGGCTCGACGTTTCCATCCCGGACGCGGTGCAGCAGTACTTGAGGGTGGTCCACGCCTCGGGGAGATAGGGCTCGTTCAGGAGCTGGAAGGGGCCCTTGCCACCGGGCTTGATGAGCACCTGGGTGGGGTTGTGGTCCCCGTTGATCTCGATGACGTCACCGGGGAGGCCGATCACCCGCTTGATGAAGTCCTGCGAGGGATCGGCCGGGGGGATGAGGATGACGATGTCGCCGCGTTGCGGATTCCCGCCGAAGTCGTAGGAGATCTTGCTGGCGAGCAGAAGGTCCTGGTTCTGCAGCGTTCCCACCATGCTCTCGCCGTCGACGCGGACGGTCTGCAGGGCGAACGCGATGGCGATGTACAGGATCACGGCGATCAGCAGCACCTCGACCGTGTCGCGGACCCATGATCCTCGCCACCACGGACTTGGCGCGCTCGTCGCTTCCGGGGGCGGGAGAACCTGAGCCACTCGGGCCGATTATGAGGCGAACCACCCATGGCGCCACCCCTGTGGCCGGGATGCGCTGCTCCATCATTGGACCGTGACAACGGGGGTTCAGCGCTTTGCCGCAGTGCTGATCGCAGCATGCGGAGCGCTCGTGATCCCGATCGCGGCGAGCGCTCATGCGCTCCTAAGCGCCTCGTCGCCCCCGGCGGGCGCCCATCTCGGCACCGCCCCCGGGGTCGTCTCGCTCGAGTTTGACCAGCCCCTCAACGCCGCCCTCTCGCACGCCACGGTCATCGATCCGACCGGGCACGACTGGCCGGGCAGGGTGGACAGCGCGTATGAGATCCGCATCCCGATGGCAACGAATGCCTCGGGTGTCTACACGGTGGACTGGACCTCGGTGAGCACGGCCGACGGCCACCACATCAGCGGCAGCTTCACCTTCGACGTGGGGATCGCCGGCACGGCGTCGCCGGAAGTCGCCGCGAACGCCGTCCCCGGACCGCAACCGTCGGATCTTGCGATCGGCGCCGTCAAATGGGTGGAGGCCATCGCCTTGCTGTTCCTGGCCGGCCAGGTGCTGGTGAGCAGGCTGGCCCGGGCGTCACCGGCGCTCGAGTGGGTGATGCCGAAGTTCCGTGCCTCGAGCATCGCCCTCTCAGCCGGGCTCGTGGCGGTCTGGGCCGAGGCGACCGTCGGCTCGGGTGGGCACAGCCCCGCCGAGTACGTCGCGTTCTTCAACGGATGGTCCGGAGCGGCGTTGATCGGCCGCCTGGTTTTCGAGACGCTGACGCTCATCGCGGTCGTACGGGAGTGGCGAAGCCTGCCGGTCTGGCTGGGCGGAGCGCTCGTGATGCTCGCTGCGTCCGGCCACGCCGCCGCAGTCAGCCCTGCCTGGTACGGGGTCGGCCTCGACGCGGTCCATCTGCTCGCGGCCGGATTCTGGGCGGGCGGTATCGCGGCACTCGCGGTGCTTCGTCCTCCAGGAGGCTGGCGTTCGAGTGGAGCCCGCGTCCTGCTGGCCAGGTTCACTCCCGTCGCGCTGGGGGCATTCGCGGCGACGGTCGTCGCGGGAGGGCTCGAAGCCATCACGCAGCTCGGGTCGATCCAGGCGCTCTTCGGTACCGCCTACGGGCGGGTGCTCCTGGTGAAGATGGCGCTGGTCGCCCTCATGCTGCCGCTCTCGGCGATGGCGTGGCGGCTCAAGCGACCACACGTGCGTGTCGAGGCCGCGCTCGCCGCGGGCGTGGTCGCTGCGGCCGCGCTGCTCGCCTCGTTCCCGACGCCACCGACGGCGGCGGCCCGGAAGGCGGCCGAAGACGCCGCGGCGACCCCGACCGCGGGGCTTCCACGCGGCGACGAACTCACCATGGCGGGGGCCGCGGGGAGCGACCTGGTCGGCCTCAGCCTGTCACCGGGAACGCCCGGGCCCAACCGCGCCACCGTCTACGTGCTCCCGGTCAACGGCAGCGCGGCGGCTCAGGGCATCGCCGCGAATATCGCGGTGAACGGCGCCTACAAGGCCCTGCTGCCCTGCGGCGACACCTGCCGTGTGGCAACCGTCGACATCCAGCCGGGGGACACGGTTTGGGTCGACCTGCTCAACAGCGGCGGAGGCGAAGCCGTGTTCACGATTCCGCCACTCCCCGCCCCGTCCGGTGACGCTCTGCTGACACAGCTCGATACGGCGATGAAGGCACTGACCGCATACCAGGTCAGCGAGGTCCTCAACTCGGGCACCGTGACCATTCACAGCGTGTATTCGTCCGTCGCGCCGGACCGCAGCACCTGGACGATCAACAACACGGGGACGACCGTCTGGATCGGCACCACCCAGTACACGCAGGAATCCCCGGGTCAGCCCTGGAATCAGCAGACGTCGCCTGCCAACGCCGTCCCGTCGTTCGTCTGGGACTATTTCAAACCGCTGACCAACGCGCATGTGATCGGGAGGCAGGTGCTCGACGGCGTCCCGACCACCGTGGTGGCGAGCTTCGGCAATTCCCAGGCGACGCCCATCTGGTTCACCTTCTGGATCGACGCCACCGGGCGGGTCCGCAAGGTGGCGATGACCGCTCCCGGACACTTCATGGTCGACACCTACACGAGCTACGACAAACCGGTGGACATCGTCGCGCCGGTCGGGTGATTCGCCCTGCGGGATGCGGTCCCACGCTGCCAGAATGTGAGCGAACCACGACCGTGGGACCCGCTAGCAACACGAGGCAGAAGATGGCGCTCCTGACGCAGACCCCGTACAAGGCGAAGACGTTCGATCTGTCCGGACTGGCCGGCATCTCCGACAACACGCTCGAGGTCCACTTCGGACTTTATGCAGGTTATGTCAAAAACACGAACCTGCTCAACGAGCAGCTCGTCACCATGCAGCAGGCGGGCCAGGGCCTGTCGTCAAATCCGTCGTACGCGGAGATCACCCGGCGGCTCGGCTTCGAGTACAACGGAATGGTCCTCCACGAGTGGTATTTCGGCAACCTCACCAAGGCGAGTGGCGGTGGCATCTCGTCATCGTCGGCGCTCGGACGCGCGCTTGGCGAATCGTTCGGTGACATCGACACATGGCGCAAGGACTTCACCGCGATCGGCGGCATGCGCGGCGTCGGCTGGGCGGTGACCTTCCTTGACACGGCGACCGGCAGGCTGAGCAACCACTGGATCACGCTCCACGAGGATGGCAACATCGCGGGCTTCAGGCCGATCGTCGTGATGGACGTCTGGGAGCACGCATTCCTGCTCGATTACAAGCCGGCCGATCGCCCGAAGTACATCGAGGCCTTCCTCGCGAACTTCGACGCCGACGCGGCAGAGGCACGCCTGACCGGAGCAGCGGACCGCCCCGTCGGCTGATCCACGCGTCTTGGGCCTAGAGCGGCCGGCCGCCGAGCCTCCGGTACAGCGCGTCCAGGTCGGAGTCCTCGGCCCAGTCGATGACGATCCTGCCGCCTCCACCCTTGCGGCGCTGGAGGCGAACCGGGACCCCGAGCGCGTGCTCGAGGCCGCGACGCAGGGCGACATCGTCCGGAGCGACCTCGTCCGGCGAGGTGGCCGGCGTTCGCGTCAGGGGGCGCGCCGACGCCCGTGTGAGGCGCTCCTGGACGGCGCGCTCGGTCTCGCGGACATTGAGCCCGTCCTGGATCACGAGGGCCGCCACGGCCTCCTGATCGGCCGCGACCGGAAGCACCAGCAGCGCCCGCGCGTGACTCGCGGTCAGCCGGGAGTCGGCGACCGCCTCCTGGACGGGAGCTGGGAGGTCGAGCAGCCGGATCGCGTTCGAGATGCCCGAGCGGCTCCTGCCGAGCCGGAGAGCGATCGCCTCGTGAGTGAGGCCGAAGGCGTCGGAGAGCCGGGCGTACGCGGCGGCCTCCTCCATCGGGTTGAGATCGGTCCGGAGCAGGTTCTCGGTGAGTGCCATCTCGAGCTGATGGCGGCTCGACTCCGCGGCCGGCCGGACGATCGCCGGGATGCTGGAGACGCCGCCGAGCTGAGCGGCTCGAAGGCGCCGCTCGCCGGCGACGAGGATGTACGAGTCCCCCTCGCGCTGGACGACGATGGGGTGGAGCAGGCCATACAGGCGGATCGAATCGCCGAGCGCGGCAAGCGCCTCGGAGTCAAACGCCCGGCGTGGCTGTTCGGGGTTCGGCGCGACCGTGCGCGGGTCGAGGCCGATCAGGAGCGATCCTTCCTCGGCCTCCGCCTCGTTGGTCAGCAGGGCGTCGAGGCCGCGGCCAAGCCCGCGGCGTCGGAAGGCGCGGGGCGCTGGAGATTCGCTCACACCGGACTCGGGATGCCGGCGGCAGCGAGGGCTGCGCGACCGTGGATTCGCGCATCGAGGTTGGCGCTGAGCTCTCGGTACGCGATCGCGCCGCGGCACGTCGGATCGTAGAGAGTGATCGGCATGCCATGGCTCGGGGCTTCACTGAGGCGGACGTTTCGAGGGATGAGCGGGGTCAGGAGCTGATCGCCGAAGCGGGACCGCACCTCGTCGACGACCTGGTGGGCGAGCGCAAGACGGGCATCGAAAAGGGTCATGACGATGCCGGCAATGGTGAGCGTGGGGTTGAGCTCCTTGCGGAGCAGCGCCAGCGTGTGCATGAGCAGGCCGAGCCCCTCGAGCGCGTAGAACTCGCACTGGATCGGGATGAGCAGTGCGTCCGCCGCGACCACGGCGTTGATGGCCAGCAACCCGAGGCTGGGTGGCGAATCGATCAGGACGTAGTCGTCGTCGGATGCGAGGGCCTCCAGCGCGTACTGCAGGCGGCGCTCACGGCGGGCGAGGTCGACCAGCTCGATCTCCGACCCGGCAAGCGCGATGGCGGACGGTACAACGTCGAGACCGGGCACGGCCGTGGGCAGTCGTGCCTCGGCGAGCGACCTGCCCATCACGATGACGTCGTAGATGCTGGTCTGCACCGTGCTTCGATCGATGCCAAGACCGGAAGTGGCGTTGGCCTGGGGATCGATGTCGATCAAGAGCACCTTCCGGCCCATCTCGGCGAGCGCTGCGCCCACGCTGACGGCCGTGGTGGTCTTTCCGACACCGCCCTTCTGGTTGGCGACCGCGAGAATGCTAGGAGGCACGCTTAGCGGCTGATTATGGCCGGATCGCGGCGCCCATCAGCGGGACGCGGAGTTATCCCGTGTTTCCCCAGGCAACACGCGCGCCGCCGGCCCCGAGGCGAGTTGGGGATGCCGTGCAGCCGCCTCAGACTGTGGAAAACTCCGGACGCGCGATCGAGACTTCCGGAGCGATGTTCAGCGCAGAACTTGACGGTGAAACAAGGCCGAACTATCGTGCAGCTATGGCCCCCGATTCGACGCAGGACGCTCCGGCCGGTCCGGAGCCTCCGGATCACGCCGATCTCTCGATCGGCTTTCTGCTGGGCCTGCTGGTGGGTGAGGGTCACTTCGGCGGTGACGGCCGCCAGCCGCAGGTGACGCTCCGGATGCACGTCCGCCACGAGGAGACCTTCAACTGGCTGCGCCGGACATACCCGGGCAGCGCTCTTTACGGCCCTTACCATCACGGCGGCCGTTCGTACTACCAGTGGTCGGCTCGGGGACGGTACCTTCGCGAGCACATCGTCCCGCTGGTGGAGCGCCACCGTTCGCTGCTGGACACCTATACCGCAGCGCGGTTCGACACCATGTGCGAGCGCTACACGATCACCCGAGAAGGCGCCGGCGCCTCGTCGGACGCCTGACCGCGCCCCGCTACAATCCGGAGGCGATGCTGGCTCCCTCCGCTCAGACCTGGCGCCTGCTCTCCGCCGCGCCGCCGCGTGAGGTCTTTGCGGTCATGGAGCAGATGATCGGAACGGCCCCCTACCGCTTCGAGGTCGTGGGCGAGAGCGAGGCGCGGATCGTCGAGCATCGCCGCCGTGGTCTGTTCGGACAATGGGGGCGTCCCAAGGTCCGCATCCGCTGGGTCCGGTGCCGCGCGGTGGCGGTGACCGAGGGAACCTCGGTCGAGGTCGAGGCCAGTTCGGGGGGAGGCCTCATCTCCAAGGCCATGGGTAAAGCCGATCGCGGTCCGACCACCCGAGCCCTCCAGGTGATCCGTCTGCTCACCGCCGGCGCCGCGGACTCGCGGACGGTCTACCGCGATCGCCGCATCCCGCCCGGTCCGGTCACCCTGGTCGCTTCATGGGCCGGTATGCCCTATCGCCTCTTCGTGGAGCCGCGCCACGACGCTCCTCGCGGCGGCGAGATCCTCACCGCCACCGAGGTCGAGGCGCTTGATGAACGCAGCGGGCAGTTCGTCAGAGTGCGCGTCGCGGGCGCCGGCGAGGGCTGGGTCGAGAGCGACCAGATCGTTCCGTCGCCGGCCGTCTCGACCCGCGCGGCGCAGGTCGAGACGGCGCGTTTCACCTGATAAAGCCGGTGACCGGCTCGGGCCGCGGCTGTGCCGCGGTCAGCGCAAATGCGTGGAGAGACCGCCGAGTGCGACGGTTTGCGCCTCTCTCAGAGTGGTGACCTGGCTCCCTGCGGTCAGCTCTCCACCACTGCGCTGGTCGGGAAGGAGGTGGTACTCGAAGAATCCGTCATGGGCTAGGTTCCTCCTTTTGCCTGAGTGCCACGGCACCGCGTCCGCATGCGTCGTGTTCGAGGCGGGGCGGGTCCGGGCCGAGAGACGCTCGCAAAGTGTATCCCGGTTCGGGCGCTCAGCGTGACCGGATGGACGGCGTGGCCCGCCATTCAGGCCGGGTCAGAGCGGCAGGCGACCCATGAACCCGGTGTCGCGGGAATGCCAGTAGCCGATTCGCGCTTCCCCGAGCCGCCAGCAGAGGTAGACCGGCGCTCCCTCCCTGACCGACGCGAAGTCGACGAGCCCGGTTTCCGGGTCGCGCAGGATGACGCCGAGTCCATCGATGTCGGCGGTCAGTCGCTGGGCCTCGTGGAACGGACCCGAGGCTCTCATGGCCGCGCTGGCGGAGCCGTTCGACGTCACCGGGTGGGCGTCCAGGTCAGCCGCATGCTCGAGCGAGGCGCGGTGGACGTCCCGGAGTGCGGTGAGCAACCTCGTGAGCTCTGGAAGCAGCGCGGTCGCCTCGGCGTGCGTGAAGACCCGCTCCATCGGCCACACCATGCCAGACCGGCCATGCCGGCGTCGAGATCAGTAGATGCCGAGCTCGAGCTGAGCCTCGTCGGACGCCATCGTGCGGGGGTCCCACGGCGGAGTCCACACCAGATTGATGTGCACATCCCGGACCCCGGGGAGCGGCGCACACACCGCGTGCGCCTGCGTCTCGATGATCGGCCCCATCGGACAGTACGGCGTCGTCAGCGTCATGTCGATGGTCAGCAACCCGTCATCGTCGATCGTGGTGCCGTAGATCAAGCCGAGCGACACGATGTCGATGCCGATCTCGGGGTCGTAGACCTCGCTCAGCGCGGCCCGGATCAGAGCGTCGGACGCCTTCGCCTCCGGCTGCGAGGCGGGTTCGGTCGGCGAGATCGGATCTGCGGAGCTCATTTCTCGATCCTCAACGCCGGGGCAGGCGTGGCTGCGGTTGCGGCGAGACCTTCGAGGAGCGCGTTCCAGACAAGCGTTGCGCACTTCACCCGAACCGGATACGCACGCACACCACGGAGTGCTTCGAGGTCGCCGATGTCGCCACCGTCGTCAGACGGCGCGCCGTCCCCGGTCAGCATCGCCCGGAAGCGCTCGGCGAGCGACGCGGCGCCCTCGACGCTCATTCCGGTGACGGCCTCACAGAGCATGCTCGCGGACGCCTGGCTGATCGAGCAGCCCCGGCCGACAAAACCGATGGCCGAGACCGTCCCGTTGTCGAGCCGGTAGCTCAGATCGATCTCGTCACCGCAGAGCGGGTTGTTCGCCTCGACAACGCGGTCGGCGGGTTCGACCGCATGGTGATGACGAGGGTTGCGATAGTGGTCGAGGATGATCTCCCGATAGAGATCGTCGTCGACGGGCGTGTAGCCGACTGCCATAGCACCATCGTAGTCCAACGGTTCGCGCCCAAAACCTGAGAATGGAGCGATGGCTCGCATCGACGTCCTCGTGCGCCACGGAAAGCGGAGGGCTGATCCGGCGTTCTGGCTGCTCATCGGGCAGCTGATCATGTTCACCGGCGTCGCTGCCGTGTTCCCGATCGCCCCGCTCTACGTGGCGCACCGCGGCGGCAATTCCGTCGCGGTGGCGATCTTCATCGCCGGTCCGCTGGTCGCCAACACGCTCATCCAGGTCCCCGCTGGGCGCCTCTGTGACCGATGGGGACGCAAGCCCTTCCTGATCGGGCCACGGCTCGTCTACGCGTTCCTGTCGCTGTTCCTGTTCTTCAACATCGGGACGCTCGCCGTGCTCACCGCGATCCGGATCCTCATGGGGGCCTGCGCCGGCGCCTACGTCCCCGCGCTCCGGGCGGCGCTCACCGATTTGAGTGCCCCCGCGCAACGGGCGCAGCGTTTCTCCCAGCTGCAGGCCTACGAGATGGTCGGGCTGCTCGTCGGTCCGCTCATCGGCGGAGCGGCCGCCCTCTGGCGTGATTCCGCCGTGTTCGGGATCACGGGGCTGTCGATGTTCATCGGTCTCGGGTCGATGATCCGAGTTCCCGAGACGCGCGCCGAGCGCGCGAGCGCGGTGGTGCGAAAGGAGCCCTTCCGCTGGTGGCGGATCCGCGGCATCGTCGTGCCCATCGCGGCGCTCTTCGCCGTCGGCACCATCTGGTCGATGTACGACGTGGTCTGGCCGCAGTACCTGGCTGCGCGCGGCTACGGACCGCTGATCATCGGGCTGTCGGTGAGCTTGTTCGCGCTCCCGATCCTGCTCCTGGCGCGCTCCGGCGGCCGGCTGGCGGACCGAGCCGACCGGCGCAAGCTGGTGACCGCCGGCCTGGTGGTCGTGGCCGCCTGCGCCGCCACCTACCCGTTCCTTCAGTTTCTGGCGGTGATCCTGACCGTCGGTGCGATCGAGGCGGTTGCCACCGTGATCCTCGAGCCCAGCCTGTTCGCCGTGATCGGCGACAGCACGCCTGAAGCTGTCCGCGGCCGCGCCATGGGTATCGGCGGCGTGTACCAGTTCAGCGGCATGGCGTTCGGAGCGGCCGTGCTCGGCTCCCTCTACGGCGTGAATGCCGGGCTCCCCTTCTGGGGCGGCAGCGGCATCCTTCTCGCGGGCGCCCTGGTGTGTGCCGTCTGGCTCCCGGGCCGGCCGCCCGTGTCATCGCACCAGCCCCAGCCCACAGCGTTCCAGATCCTCGAACGTGAGCAAGCGTAAGGCCCCGGCGGAAGGTCCGCGCCTGTTGCTCGGTCACGGCGCGTCCGGCACCGCGGCATCGATGCGTCCCTGGGTCACCGAGCTCGCGCGGCACGGCGTGCAGGCTGTCGCCCTGGACCTGCCGAGGTCGAACAACGACCGGGCCGTCGACGCGTTCCGCAGCGCGCTCGACGAACAGCCGGGCGCGGCGATCGGTGGGCACTCATACGGCGGGCGGATGGCCGGCCTGCTCGCCGCCGACGAGCCGGTGCGAGCGCTCGTGCTCCTGAGCTATCCGCTCCACCGGCCGGGGCACCCGGACGACGTGCGCACGGCGCACTGGCCGCGAATCGACTGTCCCGTACTCCTCCTCTCCGGCGACCGCGACCCCTTCGCGAAGATCGATCTGCTGCGCCGCGAGGTGCGCTCGCTGCGCGACGCGGAACTGGTCATCTACCCGGGCCTCGGACACGGATTGCTCGCGGTTCGCGAGGACGCCGCCGCACGCATCGCGGCGTTCCTCGTCAGCGGAGCCTAGACCCGAAAGACCCGGCGCACCTCACCGAGCCCCTCACCGAGTGCGTCGATCTCGTCATGGGTCGTGTACAGGTACACGGAGGCGCGCGCCATCGAGGGGACGTCGTAGCGGGCCATCAACGGCTGCGCGCAGTGGTGCCCGGCACGGACCGCGACGCCGCGCCGGTCGAGGATGGTGCCCACGTCGTGCGCGTGCACGTCGGCGAGGTTGAAGCTCACGAC
>Ga0307373_10006539_pt1 | contig 18495 bp, 13 predicted proteins | sample OX2MG_FD_202534 | JGI IMG/M metagenome (GOLD analysis project Ga0307373, IMG submission 202534) | Soil microbial communities from Risofladan, Vaasa, Finland - OX-2 | ecosystem: Environmental > Terrestrial > Soil > Coastal area > Acid sulfate soil | place: Finland: Risofladan, Vaasa | collected...
ATGTCGTGAGACATGTGTCCACGATGTCTTGCGACATCACAGACTGCCGAGGAAGGGAATCGAACCCTCCCAAGCTTGCTCAAAACGATCGGAAGAAGCGCCGTCTGAACTCGAGGGAGCGGCCAGGAAGCGCCACATGACGCCGTGACTGGACGGAGATATTGGCCCAGTATTGGCCCAGGACCTCCACGCGCCACAAGCGCGCGGGATGCGCGTGGGTCGGGTGAGAGGACGCTCGGCTGGCCGACTGTGCCGCCTTCCGAAGCCTTGCAGCCACTTCGTGGACTCGACTCGACGCGGCTCAAGTTCCGGCCGCTGGATCGCTCGGCTGGAGGTGGCCTCGAGCCGGCAAACGAAGCGGCCACGAGGCGATGCACGCCAGCAGTGAGTTTCGCCCCGAGGTCAACCCCGACGACATGGGCCTTACCACCTTCGCGGCCCTTCAGGGTGGTCAACTATGGTGAGCTAGGCTCGGCGCGACACCAAGCCACTGGAGACCGTGCTTGACGCCATGATCGCGTTGATCGGAGTGTCAACGGCTCCGCGGATGGGCATGGAGGAACCCCTCGCTGCTGCACCAAAGTGACACCGCTCTACACCCCGGGAAGTTCAGTATCACCTGGTGCCGTCGACGCGCGTGGGGTCAGCCTCACACGACTCGGCCCGCCTCCGAATCGCGGTAGTCACGCGGGAGACGAGGTCGCGGGGTGCGAAGGGCTTAACGATGTAATCGTCCGCTTCGAGCGCGAACGCTTCGGCCTTGTCAGCGGCCTTACCGTCTGCGGTGAGCATCACGACGGTCAGGTCACGCGTGGCGGCATCGGCGCGGAGCACCCGACACACGTCGAGGCCACTCATGCCGGGCATATGCATATCGAGAAGGATGCAATCCGGGCGGACCCTGCGAATAAGATCGATCGCACCTTCACCCGTCTCGGCCTCGTGCACACCGAAACCAGCCGCGGTTAGGCTCATCCTCGCCTGCAGACGCACCTCTGGCGCGTCATCAACGATGACGATCGTCCCTGCCCCCCGCTCCCTGGGCCCGGCCAAACTCCGAGTCCTTGCGCCATCGCCGTAAAGATGACCTTCAAGCAACTCATCGATGCGCTCGGGCGCTTGAGGTCGCGCATAGTAATACCCTTGCACTTGGTCGCAGCCGAGAGCCCGAAGTGCGTCGAGTTGCACTGCAGTTTCAACACCTTCGGCAACAACGATCAGACCCATCGCGTGCGCCATCCCCATGACTGCAGCGACGATCGCGGTACTCTCGGCGTCTCGTCCAAGTCCATCCACAAAGGACTTATCGATCTTGATCTCTGACAACGGGAATCGACGCAGGTAGGCGAGCGATGAGTAACCCGTGCCAAAGTCGTCCATGGATACGCTCACCCCGAGCGCCCTTATCTCGTGCAGCATCTCGACCGCGAGCTCTGGCTCCTCCATGACCATGCTCTCGGTGACCTCAAGGCACAAATAGGTTGGATCCATCCCGGTCTCCGCGAGGACGACGCGGAGTGTTTCGACGAGCCCCCTGTCAAACTGACGCGCCGAAAGGTTTACCGACACGGTGGGTGGCGACGGCCCGCCTCCAACTCGGAGCCAGCGAGCGCCCTGCTCGCATGCCTGGCGCAACACCCACGTGCCAATGGGAACGATCAATCCTGTTGCTTCAGCCAAGGGAATGAACCGCGATGGCGGAATCGAGCCGCGCTCAGGATGCTCCCAACGAAGCAACGCCTCGACACCCACCACCCGATCGGTGGCGAGAAGGATCTTCGGTTGAAACACGACGTGCAGCTCTCTGTGCTCCAACGCCGCACGTAACGCATGCTCGTCATCGATGCGTGCGATCTGAGTCGCACGCGTCTCCTCCGCAAAGAAGGCGCAGGCCCCGTCTCCCGTCTCACGAGCCTGGCGCAGGGCCGACTTGGCCTCCCTGATCATCACATCAGGATCCCGGTTGCCACCGCGAGAAACCGTCGCGCCCAAATGGATCGAGATATGCAACTCTTCGTGCGCGGCTGGAACCGGATCCTCGAAGGCACGTGCTACTCGCGCCGCCATACGTGTGGCCCCCCGAATACCGCCTACGCGCTCGCAGAGCAGGACGAACTCATCGCCCCCTTGCCGAGCCACCTTCTCGGAATGGTGTGACACGCTGTCCGATGATCGGACGCATCCCTGCAGCCTCTCGGCGACCTCTATGAGAACCTGGTCGCCAGCGTCGTCTCCCAATTGAGCGTTGATTGACTCGAAGCCACGGATATTCACCGCGATCAAACCCGTCGACCACCGATGCCGTGCGGCTCGCTGCAGAGCATGTCTGACCTCTTCAACAAACAAGGTCCGGCCGGGCAGGTTAGTAAGGCCATCGTGTAGGGCTCGAAAAGCGAGCTTCGCCTCGGCCTCGCGCTGCCGCGTGACATCTCGCATCACGACAACCGCTCCTACGAGCGCTTGTTGTGCGTCCCAGAGGCCAGTTGCGTTCACGATCACGGTGCGACGAGGGTGACTGCTGCACGTCATGACCATTTCCTCGTCGTCTACCGATTCACCGCGGAGGGCACGATGCAGTGGCAAGTTGCCCTTCGACACGCTCGTACCATCGAGACCCTCATGACGCCACATCGGTTTCGACGCCGAGCCCGACGGGGAGCTGCGCGGGCGCGCGACAGCTCGAGCCATCGCTGCGTTCATCATGGTGACCGCTCCTGTCGGATCGCAGACCGCGATCATCTCAGTTAACGACCTGGCAATTATCGGCTCCAATGCCGCTGCCAAGACCCCCATCTCTCCGTCCGCGTCGCGGAGCGGGAGGTTCCAGCCCAACCTCAAGAACTGCGAGGAAAGGGCATCGGACGCCATCACCGGGCGGCCCAGAGAACTCACAGCCTTCATATCAGGTTTCTCTCGCCGCCCATCGCGGCGGCCGAGGCCGATCGACAGGGCTCGCACCTGGCCACGTACCTATCTCGGAATCGGGGGATGCAATCCACCGTGACAGGACACCCGCCAACTGCTCCGGGTTCACCGGCTTCGTGATGTAGGCATCCATCCCGGCGGCCATGCACCGTTCTTCGTCGTCTTTCATCGCGCCGGCAGTCATGGCGATGATAGGTGTGCGCTTGCTGGCCCCTTCCACTCTGCGAATTTCCATCGTGGCTTCAAAGCCGTCCATCTCAGGCATCTGACAGTCCATAAGCACGGCTGCGTAGTCTTGATCGCGAACGGCGTTGACTGCCTCAAGACCATTGCTCGCCACGTCAACACGGTGTCCCATCGTCTCGAGGAGCCGGCTCGCAACGTGCTGGTTGACCTTGCTATCGTCAACCACCAGTAGACGCTCGCGCCGGGCCACGTGCGCTTCCGCCGGCTTGTCGGGGGTGGTAAGAGACGGTGTCTTCGTGTCGCGAAGGCGCAACCGGCGCGACAACGCGATGGTCGCGAGCAACGCAAGGCGGACGGAGCCAGCCCACTGGGCAATGGTCGTCCGCGTGCTCAACGCAACTCCTCGGTGAGGAGTTCCTTGACTCGATTGCACTCGACCGCGACAGCATCGACTAGGCGTGCCAGATCGATCATATTGTGTGCGGAGACCGCAGCTTCGATCTCAGCGCAAAGAGCAGCCAGGACACCCGCGCCAAACATAGCGGCCGAGCCCTTCAGTGTGTGCGCCAACCCTGCGATAGCGGCGGCATCCTCTCGCTCTTGGACCACTCGGAGACGCGCAACGCGCAGCGTAGCTTCCTCCAGGAACATTGTGATGAGTTGTCTGAAGGCGTCTTGACCCAGATCCTTCAGTGGCTTCAGGACCTCTCGATTGACTGAGCTCACTTTTATTGAAGGAGTTTCCGCAGTAACAGTGGGACGTGCGTCGCCAACCACGTCAGGAACTTCCCATCCAACGTCGGCGACATTCACGCGAGCGCATGCACCGATACACCCCGTCGAGGGCATGCGAGATATTCGCCATGAGGTCACTATGGATCCACACGCGATATTGTCGTGTCCAGAGTACATGCTCACAGATGCCCTGTAGCTGCTCTGTCACAGCATTAGGGTGACCCGGTGTACCACTGGTGATGGATCACCCCAGCTGGCGGAACGAGCAGGTGTTGCACGAAAGCTTGAACGGCTGGGAAATCAGTCCTGTGGCAGAGGGCTGGATCCCAATCCCAACTCTTCGACGAGCGCCGCGCTGACCCGACCGAACTCAGCGCTAATGACCTCGATCACCCGGACGGCTCTCACCAGGTCTCCAGAGCGCGCCGCCTCCTGAAGCTCGGTGCAACTATCTGAAAGTACCGTCGCGCCGAACGTTCTGCTATCTCCCGCGAGGCTGTGCGCCTGGGCTGTCATCTGGTGAGCATCCCCCTCCCGTGCCGCCTCCTCCAACGCCACGACGTGGGCGGCCCCATCTTTGAGGAAGAGCATGACTAGGTCTTGAAACTCGAGTGCGCCCAGTTCTCGGAGCCGAGAGAGCGGCGGTCCGGCGCCTGAATCGTCGGGTGGGTCGAAGTCCGGCGGCGGGTTGGGCGCCCCGTCCGCGGCCACCAATCTGAGCAGGGTCGCTGCAAGGACGCGCGCGTCCACAGGTTTACTGATGTACGCATCCATGCCGGCGGCAAGGCACCGCTCCTCATCCCCTGCCATGGCTCCAGCGGTCACGGCGACGATGGGCACGCGCTGACCCGCCGGCTCCAGTCGCCGGATCTCCCTCGTGGCCTCAAATCCGTCCATCTCCGGCATCTGGCAATCCATAAGAACAACTGCGTAGGCGAGGCGGGTCACCGCGCCCACAGCTTCACGACCGTTGCCGGCGACGTCCACCGGGTGACCCAACTTCTCCAACATCCGCACCGCAACACGCTGGTTCACACGGTTGTCGTCCACCACGAGGACTCGGGCTCGCGACGCCGTTGACGCCTCGCTCGGCGCGTGCCGAGGCGCAGGCTCCGGCGTGCCCTGAGAACCGGCGCACTGCAGGAGCGTGGTCAGGCAGCCGTAGAGATCGGAGGCTTTGACCGGTTTGGTGAGAAACGCATCGAAGCCCGCCTTTCGGGCAATATCCGCGTCGCCGCGCCGCCCAGAGGAGGTGAGGAGGACCAGCCTGGTTCTGGCGATAGCGGGATCGGCACGGATCGCCAGAGCAAGATCGACTCCGTTCATCTCCGGCATGTGGTGATCCAGGATCGCCAGCGGATACGGCACTCCCGCATCAGCCGCGCGCCGGAGCTCGGCAAGAGCATCGGCAGCTCGAGCGCCGGCCCAAGTGTGCAGACACCACCCCCCGAGCGTGTGCTCCAGGATGACGCGGTTGGTGTCGTTGTCATCGACCAGGAGCGTGGTGAGACCGGAAAGCCCCGTCCTGCTGTTCACGGGCACAGCGGTTGCGGGCTGCGCCTTCCCGAATGAGCACGTGAACCAGAAGGTACTCCCCGTGCCGAGTGTGCTCTCGACCCCGATCTCGCCGCCCATGCGCTCGGTCAATTGCTTGCAGATCGCGAGTCCAAGCCCGCTGCCCCCGAACCTGCGGGTCGTCGACGCGTCAGCCTGGGTGAAACTCTCGAAGAGCCGTTCATGCTGATCCGCCGGTATGCCGATACCGGTGTCGGTCACCTCAAACCGCACCGTCTCGGCGCCGTCGCGTGATGGTGCCGACATGACACGGAGCACCACCTCTCCTGTCTCCGTGAACTTGATGGCATTGCTGAGCAGGTTGACCACCACCTGACGGACCCTCACCGGGTCGCCGCGCACGGACGCGGACACGTCTTCGTGGATGGTGACCGCGAGCTCGAGCCCCTTCTCCTCGGCGCTCAGCGCAACCAGCTCGGCCGCGTCTTCGACGACCGTCCGCAGATCGAAGTCGACGGCTTCGATCTGCATGCTGCCGGCCTCGATCTTGGAGAAGTCGAGGATGTCGTTGATGATCGTCAGCAGCGACACGGCGGAGCGGTCAATGATCTCCGCGTACTCGCGCTGTTCGAGGCTGAGTGGGGTGTCCTGCAGAAGCCCGATCATCCCGATCACGCCGTTCATGGGCGTGCGGATCTCGTGACTCATGGACGCGAGGAATTCACTCTTGGCGAGACTCGCCCGCTCCAGACCGGCGTTGGCGGCAGCCAGTGCATATGATTGCAATTGCAGCGCCTCACGCTCGGCTGCAAGCTCACGGTTGGCTTCGCGCAGCTCCTGCTCCCTTCCGGCAAGGCCACGGTACGTGTCCTGCAGTTCGCTGGTCCGGCCGAGCAGGAGGCTGATCATCCGCTCGTTGGGCCCTGGTTGTGCTCCGTCGCCGAAGGCCTTGCTGTCACGCAATACGGCGGCGAGGCGTCCCCGGAGCATGGTCGGCGTCCAGGGTTTGCTGATGAAGTCGTCAGCGCCCGCCTCGAGGCCTCGTGCGAGGTCGGCGAGATCGTCCTGGGCAGTGAGGAGTACGAAGGGTCGAGTCCGCAGATGCGGGTCAGCCTTGATCTGGTGGCAGAGTGCGAAGCCACCCATCACCGGCATGTTGACGTCAGACAGCACGATGTCGTACTCATTCTCCTGGAGGAGCCTCCAGGCGACCTCGCCATTCGCCGCCAGCGTCACCTCGTAGCCGACCTCCTCGAGGACGAGCTTCGCCTTCCCGGCCTGGGTCGCGCTGTCCTCAACGACAAGCACCCTCGTCATCGTCGGTCTCCAGGGCCACCGGTAACCATCGCAACGAGCGCCCTCGCCAGCCTGTGCGGCGGTAAGGAGAGGCTGGCCGCGCCAAGCTTCAAGGCGCTCCCGGGCATCCCGAACACGACCGAGCTCTCGGCGTCCTGGACCATGGTGTTGCCTCCTCGGTCGCGAAGGCGACCGAGCCCGGCCGCACCGTCCTCCCCCATCCCGGTGAGCAGGACTCCGGCACAGGCGCTCGGGCGCCAAGCAGCCATCGACTCGAAAAGACAATCGACTGAAGGCATGTGTCCGTTTCGCGCCGGCCCGGGATCCAGCCGAACCCTGCCGTCGACGATCGTGAGGTGAGCCCCGTCAGGACCGACGAGGACGCCGGGCCAGGGCAGCGTCATGCCGTCGCGGGCCAGTTCCACAGGCACGGGGCTGCCCTTGGAGAGCCAGTCGGCGAGGCTCGCTGCGAAGCCGGGTGAAATGTGCTGGACGAGCAGCATCGAGGGGACGAAATCGCCCGGCAGCCCGCTCAGCAGCTCCTTGACCGCGGAGGGGCCGCCGGTGGAAGCGCCCACCCCGACCAGTTCCAGCTTGACAGCAGCCGACTGCATCGTAGGGGACCCTGAACGGCGCCGCGGCTGGCGTTTGATGAGGGCGAGCCCGGCAACCGACCTCAGGGTGTCGAGTAGCTCCTGCCGGCGGGCGCTGAAGTCAGGATCGGAAAGCGCCGGAGGCCGGCGGACCGCGGTCAGCGCGCCGGCAGCGAGCCCTTCGAAGAGGGTTGGATCCGTGCCCTCATCGGCGAGCGAACTGACGATGACGATCGGTCTCGGATCTGCGGACATGATTCGCCGGATTGCGCGGACGCCGGCGGCAGGCATGAGCAGGTCCATGGTGATCACGTCCGGGCGCAGCCGCTCGGACTCGACCACGGCAGCCTCCCCGTCGGCGGCCTCGGCCTGGACCACGAACTCCGGATCGCTTTCGATCACGCGTCGCAGATGTGCTCGTATCGTCGGCGAGTCATCGACGACCAGCACCCTGATCACAGCGTGGCGCTCCAGGCGTCAAGCTGCGCGCCGACCAGCCGCTCGACGGTCACGAGAAGGTCGGTCTGCCTGAAGTCACCCTTGACGATGTAAGCATCGGCCCCCGCTTCGAGACCACGGAGGCGCTCCTCCGGCGCAGCCAGGGCCGACACCAGGACCACCGGCAGCGACTTGAGTTTCGCGTCGCCGCGAATGCGCTCAGTCAGCTCGATGCCATCGATTCCCGGCATCTCGATGTCACTCACCAGGAGATCGGATCCCTGAGCCTGGAGCACGCTCCACGCCTCGAGCCCGTCGGGGACGACGGTCACGTCGTACCCCGCCGACTGAAGGATGCTCCGCTCCAGCGTCCGCGTCGTCAGCGAATCATCGGCGACAAGCACACGCGGACGCGCGGCCACGACGGTGCGAGCCCCGAGACGCACTCCCGGGATCTCACCCTTGGCCAGCAGCGCGCTTCGAACGAGCTCGCCCGGATCCACCACGAGCACCACTTCGCCGGATCCCAGGGTTGCTGCGCCTGCAAGATTCGGCGTCGGGGGAAAGAAGGGCGGAAACGCCTTCACCACCAGATCCAGCTCACCGCGGATCTGGTCGCCGGCGACAGCCACCAGGCCGGATGGCGACTCGAAGACGAAGGTCGGAAGCCGGTCCGCCCCCTCCACCTCGCACCGGCCGAGCACAGCCGCGAGATGGAAGAACCCTGCCGCGCGTCCATCGATCTCGATCGCCGGACGACCTTCGACCGAGCGCACCGCAGCGCGCTCGACAGCCACGATTCGCGTGATCGAGCGGATCGGAATCGCATACGTCACGGATCCGGCGGCGAGGAGAAAGCAGCGCGTGGTTGCGAGCGTGAGCGGTACGGTGATCGTGAACCGCGTTCCGTGACCGGAAGCCGCGCCGTCCACCAGCACCGAGCCTCGCAGCCGATCGATCCCCTGACGAACGATGGCAAGGCCGAGTCCCCTGCCGGAAATCTCACTGACCGCGTCCTTCGTCGAGAAGCCACTTTTGAAAAGGAGTTCGTTCAATTCCGCAACCGAGGCTCGTTCGGCGTCCTCAGGTGACAGGAGGCGGAGCTGTACAGCCCTTCGCGCGATCCCGACGTGGTCGATCCCGGGGCCGTCGTCCTCAAGCGTGATGACGACCTGGCTGCCCTTCGCCGTCGCTGCCAGCTGCACCGTGGCTGACGCAGGTTTCCCCGCAGCCGCCCGCTGCTCGGGTGTCTCCACGCCATGGTCGATGGCGTTCCGAAGCAGATGCATCAGGGGATCTTGGAGGTCACCGACGATGGCTCGATCGAGCTCCGTCTCTTCACCGGTGACGTCGAGATTCACCTGTTTGCCTGCCTGAAGCGCGACGTCGCGGACCATGCGTTCGAAGGAGAGGAAAAGCGGCCTGATGGGCATCATGCGAAGCCCTCGCACGTCATCATCGAGGGCCTGGATGTGGCGATGGGTCTCGATACGGAGACCGGCCAGCGCGCGGACTGAGACCTGCAAGCGCTCGTGGAGATCGATCCTTTCAAGTTGCGGGGCCGCGACGGAGCCGGCCTGGTGATCGACGCGCGCGGCCATCGTCAGATCCCTCGACAATTTCGAGAGCCCGTTCAGCACCTCGTCGCGGGCCTGCTCGGCGACGATGAGACTCCCTAGATCCTCCATCAGGCCGTCGAGACGCTGGGTGGTGATTCGAACGCTGCCGGCCGTCGGCGGCCCGATCGACGCGATCTCGGGATCAGCGCGCACATCGGCGTCAGCGGTGGCGTCTCCCCCGTCCCCGGCGATTGTCGCTCGCAGGCGGTCGAGGCTCTCGAACCACGCCGCGACCGTCGGTGGCGAGACGGACGTTGCGCCACGAGACACGGCGAGCTGATCCTCGAAGACGTGGGCTGCAGCCTCGGTGGTGATCACGCCGACTGCGCGCGCCGCGCCCTTGACGCTATGCACCTCGCGATAGATCAACTCGATCTGCGTCGCCACGGGAACCGTCAGGCGATTCTGTTCGAGGTCGAGCAGCAGGCGCGTCAGCGCTTCGAGCCGTTCCTTCGATTCGGCGCTGTACGTCGCCGCCAACTCGCGCGCCAGCGCCTCTTCGTCCATGGTCGCTTAGAGGACGTACGAGTCGGCCAGCTCGGTCATCCGAGCGCTGAGTTCGTTCATATCCTGGGCTGATTTCTGTGTCTGCCGGGAGCCGCTCAGGGCCTGGATGGTGGCCTGGTTGATGTCGGCCATCGCCGCGGCGATCTGCTCAATCCCGATTGTCTGTTGCTTCACCGAGAGCTCGATCTGCTCGGCCGCCGACGACGCGCTCCGGATGGTCGCCGAGAGTGCAAGGATTGCCGCGCCCGCCCTGTCGACCGTCGCCGCGCCCGCCGCAACGCCCTTGATGCCCTCCTCGGTGACCATGACCGACGTGTCCGTCGCCGACTGAATGTCGCTCAGCAGCTGGCGCACATCGGCGGTCGCCGCCTTGGACTGCTCGGAGAGATTGCGAACCTCTGACGCGACAACAGCGAACCCCTTGCCGTGCTCGCCGGCACGCGCCGCCTCGATGGATGCGTTCAGGGCCAGCAGGTTGGACTGCTCGGCCAGATCGTTGACCGTTGCGATGATGTCGCCGATCCGCTGGCTCTGCTGGCTCAGGGCGAGGATGTTCTGCGCGATCGTCTCGACGCGGGTCCGGATCCCCACCATGCTGTCGACCGAGGATGTGACCGACGCCTGTCCCTCTTCGGTCGCCCTCACGGATTCTCGGGACATCTCGGTGACCTTCGCCGAGCGTTCCGATGTCTGCTCGATGGTGGCGCGGATCTCGTTGATGGTCGCCGTCGTCTGCTGGATGGCCGCGGCCTGCTCGGCGGCACCGGCCGCCTGGTCGCTACTCGCCGCAAGGATTTCAGCAGTCGACGAGCTGAGATCGCCGGTGGCGCTCTTGGTCCGCTCGGCAAGCTCGCGCAGGTTCGTGGTCATCTTGTTGAGGTTCTCGCCCAAGACGCGAAGGCTGCCATTGCCGGTAATCTCCAGGGTTCCGCTGAGATCCCGGTTCGCCACCACCTCGACGAAGGCAATGTATCTGGCGACCGTGGTTTCGAGCTCTTCACGCGTCGTTCGCTCGCGATCGCTCAGCTCGCGCAGCGCGGTGACCATCGCGTTGATGCCGGCCGAGAGCACCCCGATCTCGTCTTTTCGTTCCAATCTCGGCGGATCGACGATCTCGCCTGCACCGATCCTTTCGGCGGCTCCGGTCAGCCTCTTGAGTGGTGAGGAGATGCTCCGCGAGATGAGCGCTCCCGCGGCGATCGTCAGGATGATTGCGAGCGCAAAAAGGACGGCGATGATGATGCGCGCCGCCGACGCCGCAGCCACCGACTGCGCGTTAAGAGTTCCCACGTACGCGTTGATCCGGCTCTGCATCGACGCGATGGTTACCCGAACGGCGCCGAACTGGGACTTCCCATCGTCGACGTTCTTCGCCGCCTTCACCTCGCCGACAGCGCCCGACCGCACGAGCGAGATCTGTGACACGAAGTAGGACTGCAGTGACACGATCTGGCGCGAGAGGGTCGACGTCAAGGCCGTCACGTCGGGGATGTGAGAAGCAGACTGGTTGAGCGTTGTCAGAACGCTGGGGATGGCTGCAGCGCCCGCGGTGTACGGCTCGAGGAGCGTGGTGTCCGCAGCTCCACCGCCAATGCCGGAGATGATGAACCCGCGCACACCGGCTTGCTCGTCGAGGAGCTGAGTCAGAATGTCCTGACTTGCCACCTGCGCTGCGAATCCATCCTCGGTGACACTGCTTGACGCTCGCTCCATCTGTGCGATCTCTAGGAACGTGGTCACTGCGAGGACCAGCATCATCATGATCGGTATCAGGTAGCCGGCCATGATCCGCGCAAAAATCTTCATCGACAAGTCTTCAGGCCTCCAACTCGGGGGTGTCAGGGATGGCCGCTGCGCGCGCGGCCTGGACGAACTCATTGAGATCGATGACTCCGGTGAGGTCCGACGCCCGTCCGCCGACGCACGCCACTCCCTCCGAATGGCCCCAGTGGACCTCGTCTGACTCGACTCGGATCAGACCGTCGACCCGGTCGGCCCAGAGCCCGAGCGCCCCACCCTCGGTGGCAACGACGAGGATTGGATGTATCCCAGCCGGCCGCGGCCCGCGCACTCCGAGCAGCGAACGCGGGTCAAGCACCGGCATCAGTGCGCCGCGCACGTTGGCGAGACCGACGAAGGGTGGTGGAACACCCGGGACCGCGGTCACCATGGCCGTCATCACGACCTCGCGCAGAGCCGAGATCGGGATCGCGAACAGCTCCTCACCGACGGCGAACCGCAACATATCCTCGCCGGGACTGGATGCAGCCTCGAGCGGCAGAGCGAGGACTCTCGCCCGTCCGAGCAGGATCTGCTCAAAGTCTTGCTGCAACTCAAGCCCCTGCCGGCTCTGCGTCGGCGGTGGGGATCGCGTCGCGAAGACGGTTCGCGGTGCGGATCGAGCGCCGAGCGCCCGGCATATCCCCGTTGAGGTGCAGCTGCTGCCCGAGGCTGTAGTGGGCAGCGGCAAAGTTCGGCTCGAGGTAGACCGCCTTCCTCAGCATGTCGACGGCTCGGTCGTGGTCCTGTTGCTCGCTGTGAATGGAACCGAGCAGGAAGTACGCCTGAGCCGATACGGGCTCCAGGTCGCGAGCCCGGAGGCACCAGTCGATGGCGGCGTCATGCTGGCCGGCGTCGGCCGCGACTCTGGCGTTGTGCAGGCAACTCACAGCGTCGTGCAGCAAGGGAGGAGGCGCCGGCTGGTTCGCTCGCGGGGACGCTCGCTCCCGTTTCGGGTTCGCACCCGGATGAACGGGGTGACGCTCTGATCGCGGTTGACCCGGTGGGACCAGCACCTCACCGGCGGGCCGGCGGAAGCTCGTCGCCTGATCGGCCCTGATCTGCTCGAAGTCCCGTAACAACGCTGCCCACGGATCGGACGGTCCGACGATCAGGCTCGCGCCCGGCCGCAGCGCGTCATGGAGATGGCCGGCCGCCATCCTGGCGCCGGCTGCCGAGAAATACAGAAGAACGTTTCGGCACAGGATCACGTCGAAGCTCGAGGCCCAGCCCTCCTTGATCTCATCGAGGAGGTTGTGTGTGGCGAACGTGACCATCCGTCGGACATCCTCGTTGACAACGAAGCGGTCTCCGTGCGAGGTGAAGCAGGACTCCTTCATGCCGTGCATGGGTTCGCGAAACGACCAGTTCCCATAACGGCCGGTGATCGCTCCTGCGACTGCATTCGAATTGACGTCCGTCGCGAGGACGAGGATGTTCCACCGTCTCCAATCCGGCACCAACTCCCGTACCAGGATGGCCAGTGAATAGGCCTCCTCGCCGGTTGAGCAGGCGGCACTCCACAGCCGGAGCCAGGGTGCCGACGCCTGCCGTCGCTCGAGGATCAGAGGTTCCAGGATGTCGTGGCGGAGATGAGCGAACTGGGCCTCATGGCGGAAGAAGTACGTCTCGCCCACGGTGACGTGATTGATGATTGCCACCCAGGCCGCGTCCGTCATCGTCTCGCTTTGCAAGCGACCGAACAGCTGCCACCAGTCGGTGCAGCCCGACGCCTGGAGCACGCGCTCCAGCCGCGCCCGATCGTCGCCGCGCTCCGGATGGCGGATCTCGATCCCGAGCCGCGCTCGCACGAGAGCGTCGACCTGTTCCAACCCGGCGACGGACAGGACGGATTCTTGCGCTGCTCTAGACGCGATCAACCTCATCCTCCCCGACGGTGCGGATGCCTCGCCTGGGCAGCGGACGGGCATCGACCAGGGCGTCGGCGTCGAGCACCATGCGAAGCCGATCGGCGTCCTGGACGAGACCTAGAACCAGGCCGCTCCTCGACTCGGCTCCTGACGACGGCTGCAATGACGTTCGCACCAGGCCCTCAACCCGGTCGCAGCGGGCGGCGAGCCGTCCACTCGCGCATGTCAGCACCAAGAGGTGTTGGTCGGGTCGGATTCCGACAGGCCCGCATCCCAGCAGACAGTGGAGGTCGACGACCGGTACCGCTGTCCCGTGAAGGTCGATTGCGCCGAGCAGGTGACTTGCGTATTCGGGCTGCGGAGTCACGCCTGGCATGGCGAGCACCTCGTCGACCTGAGTGAGGTCGATGGCGCAAAAGAGGTCGGCGACCGCGAACGTGACCATGTCCATCGTCGCTGGCCCGAGCTGCGTAAGCGCCCGGTTCTCGATGTGCGCCGGCTCCGGTTCTTCGATCTGCGCTGCGCGCGCACGAAGTCGTACCGTTGGCGCCGCGTCAGGTCGAACGTGCTCTATCGGGTCGTGGCTGCCGGCGCTACCGCGGAGGACCGCACGCTGGCCTCCGCGCGAGTTGATCACGTCTTCTCAGCAGCGAAGGAGCGCTCGACCCAATCCTCGGCTACGTCGCCGCGCCTTTGGCACTGATCGTCGACGACCGATCCGCGATGGTCAACCCGGCCTTTCATGACGACCAAGCATCGATCTACGGCGATCTGAAACCCATCACAACAGAGTCCTGAGGCCGTTACGAACTCGGTCGGTTGTGGCCGCGTTCGCTTGGCGGGTCTCGAGCCTCGGCTTTAGTTCAACCTTCGGGCTATTCCGGCCGCCTTGCTGCGCCAATTCAACATCGAGATCGAGGAGCTCGACGCGGAGTTGATCGCATCTTTTGAGGGACACGCGGACGCCGAGATCCTCTGCAGTCTTCCCGGACTTGGTTCAGTCCTCGGCGCCCGGGTCCTGGCGGAGTTCGGGGACGACCCGACTCGATACAAGGATGCCCGATCGCGACGGTGCTACGCCGGTGGTTTCGACGTCAGCACCACCATGCGCGGCAATGGCCTCACCAACATGGAAGACCGCTTCGACGCGCTCGGGGGCGGGCTTCAGATCGAATCGATCCCGGGCGTTGGGACGACACTGTGCGCCGCAGTTCCTGTCTTTCACCCGATGCTGGCCGCGAGCTGAGCTCGAGGTCGCCCGGCTCTGGTGTTAACCCGGATCTTTCACTCCTCCGAGCGAGACGAGGCAGCTGAAATGTGAAAGTGCCAACCTGGGCAAGGGATACTTCTCGTTGTTGAAGCCAGAAGCCCCGTGTTCAGCAGGCACTTTCAAGGTGCAGCGTAGCAAGCTCTCCCGCCGTCCGCTGATCAGCGCCGATGGTCAAGGTGTTGCCAACCACGCGGGCAGACTGCTGGTCCACGAGCTCGCCGATCGATTGAGCCTGACCCGTGCCCTTTCCCATGCGTGTGCACCCGCGTTCCGTGAGGTGCGCGTCCACGATCCCGGCGTCGTCCCTTGCGCAGGAGCGTCAGCGTGGAGCGGTCGCGTTTTCGTCGTGAGCGGATCGGCAGCGCCGCCACCCACCCTGTCGGTCTCAGCAGTGCCATGACCGCGTCCGCGATGGGTACGGCACTGATCATCCAGGTGGTTCGTGGTCGAGGTCGCCGGCGCAGCACATCATCGAGCCGATGACGGTCGCGAGCACCCTCCTGTCGTGGAGCAGCGGCAAGGACAGCGCCTTCGCGCTCGCCGAGCTGCGCAAGCAAGAGAACATCGAGGTTGTGGGGCTTTTGACCACCGTCAACGCCTCGGCCGCGCGCGTCGCCATGCACGCCGTGCGCAGGCTGCTGCTCGAGATACAGGCAGAGGCGGTCGGGCTGCCGGTCTGGACCGTCGAGATACCGTCGCCATGTCCCAACGACGTGTACGAGGCGGCTATGGTCGGCGCGATCGAGCGCGCGCTGGGGCAGGGCGTCACGCACATGGCCTTCGGCGATCTGTTCCTCGCGGACATCCGCGCCTATCGGGAGGCGCAGCTCCTCGGAACCGGCATCACCCCACTCTTCCCCCTGTGGGGCAGGGACACGCGCCTGCTTGCCGATGACATGATCGCGTCCGGCACGCGCGCCGTCCTCACCTGTGTCGATCCACAGCAGCTCGACGCCGCCTACGCGGGTCGCAGCTTCGATGCGAAGTTCCTTGCCGACCTACCGGCCAGTTGCGATCCTTGCGGAGAGCGTGGCGAGTTCCATACCTTCGCGTACGACGGTCCCGCGTTCCGTCACCCCGTGCCGATCCACGTCGGCGAGACCGTGGAGCGCGATGGATTCGTCTTCACCGACGTACTACCAGCGTGAGGCTCTGGAGCGTCGGGCGATGTCCCCCAGCGTTCGGCAGACCATCGCTTCTTCACGCGTCGACTGTGCCCCGGTCCCACAGGAAGCAGTCAGCAAACTGGCAGCGAGCACTGCCATCGGGTCAATCCTCGCTGCGGTCAGCCCTTCGATTGCCTGGTCAAGAAGTCGGCTGCCGTTGACCAACGATGGCGGACTCCGCGGCTCATGGCGCGCTGAACGCGTTCAACGAACAGACGGCGCCCCGGCAGGCCGGTCAAACCATCGTGCAGCGCCTGAAATGCGAGTGCTGCCTCCGCGTCACGTTGCTGCGTGATGTCACGCATCATTACGACCGCACCGAGCGTCCGGCCACCGCCGTCGAAGACGGCTGTCGCGTTGACAACGACCCACTGGCGGCGGCTGCCGGGCCACGTGACCGTCATCTCCTCATCGGTCACCACTTCCCCGCGCAAGGCTCGTGCCAGCGGAAGCTCGGCGGCGGAATATGCCTTTCCGTCGAGACGGCGATGCTTCCAGACCGGGACCGCTATGGCAGGACTTCCCGATGCGCTCGCGTCGCCGACGGCCGCTGCCATGGCCCGATTCATCATCGTGATCGCGCCGGTCCGGTCGCACACGGCCACCATCTCGGTCATCGACTCGCGAATCACGGATTCCGCTGCGGCCGCCAGCGCCTTCAGCTCCGAAGTCGCGGTGCTGAAAGGTGGAGTGGGATCGCGTGGCCGGTCGTGAGGCTCCGCTTCCAGAAGGATCAACCGGATTCTCCCGCTGCGCCGCGGCCCATCAGGTGGCCCCGTTTGCCCACCGCGCCGGCGTGTTATCGCCATGATCTGGAGGATCTGGCGCTCCTTCCGCGACGTCGGCAGCCACCCAGCGAGTGAGGACCGCGGTGAGCCTGTCCGGGTCAACAGGCTTGCTGATGTACGCATCCATGCCGGACGCGATGCACTTTTCCTCATCGCCCTTCATGGCACTCGCGGTCATCGCGATGATCGGAATACGCGTGCCGCCGCGTTCCGTGCGGCGGATGGCCATGGTCGCCTCGAAGCCGTCCATCTCCGGCATCTGGCAGTCCATCAGCACGGCCGCATAGGCCTCGTTCTGAACAGCGGCCACGGCCTCTCGGCCATTGCTGGCGACGTCCACCCGATGCCCCATGTTCTCCAGCATCCGAGTCGCCACACGCTGGTTGACCGCGCTGTCGTCGACCACGAGCATGCGCCGGCGTTGCGCAGCACTGGTCGCAGCGAGCGTATAGGTGGTGACCATCGGCGCCATTGCCGTGGCAGGTCCACGCGCCAGGACCGCCGCGAGACAGTCGTAGAGGGCGGACGTCTTCACGGGCTTGGTGAGGAAGCCGTCGATGCCACTGCCGCGTGCCACCCGGGTGTCGCCACGACGAGCAGAGGAGGTCAGGAGTACGAGTTTCGTGCTCCGGAGTGCCGGGTGCTCGCGGATCGAGCGAGCGAGTTGGAGGCCATCCATCTCCGGCATGTGGTAGTCAAGAATGGCCAGTTCATAGCGGTCACCTTCGGCCGCTGCTCTCGACAGCTCCGCCAGGGCTTCGCGAGCACCGCTGGACGCGGTGGCGCGCACCGACCAACCCGCCAGGTTCTGCTCGAGAATGACGCGGTTCGTGTGGTTGTCGTCGACCACGAGGACGTGGACGCCGCGGAGCGACTTCCGCTCCTTCGCCGTTGCGGAGACGCTTTCGGCCCGCTCGAGCGGGCACGTGAACCAGAAGGTGCTCCCGCACCCGACCTCGCTTTCAACCCCGATCTGGCCACCCATGAGTTCGACCAGTTGTTTGCTGATGGCCAAGCCCAGTCCTGTGCCGCCGTACGAGCGAGTCGTCGAACTGTCGGCCTGCGTGAAGCTCTCAAAGATCAGCGAGCGCTGCGTGGCATCGATCCCAACGCCGGTGTCCGTGACCTCGAAGCGCACAAGCTTCGGGGCACGCTCGTGCGCAGCAGGATCGGGAGGTTCCGACAAAGCGCGAAGAACGACCTCTCCCGTCTCGGTGAACTTGACCGCGTTGCTGAGCAGATTGAGCAAGACCTGGCGCACTCGCACGGGGTCACCGCGGACGTCCTCGAGGAGGCCCGGCTGCACCATGACAGCCAGCTCCAGCCCTTTCTCATCCGCTCCGTGAGCAACGACCTCAGCCGCCTCCTCGATCACGGATCGGAGATCGAATTCGATCTCCTCCAGATCGATCTTCCCGGCCTCGATCTTGGAGAAGTCCAGGATGTCGTTGATGACTGTCAGAAGGGCGTCCGCCGAACGCCTGATGGTCTCTGCGTACTCTAGTTGCTCATCGGACAACTCGGTCTTGAGCAGCAGCCCGGTCATGCCGATCACCCCGTTCATGGGAGTGCGAATCTCATGACTCATGCTGGCAAGGAACTGGCTCTTGGCAAGACTCGACTCGACCGCGAGACGCTCGGCGGTCCGCAGCGCGTCGAGCATCGAGATGCGATCCAACGCGACGCTCACGTTGGTTGCATAGCCCTGCAGCCGAGTCGTCTCGTCGATCCCCCAAAAGGGTGACGTCGCTCCCGCGCGCACGATCAACCATCCCTGCCCAGTCGACAACTCCAACGGCACCGCAAG
>Ga0307373_10006540_pt1 | contig 18495 bp, 16 predicted proteins | sample OX2MG_FD_202534 | JGI IMG/M metagenome (GOLD analysis project Ga0307373, IMG submission 202534) | Soil microbial communities from Risofladan, Vaasa, Finland - OX-2 | ecosystem: Environmental > Terrestrial > Soil > Coastal area > Acid sulfate soil | place: Finland: Risofladan, Vaasa | collected...
GCCAACGTCGCCTCGTACAGCCGGCGGGCGTCGTGAGGAGCCATGCCGGCAGCCACGCCGATCTCCGCCCAGGAGGCGCCGACCTTGCGGGCGGTCTCCATCGCAAGCCAACGGTGCCGGCGCATCCGGTCCTCCAACTCGCGCCGCGCGGCCAACGCCAGCAGCGCCTGGTCCTTGGTGAATGGATGGCCCAAGAACACAGCCATCTCGACGTCGACCACCGCCTCGAGCACATCGGTAGCCGCCCACCGGTACAACGGCTCGCCGTTCACGCCGCGTCCCCAGGAGAGACAGCCATCCGCTCGATCGCCTGGGGACGCGGCACCCTCAACAGCCGGCCAAGTCGTTGCACCGGCAGCCCGCTCTGGCCACGCGTGTAGCGCCAGCGCTGGGTGAGCAAATACGCCGAGGTGCGACTGATCCGCAACACCTCCGCCGCCTCCTCGACAGTCAGAAACTCCGGCAGATCCTCAAGCGCCATCTACACCTCCACCCCCATGGGCATCGAGACGTCACATACCGACCGCCTGTGTTCGTAAAGGGCCATCTGGAGCACAGCTGTCCATCGGGCGAGCGATCACAGTGAGAAGACCTCCCTCACCTAGATCCAGACGAGTGTCATTTCCGGGCCGGATCACCCAGGTCGGGACGCGCCGACGTTCCCCCACCGACACACGCGCCGGCTACGATCAGCACTAGCGGCCGATCCCGGCCCGGCTCGAGGCTCTGCCCGGCCGGCGGACGCCCAAAGAGCCTCCTCCAACGCGGTGTCGCCACACGCCCTGGAGGTGCTCACATGCCCGCCCGCCGCCACTTCGGCTCAGTACGCCGACTCCCCTCCGGCCGCTACCAAGCCAGCTACTGGCACCTCGCGGACCGCCACCTCGCCGACCAGACGTTCGCTACCAAGGGGGAGGCGTATGCCTGGCTGAGCACCGTGGAAGCCAACATCCTCAAGGGTGGCTGGATCGCGCCATCGGCGGGCAAAGAGACCGTCGGCGTTTACGCAACAGCGTGGCTAGAGCATCGCCCGAACCTTCGACCTCGCACGCGCGAGCTCTACTCGTACCTACTGGATCATCATGTGGTGCCGACGTTTCGTGATGTGAACCTGGCTGACATGACCGTCGCCCGGATCCGTGCGTGGCACGACGAGCTGGATCACGAGCACAACGCCATCGCCCCGAAGGCCTACCGGCTGCTCAAGACGATCTTCGGCTCGGCAGTCGAAGACCGCAGGATTCTCGCCAACCCGTGTCAGATCAAGGGCGCAGCTGCTGAACACGCGGCAGAGCGACCTGTCGCTACCATCGCCGAGGTCGAGGCTCTTGCCGACGCCGTTACCCCTCAGTACCGGACGATGGTGCTGCTGGCCGCTTGGTGCTCGCTGAGATTTGGGGAGCTGGCGGCGCTGACGCGTCGGCGGATCGACCCGATCCATGGCGTTGTCGAGGTGAACGAGACGCTCACCGAGACAGCTAACGGCCTGCGCCAACTCGGACCCCCGAAGACGAAGGCTGGCCAGCGGACAGTGACAGTCCCGCCGCACGTTCTCCCTGAGGTGACGGAGCACCTCGCCAAGTACGTCGGTCCGGGTTCGGACGCGCTCGTCTTCCCTGCACCGGATGGAAAGGGGTACCTCCGCCGAAGCAACTTCACCAGACGGGTCTGGAAGCCGGCTACGAAGGCGGTGGGTATCGCACTTCATTTCCACGACCTCCGGCACTCCGGTCTGACCTGGACGGCTGCCACCGGCGCCACGCTGGCAGAACTCATGCGCCGGGCCGGTCATGCCAGTCCGCGAGCTGCCCTCATCTACCAGCACGCCACGGAGGATCGTGACAGGGTTCTCGCCGCAGCGCTCTCGGAGCTCCACATGCAGGCGGAGGTCATCCATATCGACGAGCGCAGGTCCGGCACTGGCAGGTAACCTGGTAGTGCTCGCTGCAGTAGCGGCGGGAAGTGCACCCGGCGTGCTCTCCGGACGGTGAGTAGCCGGGTGTTGCGCGTCAGGGCCGAAGATCACGGACAGTAAGGATCCCGGCGATGCGTGCCTGCCATTCCGCGCCGGCGCCGACCGCCCAGCACACCGCGTCCGCGGCCCACAACAAGGGCTCCGCCGGCGCGCTGTGATGGTCGTAAACCGGGTGTAGATGTCTGTCGACGCCAGCGAGCGCCTGAGCGCTGGCCGCACGATCGCGTAACCGTTGTGATTCGTCCTGGTCGTCGAGTACCCAAGAAGTGACGCCAGAACCCACCGCGAGGCCGCACGCCGCTTGCAAGAGCAGCCGGCGCGCCGATACGCGGCCGACTCCCGCGGGCCGCCGGTAGCGCAGGACGGCTGCGGAAAGTCCGTCGATCCGTGCGACAGTGCCCAGGACCGCCCGGCGTCGCCGCGGCGACTCCTTGGCCGTATGAACCCGACGCTGGCCTGGGAGCAAGAGTCTCCGTAACACCTTGCGGGCACCTTCGACCTCCCCCGGATCGAGGATCACCACGGCGAGCAGCATGACGCCCGACCGCTCGCTTTCGTCGGTGAACGCCCACACGGAATCCAACCATAAGGGCCACCGCGACGAGCCCTGAGCGTTTTCGTTCGCGCACGAATCGCGCACGCCAGGAGAGCACCGACATTTATCCACAGCCCCCTAGGCAGGGGAAACCCCAGCTAGAGCTAAATGTTTTCGGAGTGGAGACGATCGGATTCGAACCGACGACCCCCTGCTTGCAAAGCAGGTGCTCTAGCCAACTGAGCTACGTCCCCGAGGACCGGGTAACCAGCGTAGGCGAGCCGGCGCTGCGACAGGACTCGGCCGGGGGGCGTCGAACCAAAGCGTCGTGTCGTTGCGCCGTACTGCCGCGCTGGCGATGGTCGTGATACCCCTGCTAGGTGGAGGGTGCGGGCGCGGCTCCACGTCGCTGCCGCCCAGCGGCGCGCATTCGGTGGCAGCCGAAGACTTGCCAACGGTCACCGCGAACGACTTCTGCACCAACCTGGCCGACCTCAACTCCACCGCGCAGGCGGTGGGCCTCGACAAGACCCTCGGAGCCGTCCGGACGGATCTCGCCCGGTCGGCTGCCAAGGCGGCTGCGCTGCTGCGAGAAGGAGCTCCGCAAGGGCCAGGCGTTCGTCAGTTGGTTGTGCGCCTGGCCGCCGACCTCAAGACCATGGCGACGTGGGCGAGCACCGGGGCGACCCAGGACGAGCTCGACGCGGACAGGGTCCCGTCGTCGGTCAGGAAGTCCCTCGACGACATGGGTTACGTCTTCCGACAGCTGCAACAGTGGTCAGACGCCAACTGCAAGGACCAGCAGCAGGGCGACGGTCACTAACCTCCGCCCGAGGGACAGCGCCAGGCTCGGCCTATGATCCGCAACGAGGCCGCGGCATCGACGCGGAAGGGAGGAACCGGATGAACCACCGTGACGAGTTGCTTAAGGAGCGCGCCGCGCACGAGCGGCTGCTGTTCTGAGCTGCGCGGTCCGATGGGCGCGCTCGACGGGCTTCGCGTCGTGGAAGCGGGACTCCTGGTGCAGGGTCCGCAGGCCGCCGCGATGCTGCACGACTGGGGTGCCGAGGTGATCAAGGTCGAGCTGCCCGGTTTCGGAGACCAGAGTCGCTGGCTGCCAGTGGCACAAGGAGACACGCGCTCGGCGTACTTCACCGCCTGCAACCGCGGGAAGCGCAGCGTAACGCTCGACATGCGATCCCCCGCGGGTAGGGACGCCTTCCTCCGGATTGCAGACACGGCCGATGTGGTCATCACCAACTTCAAGCCGGGAACGATGGAGGCCTGGGGGCTCGGCTACGAGGACGTGTCCGCCAGGAATCCCAGCGTGGTCTACGCCACGGGGTCGTCCTTTGGCCCTGTAGGACCCGACGCCACGCGGGAAGGAGCGGATCTCAGCGGTCAGGCAGCCGGCGGGATCATCAGCACGATCGGGCGCGCCGACGGCGACCCCTCGCCGATCGGGGCCACTATCGCCGACCACATCGCGTGCCAGAACATGGTTGGGGGCATACTCGCCGCGCTTCTCGCCCGCACCCGTACCGGCAGGGGTCAGCGGGTCGACGTCTCGCTCCTCGGTGGGCAGATATGGGCGCAGGCGAGCGAGTACACGGCCTTCCTGATGACCGGGTCTGTTGCCGGGCCGTCCAACGGCGGCCATCCCCTGATACCGGGGCTCTACGGCATCTTCAAGACGGCGGACGGCTGGATCGCGGTAGTCGGGATCGTCGGGTCCGTCCGAGAGGAGTTCTACCGGTTGGTCGGCCGGCCGGACCTGGCCGAGCAGTTCCCTCAGCCGCTCTACTCCGAGCAGGACAAGGCGAGGCTGTTCCCTCTCCTCGACGAAGCTTTCTGCGAGCGGACGACCTCAGAGTGGTGCCAACGCCTCGCTGCCGCGGGTATGCGTCACGCACCGGTGCGCGATCACTCGCAGGTGGTGGCCGACCCCGGCGTGTGGGAGAACGGCTATCTCGTGAGAGCGGAAGGCAGCCAGGGCGAGTCGATCGTTCCAGGGTCGCCGGTTCGCTTCAGCGAGACACCAGCGCGGGCGGTTGCCGAGACGCCCGAGCTCGGCCAGCACACCGAGGAAGTGCTCCTCGAGGTCGGCTACACCTGGGAGCAGATCAGCGAGCTCTCCGACGCCGGCGTGACCTGATCGCGGTCGGATGTCTCCATCAGCCGTCACTTCGCAATTGCCCGGGTTCGTCTGATCCGTAGGCTATCGGAGGCTGCGTCAACGGATCAGGTCAGAAGGTGACGTCCGTGCCCGCGGCGAATAGCGCTCGCATGATCAGGGGCGGTATCCCAAGGGTGGCTCGGTTCATGCGAATCGCGAGGTCGGCTGCAACCGGCCTTGTCCTCATCGGGCTCCCGAGTGCGGTCATGGCCGCTCCGGCGGCCGGCGCGGCCACCTCTGTGACGCCGGGAACCGTGAAGCCCGGCGACACTACCGCCGGCAACACCACGGACTACACGCTTACGTTCCACACGTCGGCTACGGGCGGTCTCTCACTCGGGTCCACCATCACATTCTCGGCCCCGGCGGGGACGGTGTTTCCGAGTTGCAGCGTGTCCTGCGGCAACTACACAGTGAGCGCGAGCAGTGGCCCCGTGGTAGTAACCAGCGCGACGCCGAGCGGATCCTCCGTCAAGGTCACCCTTGGCGTCTCAACCGTGGGCGCTGGAGCGTCGGTCACGGCGCAGATCGCCGGGGTCAAGAACCCGACCGCGACTTCCACGGGCAATTCCGTTCTCGAGAGCACCTCGGCTGACACCTCTGCCGTGCCGACCACCAACGTCTACTCGATCACCCCGGCGGCCGTGGCCAGTGTCTCGGTGGTATCAGGAGCCAACCAGACAGCGCAGGTAGGGACCACCTTCCACGACCCTCTCGTGGTGATCCTCCGCGACGGGTACGGCAATGCCGAAGGCGCGGGCATCGATGTGGTGTTCTCGGCCCCGACCTGCTCCGGCGGAAGCTCGTGTGCCACGGCGACGTTCAGCGGCGGCAGTAGTTCCGAGACGGTCCCGACTGGGTCGGACGGCATCGCCGCAGGTGATCCGCCGACGGCCAATGCCACCGCGGGCGGGTACGACGTCACGGCGTCGGTGACGACGTCCAATATCACGTACAGCGCGACATTCCCACTACTGAATACGTCCAATACGGTCCAACCGGGCACCGTGACCCTCGATCCTTCTTCGGTCGAGGGCGCGCAGAATGTCATCTACTCAGTTCCGTTCACCACGTCGTCGACGGGCGCACTGGTGTCGGGCCAGACCATCACCTTGGACATGCCAACCGGGACCATCCTTCCGACCGGGGCGTCCAGCTACAGTGTCGGGTCCGGTGCCACGTCGGTCTCGCCCTCGGCCGTGGACCTGCCGGCACCTTCAGAGGCTGTGCTGACACTCGGGTCCGCGGTCCCCGCATCGACTCTCGTCACGGTGACTGTCCAGGGAGTGACCAATCCGACGGTCGTCTCCAGCTCATATTCGATCTACGAGTCGACGAGCGAGGACGGGGTGGCGGCGAGCCCCGCCTACCCAATCGTCGTGGGCGCAGTGGCGCTACTCACGGTCGTCTCGGGCACTCCCCAGACAGCGGCGATCAACCAGACCTTCCCGCAGACCCTCGACATCCGGCTAACAGACCAGGGCGGCAACGCCATCCCCAACGCCTCGGTCACGTTCACAGCGCCTGCGAGCGGCGCATCGGCCACCTTCTCATCGGGCCAGACGTCTGATACCGAGACGACCGGTACTGACGGAACAGCTGCATCCGTGCCTCTCACCGCCAACTCGACACCCGGGAGCTATCTCGTGTCCGCCTCGGTCTCCGGCGTCTCGACAAGCTTCCACCTGCAGAACGTGGTCTCCCTGACCGGTGGCGCGGTCGTCCCGTCCACCTCGCTGGCGGGAGCGACGGCGAGCTATTCGATTTCGTTCTCGACCAGTTCGAACGGGGCCTGCCAGCCGACCTGCTCGGTCAACCTCGCCGGCCCTTCAGGCACCGGCTTCCCGACGGGGACAGGGGCCTACGCGATCAGCGTCACGAACGGGCACAAAGCAACCGTGAACACCGTATCCGTTTCCCCGTCCGGCAACTCGGTGACGATCGGGCTCGCAGGATCGACGATCGCGGGTGTCGACACGGTCACGGTCAACACAACCGGCGTCACCAATCCCACACTGGCGAACGGCAGCTACACATTCGCCGAGTCGACGAGCGTGGATACGGCTCCGGTATCGAGCAATACCTTCGCCATCACGCCAGGCCCGGCCGTGGCTATGCAGGCGGTGCTGGGCGACGGCCAGAGCGCCCTTGTCTACAACCCCTTCGCGAGCCCGCTCATCGCGCAGGTCACTGATGCGTACGGCAACGGGGTCGCCGGAATCCCCGTGACCTTCGCGGCGCCCGACACTATGGGTGGGGCAGCCTTCTCGGGATGCAGCGGGGCCGGCTCCACCCAGACCCAGTGCGTCTCCACCACCGACTCGTCCGGTTACGCGGTCGCATCCGAGTTGGTTGCGGGCTCGACCGGCGGCGGGTTCCAAATCTCGGTGTCCGCAACCGGACTCCCCGGAACAGTGTTCGACGTGGAGGTCGTGCAGAGCGGCTACTGGCTGGTCGCCTCCGACGGCGGGCTATTCACCCACGGCGGCGCGCCCTATGAAGGTTCCGAAGGCGGGGCACACCTGAACAAGCCGATTGTCGGCATGTCGGACGCGGCTAACGGCGGCTACTACATGGTCGCCTCGGACGGCGGCGTGTTCACCTTCGGCGGCGCCCCCTTCTACGGGTCGACGGGTAGCATGCGACTCAACGCCCCGGTGGTTGGAATGGCCGTCGATCCCGTGACCGGTGGCTACTGGCTGGTCGCCTCCGACGGCGGCATTTTCAACTTCGGGGCTCCGTTCTGGGGCTCCGAAGGCGGCACCCACCTCAACAAGCCAATCGTGGGGATGGCGGCCACACCCCAAGGTGGCTACTACCTCGTTGCTTCCGACGGCGGCATCTTCAACTTCGGCCCAGGCGCAACGTTCTACGGGTCCGAAGGAGGAACGCAACTCAACCAGCCTGTCGTCGGTATGGCTGAGACTCCCGAGGGTGGCTACTACATGGTCGCTCGGGACGGGGGCATATTCAACTTCGGACCCGGAGCGATCTTTCAGGGTTCCGCGGCGGGGGAGACATTCGCTCCCATAGTCGGAATGGCGGTAGACCCCGCAACTGGCGGCTACTGGTTGACCGCGTCGAATGGCAGCGTCTTCAACTTCGGGGACGCGCCCTTCTACGGCGACGAAGGCAATCACCCGCTGAACCAGCCCGTCGTCGCGATAGCGACCTCCGCAGGCGCATAGCTGCGCCAACATTTCCAGCAATTCGGGTCCCTAGTGGTCCGTCGCTGATATAGCTGAGGTGTCTAGGCTGTCAGCATGGTATCGGTGCTGGCAGCGCGTCCTCTCGTGGTTTCCTCCGAGCAGCGGGAGGAGTTACAGCGAATGGCCCGCTCGTCGTCGCTTCCGTATAGGACTGTGACTCAGGCGAAGGCGTTGCTGTTGGCCGCTGATGGCGTATCGGTCTATGAGACGGCCCGGCGGGTCAAGGTGGCCTCGAACTCGGTGCGGTCTTGGAGGCGTCGTTTCGAGACCGAGGGCGTTGCAGGTGTTGGCAGGATCGCCGAAGGCCGCGGTCGGCGTTCGTGGGTGGCAGCGGAGGTGGAAGACGCGGTGGTGCATGACACCTTGCACGTGCGTCCCGATGACGAGTCCACGCATTGGACCACTCGCTTGATGGCTGATCGTCACGGGATCGGCAAGGACACGGTCGCTCGTATCTGGCAAAAGCATGACCTCAAGCCGTGGAGGGTCGACAGCTTCAAGGTCTCCAATGACCCTGACTTCGAGACCAAACTGGTCGATGTCGTCGGGTTGTACCTGGACCCCCCGGCGCGCGCGGCAGTGTTCAGCTTCGACGAGAAAACCCAGGTGCAGGCACTGGATCGAACCCAACCGTCGCTGCCGATGAAGCGAGGCCGGGCGGGCACGATGACCCACGACTACAAGCGCAATGGCACCACGGACTTGTTCGCAGCGATGAACGTGGCCACCGGAGAGGTCCTCTACGACACCCGCAAACGCCATACAGCCAAGGACGTCCTGGCCTTCTTCAAGTTGATCGACCTGCATGTCCCCAAGGACTTGGAGATCCACGTCGTGTTGGACAACCTGTCGGCTCACAAAGCACCACCGGTCGCCGAGTGGCTCGCCCATCCCCGCCGAGCCCGTTGGCATCTTCATTTCACACCGACAAGCTCGAGCTGGCTCAACCTCGTAGAGGGCTGGTTCTCAATCCTCACCAAGCGGCGCCTCGAGCGCGGCGTGTTCAACTCCGTTGACTCTCTAATCGAAGCCATCGAGACCTGGGCCGAGCACTGGAACCACGACCCCAAACCCTTCGTCTGGACCAAAACTGCCGAAGCCATCCTCGCCAAAGCACGACGGGCACGAGCCACTCTCAATGCTTCAGCTACCACCGCGACGCACCACTAGCTGATGGTTCACCGGGCGAAGAAACACTGATGGCGCCCTCGCGGGCGCCATCAGCGGAGCGGCCCGAGCGGCGGATCTCGGTACCGCTCTCCTGGAGCAGGTGGCGGGTTCCCACTCCAGGTGCCTCACCATATCCCTGGGTCCTGAAACCCGAGCGTGCAGGTCTATGGCTTTCACACCCAATCGAGCCTCTTGACTTAGCCGGCGAACTCTACATGAACACCGTCAGGCACGGTAACTGTGCGGGACCGATCGGCCAGATTTGTTCCAACGTTGAGGAGGGCGGAGCGGACCCAAAGGTCCTGTGCATGCAGGGGTGGAGTAGGCGATACTCGTTGCATGTCCAGCACTCTCGGATTGGCCAGCGGCCCCGGCGCGGGAACCATCGCCGGAATCGTCATCGCTGTGGTGATAGTCGCGGGCCTGATCCTTGCCCGCTCGGTGTTCATCGTCGTACCCGAGTACCAGCGGGCAGTTCTCTTCCGGTTTGGGCGGGTTCTGGGCAGGCCTCGCGGCCCGGGTCTGGTCATCCGGATCCCCTTGATGGATCGCGTCGTCAAGGTGAACCTCCGTGTGGAGGTAGTGGACATTCCCTCCCAAGCGGTCATAACCCAGGACAACGTGACGATCCAGGTCGACGCCGTGGTGTACTTCCAAGTGATCGAACCGGTACGGGCGGTGATCGGCGTCGACAACTTCCGGTTCGCCAGCCAGCGGATCGCGATGACGAGCCTGCGCTCGATCATCGGCCGCTACGAGCTCGACAGCCTTCTCGCCCACCGGGAGGACGTGAACAGCGAGCTGCGCGCCACCATCGCGCGCAGCACCACCGAGTGGGGGGTGGAGGTGCGCCAGGTCGAGGTTCGGGACATCAACCTGCCGGCGGAACTCCTGCGGGCCATGGCCAAGCAGGCAGAGGCTGAGCGAGAGCGGCGCGCCAAGGTCATCGCCGCGACCGGTGAGCTTCAGGCCAGCACCGAGCTCGCCGAGGCCGCGGACAAGCTGACCGCCAGCCCGGGAGCACTTCAGCTTCGGACTCTTCAGACCCTCGCCGAGGTCGCCGCGGAGAAGAACTCCACCCTGGTCTTCCCGATTCCGGTCGAGTTGCTGTCGATGTTCCAGAGGGACGGGGCGGCCTGAAGAGGTTGGCGCCCCCAATCGCGCGAACCTCGTTAGGCACTCGGGGCGGGGTCAGCGCCGGCGCTGGAAGTTCTCGAAGTAGCGGCTCGGAGTCGGGCCGCGCTGGCCCTTGTACTTCGAGCCGACCTGGCTCGACCCGTAGGGATGCTCCGCTGGGGTGGTCATCTGCAGGAAGCTGATCTGACCGATCTTCATCCCGGGGTAGAGGGTGATCGGCAGGTTGGCCACGTTGGAAAGCTCGAGCGTGAGGTATCCATCCCAGCCGGCGTCGACGAACCCCGCTGTCGAGTGGATCAGCAGCCCCAGCCGGCCGAGGCTGCTCTTGCCCTCCAGGCGGGCCACCAAGTCATCTGGCAGCGCGACACGCTCTGCCGTCGAACCAAGAACGAACTCACCGGGATGGAGGATGAAGGCGTCGTCCTCTTCGATCTCGACCAGCTCGGTGAGCTCCTCCTGGTCCTCCCTGACATCGATCACACGCATCGTGTGATTGCGGAAGACCCGAAAGAAGCGGTCGAGCCGAAGATCTACCGACGACGGTTGGATGCAGGCAGGATCGAGGGGGTCGATCACGATCCGGCGGGACTCGAGCAACTCGCGGATGGTCCGGTCGGACAAGATCACGACGGGCACGGTAGCCGAGGTGCCGGGCGGGGTCTGGCGCGTGGGACCTCCTGGGGATGGGCTCAACCCGGTAGCTCAGGACCGGAGCAGCCCGGCCACCTTGGTGACGGTGTTCCAGTTGCGCGTGGTCACCGGAGTGCCGAGCACCTTGTCGAAGTTGACCTTGAACAGCGGCGAACGGCTGATCCCTGAAGGGCACCACATATAGAGGTGTGATCCGACCACCCGCACAAGGTCGTCTCCCACCGACAGCACCTCCGCGGCCTTGGAAGCGGCGGCCGCCGGCGCGTCCCGCAGGAACCCGACCAGGTGCCTGGCGGGATCACTAGCCAGGGCGGCGAGAGGATCGTCCGCCATCGCCCGTTCGATCTCCTCGACAGACCGGAGAACGACCACCGGCCGGAACCCGAACTTCGACTCGATCGCACCCTCGATGCGGGAAGCCAGCGAGGCCCGTTCCGCGGCCTTGCACCCGAAGACGGCGTTGCCGCTCTGCAGGTGTGTCCGTACGTCCGTGAGGCCAAGATCTTCGAGCAGGCCGCGTAGGGTCGCCATCTCGACCATCTGGTTGCCGCCGACATTGATGCCCTTCACGAAGGCTGCGACTCGGTACGTCACAGCGTCACGTTCGCACATTCCCGCCTGTCGCAGGCCGGGCGACGGCTTAGGGCGGTCGGGTAGTCTGGCCGGCGCTGCGAGCGTAGTTCAGAGGCAGAACATCAGCTTCCCAAGCTGAGAACGCGGGTTCGATTCCCGTCGCTCGCTCTCGGTAGATCGGCTGGTGGTACTGGATTTTCGGCGTCCGATCGAGCCCTGTCAGAGTGGGCTTCGGCGCCATCATCCCGCATCCATCCCGCATCACCCTGAGAGACCGCTGGCTCGTCGATGCGTCCAGGAGCCTCGTCCATGCGTTGCGCCGCCTCGATCACCGTCTGCAGAGCGTCGGCGATGACGCTGTCCCTGCGCTCCGCCGCATGTTGGTACCGCTGTGCCGCCGCGGGTGAGGCGTGACCGAGGCGTGCCATGACCTCGCGCATCGTTGCTCCCTGCTGGGCGGCCAAGGTTCCAGCGGCATGTCGGAGGTCGTGAAGGTGCAGTCCCTTCTGCTTGGTGACCTTCATCGCCTTAGCCCATTCCGTGTAGAAGGTCGCCCGGCGAAGACCTTCGGAGAGCGGACCGGTGAACACGGGCGAACGCGGATCGGGCCCCGTGTATCTGTCGAGATGAACCCCCAAGGCGTCGGCGACAGCTCTGGGGAGTGCGACTCTGCGTATCCCAGCGGCTGTCTTGGGCGGTGTCACGAGTCGGTCGCCGTTCTTGAGTTCGACGACCTGCTCCTGCACTCGGACGGTGGACTTGGCAAGGTCTATGTCGTAGCGGCGCAAGCCGAGCAGCTCGCCAAGGCGCAGTCCCCCAAAACCTGCCAGAAGGATCAGGGCGCGATACCGCTCGTCGATCGCTGAGGCGATCTGGAGCACGATCTCCGCGTCAACGAACGGGCGCTCCGCCGACCGTTCCTGGCCGGCACCACGGATCTTGCAAGGGTTGGAGATGATCCGCTCGTCTTCAACCGCTGTGTTGAGGATGGTTCGGAGCAGCCGGTATGCCTTGGCAGCCTGGGATGGCGTGACGTTGTCGGCGGTGTCGCCGTGCCAAGCTCTGATCTCAGTCACGCGGAGCTCTCCGATGGGGCGATCTCCCAGTGTTGGGAGTATCAACCGATCAAGCATGTACCTGTACAACTCCTGGGTGCGTGGTGCGAGCGGGCTTCCGTCCATTCGGCGTCGTGACGGGAGCCAGCCGTGGGCATACTCAGCGACGGTGATCTCGGCTCGCTTGGGGTCGAACGCGACGCCGGTGAGCTCCTGACGTTCGATCTCCCGCTTGAAGGTCACCGCGTCGGCGGAGCGCCGGAAGGTCCGCTGACGGTCCTTACCGGCTACGCGCCAGCGCACGTCGTAGCGGGGCTCGCCGGAGACCGTGCTGCGCTTCGTGATGTGAGCCATGGACGCTGTCCTTTGCTCTAGGTGGTGAAGGCCGCGTTCGGCGAGGCCACGATGGTACCGGCCTCCTCCGACGGCGATCCGCGCAGCTGCTCGATGAAGGCGTGCATGGCGTCGAGGGGTATCCGTCGGCTGCCACCGAGGAGAACCGACTCGAGCTGTCCGGATGCCATCAGGGCGTAGATCTTCGACCTCCCGATCCCCAGCGCCTTGGCGGCCTCCTCCGGTTTGTACAGGAGCTTCTCAATAGGTGCGGCTGTCATATCGGGCTCCTTTCGGCCTGCAGGAGTTGGAGCGCCCAGGGCGTCGAGTGCCACGGGGTGAGCGGAAGCCAGGACGGGTAGGCGGCGCGCAGCAGCAGGGCCTGCCCGGCGCGCCCTTGGGCGATCACGTTCTCGGGAAGCAGCGGCAGCGGCCGGGTGCTCATCGTCTGCTGGGTGCCGAGCCGGCCGCGGCTGGTCGAGTACTGCGGCCGGTCGACCTTCCCGGCGAGGGTGGTGACTGTGTCGAGTGTGACCGGGTCCGCGACACCAGGCAGCATCAGAGTGGTCGCGAACAGGGTGAGGAACCCGTCTGCCCGGGAGCCCCAGCGGTGGCGGGCCTGGGAGAGGTCCTGCAGGCAGGCGAGTACGAGCAGACCCTGGGCCCCGGCGTCGGCGACGATGCCCGGCAGGTTCGGCAGCGGGGCGATGGTGGCGACTTCGTCGAGCGCCCACAGCATCGGCGGCCAACGGTTGGGCCGACCGAGGGTGTGATGGCGTATCTGGTCGAGCAGCGCGCACACCACGGGGGCGTGCTGGTGGGCCCGGGTCGCGGGCGCGACGAGATGGACTGTGTCGCCGGAGCGCACGAAGGCCTCCGGGTCGAAGTTCGGGTGGCACGCCGCGTCGAGGGTCGCGGTGGACCGGTAGGCGGCGAGGATCCCGTCCGCGGTGGACCAGATGCCAGACAACTCACGGCTGTCCGTGTTGGCGATGCCTGCGAGAAGGTCGTGCGCGACCGCCGAGGCCGAGTTGACCGACAGCAGGTCGGTCGCGTCCCACGCCTCGCGCCTGTGGACCCACTCCATCACTTGGTCGAGCTTGCGGCCATTGATCGCCGCGGCGTGCAGCAGCGGGGCGAGCAGCGCGGATGCCCGTTCGGTCCAGTGCTCGGAGTCGCCGGTCGCGTTCGGTCGCGCAGACGCGGTGAGCATCCATGCACGGTCGATCGCCGTGTCCCAGTCGGCGCACCCCTGCAGCGGCGACCAGCGCAGCCGCTCGACGCCGTCTGGCAACGGAGTGGTCCCGGTAGGATCCCAGAGCCAAACCTTCCCTGTCCTGGATCGGTGCCGTGTGGTCACCCGGAGGATGTCCGCCTTGGTGGAGGTGACCACGGCAGGCCCGGGCCACAGCGCGACGGCCGGGACGACGACGGCCGTGGTCTTGCCCGATCGTGGAGGCCCGATGACCAGAGCGGCGTGCTCGTAGCCGGAGAACACCGGGTCGCGGGCTCCGAACCCGAGGTAGATGCCGGCGAACCCGTGGGGCCACACGGGTTGGGTGGACCAGCGGTCCTTGACGTCTTCGATGAGACGGGTGATTGAGTTCACGGTTTCCTCCTTGCTTGTTTCGGTCAACGGCTGAGGCCGAGGTCTGTTTCGAGCGTTTGCTCGAGGTGCCGCTCGGTCTGGCGTACGAGCGCTTCGGCGTGCTCGTAGGCGCGGGTCTGCTCGAGTTGGGTCTCGCGGCCGAACTGGGTGGCCCCGTCGAGTCGGTTGGTTTCGGGTCGGGGGCCGAGGCAGTCCGGACCGGTGATCCCGTAGCGGTCGCGGTAGGCGTCGATGGCGGTGGCCGCCGCGGCCCACATCTCCCGTTCTCTTCCTGCGGGCGGCGGCGGGCCGAGTCGGTCGACGAGGTGCTGCCCTGGGTCGGCGAGCGCTGCGTCGCGGATCGCGGTGAGGGTTTCCCGGTCTGGGGGGAGCTGGCCGATTTGGTCTATGGCGAGCGTCTGCGCGGCGGAGCGCGACAGGCTCGCGGTCAGTTGGGCGTGAGGGTCGACCCTGGGGTGCCATCCGACCTGTGGTGGCGCGACGTGGTACAGGTCGGTCTGATCGGTGGCGCGCGAGAGGCTGGTGTAGCCGGCCTCGCGGTAGAGGCGGTCCGAGCCGAGCACGAAGGCCCGCCCGACAGTCACGCCTTGCGCCTTGTGGGCGGTGAGCGCGTAACCGTGGGTCAGATGGCCGGCGTCGATGTACTCGCCGGTGATGGTGACCTCGCGCCCGTCCGTGGTTCTGGCCGTGATGCTCCGGTTCCCGACGTCGACACCGGTCACCTGGGCACGGGTGCCGTTGGTGACACCGAGGCGCCGGTCGTTGCGGAGGGTCAGGATCTCGTCGCCTGCCGCGAAGCGTTTGGTGTTCGCCGCCTCGAGCTCTGGGCCGCGGAGCTGCCCGACAGCTTCGAGTTTCGAACGGGCACGCGCGTTGAGCTCGTCGACGTCGACCTGGTGCAGGGCGATCATCGCGGTGCGGTCGCGCTGACCGGGGTTGCGGGTCGCCCACCAGTCGTCGACGAGCCGCGTCCGTGCTTCTTCGGCGGTGGCGGCCAGTGTGATACGTCCGTGCTCGCGGTAGACCGAGACGGCTTTGCCGACATCGCCGTGGCGAAGCTGGGCGAGGGCCTCGCGTTCCCAGGTGTTCACCTGCCGGCGGTTCTCGGTTAGCTCCACGCCGCTGCGTACTGCCAGAGCGGCGAACGCGCCGCCGGCTTCTATTTCCGGTAGCTGCCTCGGGTCGCCGACGAGAACCAGCGTGCAGTGATAGCGCTCCGCGGCGACGGCGAGCGCAGCGAGCTTGCGTGTGCCCACCATGCCGGCCTCATCAACCACAAGTACGCCGTCGCGCGGCAGCGCCGCTTGGGAACCGGGGCGTCCAAGGTCGGAGAGCAGCTGGTCCACAGTCGTGGATGGGATGCCGGTGCCTGCTTGCAGTCCGGCCGCGGTTCTCGCGGCGAGAGCGGCGCCGACGACGGTGATACCGGAGGCGGTCCACGCCTGGCGGCACGCGTCGAGAGCGAACGTCTTGCCCGTCCCGGCCCGTCCGACCACGACGAGGACGCCGTCGCCGGCGGAGCAAAGGTGGCGGACCATGCGCTGCTGTTCAGCGGAGAGCGTGGGCCGAGCGGTGATGGCGCGCTCGACCTTCGCGGGCTCGCAGATGGCCCGGCTGTTTGCTTGGGCGCGTTCCGCCGCGTCGAGGAGCCTCGCCTCGAGTTCGACGACCTCGACGGTGCTGTAGATCGGACCGGCGAAGCGGTGCTCCGTGCCGAGGTTGATGATCTGCTCGGTGGTAAGGACCGCGTTAGTAGCGGTGGCGACGTCTGACGGTCTCAGCCCGGTGATCGAGTCCTGGGCAACAGCCTGGATCACCTCTCGGCGGTCGAAGTGCGAGCGGTGGGCCGTGAGCCCGTCAGGGGCGGTGAGCCTCCTGGCAAGGTCGTCCGGTTGAGCGGGGTGGAGCTGTCGAGGTGCCTGGTCGATGGCACATTCGAGGTGCTGTGGTCGCAGGCCTGCTTCGGTCGCGCGTTCCCACCAGGCGACGCGCTGGACGCTGGGGTCCAGTCCTTCCGGCTTGGCGCCTCGGGTGGCGAGGGTCGCGATCTGTGCCGAGCGTGCCGTGGCCTGGCCGCGCTCTGCGAGGGCGGCTTCGATCTCGGCTCGCCGTGTGGAGAACGCCTCGAGCGCCCTCTCGGGGACGCCGCGGATCTCTGCCATGCCGTTGACGGGCGTTTGCCATGCGACACCAAGTCGTTCCGTCAATTCGGCGCGTAGTGCTGCCTGGTAGACGTAGCCGGCTGTCTTCGCCCAGGCGAACAGGCGCCGGCCGTAGATCCCGCGCCATAGCCCGTCGGCGCCCTTCGCCCGGTTGAACACGAGGAGATGCGTGTGGAGCTGCGGATCCCCGGCTCGGCTCGTACGGTGCTCGAACGCCGCCGCGACCGCTCCCTGGGTGGCGATCTGGCGGGTGCCGCCGTGGCCGCGTCTGCCGGCGAGGACGCCTTCGTCTTCGATGAAACGCAAAGTCGCCTGGACCGCGGCAAGGTGAGCCTGCGCGAACTCGTGGCGGGTGCCCGGCTCGGCGAGCTCTGCCATCAGCGACACGCTCTTGGGGGCGGAGAACGTCAGATCGAACGCGGCGACCTTGCCGACCGTGACCCCGAGCGGGTCTTCGGTGATCGGATGTCGACCACCGGCGAGGGCGTCCACCTGCCCGGGTCGGACTTCGCCGGCGAGGCCCAGATCGGCGGCACCGGCACCGATCCAGCGCCCCGGTTCGGCACGTGCGTAGTAGTCGTCGACACCGGAACCGACGGTCTGCATGTAGTAGCCCACCCCACCGGAGGCGACGATCCCGACCGACAACATCTCAGATCACCTTCATCGCATCGAAGGCGGGCGAGTGCCTTGCCGCGCCAAAGGCACGCAGACGCCGGGCCCTCCACGTCTGAGCCGAGCAGCCGGCCTCCCGAGCCGCCTCGTTGGGAGACCACCCACACACGTCGGCCCAGATGGCGGCGGCCTCGTCGCGCCTGAGGGTCGCCGTCGAGAGTGCGACGGCGAGGCAGCTGACGATCGTCGCGAGGGGGTTTGTAGCGAGCTGCGTTGTCGCCGTTGCGTATTCGTGGAGTGCTCCGGTCCTAGCGGCGCGGGAGCGATCGGTTCGGCGCCGCCCGTGTGTGCGGTGCCATGCCGTACGCACCACGAGGTCGGCTCGCAGCGTGGGGAGCCGGCGGAGCGTGTCGAGGGTTTCGGTCAGCAGGTCGGCCTCGGCGTCGGTGACCTCCTCGGCGGGCATTCCGGCGCGACGCCAGCGAGTGGTGATCGACGACAGCCGCGGGGCGAGGCCGGCGAGCGCGGCGAGGGTGGCGACGGGGTCGGTCGGGCGGGACGCGAGAGCGGCGAGGACGGTGTCGGCCAGCGCGTGCTCGCGCACCGCGAGCACGGCCGCTGCCGGTGTGGCGAACCGGGACAGGACCCGATCGGCCGACCAGGCATGGGGGCTACCTCGCCGGGCTTCGCGCGTCTCGGGCCAGACGCACAGGATGGCGACCGGAGATGGTTGACGGGATGACATGGGGCCAACGATCAACCCCTGACCTTGACGGGAACCTTGACCGAGACCTTGACTCGGAAGAATTTCTTGGGCGGCCCCTTCCGACGCGAAATCGCAGGTCAGGGGGCAGAACGATCCACCCAGTCAAGGATTCCGTCAAGGTCGCGCTCTGGAATTTTCGCGACATGCCCACGGTCCTCAGGCTTTCGAGTGGGCTCCGCGGAGCGGCCCAACGGTACGGGTCAGCGTCCGCTCGCCGCCGAAGCGGACCCCGCGACGATGCACCGAACCGATCCGAGCGGTCCCGCCTTGGCGGGTTACGCGGAAGCTGCAAGACGGACTGTCTCGGTGAGGTCGTTACTGACGGCGCCCCTCTGCCAGGCCATGTGCCGAAGATCCCTGGTGGGGTCGGACCGGTGCTCAACCAAGACGCCGATCTACCTGTTGGATCTCTGGTGGGCTCGCGACAGCTACTGGATCGCACCCGCCTTCTTGCATCTCTACGAACTCAGCGCTTGCAGCCGGGCCGGGTAGCAAGCCTCCCCCCTCGAGGGGGGAGGCGCGCTAGTCA
>Ga0307373_10006541_pt1 | contig 18493 bp, 16 predicted proteins | sample OX2MG_FD_202534 | JGI IMG/M metagenome (GOLD analysis project Ga0307373, IMG submission 202534) | Soil microbial communities from Risofladan, Vaasa, Finland - OX-2 | ecosystem: Environmental > Terrestrial > Soil > Coastal area > Acid sulfate soil | place: Finland: Risofladan, Vaasa | collected...
CAGCGCGTTTCCGTTCTCGGGGCTGGAGAGCCGGCTGCGCTGCCCGCGCTGCGGATCGCGCAACGTGGTGGTGCTGTTTCAGCCGCCGCGCAGCGCTTCCACCAACGAAGAAATCGCGGGTTTTAAATGAAAGAGACCGCAAGAAAGACCTTTAAACGCCGAGTTTGCTTTTGAGGGGCTTCGGTTTCTTTGTTCCCGGTGAAATAAGCCGGGCCGATTCCGAACTAATGGGCCGGTTTGATGTTGAGGGTTCGTCAGCTTCGCAAGTTCGCAAGGAGGAACCCGTATGTCGAAGTTAGCTTTAACGACCGCTCTTCTCGCCGTCCTGAGCATTCCCGCTTTTGCCGACACGATGTCGAACGCGCGGATGATGAGTGCCATGCCGACCGATTCGGTAACGGTCACCGATTGGTACAAACAGAGCGTCTACGATCCGAGCAACAACAAGATCGGTGAGGTGATGGATGTCCTCGTCGACAAGTCCGGAAAGGTCACCTCGCTGATCGTCGGGGTGGGCGGATTCCTGGGCGTTGACAAGAAAGACGTCGCCGTCCCGTTCGACGCCGTTCACGTCACCAACAAGGACAACAACAAGTGGTACCTGGTCATGAATACGACCAAGGACGATCTGAAAAACGCTCCGGGCTTCAAATACGACCGGAATTCCACCACCTGGATGCCGGATACGAAATCCAACTGAAACTGAAACGACAATAACGAAAAGGCGGCAATTGGCCCGGCGCGGATCGCCGGGCCAAATTATTGGACGCCGAGATCTTGATGCTGCAATTATTTAACGGGTGAGCCGGCGCTTATTGGCACGCACGCGCTTTTTGAAGACGCGGAGCACCTTGCCGGCGACGACATGGTCTTCGCTGCCGGCTATGACGGCTGTGGTCGCGGCCAAATCCGCTTCCGCGCCGGCTGCGACCTTTTCGGCAACCATGCGGTTTAATTCAGCCCGAGCGCGCGGGCCGCCCGATGCCATGCGCAACATACGCAACGCAACGACATTTTGGGCGTCCCAGCCGAGTCGCATGGTCCTGAAGGTCAGATCGAGCCAAGGATTGAACATCGCGGCCTCAATATTATTCCATGGAAGTCACGGGGCTTGGCCGAGGTTTAGTCGCGGCCCATCCGTTGGTTCAAAGTAAAAAGCGTCAGCATTGGTTCCCGGATTTATTATTCCATGGAAGTCACGGGGCTTGGCCGAGGTTTAGTCGCGGCCCATCCGTTGGTTCAAAGTAAAAAGCGTCAGCATTGGTTCCCGGATTTCTGCGCTGCTGTTGGCGCTACCGCTCACCGCGGAGCGGATACCTGTGCCCGCCTCTCCCGCACGTGGTCGCAGCGTTCGCGAGCGGGTGAGGGGGCATTACGGCTTTTCCGAGCCAAGCAGTTACGTTCAATCCACGTCCAGCGGCTCGGTGCCGGTCGGATTGCCGCTGGCGTCGAGCGTAATCTTCTGCACTCGCGCCTCCGCTTGCCGCAGCAGCTCTTCGCAGTGGCGCTTAAGCGTCTCGCCGCGCTCGTAGATCGCGACCGATTCTTCGAGCGGCACCTTGCCGTCTTCCAGCCGCTTGACGATCGATTCAAGTTCCTCGATCGCGCGTTCGAATGACAGTTTGGCGACGTCGTTGTTCTGATCGTTCTGGTTGTTCTGCTGCGCCATCGAAGGCTTTCTCCGACTCGTCTGTTCTTTATGTTATTATACCAGATTGGCCATTTTATCCGTGCATCAGCGCGGTAACGTGGGCCGCGGTCGAATTCGCCAGCGCTTCGAGGTCGTAACCGCCCTCCAGCAGTGACACCACGCGGCCGTCCGCACACCCGTCGGCGACATCCATGATCTTTTGCGTCGCCCAGGCAAAATCGGCTTCGACCAGATTGATATTGGCAAGCGGGTCGCGCACGTGGGCATCGAAGCCGGCGGAGATAATGATCAGTTCGGGCTTGAAGTCGTGCAATCGCGGCAAGATGCGGCTCTCGAATGCGTCACGGAAGACTTCGCCGCCGTCACCGGGCCGCAGCGGCGCGTTGACCACGGTGTTGAATTCGCCGGACTCGCTGACCGCTCCGGTGCCGGGAAACAGCGGCATCTGATGCGTCGAGCAATACATCACTGTGTTGTCCGCCCAGAAAATCTCCTGCGAGCCATTGCCGTGATGCACGTCGAAATCGACAATGGCCGCACGCGCGATGCCGTGGCGGGTCTGCGCATGACGCGCGGCGATAGCGGCATTATCGAACAGGCAGAAGCCCATCGGCCGCGCGGTTTCGGCGTGATGGCCCGGCGGCCGTGTCGCGACGAACGCATTGGCGGCTTTTTTGCCGACGACTTCATCGACCGCGTGAACGGCGCCGCCGACCGCGCGCAAGGCCGCCTCGAAGGTGCCGGGAGACATTGACGTGTCGGCATCGAGCCGGATCAAGCCTTCTTTCGGCGTGGCGTCGCGGACTTCCGCGACGTAGTCCATCGGATGGCAAAGCGCGACGGTTTCCAGGCTGGCGCGCGGGGCCTGCACGCGGATGAGCGATTGGAATTTTTCCGCCGCCAGCGCGCTCTCGACTGCACGCAACCGCTCCGGCCGCTCCGGATGCCCGGGCGGGGTGCGATGCTCCAGACAGTCCGGATGGGTGATCAAAAGCGTCGACATGAAACTCACATAAGATTAGTGCGCGAGTGCCGCATCGGCGGCGATGACGGCGGAGCCGCCTTCGACGATGGTGCGCTCGAGCGCGCCGGCATGTACCGCAATGTTTTCGGCAAAAAACCGCGCCAGCACGGCGCGTGGCCCGGCGTCGGTGTTGGCGCGAAGCGCCGCCAACGCCTGTTGCGCCAACAGGCAGCCGCCGGCGGTGATGCCGAACAGCCGCAAATACGGCGTGGCCCCGGCCAGCGCCTCGTCGGCGCCATTGCCAAGCTTGGCCAGCATCCAGCCGGTCGCGCGCGAGAGGCTCTCGACCGCTTCTTCCAGCCGCGCGCCGCTCCAGCCGAGTGCCGGGTCGTTGGTCGCATTCAACGAACCGACGATGCGGCGTAATTCGCCGAGATAGGTTTCCACCGCCGCGCCGCCGGATAGCGAGAGTTTCCGGGTGACGAGGTCGATCGCCTGAATACCGTTGGTGCCCTCATAGATCGGCGCGATGCGGGCATCGCGCAGATGTTGCGCGGCGCCGGTCTCCTCGACAAAGCCCATGCCGCCGTGGATTTGCACGCCCAGCGAAGCGACCTCGACGCCGATGTCGCTGGAAAAAGCCTTGGCGACCGGCGTCAGCAGCGAGGCGCGCTCGTGCGCGGCGTGCCGCGCGGCCTTGTCGGTGCCGCGCTCGGCGTGATCGATCGCCATCGCGGTCGCGTAGCAGATGGTGCGGGCGGCCTGGGTGAGGGCGCGCATGGTCATCAGCATGCGCTTGACGTCGGGATGCGCGATGATCGGTGCCGACTCGGTCGCCGGCATACCCGGTGTGCGACCCTGTTTGCGCTCGCGTGCATAAGCGAGTGCCTGCTGGGTCGCGCGCTCGGCGATGCCGACGCCTTGCAAGCCGACCGCCAAGCGGGCGCGGTTCATCATGGTGAACATGCACGCCATGCCGGCATTCTCTTGTCCGACAAGATAGCCGGTGGCGCCCCCTTGATCGCCGAGGACCATCGTGCAGGTCGGCGAAGCATGGATGCCGAGCTTATGCTCGACCGCATGCGCATGCACGTCGTTGCGGGCGCCGGGCGAGCCGTCGGGATTGAGCAAAAACTTGGGCACCAGGAACAGCGAGATGCCGCGCGTACCGGGCGGAGCATCCGGCAACCGCGCGAGCACGAGATGGATGATGTTGTCGGTCAGGTCGTGCTCACCGTAGGTGATGAATATTTTCTGGCCCTTGAGGCGGTAGGTGCCGTCGCCGGCGCGCTCGGCCCGCGTGTGCAATGCGCCGACGTCGGAGCCGGCTTGCGGTTCGGTCAGGTGCATCGTTCCGGTCCATTCGCCGGTGACGAGCTTGCCGAGGTAGCGGCGCTTGAGCTCCTCGCTGCCATGCACGTTGAGCGCGTCGATTGCGCCCATGGTCAGCATTGGACCGACGCCGAAAGCCGCCGATGCGGCGTTCCACATTTCGGTGCAAGCAGCGTTGACGACTTGCGGCAGACCTTGTCCGCCCCATTCCGTCGGCGAAGCGAGCCCGTTCCAGCCGCTCTGGCACCAGGCCCGATAGGCTTCCTTCCAGCCGGGCGCGGTGGTCACGGCGCCATCCTTGAAAATAGTGCCACTGACATCGCCGATCCGGTTGAGTGGCGCGATGACCTCGCTTGCCATGCGCCCGGCTTCGGCCAACACCGCATCGATATCGTCCATCGACAGATCGCCGAAGAAGCCCTGCTCGAGCGCGGCGGAGAGTGCCGCCCCGTGTTTGAGCGCATAACCCATATCGGCGAGGGGGGCGTGATAGGTCACGGATGGCACTCCGCTTGGACAATCAGACGACGAAGCCCAGCTTCAGGCGACGGCACGCTACTTTATATATGGCTGGGCGGCGTTGATAGTGCGGCCCTCAAGGCGTGCTGCGCCCGCACAGTGGTAGGCGGAAAACGTTGATCGGTCAGGCTAGCGCCGCTATGTTGCGCGCGCCATCGCTAGACCTGTGGCATTCCGTCGAAGCATTGGGGCGTAGCCAAGTGGTAAGGCAGCGGATTTTGATTCCGCCATTCGGAGGTTCGAATCCTCCCGCCCCAGCCAGCGTCTAGCACATTGATATTGCAGTTGTTTTGTTGTTTGCAGCAGGGCTGAGTTCTGCCGCCATTTGGCGCATTTTTTCCATGCACTGATCAGCTGACTTTGTGAAGAGATGAAGCGTGCGCTTTGTTTCCGTGCAAGAGGCGCCAAAAATCTCTCGCCGGGCGTTTCGTGGTTTACTTTTTTGCTGGAGCGGAACCGTAATTACTCGACGACGGTTCGTCTATTTTTTAAAGCCGAATAACGCGCGCTGTTCAGCCCAATCGGGCGGCAGCTGCGATGCGCGCCGCACCCGGCATCGGGGAACGATCTCACCACCAGCGCAATTTGAGCACGCTGCAACGGCCCGGAGAGCTAACCCTTAGCCATTTTCAACGCCTTGATCACACGACCCGAACTCGTGACGAACCCAAAACATTTCTTTACGTTGAAGATCGTCGCCTGGGTACAGTAATCGGGAGACGTCGAGGCGCAACAATCGTTGACAAGAATACAACCATAGCCGAGGAAATTTGCGTCCGTGAGCGAGTGGAGAACGCATTGGTCGGTGTTGACGCCGGCGAACAGGACCGTCTTGGTGCCAAGATTGCGCAGGATGCTGTCCAGCGGAGTGTCCCAGAATCCGCTAATACGATGCTTGTCGACGCGAATGTCCTGCGGCTTTTGCTTGAGCTCGTCGACGACGGCCGCAGCCCAGCTGTCCTTTTCCAGCACATGCGCTCCGCTTCCCGGCAATGGCTCCCCAAGCCCGATCCCGGTGCCGGTCGGCTTATAGAGATGAAGCTGATTTGGCGGCATATTCATGAGATCCGGACGATTGCCCCAGTTCACCCAGATCACCGGAACGTCAACGTTCCGCAATGGCGGAAGGAGACGTTGCAACGGAGCGATCGGCGTGCGATCGGGGGTATAGTCGGCGCCGAGATGGTCGACCCATCCGCCCTTGGCGCAGAAGTCATTCTGCATGTCTATGACGATCATGGCCGTTCGGTGAAGATCGATCGTGACGCTCTGTGGCTCGGCTTCGATGGTTACCGGCCGCGGACGAGGCGCCGGCATGGCCATGTCGACATGGGTGGTATTCGCCAGCCATTTGTATCCCGATGTTGATCCTAGCGGCATCATTCGATCCGATTGGCCTGTGCCGGCGGCACGCATTGGCAGTCGCTTGATCCCGGTGGTCGAAGCCATCTGTTCCTCCTCTACAATCAAGCCGTGGCTCAGCCACGACGGTTGCTTGGTCGCGCGATCGGATTCTCAGCTTGCGCGCTCAAAGGGTAATGTTAGCGCCGCGGGCTGTCTGCTCCTGCCGGCCACCCCGGCAATTGCTAAAAGCGCAAGCACGTAGGGCAGCATCAAAAGGAGCGAGACGGGGATATCAAGATTCATGGCCGGAATCAGAAATTGCAGCGCGGTCGCAAAGCCAAAGAGCAGGCATGCCGCCAGAGTTCGCCACGGATCCCATCCGCCGAAGATCACCGCCGTAATGGCGAGATACCCAGCGCCGCGCGTCATGCCTTCAGTAAAAGTGTTGCTGTCTCCCACCGACATGAAAGCGCCGCCGAGTCCTGCCAGCGCTCCGGCATAGAGGACGGCGAGGTAACGCACCTTAATCACGTTTATCCCCGCTTCATCGGCAGCCCGCGGATCTTCGCCCACTGCGCGCACGGAAAGACCGAATGAAGTAAAGTTGAGAGTGAGCCACGTCACCGCCACTAAGAGCAATCCGACATAGGCCAGGGCTGTCTGCTGGGTAAGCGCAGGCCCGATGACCGGTATCGCGGCGAGCCAAGGGAAATTGAGCTGCGCAAACCCCGGGATGGTGTCGCGTGACAACGGGCCGAATATCTCCCGGTAGAGAAAGGTAGTCGCCCCAAGCGCCAGAATGTTGAAGCCGATGCCGACAACGAGCTGGTTGGCCTGCAGCGTAACGCTGAGCACGGCCTGGACATAGGCGACGGCCAAGCTCACGGCGATTGCAACAAGCAGGCCGATCGCCGGGCTGCCGGTCGCCCACGAAGTCAGCGCCGCGGTAAAGGCAGCAATCAGCATCATGCCGTCGAGGCTGAGATTGAGAACGCCGGCCCGTTCGCTGAGCATCTCGCCCGTGCCCGCGAAGATGATTGGCGTGGCCAGGCGCAGGCCGGAGCCGAGAAAGAACGCGAGTTGAGCTTCCGTCATCGCCGTCGCATTCTTTCTACAAAGATCGCCGACCCGGCGATGATGATAACGATCAATCCCTGGCAAATCAGCACGACCGCTGCCGGCACATGCGCCGTGATCTCCATGTCGATGCTGCCGGATCGAAGAAATCCGAAGAGAAGGGCGCCGAGCACGACACCGACGGCCGAGCCGCGCGACAACAATCCCACCACCAAGCCGTCGAATCCGTATCCGGAAGAAAATTCGCTGGTGAGGTAGAATTGTTCTCCCAGGATCATGATCGCGCCCGCTAGTCCTCCCAATCCTCCCGACACCGCCATCGCGATGATGATGAGGGAGCCCGACCGGATGCCGGCACGGCGCGCGGCAATCTGGTTGAAACCGACAGCCCGCAGCTTTAATCCAAAGCTGCCGCGCTGCAGCACCACTGCCACGATGATCAAAGCCGCGATGGCCACCAGCAGACCGATATGGAGCGGTGATGTTTGATTGGACGGAAACAGTAGTGGCAGCCTGGTCGCTTCCGGTATCTCCGGCGATTCCGGCAAGGATGAAAGGTCGGTCAGCGGCTTGCGAAGAAGGTGTAAGGATTGGACCGACCAATACACCAGCGGCAATGCGACAAAGGTCAGAAGCAGCGTGCTGATCACCTCATTCGTCCCGCGCCCGGCCTTTAATACCCCGGCTATTCCGCCCCAGACGGCGCCGGCCGCGGCGCCAACGATCAGCGGCACCAGGAACGCAAGACCTAAGGGAAGCGCCGCTGCACCGTGCAGGGCCATCGCGGTCGCGAACATGCCTCCTACCGCGAGCTGGCCCTCGCCGCCGACATTTGTCAGATTGGCTCGGTTCGCGAAAATGAATCCAAGGCCGACCAAGGTCAGGCTGACTGCCCGATTGATCGAGGCGCCGACGTTAAATGCGCTGCCCGCCATGCCATCCCAAAATGCCGCAATCGCGTCTTCGAGCGGAGTTCCGGTGCTGGCAATGATGGCCAAGCCGATCAATAGTGCGACGGCTGTCGCGGCGACCGGAACGCCGATCTGCAATGACAAGGCTGGGAAAACGTGGCCTCGCTTGCCGGTCAAGCCAAACTCCTTGCTAGCCAACCGCAGGGCATGCGACCTAGACATGCATATGCCCTGATGCATGTCCCGACATCATTGCGCCGATCGGTTCGCGATTGCCTTGATTGGCGGCCATCTCGCCCACGATTCGACCGCGATAGAGCACAACCACACGATCAGAGACAGCGATCAATTCATCGAGTTCGCTGGAAATGAGCAACACGCCCAACCCCTCGTCACGTGCCGCGCGAATGTAACCATAGATAGCTTCGACGGCGCCGACATCCAGGCCCCGTGTCGGTTGCGCGGCCAGCAAGAAAGTCAGGCGGTCGAGCGAAAGCTCGCGCGCGAGCACGGCCTTTTGCTGATTGCCGCCGGAGAGGCTGGACATCGGCAGATCCGGACTTTCGCAGCGGACGTCAAACTTTCGCATCAACGCCGCCGCAGCTTCGCTCATTGCCGCTCGATTAAGCAGGCCAAATCGCAAGAACCGATCGAGTCTGCCGAGAAGCAGATTTTCAGCGACGCTGAGTTCGGGAATTATCGCGACCGCGTGTCGATCCTCCGGAACGATGCCGACGCCCCATTCGGTGATTTCTTGAGGCGTCGCGTGCGTGAGATCTCTGCCGTTGACTTTCACTGATCCGGAAGTTGGCGCCGCGAGTCCGGCACAAATCGTTTCCAGCTCGTTTTGCCCATTCCCTTCAACGCCGGCCACCCCGACGATTTCGCCGCGGTTGACCGCGAGCGATACTTCCTCGAGCTTGCACACGCCGTCTCGACCGCGGAAAGTCAGCCGTTTGAGTTCAAGCGCAGGAATGCCGTTGCCGGATAGGATGGTTTTCTGCGCCGGCGCCTCGCGCTGAACTGCCGCGGCGACTTCCGGTTCTCCGGTGTCGCCGATACCAATAGTTGCCGCCAGTACTGCATCTGCCGAAGTCACGTCGCGACCGACCATGGAACGTACGAGAGCGCGCATATCCGCACCGGCCATCGTTACTGTTTCGACAAGTCGGCCATGGCGGAGCACCGTCGTGCGGTCCGCCACCTTGGCAATCTCCGCCAGCTTATGAGTCACCAGAACTACTGATTTCCCCTTTTCTGTCAGCCGGCGGCAGATGGAAAGCAGCGCCTCGATCTCCTCGGGCTTCAGGACGGCGGTCGGTTCGTCGAGCACAAGGAGCTTGGGGTCGCCGAGAAGGCACTTTATGATCTCGACGCGTTGTCTTTCACCGACCGACATTTCTTCGATGATGGAATGAGGATCAACGACGAAGCCATATTCCCGATCGAGTGCTTTTACCCGTGCGATCATGTCGGAATATTCGAGAACGGGGCGCGCGCGGCCGAGCATCAGATTCTCGATCACCGTCATCGTCGGCACGAGGCTGAAATGCTGATGGACCATGGCGATGCCCTGACGCAGGGCATCGGCAGGGCTTTTGGGTGAAAACGGCTTGCCGCCGAGCGCGAGCGAACCGCTGTCCGGCCGATAGACGCCGAACACCAAGTTGCAAAGCGTCGACTTGCCGGCCCCGTTCTCGCCGAGAAGGCAGTGAACCTCCTTCTCGGCGACATTCAGCGAGATATTATCGAGCGCCAGGAGCGACCCGAACCGCTTGCTAAGCCCGGAGATCTCCAGCAAGGCCACCGTCAGTCTGCCAGCACTTTGATCTTTCCTGACAGAAGGTCTTTCTCGATTTCACCCACCTTGGCGAGCATTTCCGGCGTCGCCCCGGTGCAGATCGAAATGCCGGCGGCGCGCGGCCCCATCGCCAGGCCGAATTGCTTATATTCCGGATGCCACGTTCCCGCCACCATCTGATCGATGGCGTATTCGAGCATGAAGCCGACGCCGCTGATCGTGTAGGCTATATAGAGCGGGTTCTTGTCGCCGCAGTAATCGCTGTAGCTGCCGATGATCTTGGTTCCTTTCTCGCGCGCCGCCTGCTCCATGCCGCGGATGCCGAGATTGAGAATGTTGTAGTGTACATTGGCGCCCTGAGCGATCGCAGCCAACGTCGCCTCCTTGGCTTTCGCGACGTCGTCGAAATCGCCGGTGTAGTTTTCTATGTATTTGATATCCGGCTTGATGTATTTGGCGCCGTTTCCGAACTCCTTACCGGTGTTGACGATTGCGGGAATTTCGTAGCCGCCCACGTAGCTGACGGCGCCGTTCTTCGACATCATTGCCGCGACGGCACCCGCGACGAAGCCGATCTGTGCCTGCATGATGTCGTACTGCGAGACGTTGTCGGTCGGCTGACCTGTCGGGCCGACGATGGAGAACTTCACTTTTGGAAAACGCTTGGCGACTTTGAGAACCGAGGCCTGCGTCTGGCCCGCTGCGCCGATCACCAGTTCGTTCTTCGTTGCGAGTGTGACCAACGCCTGTTCCATATCGGCGAACTTGACGTTCTCGATATATGTGACCTTGATCTTGTTCCCGTGGCGAGCCTCAGCCGCTTTCATGCCGTTGTAGGCGGACTCCATCCAGCCATGATCGGATTTCGATCCTGGAATCATGATGCCGATCTTGATCGGTTCCGCCGCCGCGGCCGGCGGGATAAATCCACCGGTCGCAAGGGCGACAGCCGAAAGCGCCGTAGTCTTCAATAATGCTCGACGATGGATGCTCATGGCCGAATCCTCCTGTTTCAATCTGGTGATGGATTATTTTTGCGGTTATTGCTTTTTTGGCGCGTGCAAGGTGCCGTGCGAAAACTCCCCGTCCGTGCGAAGACTCCCGCTCTGCAACTTCGGCCCTCGACGCGGTGAGTTTAAACCAGGACTGTACACCCTCCCATATTGGAGACAACATAGTGGGCATTCATGACGTGAATGACTTCCCGTGATCTACCGCCTCGCGGCGGACTCCACCGTTTCGAGAAGCGCAGCAAGCGCTTCGGTGAAACACGCCATCGGCGGGCGCACAATACCCGCCCCGATCTGCCCAATGCCGGGCTTCTTATGGGCGATCCCGGTAGTGACGACCGGACGAATACCGGTGTCGACAATCTTTCTGACATCGATTCCGGTGGGCGCTCCGGCGAAATCGAGAAGCGGCAAAGACATCGCCGGGTTCTTCGTCCGCGTGATGTTATACATTTCGCGCGAGTAGCCGACGGCCTCGTTCACGGCGCCGCCGACGAGTTGAATAAGCGCCGGTGAAGCCGCCAGTGACATGCCGCCGAAGCCGGCAGTCTCGATGATGGCACTGTCGCCCAGATCGGGGTTCGCGTCGTCCTGAGTGAAGCCCGGGAAATACAGGCCGACCGGCATCTCGGAAGAATCCTGAAACCACGCGCCGTCCAAACCGCTCACTCGAATCGCCGTGGTGACGCCGTTGCGCGAGATGGCCGTGACTATCGAGCTGTTCTCGACGCCATGCGCTGCATCCATGGTGGTTTTGGCCGACAGCATCGACAGGTTGAGGAAGAACTGCGAGTTGTTGCCGATGAAACGGAGAACCTGACTTGCCCGGCCATGATCGAGTCCGCCTTCTAAAAGGGGCAGCACAATCGCCGCAAAAAAGAGGGCCGTCGCCGCGCTGTTGCGGCTGTGCACCTCGTCGCCCATCAACAATGCCTGCGATTGAATCGCCTTCAGGTCGATGCCTTCCGCGATGGAATTGATGACGCGTTTGAGTTCGGGCGCCAAATCCCGCTCGATCCAACGCAAGTGGTCGATGACGTTTTGACTGTTGGCCCCGAAGCGCAGGACCTTGCCGATGCCCTCGTTCATATTCGTGTAGGCATAATTTCCATGCACGGAGTTCCGCGCCACGAACAGCGGCATCGACGGCGAGATTATTCCCGACATCGGCCCGACCGCATTCCATTCGTGACAGGGAAGGAATGCTACGTCGCCATCGGCGAGCATGCGGCGCGCCGCTTCAGGCGTTGACGCCCATCCTTCGTATATTGCAGCGCCGATCATGGCCCCCTGCATCGGACCGCACATCTTCTCCCAGGCGATCGGCGCGCCTGCATGAAGCAATGTGCGCTCCATCCTCGGCCACACGTCCCGCGCGTGGAGTGCGACGTCGATCAGCATCGGGCGAGCATCTATCATCCGCTGGACAGCCTCGGCGTTGGCCCGGTCGACATGCTCGCCGAGCGACGCGCCACCGCTCGAGTCGTCAGTCAGACGCGCCAGATTCCACGCGGTGTCGGGATCTCCCTTACCAGGCGGATGCCAATCGATGTGTAAAGCTTCGGCTCCCGCGGCAACAACGCTGCGTGTAAAATCCGTGACGCCCACATTGATTACCGACGGTATCCGCCCGACGATGTGCGGCGCCATGTTCATCGGCTCCTTTCGTGCTGCGGCGACCCGTTGACCGTCCCGGTGATGCCGATAATCAATCCGGTAAGCATGGAGAGCGGAACCGCCCTGCCGCCGTTTCGGCACGACGCCTCACAGGCCTTGGCGCCGATTTCCTGTATCGCGGTTCCAGTAATCGCAGATTTTAACATTGCTATGCGACGATCCTCGTGCCGGCCCGTCCTTTGAGCGCATCATGGACTTTATCGAGAGCCGTGATGATGACCTGCCCCGACCCGCGTTGCAGGTATTTCAATGCGGCAGTGATCTTCGGCCCCATGCTTCCCGGCGGAAATTGGCCCTCCGCCATGAATTGCTGGGCTTCGCGTCCGGTCATCTTGTCCAGAAAGCGTTGCGTGGGCTTGCCGAAATCGATGGCAACCCGATCAACGCCGGTGAGCATGATGAACCATTCCGCTCCGATCTCTGCGGCGAGCATCGCGCTCGTGAGATCCTTGTCGATCACGGCGGGCACGCCGTGGAAATTTCCGTCGTTATCACGCACGACCGGGATGCCGCCGCCCCCGGCGGCAATCGGAATGACCCCGGCCGCGAGGAATGCTTCAATGGCTGGCATATCGAGGATGCGCAACGGCTCTGGTGACGGCACGACGCGACGATAACCCCGCCCAGAATCCTCAACGAATTGCCATCCGGTCTCGCCGCTGATGCGCTCGGCATCTTCTTTGCCGAAAAATCGCCCGACCGGCTTCGTCGGATTGCTAAACGCCGGATCATTGGCGTCGACTTCCACTTGCGTGACGATCGATGAGGCCAGGAGGCGCAGTTGATGCTCCCGCAGCACGTTCATAAGCGACTGCTGTAGCATGTAGCCCATTCCGCCTTGTGAATGCGCTACGCACACGTCCATCGGCATGGACGGGAGCTCGTTCGACGTCTTCGCCATGCGAAAGAGGATGTTGCCGATGACCGGTCCATTACCATGGGTGAGAATGAGCTTGTAGCCGCTGGCGATAATGCGGACGAGATGCTCGCACATGCTGGTCATCAGTGCGAATTGCTCTTCGGCTAGTCCCTTGATGTTCGGCGGATAGCTTGCATTGCCACCAACGGCTACGACGATGCGCTCAGGGTGTGTTGCCATTTCGCCAGCTCGTACTATTCAAACGCCGCGTGCTTTGCGACGAGCGCCTGCAGCGCCTTGGTAAAGCACTGCATCGGCGCCTGCACGAGGCCGGCGCCGATGATGCCCATTCCCGGTTCCTTGTGTGCGATCGCGGTGTTGATTACCGGACGCATGCTCTCATCAATGACTTTGCGGATGTCGATGCCCACAGGCGAGCCCACGAAATCAAGAGCGGGCAGCGTGAAACCCGGATTGCGAGTGATGGTGATGCGCGCCATCTCGCGGGAATATCGGAGTGCATCTTGCGGGGTGCCGCCGACGAATTGAACCATTGCGGGCGCTGCAGCCATCGCGAAGGCGCCGAGGCCCGACGTTTCAGTGATGGCGCTATCTCCGATATCAGGATTGGCTTGCTCCTCGGAAAACCCGGGAAGGTACAATCCGACTGGCACGTCCGCGGGCCCGCTAAACCACTCGTTCGCTAGTCCGCTCACCCGGATGCCGACGTTCACCCCGTTCCGGGCCATTGCGGTGACCATGCTGCTGAACGGCACGCCATGCGCCGCATCCATGGTCGCCTTGCAAGCCGCCATGGAGAAACTCAGAAAGAACATATCGTCGGAGCGCAGCGTTCCGAGAGTATCCGCTACCGCGTCTTTCTGCATTCCGGGCCGTAACAGGGACTCGGCAACGTAGCGCAGCAGCATCAACGTTGCGGCCGTGTTTCGATTGTGCACGTCGTCGCTCATGTGCAGTGCCTGAGCAATAATCGGCTTCAACGCCAATCCGCCGTCCATGGCGGTGACGGCCGTCTTGAGCGTTGGCGCCAGCACGCGCTCGATCCACTTCAATCCTGAGCTTACGTCGTCGCCGAACGCGCCAAAACGCAGCGTCCTGGCGCCGCCTGCTTCCATGAAGGGTGCAAACGCGCGCGTGTCGTGCGCGCGATCTGCCACCACGACGAGCGGCATCGATGGCGAAATTATTCCGCACATCGGTCCCACCGCGCCCCATTCATGACATGGCGCAAAGCGAATCCCACCCGACGACGCAAGCTCTTTCGCCTCGGCCGCCGTCGCCGCCCAGTTTTCGTAAAGGATCGCCCCGATGACCGCTCCGCGCATCGGCCCGCACATCTCTGCCCAGCTAATCGGCGGGCCGGCATGGAGGAGCGTTCGTCCCATTGCGGGCCAGATCTCGCGGGCGGCGAGCGCGACATCCACCCAGGTCGGCTCGGCCCGCAGGACCCGGGCGACCGCCTCCGCATTGGCGCGATCGATCGCGGATCCCAGAGACTTGTCATCCGCCGAGCGATCATGGGTCGCGCGCGCAAGATCCCATGCCAAGCCCGGATCCCCATTGCCTGGAGGTTGCCAGTCCAGTTGCAGAACGGAGGCGCCGTAGCGTTGCTGTCCCATATCGAGTCCGGAAACCCCAAGGCTTACCGCAGCGAGTTCGCTCGCAAGAAGTCCCGATGAACGGGATGTATTCATCCCGATGATTTTGAGCTGGCGGGAGACCGGGCCGTCCGCGGCGCCGCCGTTGCGGCCTGATGTACGATCCCCATCGCCAATTCCGCCGCCGCCGTGCTGCTTGGCGCGAGCAAAACGCCCTCGCGGCGCAGCGCGCTTTCCTGCGAAGACAAGACCTGTGGGTCTTCTTCGGTCCCGCACACAAAGCAGACGATCGGCAAATGGCGGCCGTCACGTGCGGCCACGGATTTCGCCTCACCGATTGCAGGCGCCAGGATGCCGGCGGGATCCTCATGGCTGCCATAGCCGAGGACCACGTCCAGCAGGATGACGGCGACGGAGGGGTCGCGCGCTTCCTGCAGGAGCCGCTCGATGCGTAGAGAAGGATCGATCATGGGATGAGGGCGCCCGATGGTGAATTCGTCGCTTCCTAGATCGATTGCGCAGTGCTCGCGGCTGGCGCCACCTTCCGAGAGCCGGCAGCCGGCATCAAGCGGCGCATTGGAAAAGGTCTTGATGCCGTGTTGCCGCCAAATAATCTGCGCCTCATAGCAAAAGGTGCCGCCGGAGAATAGACCGCGCACAAACCGCTGCTCGTGCCCGGGAAACCGTTCGTCAGTGATCGCCTCCGTTGGCGGCGCCGCGGCGCTGGTCACGACGGCATTCCCACGCTCCAAAGCGACGGCCTTCGCCGCAGTATCGTAGAGCGTCGATGCCAAATGGATCGAGGAGGTTCCTGCGGCACCGCCACCGGGAGCGCCGAGGAAGCATACGACCACTGGTTTGCCAATGCTTTGGGCTTCCCGGCCGATGCTCCGCTGTACCGATGCGGCGGGTGGCTTCGAGACGATAGCGATGATTTTGGTGTCGGGGTCGGTGGCGAGCAGCTGAAGCGCTTGGCTCATCGTGCTTCCGCCGATTGCCTCAGAAATGTCGCGGCTGCCCGTACCGATGGCATGCGAGATTCCACCGCCAAGCTGGTGAATGCGGCAGCTCACCTCCTGCAGGCCGGTCCCCGATGCCCCAACGAGCCCAACGGCGCCGCGCCGTACCACATTGGCAAAACCAAGCGGCACGCCGCGAATGATCGCGGTGCCGCAGTCCGGGCCCATGACCAGAAGGTCCTTCCGGCGCGCTAGATCCTTTATGACCCGCTCTTGCTCAAGCGGTACGTTGTCGCTGAAGAGGAAGACATTCAATCCTTGATGCAGCGCCTTGAGCGCCTCAGCACCAGCATAAGGGCCCGGCACTGAGATCTGTGCTAAATTGGCGTTCGGTGCCAAAGCGACACCGGCTGCGATCGACCGCGGCGGCGCGTCCGCGGTTGCGCTGCCGGCCCTTCTCGGTTCTTCGCCTTCGATCAGTGCGTGAACTTGGCTTATCGCCGCCTCAGCCGCATCATCGGAATCATCTTCGATGACGATCATGATGTCGTTTGGTTGCGCATTCTTTATCGCAGGGTCGAGCAGCCCCGCCTGGACTAGCAAATTCTTGTTGCCAGACGTGCCCATAAGCAACGTGGCACGACGAACGCCGGTTCGTGCGACCACCAGCTGGGCGGTACGCATGAGAGCGACCGAGTCCTTATAGATGTTCGCCTTGACAAGTGCTTTGATCGGCACCTGCATTATTCCTGCATCTGACCGTTTGCTATCGCGTTACGCCGCTTTTTGGCAGCGCGATCGCGCTCGACATTTGAGCGAGCAGTCCCCCGCGCTCGTTGCCCGCTCGCGGCGCGGTCACCTGAGATAGCCGGCCATCGCGTATACATCCGGCAGCGCGGGATATTTGTTATGTGCATGACCATTTTCACTTCAAAGGGCAGGCAGCAAAAGGCATTCAAAACTGCTTAGCCCGAATTGTCTAATATAATTCCAGTATGTTATTCATTCATCCCATGAATATTAAGGACATCGATCTGAATTTGCTTATCGTCTTTGATTCCGTCATGCGCGAGCGGAATATCACATTGGCTGCGCGGCGACTCGGACTGAGTCAGCCGGCGCTGAGCAACGCGCTGTCTCGCTTGCGGCGAACGCTGGGCGATCCGCTGTTTGTGAGAACCGGCCGTGGCATGGAGCCTACGCCCTACGCTGAACGATTGGCCGGCCCGATCAGACAAGCGCGCGGCCTGATCGATGATGCTCTGAGCGTTCGCACCGCGTTCGAGCCGACAAAGTCTAACCGGATATTCACATTCTATATGACGGATATTGGCGAAGTCGTCATGTTGCCGTCGATCTTGCGGTATCTTCAGAAGGAGGCGCCGCAAGTCGGTATTAAGGTTTTACGTATTCCACAGTTCGGTGTGCATGAAGCAATGGCCACGGGCGAAGTGGATCTCGCCGTGGGGCTGTTTCCGACCTTGCAAACTAGCTTCTTTGAACAAGTCCTCTATCGAGATAATTTCGTCTGTATCGCGCGCCGTGATCACGCTTTGATCGGCAACTCGCTTACCGAAAAGCAGTTCAGCAAGATTCCACATATTCTGGTCGCATCGACTGGCACGGGCCACGATGTAATTATTGAGAACGTCATGGCCGCGCAGCAAGTCAAGCGAAGCATCGCACTCACGGTGCCCGATTTTTTAGTGCTCCCAACGATCGTTGAGCAGACCGACTTGATCGTAACGATCCCTGCGCGGGCGGCGCGCTCTTTTCCCAATCCCAACATCAAATCGTTGAAGCCGCCGATCAAATTTCCCGACATTGAGATTAAACAGCACTGGCACGAGCGCTTCCATCACGATCCCGCTAACAAATGGATGCGCAGCGTAATTGCTCGTCTCTTCAAGGCTTAACTGCCTTTAGCTATTTCGACGCTTGCCCTTGACGCCCCGGGTTTGACAGTCAGGGTACCGATGGCATCGCCGAAAGTGTGACTTTCCTAAAATCTAGCTCGCTGACACCGCGGGCACATGACCTCTTCCAACCGGGGCGGTCTCGCGACATTGGCGAGACCGATTTGCACATAACGCGCGAGCTGATTGGTGGCCTGCACCCGGTTCCTCAGACACCGAGTTAAGTGTTTTGATGGGACCGGAGGTGCGTCATGGAAAGGCGAAGGTTTGCGCGCGAGTTCAAGCTTGAGGCAGTGCGACTGATCAGGGATCGCGGGGACTCGTACGCGCAGGCATCGGAAGACCTGAAGGTGCATCCGACGCAGCTGCGCAACTGGGTTAAGGCGCTTGCGGATGATCCGCAGCATGCGTTTCCCGGCAAAGGCCAGATGAAGCCCGAGCAGCTGGAGATCGCGCAGCTCGGGCAGCGATCGTGGTGAACGCTGCCCCTAAGCCCGCTAGAAAAACTGGCTTATTTCGCGGCTCACCGTGCCGACCACCACATAAAGGGGATCGAAGGGCTGGCAGATCGGGCGCATGCGGAATCTCAGCAAGGCACTTGCGAAATTGTCCGCTACGCGGACTCAGCCGTGAGGCTCATTGCGGGCTGGGCGGGGGCCACGGCACACTATGGACAATAAGATGGGGGATCACTCTGCGGGCTCCGCTCTTGGGACTCGGGATATTCGCGATCTCGCCCATCGATACAAAACGGGGAGGATAAAGATGGACCGGCGAAGCTTTCTTGCGACGGCCGCGGCACTGCCTGCCGCGACCATGCTCGGCTGCACTTTCGCGAGAGCCGAGGATCACCT
>Ga0307373_10006544_pt1 | contig 18490 bp, 14 predicted proteins | sample OX2MG_FD_202534 | JGI IMG/M metagenome (GOLD analysis project Ga0307373, IMG submission 202534) | Soil microbial communities from Risofladan, Vaasa, Finland - OX-2 | ecosystem: Environmental > Terrestrial > Soil > Coastal area > Acid sulfate soil | place: Finland: Risofladan, Vaasa | collected...
TCCGCGCGCTGCAGGGACTCGGCGCCGCCTGCGTGATGCCGCTCGGCATGACGCTGCTGACCTCCGCCTTCCCCGTCGAGCGCCGCGGCGTCATCGTCGGGATCTGGCAGGGGATCGCCGGTCTTGCCGTCGCCTCAGGCCCGCTCGTCGGCGGCGCGCTCACCCAAGGGATCAGTTGGCACTGGATCTTCTGGGTCAACGTCCCTGTAGGCGTCCTGGCGGCGATCGGTGCGCGCCTGCATCTCAAGGAGAGCCACGGCACGCGCACGCCGCTCGACCTGCCGGCGCTGTTGCTCGTCACGAGCGGCGTCGGCCTGCTGATCTGGGGCGTCGTTTCCGGTGGTCAGGACGGCTGGGGTTCGAGCGCCAATCTGGCCGGTATCGCAGCCGGTATCGCCCTGCTGTCGGGATTCGTCTATCACGAGGCCAGGGCCCGTTATCCGATGATCCCCCTGAACCTCTTCGGCAATCGGGCGTTCTCCTCAGCGGTGGCCACGCAGTTCCTGCTGAGCGCCGCGATCTACTCGGCCGCATTCATCACCAGCGAGTTCTTCCAGCTCGGCCTGGGCAACTCACCGCTGACATCTGGTCTGAAGTTCCTGCCGTGGACGGCGACGCCGCTGCTGATCGCGCCGGTCGCGGGGTTGCTGTTTGACCGCGTCGGCCCGCGCGTACTGGTGGTGCCGGGGCTGGCGATGCAGGCCGGCGGCTTCGCCTGGATCGTCTCGCTGGCGGCGGACCATGCCGGCTACGCGAGCTACATCCCGCCGTTCGTGATCGCCGGCGTCGGGATCTCGATGGCGCTGCCATGCGTCGCGGCCGCGGCCCTCAGCGCCGCGCCGCCGCGCCTGCTCGGGAAGGCGGCCGGCACGCTCAACACGCTGCAGCAGTTCGGCTCGGTGTTCGGCGTCGCGATCGCGACTGCCGTGTTCAACGCCCACGGCAGCCTGACGAGCCCCGCCGGCGTGTTGAGCGGTTTCAAGCCGGCGCTCGGTGTCGCTGCCGGGCTCTCGGTAGTGGGTGCGATGGTCGCTACCGGCATGCGCAGCAGCAGCAGCAAGAGCCGCGCTGCCTCGGAGCACCGCCAGGAAGCTCCACTGGCAGTCCCGACAGCGATCCCTGCCACACAGGATTAATGTCCCAGGAGAAGGTGGCGCGAGTGCCCAGGAGAAGATGGCGCGAGTGCCCAGGAGAAGATGGCGCGAGTGCCCAGGAGAAGATGGCGCGAGTGCCCAGGAGGGCGTAAGCCAGGGGAGCGTCAGTCGCCCGCTGACGCCGCGTCAGAGACCTCGCGCAGCGTGCCGAAGCGCCCGGTGTAGAACAGCAGTGGCTCGCCATTGCGGTGGCTCAGGTGCTCGACCTCCCCGATCCAGAGCACGTGGTCGCCGGCTGCGTGCACGTCGACGACTCGGCAGCCCACATGCGCGAGCGCTCCGGCGAGCACGGGCAGGTCGTGCTCCCAGACGAACTCCGGCGCGACCGTCGCCACCCGCTGGCCGGCGAAGTGCGCCGCGAGCTCCTCCTGATCGGCGGCCAGCACACTGACCGCGTAGCGGCCCGTCCGCGGCAACATCTCGCTCATCCGGCAGCGACCGAGTGACACCAGCACGAGCGGCGGCCGGAGCGACACCGACAGGAAGGCGTTGGCGGTCATCCCGTGGATCGTCGAGCGGTGCGTGGTCGTAACCACGGTCACCCCCGTCGCGAACCGCCCCATCACCTGCCGCAGCTCCCGTGCGGCCGCCTCGGCCGCCGCGGCCTTCGGCGTCAGGCGTGCAACGCCGACGTGCGGCGCCAGCGGTGCCCCGGCGGGCACCGGCGGGCCTGCACCAGGCACACGCGATTCCCGTCGTCCGCCCGGGTGCTCGCCGCCCGAGCGCTCGCCGTCAGCCGCTCGCGGCGGCGGCATCAGGCCCGTGCTGACCGAGGGCGGCGCCACCTTCACCACCCGCGTAAGGCGTGCCACGCCGCTGCGCTCGCTCACGACCTTGGCCGCTTCTTCTCCGGGTCGTAGAACGGAAAGCGCACGACCGTCGCCGGGAGCCGTTTCTGCAGGCCGTCGAGTTTGCCGACTTCGACCGCCGTGCCGAGCTCCGCGTACTGCACCGCCATCCGGCACAGCGCGATCGACCTTCCCAGCAGTGGCGAGCGCGTGCCGCTCGTGATCACGCCGACGCGACGGCGATCGACCCAGACCTCGTCGCCGTGACTCGCAACCTCATTGCCCTCCAACTCCAACCCCGACAGCACCCGCTGCGGATGGTCGTGGCGCTCGAGCAACGCTTCGCGCCCGATGAAATCCTCGCCGTCGAGCGCAACCGCGAAGCCGATCCCCGCCTCGAACGGGTCGACCTGGTCATCGAACTCATAGCCGGCGAAGATCAGCCCCGACTCGATCCGCAGGATGTCGAGCGCCTCGAGCCCGAGCGGCAGCATCCCGCGCGGCTCACCCGCCTTCCAGACCGCGTCCCAGACGGCCTCGGCGTCGGACGGATGGCACCAGATCTCGTAGCCGAGCTCACCCGTGTAGCCGGTGCGCGACAACACGATCGGAATGCCGTCGTAGGACCCGATCCGCCCCACCAGGAAGCGGAACCACTTGAGCTCGGACAGTGACGGCTGGGCGGGCGGCGTCCACACGAACTCGGCGAGCGCGTCGCGGCTCAGCGGACCCTGCACGGCGATGTTGTGGAGCTGGTCGGTGGATGGCTTGATCCAGACCTTCAACCCCAGCCGGTCGGCGAGCTGGCGCATCCAGATGCCGTCGTATTCGTCCCCCCCGACGAAGCGGAAGTTATCCTGGCCGAGCCGGAACACGGTGGCGTCGTCGATCAGGCCGCCGGTCTCGTTGCAGAGCGCGGTATAGACCACCTGGCCGACCGACAGCTTGCGGACGTTACGCGTCACGAGCTTCTGCATGAGCGTCTCGGCGTCGGGCCCGAGCACCTCCCACTTGCGCAGCGGTGAGAGGTCCATCACCGCCAGCCGCTCCCGGCAGGCCCAGTACTCGGCGATCCCGCCCTCGTTGTTGAAGCAGTGCGGCAGCCAGTAGCCGCGGTACTCGACGAAGCTCCTGGTCAGCTCCGCCGTACGGGGGTGGAACGCGGTCTCGCGGGTGAGGACCGGTTCGGCGTCGGCAGTCACGCGACGCGCGATTGCGATTGAGAACCGGTTCTGCGGCGGGTACACACGGACATGGACATCCGTCACCTCCCAGGCGTTCGATGGGTCGATGTCATCGGGGCAGGCCGACGACGCGCACACCAGGTCATCCATCGCCCGCAGCATCACGTAGTCCCCCGGCCGTGACCAGGGCTCGTCGGAGATCAGCTGCATGTTCGAGTCGAATCCGGTGTTGTAGAAGAAGTTGAGCGCCTCCCAGCCCTTCCGTGCGCTGATCCCGAAACCCTCAAGCGCCTCGTTGAAGTTGTCGGTGCAGTTGACGTGCCCGGGGTAGCCGAGATCCTCGTAATACTTCGCCTGACAGGCGAGGGCGAACGTGTCGTGGCGCCCGACGGTGTCCTGCACCACCTCCACAAGGGGGTCCATATCGAGGTCGTAGAACTTGCCGAACAGGCCGGGCTGCGGGTAGGCGTTGCCCATCAGCGTGCGCGTCACGGTCGCGTCGAGTCCGCGCTCCGCGCCCCGCTCGAGCTTCGCGCGACCAAACGCGAGGAAGTCCGAGCACTGCTTGCCCTGGACATCGATTACCTGGATGTACTCGCCGGCCCGGACCTCGTAGCTGTGGGCGGTGGCGGCGTCGATCCGGAGGTCGAGCCGTGGCTCGGCCAGCGGTGGCGGCAGCTCGAAGCGCTCGCGCGGCGCGGGCTCCGACCGGCGCACGAGCAGCTGAAGCTCGCTCGCCGGCATGTCCCCGTCGACGATCCGTCCGCCGGGGGCGGCGACGACCAGTGTCGTGTCACCCACGGCTGTCAGCGTGACCTCGCTGCCCGGTGCCGACTCCGCGCCGAACAGCCGCACGCAGCGGGCGTCGCCGACGTCCAGTCCCCGCGACATGAGCGCGGCGGCCAGCGGGCCGCCGCGACGAATCACCGATGCGTCCGCGTCCGCCGCCGGTCCGAGCGGCGCGCCGATCGCCGTCAGCTCCGCCACCTGGCCGCCGTGGCGGTCCACGACCCGTACCTCGTCATCGCCGCTCAGCTCGACGACGGTGGCACCGCCGGGGCGGACGCGGTAGAGCTCGAACGCCGGATCCGGCGCCAGCAATCCGGTAACGAGCAACGGGGGGTCGGCGACGCCGGTCATCGGCTGCGAGGCTCAGAGCTTCACGCGGTGGTGGATGCCTTCTCCACCTGCGCGAGCAGCTCCTCCGCGAGCTTACGCTTGCCCTCGTCGTCGAGCTTGCGGACCTCATTCTCGACAGCACGACGGTTGTAGGTCTGATTCCAGTAGTCGAGGACCTCGAACCCGAGCAGCGCGGCCTTGCCGACAAACTGGCGCAGTACCTCGTTGGTCGGGCCCATCACCCAGCCGGCCTTGGCATCGCGCAGGTAGCGCTCGAGTTCCATGTCGCGCTTGTAGCCGGTGCCGCCGCAGGCGTGCAGCATCTTGTCGACCACGTGGGCGGTGTTCTTGGCGGCCTCGAACTTGATCTGCCACGCCCAGTGCAGGTAGTTCGCCCGCGCGAACTCACCGGGTGCGATCGGCTTGGTGTTGTCGTCGGTGACGTCGTCCATCGCTTTGGCCACCGAGTACCCGAACAGCCGGCAGGCGTTGGTGTCCATGATCGCCTCACCGACGTAGTCCTGGATCGTCGGGTAGTCGGCGACCCGCAGGCCGACGTCGACGTGGCGCTTGCGGGTCGTCTGGCGCTTGGCGATGTCGATCGCGCCGAGCGCGATCCCGTTCCACACGGCCGAGGAGCCGACCAGGAAGAACGGGTCGACAGCCTCGTCGTTGGACGCGGCGCCGTCGCCCTCGGGCCCGACGATCTGGGTGGCGGGGATCGCGACGTTGTCGACCTCGATCGGCCCCGACTGGTTGCCGCGCAGACCGAGCGCGTCCCAGGAGGACGGCTGCGCCTTGACGTCCTCGCCGTCGATCACGAACACCGACAGGTCGTCGTAGCCGGTGAACTCCGGGCTCGTCGTCTGCACCACGTAGAAGTCGGCGAAACCGCCCGAGGTCGTCCACGACGCCTTCTTGCGCACCAGGTAGCCGTCGTCGGTGCGCTCGGCGCCCGAGGAGATCGGGTACCAGAAGTGCGATCCGGTCTCCGGGTCCGAATAGGAGAGCGTCCCGATCTTGCCGCTGCGAAGCGGACGGATGTACTTGTCGATCAGCGTCTCCGTCGCTCGCAGCATGATCGTTGAGACCGCGCCGATGTGCATCACATAGCACATCGCGGTTGAGGCGCAGCCGTAGCGCGCGATCGTCTCGCAGGTCATGTGGAAGGCGACATGGCTCTCCCCGAGCCCGCCGTACTCGACCGGGACGGTCAGCCCGAGGAAGCCGTGCTCCCCCAACAGCTCGAGGTTCCTGCGCGGGTACTCGAGGTTGTCGTCGGAGGCCTTGGCGTTGGCCCGCATCTCCTTCTCGCAGAGCTCGATCAGCAGGTCGCGGAGCTCACGCTGACGGTCGGTCAGCACCCAGTCCGGGTCCCACTCGTTTCCGAGACCCCAGAATGGCTCTCCGTTCCACATCTTCTCTGGCATGCGCTCCTCCCGAGGTCGTGGTGCGAGCTATTGCACCGGCGTAGACTAGCCCTTATAGCGCGCTCTAGACAAATATGTTCAATGACGCCGCAGTTCATGCTTGGGCGGGCTCGCCGCTGCTTCGCCCGCCGGCTGTAGCCTCTCCTAACCCGTTCTTGCGCGGTCGCGGCCCGCATCGCGCGCGGCCGCGACGAACGCCTCGACCAGCGGCGCCTCCTCGTGGGCGCGGGTGACCGCGATCAGCTCGGCGTCGGGGGCGCCGGCCAGCGGCCTGTAGGCGACGCCGTCGAGGCCGAGGTGGGCGACCGAGGCCGGCACCGGCGAGACCCCGATGCCGGCCGCGACGAGTCCGACGATGGTCGTCATCTCCGGTGCGTATTGCGCCACCCGTGGCGAGCTGCCGGTCGCGGCCAGTTCGCCGATCAGGAGGTCATGGAAGCCGGGGGCCTGAACGCGCGGGAACAGGACCAGCGGCTCGGAGGCCAGCCGGCGCAGGGGAATCCGGCGCAGCCGCGCGAGCGGGTGGCCGGCGGGAACCGCTGCAATCGTGCGCTCGCGCAACACGAGCTCGCTGCGCAGCGCTGCGTCGGGCTCCATCGGCGGCCGCACGAGCGCGACGTCGATCGTGCCATTGCGCAGCAGGCGCAGCGCGTCAACCGTCGAGCGCTCGCTCAGCTCGACCTCGACGTCGGGCCGGCCGCAGGAGAACGCGTGCACCGCCGCCGGCACGATCGACAGCAGTGCCGAGCCGACGAAGCCGATTCGCAGCACACCGGCGAGGCCGGCGTCGAGCGCGCGTGCGGTCGACACGGCCACGTCGAGCTCCGCCAGCACCGCCCTGGTGTCTCGCAGAAATGCCTCGCCGGCCGGGGTCAGCGCCACTCGCCGGCGGGTGCGCTCGAGTAACTGGCAACCGAGCTCCTGTTCCAATGCGGCGATCTGCTTTGAGAGCGGCGGCTGCGAGATATGCAGCCGCGCCGCGGCGCGACGGAAGTGAAGCTCCTCGGCGAGTACGACGAAGTGGCGCAGCTGGCGGAGTTCCACGGACAGATCCTCGTGTGATTGATTCTATTAGCGAATCAGTACAGCGTAACTTGATATTGGACACGATCAAGCCGCAGGGTTAGCTTGCCGGTATGTCGTTCACCCTGGAGTGCCCGAACTGCGGCGTGCGGGAGGTGACCGACTTCGGCTTCGGCGGTGAGATCTCGGTGCGGCCGGCGGAGCGCCCGAGCTTCCGCGAACTGAACACGTACAACTACTTCCGGCGGAACGTCGCCGGCGTTCAGCGCGAGTGGTGGTATCACCGCTCAGGCTGCCGTGCGTGGTTCATCGCCGAGCGCGACACCACCACCAACGAGGTGAAGTCGGTGTCGCTGCCGTGAGTCGCCTCGACCAGCAGCCCGGCGAGCTGATCGATCGCACGCGGACGCTCAGCTTCACCTTCGACGGCAAGAAGGTGACCGCTTACGCGGGCGACACGATCGCCTCTGCCCTGTATGCGGCCGGCCGGCGTACCTTCAGCCGCTCCTTCAAATACCACCGGCGCCGCGGCCTGATGTGCGCCTCGGGACAGTGCCCGAACTGCATCTGCGCGGTCGACGGCAACCCGGGCGTGCGGGCGTGCACCGAGCCGGTGCGCGACGGCATCGCTGTCACCCATGTCAACGCCCGCCCCTCGCTCGAGTTCGACGCGATGCGCGCCACCGACATCTTCGGCAGCCGGCTGACGCCGCCCGGCTTCTACTACAAGACGTTCATCCGGCCGCGCTGGCTGTGGCCGCTGTACGAGAAGATCCTCCGCAACGCGGCCGGGCTCGGCAAGCTGCGCAGCTTCCAGCCCGAGCGCGAGTGGCGAACCGAGTACCGGCGCCGCCACGCCGACGTGCTGGTGACGGGCGGCGGCCTCGCGGGGCTGTATGCCGCGACTGCCGCCGCCGGTCTCGGCGCCGACGTGGTACTGGTCGACGAGGGGCCGGAGCCAGGTGGCCAGCTGCTGCTCGACGGGCGAGGGCGGGAGCTCGCCGCGCTCGTGGCCGCCGCGGCCGCGGCCGGCGTCGAGATCATCGATCGCGGCTCGGCGCTCGGCTGCTTCGATGGCCTCGTCCCCGTCTGGCAGAACGACACCCTGCACCAGATCCGCGCGCCACAGCACGTGTTTGCGACCGGAGCGATCGAGCAGCCGCTGGTGTTCGCCGGCAACGACCTCCCGGGTGTGATGGTGGCAGGGGGCGCCCGCCGGCTGGCGGCGCTCTATGCCGTCTGTCCTGGCACCCGCGCTGTCGTCGCAACCACCTCGGACCGCGGCATCGAAGCCGCCTCGGCGCTGCATGCGCTCGGCGTCGAGATCCTGGCCGTGGCGGATCTGCGCGACGGCGAGAGCGCCTCAGCGGCGGCGCTGAAAGCCGAGGGCGTAGATGTGCTGATCGGCCACACGGTGGTCGCCGCGACCGGCGCCAAGCAGGTGGAGCACGCGACCGTCACCCCTGTCGGCGCCACCGGGACCGCGGGCGACCACAACTTCGACTGCGACCTCGTCGTCGTCTCCGGCGGCACGATCCCGGCCAGCTCGCTGCCGCTGCAGGCGGGCGCCACGACCACCTACGACGCCGAGCGCGGCCACTTCGCGATCTCGTCGCTGCCGCCGGGCGTGTACGCCGCCGGCGAGCTGGCCGGCGCTGAGGAGGGCGAGCTGGCCGCCTGGTCCGGTGAGCTCGCCGGACTGAGGGCGGCAGCCGCGGTCGGGCTCGGGACCGAGCACTCAGCCGCCCGCGTCGCCGAGCTCGAACAGCTACTGGCCGGGGCCGAGCGGGCAACGGTGACGGTGGCGCCGCCGGTCTCAGGCGTCGGTCGTGGCAAGTGCTTCGCCTGCATCTGCGAGGACGTGACCAGCAAGGACATCCACCTGTCGATCGAGGAGGGCTACGACTCGATCGAGCTGTCGAAGCGCTACACGACCGTGACGATGGGGCCGTGCCAGGGCCGCATGTGCCAGCTCCCGGCCGTCCGCCTGATGGCGCAGGCGACGGGACGCAGCCTCGGTGACGTCGGCGTCACCACTGCGCGCCCGCCGTGGGTGTCGGTGCCGATGGGGATCCTCGGCGGCCGCCCGGTCGAGCCCGCCAAGCGCTCACCGATCCACGGCCGCCACCGCGAGCTCGGGGCGACGGTCAGATGGGCTGGAGACTGGCGGCGCCCGTATGACTACGGCGATCCGGAGGGCGAGGCCTTGAACGTCAACCGCGCCGCGGGCCTGATCGATGTCTCGACGCTCGGCAAGCTGATCGTGCGCGGTCCCGACGCGGGCCGCTTCCTCGACCGGCTGTACCCGAACCGGCTCTCCGACCTGGCGCCGGGACGCATCCGCTACGGAGTGATCAGCTCTGATGCCGGGCGGATCGTCGACGACGGCACGGTCTGCCGGATCGATGATGAGACCTTCTACGTGACGACCACCTCCGCCGGCGCCGGCGCGGTTGACGAGTGGTTCTCGTGGTGGCTGGCCACGTGGGGCGGCGACGTGCGGCTGACCGACGTCACCCAGGGCCTCGCGGCGATCAACCTCGCCGGCCCGCGCGCCCGCGAGATCCTCGCCGGCGTCACCGAACTCGACTGCTCGAACGACGGCTTCCGCTACCTCGACGCAAAGCAGATGCAGATCGCCGGCGTCCAGTGCCTGATCCTGCGGATCGGCTTCGTCGGCGAGGTCGGCTATGAGATCCACTGCCCGGCAGCCAACGGGCAGCACGTCTGGGATGCGCTCATGGAGGCGGGCGCGGAGCACGGGCTGCGGCCCTTCGGGCTCGAGCCGCAGCGAATCCTGCGGCTGCAGAAGATGCACATCATCGTCGGCCAGGACACCGACTCCGAGTCGACGCCGTTCGGAGCGGGGATGCCGTGGGCCGTCAAGCTCGACAAGGACGACGACTTCATCGGCAAGTGGGCGCTCGAGCACTATGCCCAGCAGACGCCGGCGACGATGCTCGTTGGCTTCACGTTGCCCGACGGCGAGCTGCCGACCGAGGGCGCTGTCGTCCTTGACGAATCCGGAGATCCTGCCGGGCAGGTGACCAGCGCTCGCCGCTCCCCGGTACTCGGCCACACGATCGGGATGGCGTGGGTGCCCGCGGCGGTTGCACAGGACGGCGCCCAGGTGACGATCTCCGACGCCGGCAGGCAGCTGCGAGCCGAGATCCGGACACGGCCGTTCTATGACCCCGACGGCGAGGTGCTGCGGTCATGAACCTCGACTTCTTGACTCCGGGTACCGGCGCAGACGTGGTCGCGCGCTCGTCTATGGAGAGCCAGAGCCGCGCCGCCGCCGGCCGCTTCGAGCTGCGCGACGGCTGGAACGTGGCGGTCGAGTACTCGCGCTCCATGGACGCTGCAGCCGCGGCAGTCGGCTGGGCCGACGTCTCGCACCTCACGAAGCTCGAGCTTCAGGGCGAGAGCGACGCGCTCGACGCGGCGGCGGGCGCGCGGCTGCCGTTCGGCGCTGCCGTGCGCCGGCACGACGCCTGGTGGTGCCGGCTGACGCAGACCCGGGCGCTCGCCGTCGGCGGGCAACCGGTCCGCGGCGACGCCGCCGGCGTCGACGTCGTCGACGTGACCAGCAGCTTCGCGGCGCTGACGCTCGTCGGGCCGCTCGCACGCGAGGTGTTCGCGCGGTTCTGCGCGATCGATCTGCGGCCGCGCGTGGCCCCGGTGCGGGCGCTGCGACCCGGCTCGGTCGGCCGTCAACCCGCGATCGTGATCCGCGAGGGCGAGCTGCGCTTTCTGTTCCTGTTCGGGTGGGCCACGTCCGAGTACATGTGGTCCGTCGTCGCCGATGCCGGCACCCACCTCGGCGGACAGCCGCTCGGGGTCGACCAGCTGGCGGCGTTTCCGATCGCCGAGGCAGACGGTGCTTGAGATCTTCCGCCCGCGACGGATGTGGCGCCGGCAGCCCGAGCTCAAACGCTCCTATGACGTCGTGATCATCGGTGGCGGCTCGCACGGGCTGGCAACGGCCCACTATCTGCGCGAGCATGGCATCAAGGACATCGCGATTCTCGAGAAGCGCTACATCGGCTCGGGCGCCGCCGGCCGCAACACGACAATCCTGCGCTCCAACTACAAGACGCCTGAGGGCGCCCGCTTCTACGACGCCAGCGTCAAGCTGTACGAGCGGTTGTCGGAAGACCTCAACTTCAACCTGTTGTTCTCGCAGTGCGGCCATCTGACGCTGGCGCACAGCGACCGTGCGATGTTCGTGATGGCCAACCGTGCCGAGGTCAACCGCCTGAAGGGAATCGACAGCCGCCTGATCGGCCCCGACGAGATCAAGCAGCTGGCGCCGGCGATGCAGGTCGACAACCCGAACATGACCTATCCGGTGCTCGGGGCGCTGTACCACCCGCCCGGCGGGATCATCCGACACGACGCCGTGGTCTGGGGACTCGCGCGCTCAGCCGACCGGGGCGGCGCCGAAATCCACCAGAACACGGAGGTGCTGGGGATGGAGCGCTCGGGCAATCGCATCACGAGCGTGATCACCAACCGCGGCACGATCGCCGCCGGCCAGGTGCTGAACTGCACCGCCGGCTGGAGCACGCTGATCTGCGACATGGCCGGTGTGCCGCTACCGATCACCACCCACATTCTCCAGGCGTGCGTGACCGAGCCGATGAAGCCGCTGCTCGACGTGGTGATTGTCTCCTCGCAGATGCACGTGTACATCAGCCAGACCGATCGCGGCGAGTTCCTGATGGGCGCCGAGATCGAACCCTGGACGACCTACCGGATGCAGGGCACCCTGAACTTCCTCCAGGACGTAAGCCGGCATGCACTCGAGCTGTTCCCCCAGTTGGAGCGGGCACGGCTGCTGCGCAGCTGGGCGGGGCTGTGCGACCTCAGCCCCGACTACAGCCCGATCCTCGGCCAGACCGAGGTCGAGAACTTCCACGTCAGCGCGGGCTGGGGGACTTACGGTTTCAAGGCCGCCCCGATCGTCGGCAAGACGCTCGCCGAGCTCGTCGCGACCGGGCGTCAGCCGGAGCTGATCGAGCCGTTCAGGCTCGAGCGCTTCTACGAGGACCGGCTCGTCTCCGAGCTGGCTGCGGCGGCGGTCAGCCATTAACCGGGCGCGCGAGCCGGCGCGAGCCGGCGCACGCCTGCTCGACCTGGAACATACGATGTCCGCATGGTCAACCCGCCTGACAACGCTGACCTGCAGAACGGACGCCCGTCGCTCGTTGACGGGGCCGAGCTGGCGCTGCGCAACTGGCTGGCGCCCGGGCGCTACCGGCAGGGCGACCGGCTGCCGCCCGAGCACGAGGTCGCGACGATGCTGGGCGTGTCGCGCGGGACGTTGCGCAGCGCGCTGCGCCGGCTCGAGGAGACCGGCGAGATCGTCCGCCGCCAGGGCAGCGGCACGTTCGTCGGTCGCGTAACCGTGCCGACCGCGTTCGACGAGCGGCTCGAGCGGCTCGAGCCGTACTCCTCTGTGGCCGCGCGCCGCGGTGTGACGCTGGCGGCGGTCGACACACGGATCGAGGCGCGAGCCGTCGGCACGGATGTCGGCGCGGCGCTGGGACTCGAGCCGAGCACCATCGCGACGACCATGAGCCGCACGCTGCTGGCCGACGGCGAGCCGGTCGCCTCCATGTTCGATGTTGTCCATCCCGCCATCGTCCTGCCCGACGCAGAGGCGCTGCAGGCGGCACTGGTCGCGGGGCGGATGGTGCTCGACGTATTGATCGAGATCGGCGTGCCCGTGACCTACGCACAAACGCGGGTGATGCCGGTGGTGCTGACCTCCCGCGAGCGAGCCGGCAGGCAGTTTGGGATCCGCGGCACCGCCGCCGGGCTCGAGCTCGAGGAGCTGATCTTCGCTGGACGGGACGACCGTGTCGCCTACTCCCGCGACCTGTTCGCGCCGGACTGGCTGCAGGTGATGGTGATGCGCTCGCTCGACTCCGATCACCCGGCGAGGGTCGCGACCAAGCGCGGCAGCTCCGGCGGCGACCGCGGGCGCACGGGGCCGGCGCGGTAGGCCGCGGTGAGCGCCGCCCGGACGAGCCCCGCGAGCCGTGCCGTCGGCTCCGTTGCCAGAGCCACGCATCTGCTGGAAGCGCTTGCCGCGAGCGAGTCGGGCCTCGGCGTGAACGAGCTGGCGCGGCGCATCGGGGTCAACGCGAGCACCGCCTCGCGTCTGCTGGCGACACTCCAGGAGGCCGGCCTCGTGGCACGCACGCCGGGCGGGCCATATCGGCTTGGTTTGCGACTCGTGACGCTCTCGGAGCGCGTGCTCGCGCAGCTCGAGGTGCCGCAGCTCGCGCGACCGCTGCTGACGTCGCTGGTTGACGCCACCGGCGAGACAGCGACGCTCTCGCTGCCGGGCGAGGACGACGCGATAACCGTGGACTTCGTGCCGTCGCCGTCGAGTGTCGTCAGCCTCGCCCGCATCGGTCGCGCGAGCGTCTCGCACGCGACCGCTGCCGGCAAGGTCATGCTGGCCTTCGGCGGGCCGGGCGGGTCGACGCGCCCGTTGCCGGAGGCTCTTCGACGGTTCACGCCACGCACCCTGACCGATCCCGACGAGCTAGCCGCGGAGCTTGCCGCAGTGCGTCAGCGGGGATTCGCCGAGGCAGTGGGGGAGCGTGAGCCGGACCTCGCGGCCCTGGCTGCGCCCGCGTTCGCGCGCGGCGGCGAGCTCGCGGCGATCATCGGCCTGCAGGGGCCGGCGGCGCGGCTGCCGACCGCCACCCGCCGAGCGCTGCGCACGCCGCTGCTGGCGGCCGCGGCCGATCTGGGCCGCAGCCTCGGGGGCCGAAGCCCCGGCGAGGCCCCCCGGTAATCAGCTCCAGGGGCAAGGGCTGTGGGGAACCTCAGCTCCAGGGGCAAGGGCTGTGGGGAACCCTCAGCTCCAGGGGTAAGGGCTGTGGGAAACCGGGTGCAGGTCGCCGGTCGCGAAGCGCTCGTAGCGGAACGGGTGCAGCAGCGAGGAATGCTCGCCCTGAAGGATGCGCGCGACCTCCCTGCCCACGGCGATCATCTTGTATCCGTGGTTCGAGTCGGCGACCACGAACGCGTTCGGACGCATGTGGTCGAAGACTGGGAAGTTGTCGACGGTGAAGGCGCCGGCACCTCCCGAGCGCACCTGCCGGTAGCGGGCGCGGGCGCCCTCGAATCGCGCCAGGCAGTGCGACAGGGAGGCCGACCACATGTCGGGGAAGCCCGGGTCGACGTTGCCTGTCGGGTACGGGTCCACCTCGAAGCGGTGGCCCTGCGGGATCGGCTGAGCGCCCCCCTGGATGCTGTCGCGGTCGGGCTTGAAGTACACGCCCCAGGGCTCGTCGGTGATCAGTCTCCCGTCGTCGGCGCGCAGCGGCTGGGCGGAGTCGACGTGGAGCACCGGCGAGGAGGAGCCGTTGGCCGTCACGAAGACCGCCGGATCGAACGCGGCCTCGCCCTCCTGGAGGTACCAGTAGGTCCACATCTCCTGGTCGGCGACGAGCGTGCCGTCGGGCTGGCGTACGTCGAGCCGGTCGGGTAGGCCGAGCATCGACCACAGGGAGGCGATCCAGGGGCCGACGGCCACGACGACCTGCTCCACGGCGATCTCACCGGCGCTGGTCCTCACCTTCGTGACGGCGCCGCTAGCGTCGAACTCGAAGCCGAGGACCTCGACGCCGGTGGCGATCTGCGCTCCCGCCCGCTGTGCCAGGCCCGCGAGCCCGAGCATCGACTCACGGTTGAAGCCGTAGCCGCCGGCGTGCTCGTGCAGGCAGACGCTGAGTCCCGGGGCGCGCCAGTCGTCGTAGAGCGAGCGCATATGTCTGGTCACCTCATCGGTGCCGACGTGCAGCTCAGATCGATAGCCGATGCGCTGCTGGCGCTCGAACACGGCGATCAGGTCCTGCTCCTGCTCCTGCGGTCCGAGCGCGATGTAGCCGCTCGGGTGGTAGTGGAGCGTCTCCGCCTCCGACTCCCACACCTCCACACAGGCTGCCATGAGCTCCTGCATCGCGGGCTGGAAGTAGTTGTTGCGGACGATCCCGCAGGCGATCCCGGAGGCCCCGGAGCCGACCTCGGACTTGTCGACCACCAGTACTGGGCGCCCGGCTCGGGCGAGGTGCCAGGCGGTCGACAGACCGTGGACACCGGCGCCGATCACCAGAGTCTCGATCGAGGGGGGAACACGGGTGGGCATCGGCAAGCTCTCCTCGACTATTGCGTCATGCGCAATAGCGGGGGGTGAAGGGCAACAGTCTACAACGGCGGGCCGCGGCGGTCAAGCCGCCGCTTGCGGCGAGTGCGCGGTCTTGGTATAAAACTCGCCTGTACCAATTTGTTCACTGGCGTCGGCCAAATAAGGAGCGGACATGGCTGTAGGCGAGAAGCCGGTCGTTGAGGAGAGCGAGCGCGGGTCGCCTGCCACGCTGTTCGGTGGCACCGTCGACACGGTCCTCGCGAGTCCGCGGATCCAACCCGCTCCGGCGACGCTCGAGGAGGCGCGCGAGGCTCCCGGCCGGGCCGAGAAGATCGAGCAGCTGACCCGGCGGATCGAGGCCGAGGGGATCAAGTACGTCTTCTTCCAGCAGGTGTCGATCACCGGCAGAGTGATGGGCAAGGGCGTCGTCTCGTCGTTCTTCCCGCAGGTCGCGCAGAAGGGCTACCAGCTCGTCTACGGCGCGACCGCCAACCTGTTCACCGACCGCTACGGGAACTACATCGGCTTCGGACCCGAGGAGTCCGAGCTCGCGGCTGTCGCCGACCTCGACACGTTCGCGGTGCTGCCGTGGGACAACCGCGTCGCCCGCGTCTACTGCGACTGCTATGACACCGAGACCGGCGAGCTGCTCGACGCCGACCCGCGCCAGAACCTCAAGCAGGTCGCCCACGAGTTCGAGACCGAGCTCGGCTACCAGTTCCTGATCGGGATCGAGCCGGAGATGATGTGGCTGCGGCGCCCGCAGGACGGGGAGGAGCCGCAGGGTGTGACGAAGCCCTACTGCTACCACATCCATCAGTTCGAGGAGCTGCGGCCGGTGTTGCTCGACGTGGTCGAGTACGGCCAGGCGCTTGGGCTCGACATGAGCTACGGCGACCACGAGGACGCGCCCGGGCAGCTCGAACTGAATTTCCGCTTCGACCGGCCGCTGCGTACGGCTGACAACATCACCACCTATCGGCAGGTGTGCGCGGCTGTCGGGCGCAAACACGATCTGCTCCCGAGCTTCATGCCCAAGCCGTTCACCGGGGTCTCGGCGAACGGGCACCACCACCACTTCACGCTGGTGGACGACCAGGGCAACAACGTCTTTTACGACCCGGAAGGGCCGGCCAAGCTCTCAGAGCTCGCGCGCCACTTCCTCGGCGGGATGCTCGATCACTTCCCTGCGCTGATGTGCGTCGGCAACCCGACCGTCAACTCGTACTGCCGGATGTGGGACACCGGCTTCTGGGCGCCGATCTACAAGAACTGGGGCTGGCAGAATCGCACCACCACCGTGCGCGTCGCTTCCGGCGGGCGCTTCGAGTATCGCGGCGTTGACTCGTCGTGCAACCCCTACCTGACCGTCGCGACGCTGCTGCGCGCAGGTCTTGACGGCGTCCGGCGCGAGCTCGACCCGGGGCCGCCGCAGCAGGGCAACACCTACGAGTTGCTCGAGCAGGGCGCGGAGATCGAGAAGGTGCCGGACAGCCTTGGCGCCGCGCTGGAGGCGCTGGCCAAGGACGAGGTCGTCAAGAGCGCCATGCCGGGGCGTCTGTACAAGGTTTTCAACCATTACAAGCGCGACGAATGGGAACGCTATCTGGCGGCGGTCACCGACTGGGAGCGCGACGAGTACCTGGAGGTCCTCCCCTAAATGTGCGGAATCGCAGGGGTCATCTATAGGAACCAGAACGGCGGGCAACGTATCGGTCGCGATATGACGAGCATGTTGCAGTCGATGAGGCACCGCGGCCCGGACTCCACCGGCTTCGCGCTGTATCGGGCGCCGACCGAGGACCTGATCGTCCGGATCAAGCTGGCGGACTCGACAGCGCCACGCGACATCGAGTTCGAGCACGACGTGCGCCGGCGGCGGCGCGACGCCGAGTCGCGCCTGCGAGCGGCGGGCGCCAAGATCCTCAGCACGGAATCCGTCAACGAATACACGTTCACCGCGACGCTCGAGTACGACGGCGATATCAAGCGGCTGGCTGACTACGTCGAGTCGGTACCCCACACCGAGGTGCTCTCACTTGGGCACTCGCTCGAGATAGTGAAGGACCTCGGCGACGCCAGGAGCGTCTCATCGGCCTACGGGCTCGACGACTATTTCGGGTCACACGGGATCGGGCACGTGCGGATGGCCACCGAATCCGACGTCGACATTGCCAATGCCCACCCCTATTGGGCGTATCCGTTCTCTGACGTGGCCGTGGTGCACAACGGCCAGCTGACCAACTACCACCAGTGGCGACGGCGGCTGGAGGCCAATGGGCATCGGTTCGCGTCGATGTGTGACTCGGAGATCATCGCCGTCTACCTCGCGAACCGCATGGAGAATGGCGACTCGCTGGAGGACGCGATGCATCACTCGCTGGAGGATCTCGACGGCGTGTTCACTTATATGTGCGTATCTGAGGACGCGCTCGGCGTCGCCAAGGACGACCTTGCGGCCAAGCCGCTCGTCCTCTACGAGGGGGACGACATGGTCGCGCTGGCCTCCGAGGAGATCGCGATTCGCGCCATCATCGACCGCGAGATCGAGACGTACGACCCCTATGAGAGCACGGTGATGGTATGGACACTGTGAAGCTCGAGTCCGAGCCGCTCGGCGAGCCTATCTATGACGCTCGCGGGCTCGTGGAGCTCGACGCGCGCGTGCCGAAGGTTGCGGAGATCCACGGCGAGCACGCGCAGTTCGACGCGCGCAACATGACCACTCGCCGGATCAACATGGAGCTGCGGTGGCTGCTCTACGAGCTGGGCGTACGCGAGGTCACGGTTCTTAACCCGGGGGCGCGGCATTCGCTCGGGGCCGGGATCCTGACCCGCTGCAAGATCAACTTCGAGGGCAGTCTCGGTTACTTCGCGTTGGGCATGATCGACGGGCCCGAGGTCCGCATCGCCGGTCGGGTCGGCTGGTCGGCATGCGAGAACATGATGTCCGGGGTTGTCGTGATCGAGTCCAACGCGGGCTCGCTGACCGCTGCGGCGATCCGCGGTGGAGACGTCGTCGTGAAGGGCCAGGTCGGCGCGCGAACCGGGATCGACCAGAAGGGCGGCACCGTGATTGTGCTCGGCGATGCCGGCTCGATGACCGGCTTCATGATGCAGCGGGGCCGCCAGATCCTCTGTGGAAATGTCGGGCCGGGGCTCGGCGACTCAATGTACGACGGCGAGATCTACGTCGCCGGCAGCGTGAAGTCGCTTGGCATCGACTGTGTCGAGGGAGAGTGGACCGCGGCGGACACTGAGCTGATCGAGCGCAAGTTCCGGATCTACGGGCTCGGTTCGCCGCCCCAGTTCCAGAAGTTCGTCTGTGGCAAGAAGCTTTACAACTACGACGCGCTCGAGCCGTCAGAGCGCAAGCTCGTTCTCTAGATGGAGGCGCGAAATGGCTGCTGACGAGAACGCACCCACAGCTCGCAACGTCCTCGGGCACTCGAGCATCTTCACGCGGGAGGTGATCGACGACATCCACATCAAGTCGGAGCTCGGCCGCTACCGCATGCGCGGCTTCTCGATGTTCAAGAAGATTCCGCACTGGGATGAGCTGATGTTCATGCCGGGCACGCTGACGCGCTTCGTGATCGAGGGCTACCGAGAGAAGTGCGAC
>Ga0307373_10006545_pt1 | contig 18489 bp, 20 predicted proteins | sample OX2MG_FD_202534 | JGI IMG/M metagenome (GOLD analysis project Ga0307373, IMG submission 202534) | Soil microbial communities from Risofladan, Vaasa, Finland - OX-2 | ecosystem: Environmental > Terrestrial > Soil > Coastal area > Acid sulfate soil | place: Finland: Risofladan, Vaasa | collected...
CGCGCGCCTGCGCGACCTGATCGGCAAGACGGTCGATATGCGCGCGCGCGTCGATCCGGCGATCATCGGCGGGCTCGTGGTGCGGGTCGGCGACGATCTGATCGACGGCAGCGTGCGCACCCAGCTGCATCAACTGAGGCAGCGGATGGCGAGCTAGCGCCCTGGTCGCGGGCAGGCCGGCCGCGAATGCATGCCACAGTCTCGTTGACCGTTCCCTGACGAGCGACCCAGCCGGAAGCGGGAGGAACCATGGTCGTACGACCGACTGAGATCAGCGATATCCTGCGGCAACAGATCGAGAGCTACGGTACGCGCATGGTCGTGACCAACGTCGGCTACGTCGTCGAGGTCGGCGACGGCATCGCCACGGTCCACGGCCTGCGCGAGGTGATGGCCAGCGAGCTGGTCGAGTTCTCCAACGGGATCATGGGCATGGCCTTCAACCTCCAGGAGGACTCCGTCGGCATCATCATCCTCGGCGACTACACCGGCATCGAGGAAGGCGACGAGGTCAAGTCGACCGGCCGGATCGTCCAGGTGCCGGTCGGACCGGCGCTGATCGGCCGGGTGATCAACGCTCTCGGACAGCCGATCGACGGCAAGGGGCCGATCCAGACCGACCGCTTCCGGACGATTGAGCGGATCGCGCCGGGCGTGATCATGCGCCAGAACGTCGATACCGCGCTGCAGACCGGGCTCAAGGCCATCGACAGCATGATCCCGATCGGCCGGGGGCAGCGGGAGCTGATCATCGGCGACCGTCAGACCGGCAAGACGGCCATCGTCGTCGACACGATCATCAATCAACGCGACTCGGGCGTGGTCTGTATCTACGTGGCAATTGGGCAGAAGCAGGCTCAGGTGGCGCAGATCGTCGGCATCCTTGAGCGCGCGGGTGCGATGGATCATACGATCGTGGTGTCGGCCTCCGCCGGTGACCCGGCGCCGCTGCAATACCTGGCGCCGTACGCGGGAACCGCCATGGGCGAGGAAGTCATGGAGCGCGGCGGCGACGCGCTGATCGCCTACGACGACCTCTCGAAGCACGCCTGGGCCTACCGTCAGGTCGCACTGCTGCAGCGGCGGCCACCGGGTCGCGAAGCCTACCCCGGCGACGTCTTCTACCTGCACTCCCGGCTGCTCGAGCGCGCGGCCCGACTGCGCGACAACCTGGGTGGCGGCAGCCTGACGGCACTGCCGATCATCGAGACGCAGGGTAACGACGTGTCGGCCTACATCCCCACCAACGTCATCTCGATCACGGATGGCCAGATCTACCTGGAGTCGGACCTGTTCTACGCGGGCGTCCGCCCGGCCGTGAACGCCGGCTTGTCGGTGTCGCGCGTCGGCGGAGACGCCCAGATCCGGGCCATGCGGCAGGTCGCCGGCCGGCTGCGCCTCGACCTGGCACAGTTCCGCGAGCTGGCGGCCTTCGCGCAGTTCGGCTCGGATCTTGACCCCGCGACGCGGCGGCAGATCGACCGCGGCCAGCGGCTGACCGAGGTGCTCAAGCAGCCGCAGTACCACCCGATGCCGGTCGAGGAGCAGGTGGCGATCATCTGGGCGGCCACCAACGGCCTGCTGGACGACGTGCCGGTGGAACGGGTGCGCGCCTTCGAGGAGCAGTACCTGGACTACCTGCGCACGACCGGGCCGCAGATCCTCGAGGCCATCCGCACCGACCGGCGGCTGACGGACGAGACGATCGCGGCGCTGCGCACGGCCACGGGAGAGTTCAAGTCCACCGTGTGGGCCAATGTGGCCGCGGCCGCCCGCTAGCGGCGACGTGAGGGAGGAGGCGCTCCGTGCCCACGCCGCGTGAGATCAGACGCCGGATCCGGAGCGTCCGGAATATGGCCCAGGTCACCCGGGCCATGGAGATGGTGGCGGCCTCGAAGATGCGCCGCGCCCAGCAGCACGTGCTGGCGACGCGGCCGTACGCCGAGCGCATCCGCGCCATGACGGGCGACCTGGCGACGATGACCGCGTTCGAGGAGCGCAACCAGTTCCCGCTCCTCATCCAGCGCCCGGTCAAGCGCTCGGAGGTGATCCTGGTCACGTCCGACCGCGGGCTGGCCGGTGCGTTGAACACCAACGTCATCCGCCGGACCGTCCACTTCATCCAGGACGAGCGCCCGGAGTCCATCAATGAGGTCGACATCGTGGCGGTTGGCCGAAAGGGCCGGGACTTCTTCAACCGGCTCGGGCGGCAGCCGGCCGCGTCGTTCGTCAACATGGGCGACCGGCCCACGTTCGAGTCTATCCGGCCGATCGTGCGCGTCGCCATCGACGACTTCACGTCCGGGCGGGTGGACGCGGTCTTCCTGGCCTACACCCAGTTCATCAACACGCTGCGCCAGCAGCCGCAGATCGTGCAGGTGCTGCCGATCACGGCGCCGCCCGGCGCGGGCGCGGTGACCGACTACATCTTCGAGCCGAGCCCGGCGACGGTGCTCGAGGCGCTCCTGCCGCGCTTCGTCGAGGTAGAGATCTACCAGGCGCTGTTGGAAGCCATCGCCAGCGAGCAGAGCGCCCGGATGGTCGCCATGCGCAACGCGACCGACAACGCGCGCGAGATCGTCTCCGAGCTGACGATGACCTACAACAAGGTGCGGCAGGCGCAGATCACCCGCGAGGTGTCGGAGATCTCGGCGGGCGCGGCGGCGCTGGGCTAGCGACCGGACAGGGATCCAGGAGGAAGTAATCTACATGGCAACGACGTTAGCGACCGGCAAGATCGTCCAGATCCTGGGTGCTGTGGTGGACGTCGAGTTCCCCCCGGAGCACCTCCCGGAGATCTACCACGCGCTGCTGGTGGAGCGGGAGGGGCAGGACCCGCTCGTGCTCGAGGTCCAGCAGCATCTCGGCAACGACTGGGTCCGCGCGGTCGCGATGTCGAGCACCGACGGACTGCGGCGCGGGGTGGACGCAGTGGACACCGGCGCCCCGATCGAGGTGCCGGTCGGCCCCGCCACGCTCGGGCGCATCTTCAACGTTGTCGGCCGCCCCGTCGACGAGGCCGGCCCGGTGACGTCCGACCTGCGCTACCCGATTCACCGCCCGTCCCCGACATTCGAGGAGCAGTCGACCCAGGTCGAGGTCTTCGAGACGGGCATGAAGGTCATCGACCTGATCGCCCCGTTCACCAAGGGCGGCAAGACCGGTGTCTTCGGGGGCGCCGGGGTCGGCAAGACGGTCATCATCATGGAGATGATCCGGAACATCGCCTCCGAGCACGGCGGCTACTCGGTGTTCACGGGCGTGGGCGAGCGGACCCGCGAGGGCACGCAGCTGTGGGGTGAGATGAACGAGTCCGGCGTCGTCGACAAGACGGTGCTGGTCTTCGGCCAGATGAACGAGCCACCCGGCGCCCGGCTGCGGGTGGGACTGACCGGCTTGACGATGGCGGAGTACTTCCGCGACGAGGGCCGCGACGTGCTGCTGTTCATCGACAACATCTTCCGCTTCGTGCAGGCGGGCTCCGAGGTGTCGGCGCTGCTCGGCCGCATGCCGAGCGCGGTGGGCTACCAGCCAACGCTCGGGACCGAGATGGGCCAGCTGCAGGAGCGCATCACCTCGACGCGGCGCGGATCGATCACCTCGGTGCAGGCGGTCTACGTGCCGGCCGACGACTACACCGACCCGGCCCCGGCGACGACCTTCGCCCACCTCGACGCGACGATTTCGCTCGAGCGCTCGATTGCCGAGCAGGGGCTGTTCCCGGCGGTCGACCCGCTGTCCTCGACCTCCCGCATCCTGGACCCGAGCGTGGTAGGTGAGGAGCACTACGGCGTGGCGCGCGAGGTGCAGCGCGTGCTCCAGCGCTACCGCGACCTGCAGGACATCATCGCCATCCTGGGCATCGAGGAGCTGAGCGACGAGGACAAGCAGACAGTAGGGCGGGCGCGCCGCATCCAGCGCTTCCTGTCCCAGCCGATGTTCGTGGCGGAGGCCTTCACCGGCCGGCCGGGGCGCTACGTCGAGCGCGCCGAGACGGTGCGCGGCTTCAAGGAGATCCTCGAAGGCAAGTACGACACGCTCCCCGAGCAGGCCTTCTACATGGTGGGCACCATCGACGAGGCCGTCGAGAACGCCCAGAAGATGGCCGCGGGCGAGTCGATCTAACCAGGTCGGCCCGCGGCCCCGATGCTTCGGGAGCGCGGGCGGTGAACTCCGGGTGAGGAGACAGAGACAGGCATGGCGAAGCTGACGGTGGAGATCGTCACCGGGGAGCGCGTCGTCCTGGTGGAGGACGACGTCGACATGGTCGTGGCGCCCGGGGCCGACGGAACGCTCGGCATCCTGCCGCGGCACGCGCCGATCATCTCCCTGTTGGCACTCGGCGAGATGCGGATCGTCAAGGGCGCGCGCGAGGAGGCGCTGGCGGTGTTCGGCGGCTTCCTCGAGGTGGCTCACAATCGCGTGCTCGTGCTGGCCGACACGGCCGAGCGCGCCGAGGAGATCGACCTCGCCCGCGCCGAGTCGGCGCGGCAGCGCGCGGAGACGCGCCTTGCCGACCGGGTGACCGACATCGACCTGGCACGGGCGGAACTCAGTCTGCGCCGGTCGATGCTCCGCCTGCGGGTTGGCCGGCGCACACGCGGCCGTGCCGCCCAGCCGCTGGCACACCAGGACCTGGCCTCGTAGACAGGCAGGGCGGCCGACCGCCCGCCCGTTTCGGGTGTCGCCGCCCCACGCCCTGTGCGCCACACCGGTCGACTGCTAGACTGCAGGGTAGAGATCCCGACACTCGCTCACGCCACTGCTCTGGCAGGCGCCAGTTCCAGATTCCCATCCACCGAATGTGAGGGTACGGACCATGACGTTGCAGGTGGCTACCGAGGCGAAGACCATCCTGGTTCGTGGCAGCGGCCGGCTGACCGGCCGGATCGCGATCGACGGAGCCAAGAACGCCGCGTTGCCGGCGATGGCCGCCGCGCTCCTCACCGACGAAGAGTGCCTGCTGGACAACGTGCCCGTGCTGGAAGACGTCCTCGTGATGGTCGACCTGCTGCGCTGGCTGGGCGCCGACGTGGACTTCGACCAGGAGAGCCACCGGCTGCGCATCCAGGCGGCCAACGTCCGGCGCTTCGACGCGCCCTCCGACCTGGTCGAGCGTATGCGCGCATCGTTCCTGGTCTCGGGGCCGTTGCTGTCGCGCTTCGGCGAGGCGTCCTCGTCGTCGCCCGGCGGCTGTAAGCTGGGCACCCGCCCGGTCGACGTCGACCTGCGCGGCTTCCGCCGCATGGGCGGTATCGTCGAGCAAACCGACGGCGACTACATGATGCGGGCGCGTCGGCTCTACGGGGCCGAGCTCTACATGGACTACCCGAGCCACACCGGCACCGAGAACCTGCTGATGGCGGCCACGCTTGCCCGTGGCACGACGACCATCGTCAACGCCGCCTCGGAGCCGGAGATCACGTTCCTCGGGTCGATTCTGCGGGATATGGGCGCGCGCGTGACCGGCGTCGGCACACCCCACATCCGCGTCGAGGGGGTCGACCGGCTGCGCGGCTATCGCGCGGCCATCCTGCCCGACCGTATCGAGGCCGGCACGTTCGCCATCGCCGGCGCGATCACGGACGGCGAGGTGATCCTCGACCACGTCTCCGAGCCGGACATGCTGCCGTTGACCTACAAGCTGCGCGAGGCCGGTGCGGAGGTCTGGTGGAGCGAGCGCTCGATGCTCGTGCGCGGGCGCGGCGAGCTCCACGCGACCGAGATTCAGGCGCTGCCGTTCCCGGGGTTCCCGACCGACCTGCAGGCGGCGTTCGCGGTGCTGATGACGCAGGCGCAGGGGCAGAGCCGGATCTACGAGCGTGTGTTCAACGATCGGCTGCGCTACGCGGCGGAGCTGCACAAGATGCACGCCGACATGACCGTCGTCGACCGGCAGCAGGCGATCATCAACGGCCCGACGCGGCTGGTCGGGGCCGACGTCCAGGCCCTCGACATCCGAAGCGGGGCCTGCCTGGTATTGGCGGGACTCGTCGCCGGCGGTGAGACGCGCATCCACGATACGCAGCACCTGCGACGCGGCTATGAGGACATTGTCGGAAAGTTCACGTCGCTCGGCGCGGAGATCGCCTACCAGGACTGACGCCGAGGCGGTTGGCACAGCCGTCGCCTTGAAATGGTGAGACCGGACCGCATAATTGGGGCGGCGAAGGCTGTTCCCACTGGCATGCTCGAGGTGCGTCGATGGACCAGGCCCCCGTTTCCTCGATCCGAAACCGGGTGATCCCGGGTGTGACCATCCTGATCGTCGCGGCCCTGCTCGCGCTGCTGGGCTACACGCTCTTCGCCCCCAAGCCGCAGACCAGCGCGCTCGGCGCCGGTGGGCGGATCGAGCAGGGCAGCTCGATCGTCACCTTTGCCGGCCGCGCGGCGCCGCAGTTCTCGATCAAGACCTTCGACGGTAAGCCTGTCTCGCTGGCGCAGCTCCGCGGCAAGACCGTGATCGTCAACTTCTGGGCCTCGTGGTGCGACCCCTGCAAGCAGGAGGCGCCCGTGCTGGCCGCGGTTGGTCACACCCTGGATGCCAACACCGTGCTCGTCGGAATCGACGTCTGGGACCAGCGGTCGGACGCCACCGCGTTCCTGGCGCAGAACGACGCCGGGTATTTGAACGGCCCGGACAACGACGGCTCGATCGCCATCGACTACGGCGTAGCCGGCGTCCCCGAGACGTTCTTCATCAGCCCCGACGGCACGCTGCTGGGCAAGTACATCGGGCCGCTGACCTCCCCGGACCAGGTCAACACCGTGCTCAAGGAACTGCAGGGTCGTGGCTAACGCGGCGGGGATTTCGCTTTTGGCCGCGTTCGCGGCGGGGTTGATCTCCTTCCTCTCGCCCTGCGTGGCGCCGCTCATGCCCGGCTACCTGTCGTTGATCTCGGGCGCCACCTTCGACGGAGAGCGGATCGCGGGGGGCGCGGGGCGTCGCGTGCTGGTGGCGAGCCTGGCGTTCGTGGCGGGCTTCACCCTCGTCTTCGTGGTGATGGGGGCCTCGGCGTCTGCCTTCGGTGGCTTCATCGCCCAGTACCGGCGGCTGCTGACGGTCATCGCCGGCGCGATCATGATCCTGATGGGCCTGTTCATCTCCGGCTTGCTCCGCCTCCCCTGGCTGTATCGCGAGCGCCGCATCCACCACGAGGTCGGTCGGGCGCTGACGACGTCGGAGACGATGCTGCTGGGCATGGCCTTCGGCTTCGGCTGGACGCCGTGCATTGGGCCGCTGCTGGCCTCCATCCTCGTCTACACCAGCGCCACCGAGACGGTCGGGCGCGGCACCGTGCTGCTGCTGGCCTACTCCTTCGGACTCGGGGTGCCGTTCATCGCGCTGGGGGTCGGCGTAGGCCGCGCGCTGACGGCGATCCGCTGGATCACGGCCCACTACCGGGTGATCTCGGCCGTCAGCGGGGCGATCCTGGTGGTGCTCGGCCTGATGTTCCTGACCGACCGGTTCTTCTACGTCACGATCGCGACCCAGCGCTTCAACGCGCAGTTCGTCGCGCCGATCACGTCGCGGTACGGTCTGTGAGCGGAGTGGGTCTGGTAGAGTTGCCCGGGTGTTCGGAGCGATGGTCAACGTGAAGGCGGCAGGTGAACGTTCCGTCGATCGCCAGGCTGCTCCTCCGGGTGGCCCACGCACTGGCGGCGGTCGCGTGGCTGGGCGGCGGAGCCTACTACGTGCTGGCACTGCGGCCGCAGCTCCGCGGGGTCGACGAGGACGCGCGGGAAGTAGCCCGGCAGGCACAGCGGGAGTTCGGCGAGTGGGCCTCGGTCGCGACGCTGGTCCTGGTGGCGACGGGCGTGGCCCTGATGTTCGATCGATTGACCGACGGCCGCGGAACGCTGGCGTACGTCCTGCTGCTGACGGTGAAGGTCGCCGCCGCGCTGGCGGCGTTCTGGCTGGCCGGCAGTCTGGGACGGCGTCGTACGGTGCGCCGGGCCGCGCGTCCGCTGGGGATCGACCGGTCGTGGCTGATCCTCGCGCTCGGGACGGTCGCCTTTGTCATCGGGGTGGCGCTGGCAAGCATCTACCCGTCGGGCGTCGGCCAGCGCTAGCGACGGGTGCGTCCGGCGAATTGGCCGCCAATGTCGAAGCAGGGGACGAGAGACGCGCGAACCGGAACGGGCGGGCCGGTGGCCGCCCGGCAGTCAGCGCGCCGACCGCGTTCGGCGCCGAGGAGGGGACGCGATGACGAGTGGAGCGGTCGCGAATCCCGCGGTAGCGCAGTCGCGCCTCCGCTGGGTGAACCCGAAGCTCCTGGTCGCCGGCGTCGTAATCCTGCTTGCCATCGGTTTCCTCATCTACAACAGCATGCAGGGCTCGGTCGCGGCGTACTTCGTGACCGTCGGTGAGCTCCAGCAGCACACCGCCACCGAGGAGGGCCAGCGGGTCCGCGTCGGCGGCCAGGTGCAGCCGGGCTCGATCAGGCTGAACGGTCCCGGTCAGCCGATCGACTTCACCGTCACCGATGGCAGCCACACGATCCCGGTCGTGTACCGCGGGGTGCTGCCTGACATTTTCGCGAACAATACGCAGGTCGTCGTCGAGGGGATGTACCACTCGAACGCCGCGTTCCAGGCGGACACGCTGCTGACCAAGTGCCCGTCCCGGTTTACCGCGACTCAGACGGCTCAACATTAGGGAGGGGACGCTCGCGTGGCGCAGCTTGGCTCGGGCGCGCTGATCGTCGCGCTGGCTCTGGCAGTCTTCGGCATCATCGCCGGGGTCATCGGCGCGCGCCGACAGATTCCGGAGTTGGTCGACAGCAGCCTGCGCGCGGTCTGGGGGGTCACCCTCCTGATCCTAGTCGCGGTCGGTGCCCTGATCACGGCGTTTCTAACGCACGACTTTCGGCTGGCCTACGTCGCGGGCCGGTCGAGCCGCGATATGCCGTTCTACTACGTCGCCGCGGCGTTCTACGGAGGCCAGGAGGGCAGCCTGCTCTACTGGTCGATGATCGCCGGACTCCTGTCCTCACTGGCGATCTTCCTGCACCGCAAGCGTGATCGCGCCCTCATCCCGTACGTCGCGGCGACGGTCCTGTCGGTCGAGACTTTCCTGCTGGTGATGCTGAACTTCGTCGCCAGCCCGTTCGTACTGCTGCCGGTGGCGCCGCAAGACGGCGCGGGGCTGAACCCGCTGCTACGCGACCCCGGGATGATGATGCACCCGCCGTTCCTGCTCGGCGGCTTCTCCAGCTTCACCGTTCCCTTCGGCTTCGCCATGGCTGCCATGGTCACCGGCCGGCTCGGTGACGGCTGGATTCGCGCGATCCGGCGCTGGGCGCTGGTCTCCTGGGGCATCCTCGGCGTCGGCCTGATGCTCGGCGCCTGGTGGGCCTACCACGTGCTCGGCTGGGGCGGCTACTGGGGCTGGGACCCGGTGGAGAACGTCGCGCTGCTGCCCTGGCTGACCGCTACCGCTTTCGTCCACTCCATCATCGTGCAGGAGCGACGGGGCATGCTCAAGGTCTGGAACATGGCCCTGATCGTGGCCTCGTTCATCCTGTCGGTGTTCGCGACGTTCACCGTGCGCAGCGGTCTCATCTCGTCGGTCCACTCGTTCGCCACCTCGTCCATCGGCCCCTGGTTCCTCGGCTACCTGGCCATCGTGATCGTGGTGTCGGCCGCGCTCCTCATCTACCGGCTGCCGGGACTGCAGAGCGACCGGGCGATCGAGTCGGTGGTGTCGCGCGAGTCGGGGTTCCTGCTCAACAACCTGATCTTCGCCGCGATGGCGTTTGCCACGCTCTGGGGCACGATCTTCCCGCTGGTGACGGAGCTGTTTCGCAACACCCAGCTGACGATCGGACCCCCGTTCTACATGGAGGTCAACGGTCCGCTGCTCCTGGCGCTGATGCTGCTGATGGGGATCGGACCGCTGCTGGCCTGGCGACGCTCGTCGCTACGCCTGCTGCTGCGAAACATGGTCTTGCCGGGAGTGGTGGGACTGGCGGCGTTCCCGGTGCTGCTCTACCTCTGGCGTGCCTGGGTACCGTCGATGGCCGCGTCGGTGGTCATCTTCTCGGTCGCCACGACGGTGCTCGAGTACGTGCGCGGTGCGCGGGTACGCCATAGGAACACCGGCGAGGTCTACCCAGTCGCGGTCGCCATGCTCGTGCGCAAGAACGGGCGGCGCTATGGCGGCTACATCGTGCATATCGCGGTGGCGATCATCGCGCTCGGCATCATCGGGTCGAGCTTCTTCCAGGTCGAGCGGGAGTTCACCCTCAAGCCCGGCCAGACCGGCGACATCGGCCCGTATACGCTCACCTACCGCGGGCTCGACAACCGAGTGACCGCCCAGGGCCAGTCGGTGGGCGCCGTGCTCGATATCTCCAAGGACGGCCAGCCACAGGGCTCGGTCGAGAGCTACCGGTTCTTCTACACCGGGTTCGAGACGCAGCCGACCGCGCGCATGGGTATTCGAACGGTCGGGGTGGACGACGTCTACGTCGTGCTCGACCAGTTCACTCAGGACGGCACCGCCGGTCTGCGTGTGTTCATCAACCCGATGGTGAGCTGGATCTGGATCGGCGGTCTGGTCTACGTGTTCGGCACGCTGACGCTGCTGTGGCCGGCGCCGCAGCCCGTGCGCCAGCGGGTGGCGCAACCGGTTCGGGAGGCGGCTCTCAGTGAGGCGTAGCATGCTGCTCGCGGCGCTGGTCGTGCTGCTGGCGCTCGTGCTGGCGCCGACGGTGGCCCTGGCCGACGAGACGCTGTCGCCGGAGGCGCTGTCCATCGCCAACTCCCTGAACTGCCCGGTCTGTGAGGGGCTGAGTGTCAGAGACTCCACCTCGCAGCTCTCCGGGGAGATGCGGCAACTGATTCAGACCAAGCTGGATCAGGGTGAGACCCGGCAGCAGATCATGGACTATTTCGTCCACAGCTACGGCGTCGGGATCCTGCGGGAGCCGCCGAAGCAGGGGATCATGGGGGCGCTCTGGCTGGGCCCCATCGTCGGGCTGGTGCTCGGCGCCGTGCTGCTCGGAGCCTTCGTGCTTCAGCGGCGCGGCCGGTCGCCGGGTCCAGGCGCGGGAGCGGACAGTGCTGCGGACCCGGAGGAGTTGCGCCGCTACGAGGAGCGGCTGCTTCGGGAACTGGACGGATTGGACGTCGGCGCATGACCATCGGCTACCTGACCCTCGGCGTCATCAGCGTGCTGGTGTTCGCGTTCGTCCTCCAGCCGCTGGTCAGCGCGCGCAAGGGCAGCGTCGGGGTGACGCCCCAACGGCTGGCCGATCTGGGAGCACGTCGCGCCTACCTCATCGATGCCATCCGCGACGCCGATTTCGACCACGCACTGGGCAAGATGGGCGACGGGGAGTATCAGGAGACGCGCACCCGGTATGTCCGCGAGGCGGCGGAGGTGCTGCGCGACCTCGAGCACGAGGCGGGTGCGGTCAACCAGGAGATCGACCGCGAGATCCTCCAACTGCGCGAGCTGGCTCGTCGACCGGCTCCGCCACCGGAAGCCGCGCCGCCCGCGTCGTGAGCGAGGTGCAGTCCCCGGCGCCGATCGTGTCCCGGCCCCATGATCTCGCCGAGCCGCGGGTGCCGCGGGTCCGGGCCGTCGCGATCACCAAGCGCTTCGGGAACCGCATGGCGCTGCGCGGCGTCGACCTGGTGGTTCGTCCGGGAGAGCGGCTAGCGCTGCTGGGGCCCAACGGTGCCGGCAAGACGACGCTGCTGCGCATCCTCGCCACGCTGAGCCGCCCTACGAGCGGGAGTCTGGAGATCGACGGCCTGCCGGTCGAGCGCGCCGCGCTCGAGGCGCGCCGTCGGATCGGCGTGGTTGCCCATCAGCCGTACCTGTACGAGGACCTCACCGCCGCCGAGAACCTGCGCTTCTACGCCCGCATGTACGACGTGCCAGATCCAGACCAACGTATTTTCGAGGTGCTGACGCTCGTCGGCCTCGACGAGCGGCGTGACGATCGGGTGCGGTCGTTCTCGCGCGGTATGCAGCAGCGACTGGCGCTCGGGCGCGCCATCCTGCACCGGCCGTCCCTGCTGATGCTGGACGAGCCGGATTCGGGTCTCGACCGAGGCGGCATGGCCTTGCTGGCCGGGACCGTCGCCGAGCACGCGGCGGCGGGCGGCAGCACGGTAATCACCACGCACGACCTGGGATTCGCGCTCGGCGCGGTGGATCGAGTGCTGGTGCTGCGCGCAGGAAGGGTAACGCTGAGGGCCAACGCCCTCGACCTCGACGTGGCCGGGCTGGATCGGGCGCTGGGGTTCACACGATGAACGCGCTGGGCAAGATCTCGGCGGTGGCCTGGAAGGACGTGCTGACGGAGGTCCGTACCAAGGAGTTGTTCGCCGGGATGTTCGTCTTCGCCGTGCTGACGATCATCACCTTCAACTTCGCCTTCGACCTGACCGGGGCCGACCGCGCCGCGAGCGGATCGGGCGCGCTGTGGGTAGCCTTCACCTTCGCCGGCATGCTCGGCCTGTCGCGCTCGATCGCGCTGGAGCGCGACCGCGGATCGCTGGACGGGCTGCTGCTCTGCCCGGTCGATCGCGGTATCCTATACCTCGGAAAACTCGCGGGGAACCTGCTGTTCATCCTGGTCGTCGAGGTGATCGCGGTGCCGATCTTCGGCGCGCTCTACGATCTGCCGGTGTACCGACCGCTGCTGCTGCTGGCGCTCGCGCTGGGCACGCTCGGCTTCGCCAGCGTCGGCACCCTCTTCGCGGTGATGGCGGCCGGCACTCAGGCCCGCGAGGTGCTCTTCCCGGTGCTGCTCTTCCCGCTGTCGGTGCCGGTCGTGATCAGCACCGTCAAGGCGGCGGAGCTCGCGCTGAGCGGGCAGAGTGGGGAGGCGATTCCCTGGCTCAACCTGCTGGTCGCGTTCGACCTGATCTTCCTGTCGTTGGCATTCCTGCTGTTCGAGCGAGTGGTGGAGGAGTGAGGATGGTTCAGCGACGTGGGTCCGCGATGGGGCGCGTGAGCGCCGGACTCGGAGTGGTGACGGCGATCGTCATGGCGGCGGCGCTGTATATGATGTTCATCTACGCACCGACCGACGCGGTGCAGGGTCAGCCGCAGCGCATCTTCTACATCCACGTGCCGATCGCCACGATCGCGTTCCTGTCGTCGTTCGTGCTCGCGGTGGGAGGGATCGGCTACCTGGTGCGGCGCAGCCAGCGCTGGGACCGGCTAGCGCGGGCGTCGGCCGAGATCGGGCTGATCTTCACCACGCTGGTGCTGCTGACGGGCTCGCTCTGGGGCCGGCCGATCTGGGGCACCTGGTGGACGTGGGACGCGCGCCTGACGACGACGCTGATCCTGTGGTTCATCTACCTGGGCTACTTCATGCTACGGGCCTACGCCGGTGACGCGGACCGCGCGGCACGCTACTCGGCGGTGCTGGGCATCATCGGGGCGATCGACGTGCCGATCATCTATCTGTCGGTCGACTGGTGGCGGACGCTGCACCCGGGGCCCGTGCTGTTCACGTCGGGCGGGCCGGCGATGCCGGGCAGCATGTTCGTCACCTTCATGGTCTCGCTGCTCGCGTTCACGCTGCTCTACGTCTGGCTGATGTACCAGAAGTACATGATCGAGTCGGTGAAGGACCGCGTTGCCGAGCGCCAGTTCCAGCTGGCGGAGCGGCAGGCCGAGATTCGGGAGGGGATGGCGCTCTGATGGACCGCAACCTGTTGTACCTGTTCGTCGCGTTCTTCGTGAGCTGGCTGGTGATGGGCGGCTACCTCTGGTCGCTCAGCCGCCAGGTGCAGAACCTGCGCGACGAGGTCGAGGCGCTGGAGAGCGCGGACGTGCCGACAGCGACCCAGGCTGGCGCTGTCGGCGAGACCCGAGCGCAGACCGACCCCGGGCAGGCGTAGGGGAGCACCGTCGCGGCGCCGAACCGCCGCGCCCAACGGACAGGCCGGCCGAGGCCGGCTGAGACGCGAGGCCGAGCTGGGGCGCGATCCGTCGCGCCCCACGGCTATTCGTCGCCTCGCGCCGCCTGAATGGCGGACCAGATGCTCTGTGGCGTGAGGGGCATGTCGAGTGCGGTCACGCCGAGCGGCGCAAGGGCGTCGAGCGCGGCGTTGACCAGGGCCGGCGGCCCGCCCGTCGTGCCGGCCTCGCCGACGCCCTTGACCCCCAATGGGTTGAACGGGCTCGGCGTGACGGTGTGCGCCGTCTCGATCGGCGGCATCTGCGACGCGCGCGGCGCGGCGTAGTCCATGAAGGAGCCGGTCAGGATCTGGCCGCTGTCGTCGTAGACGATGTGCTCCTGGAGCGCCTGACCGAGCCCCTGCGCCAGACCACCCACCACCTGCCCCTCGACCAGCATCGGGTTGAGCAGCGGGCCGCAGTCGTCGACGGCCAGGTAGCGGAGGATCTGGAGGACGCCGCTCGCCGGATCTACCTCGACCAGTGCCACGTGGGCTCCGAACGGGAACGTCCGGCCGTCGGGCATGAAGTAGCTGGTGGCGTCCAGGCCCGGCTCCAGACCGCCGCGCAGGCCCATGAAGTTGTAGGCCGCGCGGGCCACCTGCTTGAAGGTCAGGGCGCGGTCCGGCGCGCCGCGCACGGTAAAGCGTCCATCGTCGAAGTCGATGTCCTCCTCGGCGGCCTCCAGCAGGTTGGCGGCGATGCGGCGCGCCTTGTCGCGCACCTGGCGTGTAGCCAGGAGAACCGCCGAGCCGCCGACGGACGTGCCGCGGCTGCCGAACGTCCCGATGCCCTGCGGAGTGATGGCCGTGTCGCTCGCGCGGATGACGACGTCCTCCATGGCGACGCCGAGCTCGTCGGCCACGAGTTGGGCAAACGTCGTCTCCTCGCCCTGGCCGTGGGGGGAGATGCCGATCAGCACCGTGATCGTGCCGCTCGGCTGCACCCTCACGATGGCGCTGTCCCAGCCGGGTCCGGCGAACTCGCAGTAGAGGGCCATGCCCAGGCCGACGACCCGACCGGCGGCCCGTGCCGCCGCGTGCTCCGCGCGCACGGTCGAGTAGTCGATCCGGCGGAGCGCCTCATCGAGCGTGCGCGCGTAGTTGCCGCTGTCGTAGATCACGCCGGTGGCGCCCTTGTAGGGAAAAGCGTCGGGCGGGATGAAGTTCCGCCGGCGTACGTCGGCCGGGTCGAGCTCGAGCTCGTGGGCGATGGCATCCATCAGGCGCTCGAGCATGTACGCCGCCTCGGGACGCCCAGCGCCGCGATAGGCCCCGGTGGGCGTGGTGTTGGTCATCACGCCGCGCACCGTCGTCCGCAGATCGCGGATGGCGTAGGGTCCGGTGGACATGCGTCCGGTCTGCGCGGCTACCATGGCAGCGTTGTAGGCGCCGGTGTTGGAGATAATGTCGACGGTCAGGCCGAGGACCTTCCCCTGCTCGTCGACGGCGGCCCGCAGTCGCTGCAGCTGGTCGCGGGCGTGATTGGTGGCCAGGAAGCTCTCGCCGCGCGTCTCGTTCCAGTGGACCGGGCGACCGAGCCGGTAGGCTAGCGCGGCGGTCAGGATGTACTCGGGATAGACGCCGCCCTTGGCGCCGAAGGCGCCGCCGACGTCCGGCGCGATGACGCGGACGTCATACTCCGGCATCCCGATGGCGGCGGCGATGGCGGTGCGCATGGTGTGCGGAACTTGAGTGCTGGCCCAGACGGTCATCTGGCCCGTCCGCGGATCGAAGTCGGCCAGGGCAGCGCGCGGCTCGATGAAGGCCGCGTAGATCCGCTGGTTGCGCAGGTTCACGTCGACCACGCGCGCGGCACGGGCGAAGGCGCCGTCCGGGTCGCCGCTCTGGACCTCCCAGCGCCAGGCCTCGTTGGTGTCCCATTCCGGGTAGAGGCGCGGCGCGTCGGGTGCCAGGGCCGCCTCGGGATCGACGACCGCCGGCAGCGGCTGGTAGTCGACCTGGACGAGAGCCGCGCCGTCGCGCGCGACGTAGGCGTCCTCTGCGACGACGACGGCCACCGCGTCGCCGACGAAGCGGACGCGCTCGGTCGTCAGCGGGTAGCGCCGCAGCACGCGGCCCGGGAGCAGCTCACCGGCCACCACTTGCGGCTGGACGAATCCGGCGATGTCCTCGCCGGTCAGGACCGTAACGACGCCCGGCAGTGCGCTGGCGGCCTGCACGTCGATGCCGCGGATGTCGGCATGGGCGTAGGGGCTGCGCACGATGACGGCGTGCAGCGTGCCGGGGATGCGGACGTCGTCGACGTACCGGCCGGCGCCGGTGATCAGCGGGCGATCGTTGACGCGGCGGACGGATTGGCCCACGTAGCGGGGTCGCGCGGCGGCGTCGGTCATCGTGTCTCCCTCTCAGTCGCCCTGACCGGAACCGGGCCAGTCGGAACTCGACGCGGCGCCGACGAACGAGGCTACGAGCCGCTGCCGGGCGGAAGGACCTCGTCGAGCGCGGCCTGGCGTACCGCGGCGACCCCGCCCCCGCGCCAGACGGAGACGATTTCCTCGTCGTGGGGAAAGGCGAGCTCCGGTAGGCCGTCCGGCGCGAAGAGCGCCACCGCGTCGTTCTCCTCGCCGCTGCCCAAGCGGCCGCCGACCGCCTCCGCGGCATAGGCCGCCAGCACCACGGCCTCACCGGGCCGGCCGTAGAGCCCGAGCAAGCGGGTGAGGCGGACGTGCAGCCCGACCTCCTCGTAGGCCTCGCGCACCGCCGCGACCTCAGGTGGCTCACCGCGCTCGACGTAGCCGGAGGGGAAGGTCCAGCGGCCCATCCCAGGATCGATCGTACGGCGCTGCAGCACGAGCTTTCCGTCGTGGCCCACGAGCACGGCCACCGCGAGCTTGGGATCGGCAAAGAACGTCCGGCGGCACGCGGGGCAGTGCGGACGCGGCCGGCCTGAGACGACCCGCTCCTCGGTCGGCCCTCCGCAGTGCGGACAGAAGCGCACCGGGCCGAGCACGTTGACGCTCATGGATGGCTCTCCGCCGCTCCCTCGACACGACGACGCAACCGGTCATACTCCTCGGGCGTGTCGACGTCGTCGGGACGGCGGAGGTCGCCTGCGTCGACGAAGACCGCCACGTCGGCGTGCCGCTGTAGAAGCGGACGGGCACCTTCGTCTCCCCGGAGCTCCAGTAGCTCGGGAAAGAGGCGCCGCGCGAACAGGACGGGGTTGCCCCGCCCCTCAGCGTAGCGCGGCTGCACGATCGGCGCGCCGTCGACGCGGAAGCGCTCGACCAGCCGGTCAATCACGGCGGGATCGACCTCCGGCTGGTCGCCGAGCAGGAAGACCGCGGCGTCGACATCGCCCGGCAGCGCCGCAACGGCGGCCCGCACAGACGTGCTCTGGCCCTCCAAGTAGGCGGGGTTGTGGACGACGGCGAAACCGGTGAGGTCGACCTGGCGTGCCACCTCGTCGGCAGCCGCGCCGAGCACGACGAGCAGCGGATCGAGGGGCGTCCGACGCGCGGCGTCGAGAACGTGGGCCAGCAGCGGCCGCCCCGCCAGCGGTAGAAGCTGCTTGCCGCCGCCGAGCCGGGTCGCGGAGCCGGCGGCCAGGACGACCCCGGCGACATGCCCCACGGCTAGGCCTCGCCGGCGTCGGCCTTGGCGGGCAGGAGGTCGCCGCCGGGACGGCGGGGATCGCGCCCGTGCCGGACGGCGATGATCTCGGCGATGATGCTGACGGCGATCTCGCCGGGGCTGCGGCCGCCCAGGTCCAGGCCGATCGGCCCGTGGATGCGCCCCACCTGCTCCTCGGTGAAACCTGCGGCCAGCAGCCGCAGGTTGCGCTCGGCGCTGGTCTTCTTGCTGCCCATTGCCCCGATATAGCCGGCCCGGCTACGGAGCGCGACCGCCATGGCTGGGTCCTCGAACTTCGGGTCGTGGGCCAGCATCACGATATCGGTCTGCGGGCCGAGCGTCAGCTTCGATAGCGCCTCGTCGGGCCAAGCGACGATGAGCTCCCCGGCATTGGGGAAGCGCTCGCGCGTGGCGAAGAACTCGCGCGCGTCGGCGACCACCGTCTCGTAGCCCAGGTCCTCGCGGGCGATGCGCTCGAGTGGGATGGCGGTGTGGACCGCGCCGACGATCACCAGCCGCCGTGGCGGCAGGTAGCTCTCGATGTAGACGTCGGCCTCGCTCCCGTCGGGCAGTGGGTAGGTGCGCGTCTCGGTCTTGCCGTCGGGAAGCATCGCCAGGGCGTCCTCGGGGATCTGCTCGTCGAGGCTGGCATGGCCCAGCGTGCCGGACCGCCGTCCCCCCTCGTAGATGAGCAGCCGCGCGCCCCTCGGCTCGCCCGAGATGAGGGTGGCGAGCACGACCGGCTCGTCCGCCTGGATCGCGGCCGTGAGTTCGTCGTGGATGCTCGTCATCGACGCCTCAACCGAGCCGCTCGATGAAGACGTCGATGACGCCGCCGCAGCTCAAGCCGACGTCCCAGGCCATCTCGTCGCTGATGCCATAGTGGACGAGCCGCGGCGTACCGCTATCGAGCACCTCCAAGGCGGTCTCGAAAACGGCGCCCTCGACGCAGCCACCGCTGAC